>ENA-OVGM01001042-OVGM01001042.1-human-gut-metagenome-genome-assembly--contig:-NODE-1042-length-24803-cov-3.729756_pt1 | contig 24803 bp, 18 predicted proteins | sample MGYA00237773_ERZ505425 | MGnify/ENA primary metagenome ERZ505425 (study PRJEB26158, sample SAMN06016407) | human gut metagenome | biome: human gut; feature: ankylosing spondylitis patient; material... | reverse complement strand
CTCCCAGTTCCTTCCAGGCTCCCAAGCATCCTTTGAACAGATCCCTCAGAATCTGATTGTCCATGGTTGCACCGATACAGCAGCATCCTTTTTGTCCATTCGGCAGGATATATGTATTCTCCGGTGAAACAGAAGGATTTGTCACCAGATATCCGTCTTTTTCTTCCAGATAATCCACAAAGAATAGTGCTGCCTCTGCCATGACAGGGAAAGCTTCCCGTAAAAATACCAGATTCTTTGTATAGCGGTAATGCATCCATAGGTGCGTACACAGCCATGCTGCTCCCATCACCCAGTAAGTCCCGGGATACCATGTATCCTGTGGTGCGGTATCTCCATGAATATCCGTATTGTGATGCGCCACAAATCCCCGGCACCCATACATTTCTCTGGCGGTATATCTGCCGTTCTTCTGCACCTTTTTTAACAATTCAAATAAGGGAATATGACACTCTGACAGATTGCAGTTTTCCACATGCCAGTAGTTCATCTCTGTATTGATATTGATGGTATACTTACTGTCCCATGCCGGGAAAAATTCATAATTCCAAAGTCCCTGCAGTGTGGTCGGCAGTCCTCCCTCCCTGCTGGCAGCAATCGTAAGATAGCGTCCATAATCATAGAGCAGTTTCATCAATCCCACGTCTTCTGTCTGTTCTGTTTGCTCCTGCTTCCCTTTCCGAAGTCTCTCAAGGCGCAGATCCGTAGGCAGATTCTCGTACCGCTCTGCGCCTTCTACTTCAAAAACAAAACGGTCATATAAAGATTTATGATCTGCCACATGCTCTGCTTTAAGGGTATCATAAGACAGAAGCATCGCCGCCTTTAGGCGCTGATCCATTTTCTCTGCCAGAAGTGTCTGCATTGCCATCTGGTATAGGAACTCTGTTCTTGCAGAGCCAGTCAGTTCTTCATCCAGCCCCACAGGCAGTTCCCTGCCAGCTTTCAGATACGCCTCCGCATACCGATCCTTTTCTGGTATACTGTAGTGATAAGTGGAATCTGCAGTAAACCACAGCACCACTTCCTCTGCTCCTTCTGCCTTCAGACATTCCCCCTGGGTCAAAATCCGTCCGCCAGTAGACACAGCACGCAGTTCCATGGCAAATTCATATCCGCCTCTTCCCAGATTGCCATAAAGTCTTATGCCATTCTCTCCAACCTTACAAGTTCCATCAAACCAGCTCTCTCTTCGAAGTTTCGCCAGAAAATTCACTTTCCCCTTGCCCCTTGTGCGGAAGCGCATCACCAGACAGTCCGCCGGGTGAGAGGCAAATATTTCCCTCTCATATATACTGTCACCAACAGTGAACTCTGTCCGGCAGATTGCCGTTTCCAGATCCAGACATCTCTCATAATGTTTTGTTCCTTCACAGAGGATCATATCCCGCAGTTTACCGCTTTTCCGTTCTCTGCCGCCTTCGATCCCATCAAAGAAAAATTGTACATCCCCAAGTGTCTGATAAGGATGCATTCCTTCCGGGCAGGCCGATAATGCGGTCTCCATCAGATGCTCAGCCTCCGGAATTCTGCCGTCCCGAAGGAGTTGTCGTATCTTCGGCAGATTTTCTTTTGCATCGGGATTGTGACGGTTTACAGGTCCACCCAACCAGATGCTCTCTTCATTTACCTGGAGCCGTTCTCTGTCCGTACCTCCGTAGACCATGGCACCGATTCTGCCATTTCCTATAGGAAGAGCTTCTTCCCATTCCGATGCCGGATGATCATACCATAACCTACTCATGCCATTTCTCCTTTTTTCCTGTTATTATATATTTTTTTGCACACATTTCCCTGATCCTGACTGTATTCTAACATGTTTTTCTTAACAGCAAAAGCATCCGCTTACCGCCGATGCTTTTGCTCCTGTTCTTATCAGCTGCCTTATTCTGTTACCACACCTTTTTGTAACATGATATTGGCATATAGTGCACTCTCTCCGGTTGCAATAATGGCATAGACCTTTTTTGCCTCCTCATAGAAGGCAAAGCGCTCGATCTGTCCAATGGCTCTGCCACCTCGGGAATCGTGTTTTGCGATGATTTTTTCATAATTCTCCCAGATCGGCGTCTCCACCGGATCCCCGGGCATCACCTCCATCAGATTCAACGGATGCTCCACATAACTATCCAATGGAAACACCTGCAAAATGGCATCCAGAATCTCAGTCGTGCCATGTCCATCCATCCGAATCACGATTGCATCCTTCCCCATGGACTCAGCCGGAAAATTACCGTCTGCGATAACCAGTCTGTCACTGTGTCCCATTTCACAAAGTACCTTTAATAACTCGGGAGATAATATCTTCGGAATTCCTTTTAACATGCGCTTACCCCTTTCATGACGTGATTTCTCCGTCCACATCCCACAGATCCTGCCAGTCGGTTGCGCCGGGCCACAGAAATACCTGACCTTTGATCAGGCGGCAATTCTTGTCTGCTTTCCGGATTGTCTCCATCTCTTCCTCTGTCAAGGGATCTTCTGTGATGCATTTCAGATTATCCACATATTGATATTCCTTTACTGAAAAAGGAATCGGAATCTGTCCTCTCTGTACCGCCCACTTTAGGCAGATCATAGCAGGATGTACGTGATGATGCTCTGCAATCTCCATAATCTCCGGCATCCGGGTATCTGCTATATCCTCTGCCGTCCGGTCTCTCTCCGGTCTGGAGGGAGATCCGATGGGGCAATAACCGATGGGTTGAATCCCCTGTGACAGTGCATAGTCATACAATTGCGGCTGCTGAAATCCGGGATGCAATTCCATCTCTAAGAACATCGGCTGAATCCTGCACAGCGGCAATACTGCCTGAAGTTTCGGTACTGTCATATTAGACATGCCAATGTATTTTACCCTGCCTTCTTCCACCAGTGCCTCACACTGTCTCCAAGTATTCAGAAATTCTGTCACAGAAAACGGCCTGGAATCCGGATTACGGGAATCTCCGTCACAGCCGGGAGCATGATAATTGGGAAAAGGCCAGTGCACCAGATACAGATCCAGATAAGATACCCGCAGATCCTTCAGGCTCTTCTCACAGGACTCCTTCACTCTATTGTGCATATCATTCCATACTTTGGAGGTGATAAACAAATCCGCTCTGTCCACGATTCCTTCTTTCAGGACACGCTCGATGCTCTCTCCGATACGATTCTCATTCTGGTATACGGAAGCACAGTCGATCATACGATATCCTGCCCGGATGCCGCCATATACAGCTTCTGCAATCTGATCGCTGGTATATTTATCGGATCCGAAGGTTCCGAGTCCGATTGCCGGTACCTTAAATCCGTCCACCAGAGTCCGCTTTGGGATCCGGCTCTGTTCTATGATTTCTGCCATATGATAACCTTTCTTCCCTTAGTCTTCGGGAAATACCACTGCTACCTTGCCACAGTTTCCACTTGCCATCAGTCTGTAAGCTTCCCCTGCCTGCTCCAGAGGGAATTCGTCCGTGATCAGATCTTCCGGATGAATTCCCCAACGCACCAGTCTTTCTACCAGTTCTTCCATTCTCCACAGCGATGTTACCCAGCTGCCGTAGATTGTCTTCTGACCATGAATAATGTCCGGACTGGGGTTAAAAGTACAGGTGCCTCCCTCTCCCACGAATGCGATCCTGCCCCATTCTCTGGTAGCACGGATTGCCAGCTGTCTTCCTGGATCACTGGCGCTGGCATCGAACGCTCTCTCCACACCATTGCCGTTTGTTACTTTCATGATCTGATCATAAGCCTCATCCGGTGCAAATACATAATCAGCCAGTCCCATCTTCTTCGCCAGTTCAATACGGTACGGATTCGTCTCTACGCCGATGAGCATATTGGCTCCCAATGCTTTTGCCAACATCAGTGTTGCCAGACCGACAGGTCCCAGACCGGTTACCAATACTGCATCATTGCCGCTGACACCTACCTTTTCGATAGCCTCATATACGGTACCGAAACCACAGGCCACCTGTGCTCCATCCTTGTAGGTCAGCTCATCTGGCAATGCGATCAGATCCTTCTCATCTGCCAGAATATACTGTGCCATGCCACCGTTTCTCTGCCATCCGTATGCCTGACGGAATTTACTCTTGCAGGAAATATAATAGCCTCTTCTGCAATCGTTACATACACCACATCCGGAAATGTGATAAATAATAACACGGTCGCCCTTCTTGAATCTCTTCAGGCCTTCTCCTTCCTCTACGATCAGACCACAGGGTTCATGACCTGCCACGGTTCCGGGAATATAGCCTTCCGGACCTTTTCCCACATGTTCTCTGTAGATGCAGCGGATATCACTGCCGCAGATAGTTGTAGCCATTGCCTTGACCACAACCTGTCCATGTCCCGGCTTCGGCATATCGAATTCTCTAAGTTCTACTGTGCTGTTGCCCGGAAGAATTGCTCCCATCATCTTTTTCTGTTTCATTTCCTGTCTGTCCATCTGTTAACCTCCTTAAAAATAAAATGTTATATGTTCTTCTGTCATATTTTCTCCCTGTGTGGGTTGCTGTGATACATCCATTCTAATCCCACAAATATACGATTAATAGACATATTTGCGACATAAGTTGTGTGTATTTGTCGTGTTATCGTACTTTTTTATTTGACTTTTTTCTTTGCCGTTGCTACACTTAATATCATCGGATAGGTCACGGTAAATCCGGACAGCAGGAGGCTCCATGAATCAGACAACGAACAATACCATCTATGGTCTCGATGTGAAAACCACTATCGACAACACAACTTTTCTAATTCTGAATATTGCTTTCGAACACTTTTTTAAGCCACTGCCACGCCACAGCCACGGTAACAACAGCTATGAACTGCACTACATCCCTAATGGGCTCGGACAGGCAGTCATTGATGGCAGTTCTTATGAGCTTACGCCTGGCACACTATATATGACAGGCCCCCATGTGGAGCACGAGCAGATTCCAAGCCCTATGGATCCCATGACAGAATATTCTATCTATTTTCAGTTGCAGGAAGAAGATGCTCTCCTCGTTTTTTCCGGCAGCACTGCGGACAAATTTCTGAAAAAAAGATTCTGGATTGGTCCGGATACCCAGAATCTTGGTGTACTGATGGAGCAGCTCTTCTATGAATTAAAATATAAATATACCGGTTACATGATTCAGGTAGAGGCTCTGTTACAACAGTGTCTTGTAAAAGTTGTCCGTAATTACGAGGGAAACCGTTTCTCTAAACAGCACTTTGCTCCCTCCAATCTCATTGACGGTAAGACCTTGATCATCGAACGGGCCTTTCTCTATCATTACGAGACCATTACTCTGGAAAACCTGGCAAAAACTCTTGGGTTAAGTGTCCGCCAGACGGAACGGTTCCTGAAAAAATATTACGGCAAGACCTTTCAGCAGAAAAAACAAGAAGCCCGAATGTCTGCGGCAAAAATCTATCTGACAGACAAACGCCTGAGCATCACGCAGATTGCGGAGAAACTGAATTACTCCACATCCCAACATTTCACCCAGGCGTTTCGACAGCATTACGGCATCACTGCCAATAAATACCGCAGGCAGCTCCAGGATCCGATGGATTAAATCCTGATCCTGCGCAGTTCTCCCTGTTTTAGATAATAACATGCATCGTATTGCAACACCGGGCAGGAAATTCTGACCTCCTGATCCTCATAAGATTCCAGTTCTGCTTCCAGTATCTTCTTCTCCAGATTCCATGCCAGCTTCCGGATGCAGATTCTTGTTCTGGCCATCAGACCATCCACACTGCCCTGCTTCCACTCCTCCGGAAGTGCCGGCAGGAATTCGATCTCTCCCCGTTCGGAATACACCAGTGCTTCATGTATGATTCCTTGCAATCCCAGAATCGTATCCGTGCAATAGACCCCTCTGCAGCGATCCGTATTATGATCCGTCAGCAGGCTGCTGTAAAAAATATCACTTTGCACCAGCAGGCGCAAGATTTCTCCCAGGCTCCTGCCATCCTTCAGTCTGGCAGCCACCAGTCCCTTGTGGATCCAACCATGAGAGGCAGTATCATCTTTTCCGGCATTCCCGACATTCCGGTTCCTGATGGCCTGCCTGCAGCTTTCCGCAAGTCCCACATTATGCTGTGTCTCTACTCCGGGCCATGCGCAATAGAGATGGCTGATATGGCGGTGCTCATGATTGTCATGCATCTGTGGCAGTGACCATTCCTTTAATCCACCGGTCTCATCCATCTGGTATTCGGGCAGCTTTGCGGCAAGCTCCCTGCCGGCTGTCAGCCACTCTCCCGACCGTTCATCGCAGATCCTCTCTTCCAGTTCCCGGATCATGCGTAATACATCTGACGCCGCCGCAATGTCCATGGCTGCATTGGCAGTGATCGTACTGGAATAGCCGTTTGGATGATTCTCCGGAGAATAAGAGGGAATGATCAGGTATTTTTCTCCCTCCTCCAGAGCTGTCTTTCCTTTCTTATAATGAGGCTGTCCCTCTCTGTCGGTATAATATTCCGGGGTACACAACTGCTCCCAGAAATGAAACGTCTTCCACAGCAGGGGGCGCAGAATCTCCTGTTCCAGATCCAGGCTTTGTTTTCCGCAGACTTTGGCCAGATCCTCTGGCAGTGGGATCTGCCGGTTACCAAAGCACTGCCAGTACTCAAAGATCGGCACCATCAGCCAGGAAGCCCCGGCATTCCAGTACTGGAAAGGATAGTCAATATCATACTCTACCATAATTGCCCGATTACCGTCGGTATTCACCGGTGCCAGCAGGGCATCCCACATGCCGTAAACAGCTTTTGCCTTCTCTGTCCAGTCCCCGATCTGGCGGAGGATAAAATACATATATCCCCAGGCCGCTTTTTCCATGTGCCCGGTATTCATACCGGATACCTGAATATTCACATTGGCATCCATCGTATAGGCTCCGCTCCAGCCGGGATTCCATTCCCCTGTCCACAGTCCGCACAGTCTTGGTGCGGAATATCCGGCGCAGGCTGCCTGCACATATCTGCCTGTCTGGTAGATCCGTTCCATCAGTTTCTGCAACATCTGCGGCGTATTTTTCTGCCGCTGTAACAGTTCCGTATTGGTCTCCTTTTCTACGCCTTCCTCTCCGGAATCCGCTGTCTGTTCTCCCAGATGAAAACTTACTGTACCATAGGTCTCCCTCTGCTGTTCCTTCTGCAGTGCCAGCGCTCTCTCATAATTCCAGCTGCCTTCTTTTGTACGGTATTTCGCCACTGCGCTCTTCAGGTCTGCCAACACCGCATCGATGGTTTCCTGTGCTTTCACCCCCGGAAAATCTTCCATTTCTCCCATTTCAACCTGGGCAGCCGTCTTCGCCAAGATCCAGACTGCCTTTGCTCCCCGGATGTGGATTTCTTTGCTGCCTTCCGTCTGTTCCACATTTCTGCTTCCTCCTGTATGTAGAATCCGTACCATGGTCACATACCCCTTATCCTGCAGCTCGCTTTCCACAAATACCGGATAATGCGCTGCCTGTCCGAGATAAGTGCCCGCCTTGTCATAGACCAGTTCATATTTCATATTTACTTCCGGTCCGGTTCCCCACTTTTTTACTCCGAATTTTGGCAGCGTCTCCGGCGGATCTATGGAAAGTATCAGTTCGGGAAGTGTCTCCTTTCCGCCTGCCAGATACTGTGTCACAACGCAGTCCTCTCTGGAGACAAATGTATGCCGACTGAAGTCCCCGGTCTTATCCCGATAGTCCATAATGACCTCCCCGGTCTCTCCTACCATCCGGCGGCTGTATGCTTCGAGCTCCTGCTGTGGTGTCGTGATCCGAAGCTGCATCCCCGGATGGTAGGCATACAGGTAAGTTCTTTTTCTGCCGTGTACATTCCAGGTAGCATCCATATGCAGCACTGCCTGTCTGGCCTCCTGCAGCTCACTTCCCACTTCCGGCGGAGTCCTTCTGGGTTCTTCTGTCGGCATCAGCAGTTCTATATTCTGATAGGTCAGTACCTCTTCATAGGGATCACAGGAACAGATCACTCCGCTGTGTCCATTGCCTGCCACCAGTCTCTCCTGCCAGATTTCACCGGTTTTCAATTTTATTTTCCTTTCGTTCATTTGTCTTCTCCTCGTTTTGAATGCTTTGTATTCTATTTTGAAATATGTTATAATCTGCGTGTTATCTGAATATTACCTTACACGTGAGGAACCTGGTATGTATCAAGTAATCATCGTAGATGATGAACCCCGTATTCTGGAAGGGATCATTCATCTTTTTCCCTGGAACAACTTCGGCTTTGAAGTCGTTGCTTCCTTTACCAATGGGAAAGAAGCCCTGGAATATATCAATGCCCACCCACAGGTGGATATCGTTATGACCGATATCCAGATGCCTGTCATGACCGGTATCGAACTGTCTCAAAAACTGAAAAACGAAGATATCATCGTCATCTTTTTCAGCGCCTATCAGGATTTTGAATATGCCCGGGCAGCAATTATCAATCATGTCACGGACTACCTGATCAAACCAATGAAATATGACGCCATGTCTGCCTGCTTTGAACGCATCCGGAAAACCCTGGACGAACGGGAGAAGGGCCATTATCTGCCTTACGAAGCCAATGCAGACGAGGCGGATTATGTGACGATTGTGAAAAACTATATCAAATCTGATTATAAGACCGCAACATTGGAAGCAGCCGCTTCTCTGGTACACTACTCACCGGCTTATCTTTCTTCCGCTTTCAAGACGGATACCGGTGTCAGTTTCTCCCGTTATCTGCTACAGGTGAGGATGGAACAGGCCATGCAGATGCTGTCGGATCGTTCCGTCAAATTTTACGAGATTGCAGATGCCGTCGGCTATCTGAACCCCAAAAATCTCACCCGTAATTTCAAGGAATATTACGGAATCACACCACAGGAATTCCGTGCAGGGAAACAGCCGGAAGTAACTCCTGAGAACAGAGGATCGTTATCATGATGCACCGATTTTTCTTAAAACGCTTAAAAGTATGGAGTTCTCTCCTGTTAATCCCTACCGGTCTTTTGTTTATATGCATCATGATCCTTACCGCAACCTCCCAGCTACAGACCATCAAAGAGACCACCCAGTCCACTACGGATGATCTCTGTCTGAATCTGGAAAGTACCATGGATGTTTGCACTTCCCAACAGGAAATGATCACGCTGAATTCCCAGTTGCTCTTATCCATGCGCAAGATTCTCTACAACAGAGAGACTACTTACACCGACTATGTCTTCCTAAACAGTATAAAGACCTTCCTCGGCAGTATCTCCGCCTCCCATCCACTGGTGGACAGCCTTTATCTTTATCTGGATGACAATAATATCTTTTTCTCTTCTGACAAGACGATCCGTTTTCTGAGCAGCGATGTGGACGCCGGTTGGTATGATATCTATACCTCCCTTCCGGAAGATCAGGACACCTATATTGTCTCCAGGGAAATGAAGACATCCACCTCATCAACATCAGAAAATGTACTGACGGTATATAAGCGTTTTTCTTATCTGGATGGTGTCATGGTATCCAACCTTTCTCTGATAGAGCTGGAAAAAATGATGTCTGCAAAATCCACATCCTGGAAACACGGTATGTTTCTTCTGGACAGCGGGCAGAATCTTCTGGCTTCTCAGGGGTTTTCTTCTGTTCCCGACTTTTCTGAAGTGGATCTTTCCACACTGACGGATGGCTTTCACTGGGAAAAGGTAGATCATCATTTCTATCTTACTTATGTGATATATCAACCCACCTACCGGTATTATTCGGTGCAGCTGGTTCCTGTTTCCGCCATTATTCTCTATTGTGCACAGAATCTGCTGTTGCCACTGATCATGCTACTGTTTGCCCTGTTCATTATCTTCCTGTTCTCTTATCAGATCACAAGGGATAATTTCCGGCAGATCCAGTCAGTGATTGATCTGTTCGGTAATGCGGAAAAGGGGATCTACCCTACTGAAAAAGATTCTCCGGCAGACCAGCCGGATGACGAATACAGCTTGATCATGAACAATGTCATCCGCATATTCTTAAATACCACATTTTTAAACAGCCAGCTGGCAGAGCAGAAATACAAAAAACAGGCTGCGGAGCTCAGCGCCCTACAGTTACAGATCAACCCACATTTTATGGTCAACACCCTGCAGACTCTGGATTTTGAAGTCTACAAGATAGCAGGCGGTCCTTCCACCGCCAATACGATCATCAGCAATCTGTCAGATATTCTCTCCTACTCTCTGGCCAATCCACAGGTTTCGGTATCGATTCAGGATGAGATCACTTATATTCACAAATATGTGGAAATACAGAGGTTCCGCTTTCCCGACAGTTTTTATTACTTTGAAGAAATCGACAATTCTGTACTGCCGCATGCGTTTAAGCGTCTCCTGCTTCAGCCACTTTTAGAGAACAGTATCAGCCACGGGCTGCGTCCCGGCAATCGCCAGGGAATGGTAAAAATTAAGATTTTTAAACGGGATGATTGGATCCATATATCAATAACCGACAATGGTGTGGGAATTCCAAAAGACAAACTTCAGAAGCTGAGATCAGATCTTATGTCAGACGCTTCCATGCGTATCGGACTCGACAACGTGAACAAGCGTCTGACACTGACCTATGGTTCCGAGAGTGCTCTTCATATTTACAGTAAAGAAGGACTCGGAACCTGTGTGTTTTTCCGCATTCCGGTTCAAATTTAACCCTTCAGACCACTGGTGGCAATGCCTTCCACAAAATACTTCTGTGCAGCGAAGAACAGTATGATCAGCGGCAGAATGGACAGGAAGGACATTGCCATTACTTTATTCCACTGAACCACGGATTCTGCATCCAGAGACAGTCTCAAGGCCAGAGACAGGGTATATTTTTTCACAGAGTTAATGTAGATCAACACGTTTGTATAATCATTGTAAGTCCACATGAACTGAAACAGACCTGCGGAGAAAAGTGCCGGTTTCATCAGTGGCACAAGGATCTTCACGAATACCTTCAGATCACTGCAGCCGTCAAGATAAGCAGATTCATCCAGTTCTCTTGGCAGTCCGCGGATAAACTGGATCAGCATAAATACAAAGAACGAGTTCACAGACAGCAGGCCCTGTAAGTAAAACGGCCAGTAAGTATCCACCAGTCCCAGCTTATTAAACATTGCATAACGTGGGATCATAACTACCGCTCCGGGAAGCATCAGTGTGGCAATCAGAATACCAAACAGAATCTTTTTGCCGGGGAACTGGTATCTGGCAAATCCATAAGCGACAATCGCACTGGATAATACCGTAAATAACGTAGTGATGATCGTCATCACAAAGCTGTTTTTGAAAAATGTAGTATAAGTTATTTTGCTGTTCACATGCCAGCCGTCAATATAGCTCTGGAAGCTGAAGGATGACGGCAGCAGTTTGACAGATCCGAAGATCTCCGCATTGCTCTTGAAGGTTGCGAAGAACATCCAGATGATCGGATACAACATTGCCAGTCCGATCAGAAGTACTACTGTGTAGGTCACCCAGGATACGCTGTTTCTCTTTTTAAGCTTTTTTCTCATCTTAGGTTCCTCCTAAAAATCGTTTCCATCTTCGTAATATACCATCATGGAAGAGAATCGGAATAAAATCATCGTAACGATCATGATCATAATGAAGATCACCCAGGAAATTGCGCATGCATATCCCATTTTATAGAAAGAGAATGCCTCCGTGTACAACTTCATTCCCAACACGTAGGTAGACTTTAACGGGCCTCCGTTGGTAATGACCAGTGAGCTGGTAAAGCTTTGTAATGCAGTGATCGTCTGCATGATAATATTGAAAAATATAATAGAGGAAATCTGTGGCAATGTGATCTTAACGAATTTCTTCCAGCTGCTGGCTCCATCGATATCCGCTGCTTCATACAGATCCGCCGGTACATTTTTCAGGGCTGCCAGGAACATAACGAAGGAAGATCCAAACGTCCACAGTTGCAGTAGAATGATCGTCGGTAATGCTGTCTTGGGATCTCCCAGCCAGTGCAGGGGCGGCAGATGGATTGCTTTCAACAGGGAATTGATAATACCCTCCTCCTGGAACATCAGCTTCCAGAGAATGGCAATACCGATGCTGCCGCCGATCAGAGACGGGATATAATAAATTGTACGAATGAAATTGATTCCTTTCATGTTTTTATTCATAACCAGTGCTACGATCAGAGCCACTGTTAATTTTCCGGGTACAGTAAATATTGTGTATATCAAAGTAACTTTTACGGAATACCAGAATTCATTATCCGCCGTAAATAATTTCACATAGTTGGCCAATCCGATCCATTTCGGAGAGGACATGATATTATATTCTGTAAAGGAATAGAACAGGGATGCAACAAAAGGATATACCTGCAGTCCGATCAATCCGATCAGCCAGGGGGCAATGAATACCAGTCCGATCCACTGCTTCCTTTTTATTTTTTTCTTTTTCGGTGTCATGTAGAGTACCTCCGCCTCGTAAATGTCTGAGGTATCCCGAAATCCTTCAGGATACCCCAGTATCATTTCTGTGTAGTACGAATCCGAAACTGATCCGGGATTACTTGGATGACAGATAATTGTCCAGAAGGCTGATTGTTGACTTGGCAACGTCTTCAGGAGTACCCTGTCCGTAAGCAACCTGAGTAGCTGCATCCTGCAGAATCGCCGTTACTTCTTCCTCTGTGGTCAGCCCCAGATCATTGGTTCCTGTATAGGTCTGGATAATATCCACGCTATCCTTGGTGATGCCTTCCAGAATGCCCAGTTCTGTACATGCTTCCTGCCCTACACTGGTAGGAGGTACGGAACGGACTGTCTTCAAGATCTTGGCTGCATCTGCATTGTTGTAGAAGTAGTTTAAGAACATCATGGCTTCTTCCTGATGTTCGCTCGCACCGCTGACACACATATACTGAGGTGCATTGCAGTACCAGCCTTCATCTTTGGCATTTGTCATAACTGGAAGCTTGCCTGCCGCAAAGTTTCCATCGGGACATGCTGCCTGCAAAGTCTCTACTGTAGAGGAGTATCCGAATGCTGCCACATATTTCTGGTTGATCCAGTTAGGATCTGTTCCCAGATCTGCGCCGTATGCGATAACAGTAGACATAGGTGATGCAACGCCTTCATCATACAATGTCTTAATGTAGTTCAGTACCTCCACCAGATCTTTTTCCTCGAAACCTCTCTTCTTGGTCTCATTTACCAGAACTGTGCTGCCGGTCAACTGCTGTAAGTAAGGGCGGACGATCATGGTATTCAGCTCAGAACTTCCCATGGTCAGCAGATACATATCCTTGTCATACTCCTTGACCTTCTTGCCCATTTCTACAATATCGTCCCAAGTATAATCACTACTGAAGTCAACGCCGATCTCATCAGCTACCTTCTTGTTGTAGATCAGTGCATGTCCGGAAATACCGGTCGGTACACCATACTGATGTCCGTCGAACTGTCCGTTGTTCTTTAAAATAGATTCTTCGAAGGTAGACAGATCAAAGACATCTGAGAAATCTTTGAAGTCTGCAAAGTATCCTGCATTGGATTCTACATAGCCGGGCATCCAACCGGTTCCCATCTGGAAAATGTCAGCTACCGTACCGGATACCAACTGTGCTGTCAGCTTTTCCTGATAACCATCACTGCTGCCGTACTCCGCTTCTATCGTGATCCAGGGATATTCCTGCTCGAACTTGTCGATCACATCCAGTGTTGCCTGCGCTCTCTCATCACCGCCCCACCACATGAAGCGCAAAGTTACGGGATCATGGTTCTCTGCTGTTTCCGTACCAGCAGCTTCCTGCGTGGCTGTCGCCTGAGATGACTGTGTGCCGTCTGTCATCTCTTCGGAAGCGCTGTTGCCGCATCCTGCAAGAGACGCTGTCATTGCCATAGTTACGAGTAATGCTGTTAATTTTAACTTCTTCATTTAGTACCCTCCTTCAATCACATTTATGTGTTTGCTTGATGAGTTCATTATAACGGATTTTGCCAAAAGGTATGAGACGCTCAGGTTCGCAAAAAGGCACTTTGTTTTTTTGTTTTGTCAAAAAACTCACTTATTTTTAGATTCTGTAAAAAGAAGTACGCTTCGTTATTTGTTTAACAGAAGTAATATTGCCTATACTCTGTAGCTGTCAAAAGAGCGGATCCTGATGATCCGCTCTTTTGCATCTGTCGTTATTCATCATATGGGTATTTCACACCCCACTGTGCCCGAAGTTCATCCATCTGCTTCATGATCGTAAGAGTCTCCGCATGAGGCATTTTCTCACACTCTCTTTGCCCGTTCCTGATTGCCTCCCGGCATACCAGCACTTCATATTCATAGCCATTGATCTGCGTGGGAATCGTGATTTTACGAATCAGCATTCCTCCCGGGCCATGCAGTTCCAGGTTTCTGGGATTGTTATTGCTCTCCCAGGAAATATACCCTTTCGTTCCACAGATTTTTACACAGTTTTTCTTTTTATCCACCATGGAACAGCGCAGTTGCGCAGCACTGCCATCCGCATAGGTCAGCTGGATTTCATCTGCAGCATCTACTCCGGTCGGATACTTCTCACAGGAAGATTGCGTCTTCACAATATGATCTCCAAAATACATGGAAGCCGTTGTCAGTACATACACTCCAAGATCCAATAGTGCACCTCCGCACAGCATCGGATCATGCATCCTGGGATTTTCATAATTTTGTACGGAAAATTCCGCTTCCAAAATCTGCGGTGTACCTATCACCCCTTCCCTGAGCAACCCAGTTATGATCTCACGGCTTGGCATATATCGTGTCCAGATTGCCTCTGTAATAAAGACCTTCTTTTCCTCTGCCATTGCAAATAATTCCTCAGCCTGTCTTGCATTGGCTGTAAACGCCTTCTCTACCAGAACATTTTTGCCATGTTCCATACAGAGCTTTGCCTGCTCATAATGCAGAGAATGTGGTGTTGCTATATAGATCAGGTCCACTTCCGGATCCGATGCAAGTTCCTCGTAACTGCTGTATGCTCTTGTGATATTCCATTTTCGTGCGAACTCCAATGCCTTCTCCTGCGAACGGGATGCCACAGCATAAGCACAGGCTTTTCCCTCCTTCTGCAGCTCATTCAGCGCTTCTGCCATGGATCCAGCAATATTTCCGGCACCTAAAATACCTACCTTCAGACAATTCCCCATAGGATTCCTCTCTCTGCTTCCTGTGATTTTATCGATACAAAGGGCCATACTGCCTGCATGCCGCATAATCCGCCGCCTGTGTATCCTGTGTTCCGAAGCTTGACCATGCATGAGGACGATAGATCTTGTCCCGGTCCACATTATGCATGGTCACCGGGATCCGCAACATGCTGGACAATGTGATCAGGTCTGCACCCACATGTCCATATACGGTCACGCCATGATTTGCCCCCCAGTTTGCCATAACACTATATACGTCAGTAAAAGCGCCCTCACCGGTCAGTCTTGGGCAAAACCAGGTGGTCGGCCAGGTAGGATCTGTTCTCTTATCAATCGCATGATGAATCACTTCCGGTAATTTTGCTGTCCATCCTTCGGCAATCTGCAATACAGGCCCTATTCCCTCTATAATATTTAATCTTAGCATAGTTACAGGCATCTGTGCAATACACCGAAAGTGGCTGGAATATCCACCACCCCGGAAATATTCATAATCTGCCCTGCACCAGTCGGTAACATCCAGACATTCCCGGATATCCTCCTCTGTCATCTTCCAGAAAGGTTTCATGACATGGTCGCCCTGTTCGTCCACACACGCTCCAGTCCCGTCCAACGCCGTTGCACCGGAATTGATCAGATGAATAAATCCGTTTGCCGCCACGCCGTCCGGCTTCTGACCTGTCACACGTTCACAAGCCTCCGGGCTCCAGTAGGTACGGACATCATGGAAGCAGGGAGCCGTTCCCGAAATCAGGTGTCCCAACAGCATCGAAATACCATTGCAGGTATCATTCTCCGTTGCAAAAGGAGTCGGTGCCTTGGGACCATTCCAGTCGAAAGTAGAAGCAAGGATTGCTTCCGTAAAGTCTGCATTCGGCAACCAGTCCGTCCACTGTCTCTGTCCCTGGAAACCTCCGGCCACAGCATTATGCCCCAAAGCCTCCTCATGCCAGCCAAGCTCGTCCAGTCGTGAATTGCCGAACAAAATATCCCGGATAATCAGTGTCATCTTCACAATAAACTCCCAGTCTTTTTCCGCAGGAATGATTTTTGACTTTGTGATGACTTCCGGCAGATCTTTTCCAAGATTTTTGTCGAACCCTTCCCTGCAGTTTGCTTTCACCCACTGTAATGCCTTCTCATATTCCTCCGGATCATAGATGCCGATGGCAATACGACGGAGAATTTCCACTTCATCTACCCATTCCGCACGGATCCCGAAATATTTCTGTAGCACATCCGGATCACAAAAACTGCCTGCAATGCCCATGGCTACCGCTCCAATATTGACATATGCCTTATTTGTCATCCAGCCTACGGCCACAGCTCCCCTGGCGAAACGTAAGATTTTCTCCAACACATCTGCGGGAATTGTCGTATCCTTTGCATCCTGCACATCATGTCCATAGATGGAAAAAGCCGGAAGCCCACGCTGTGCATGTGCCGCCATAACTGCTGCCAGATACACCGCACCCGGGCGCTCCGTTCCGTTGAATCCCCAGACAGCTTTGATGGTGTTCGGATCCATATCGAAAGTCTCTGTTCCGTAACACCAACAGGGCGTCACAGACAAGGTTGCTACTACATTTTCCATCTGAAACTGTTCTGCCACCCGGGCCGCCTCCGCACCTCCTCCGATAGTGGTACAGCCGATCACGCATTGTACCGGTGTTCCATCCGGATACTTCAAATTCTCAGAGATCAGTTTTGCGGCAATTTTTGCCATTTCACAGGTCTGATTCTCCAGGCTTTCACGAACGCCACCCCAACGTCCATCGATTACCGGGCGAATTCCAATCTTAGGGTATCTCATAATTACCTCTCTTTCTCCATTTGCATCATGGTAACAAATCTGTGATACGCATTTTCCCATGCGTCTTTTTTTCTGTTTTGTGGTGCATATTCTGTTATTTTCTCTGTCACGGCAATCAGGCGTCTGCCCTTGTCGATATCATGTATGGCATGCAGTGCCTTCAACTGAATAAGAATATTCCCGAGAGCCGTCGCTTCCACCGGGCCGGCTTTTACCATAAGTCTGCAGGCATCTGCCGTCATCTGACAGAGCAGTCCTGCATTTGCTCCGCCACCGAGGATATGCAATATTGTGAAGTTTTTGCCCGTCATCCCTTCCAGTTGCTCCAGAGCATATCGGTATTTCATTGCCAGACTTTCGTAAATGCACCGCACTGTCTCTCCCACTGTCTCCGGCACCGGCTGACCGGTTCTACGGCAGAACTTTTGTATTCTTTCCGGAATATTTCCGGGTGCCACGAATTCCTGTGCATCCGGATCAATAAAGCAGTGAAAAGCCTCTGCTTCGTCCGCCAGCTTCGCCAGTTCTCCGAAGCTATACTCCTCTCCCTGTCTGGCATATTCTCTCCGGCTCTCCTGGATCAGCCACAATCCGATAATGTTTTTCAGATAGTTAATCCTACCATTGGCTCCGTATTCATTGGACAGGCCGCTGTCGCAGCTCTCCTTCGTCAGGATCGGTGTCTCCAGTTCACAGCCGATCAGGCTCCAGGTGCCACAGGAGAGAAACGCTGCGCTTTCTCCCTCTTCCACAGGCATGGCCGCCACTGCGCACTGGGTATCATGTCCTGCCACTGCGATGATCTTCGTGCTATCCGGCAATGCTCCGATAATGCTACCACTGTCTGTCATGGCTCCGAATAATCCCGGATCCATTCCCATCTGTCTCAGCAGTTCCAAATCCCAGGTTCCGGCAACAGGATTCCACATCTGACTGGTGGAAGCAATGGATCGTTCCCAGGTCAGATCCGCTCCCAGCATTGCCGCCAGCAGATCCGGGATGAACAGCAGATGCTTTGCTCGTCTTAACAGATCCGGCTGTTCCTCTTGTAATGCCAGCAACTGGAACAGTGTATTGATTGCCAGAATCTGATTGCCAGTTCTGACATACAGGCTGTGAAGTTCTATTTTCTGTGCGACACGCTGGGGCCAGTCCTTCGTCCGCTCGTCCCGGTAATGAACAGGATCCTCCAGTAATTTTCCATCCGCATCCAACAATCCAAAATCCACTCCCCAGGTATCAAAAGCAAGACTGTCGGTCTTTCCCGCCTTTTGTATGGCAATACGGATCTCCCCAAGCAGCGCCTCCATATTCCAGCGAAGATGTCCGTTCTCTACTGCCGGTATATTATCGAACCGGTGGATCTCCTTCCATTGCAGTCTCTCACCGTCATAGACCGCACGAATGGCACGGCCGGTGGAAGCTCCAAGGTCAAAAGCAAGCACTGTCGTAAAAGCAGCCATCCTTTACTCCTTTCCCCTATCTGTCCGTAGGAGTTCCATCCTGCGGATGCTTAAATTTCTTGTATCCCGGATGTTTTCCCGTTATGTGATAATAGGATCGCAGGTTGATCAGTTTGTCGATATTTTTCCGGTCAATGTCATAGCTTCCTCCCAGAAGTATTGCGTTGATCGTGATCTTCGCCCACAGTTCCAGACTTTCCATACGGTAATAAGCGGTGATCACATCACTTCCCACTGTCAATGCCCCGTGATTCTCAAGCAGCATTACATCATGTTCCTGCAAATAAGGCTCAATGGCATCTGGAACCTCTGTCGTGCTCGGTGTACCATATGGTGTCAGCGGAACCGCACCGATGGCTGCGACATCCTCGATCATGTTGTACATGTCCATCGGACGATGTGCCACGGCAAATCCGGTAGCTGCCGGAGGATGTGCATGTACGACTGCGCATACATCCTCCCTCTTTTCATAGCATCTTAGATGCATCTTTATCTCGCTGGACGGCCGCAGTCCTTCCGAGCCCTCCAAAACATTACCGGCAGCATCGATCCGGAGCAGTTTGTCCGAGGTGATGAAACTCTTACTCATCCCTGTTGGTGTTGCCAGGTAGGTTCCATCGTCCAGTCTGACAGACACATTGCCATCATTGGCCGCAACCCATCCCAGTTGCCACATTTTGTGACAGACATCGCAGATCTGATCTTTTATCCCTGTGATTTCCATGTCCATACCTCCTTGTATTATATTTGGTTACTTGTATTATACTGTTGCATTTTTGTGGTGTCGTTGTTTATAATGATTACATATTGGACAATATTGATATTCTGTGACCATATTTGTAAAAGAAAAGACCTGAAAGAGCAGTTTTACGAATGGGATTTTAAATAGTACGGTTCTTTTATGAAAGGATAGAATGATGAGATATCTGGCTTCCCATGAGAATACGACGAGAGGAACTTCTGACTTTCCGTTAGAACTCTATTATGTTGATATGCTGCATCCCCGTTACGAAATGCCCTTCCACTGGCATATGGAATGCGAACTTCTACTGGTTCTGCAAGGGGAATTTACGTTGTTGACAGATGGGCAGTCTTACACACTGCATCCTGGGAATTCCGCCTTTCTTTCCTCCGGAGCCGTACATGGCGGAATCCCCAAAGACTGCGTCTATGAATGTCTGGTATTTGATCTGAACCATCTTATCAAAAATTACGGAGGACTGTTTCAGCAGAAATATGCCGGGCTCTTTTCTCCTGAGACCCAGATCAATGTTCTGTATCCGGCAGGCACTCCCTGCGGTCAGATCATCTCTGACCTGTTTGCTGCAATGAAAGATAAAAATAACGGCTATGAATTTTTCACCATAGGAATGCTGTGGCAACTGCTGGGACAGATTCTCCGGGAACATTTATTTACGGTACTGACTCCCTCTTCCAGACATTTTGTCCAGGATTCTGACCAGATCAAGCAGGTACTGGATTATATCCGCAGAAATTATGCCTCACAGTTAAGTCTTTCGGACCTTGCAAAAGTACTGCAGCTCTCTCCGGAACATTTTTGCCGTGTGTTTCACTCGATCATTGGCAAATCGCCCATTGATTATCTGAATTATTACCGGGTAGAATGTGCCTGTGAGCTTCTGTGCACTTCTTCCGATAGTATCACAGAAATTGCGTATTCTTGCGGTTTCCACGACTTAAGCTATTTTAACCGCATTTTCCGCCGCTATAAAAGTATCTCTCCGGGCCGTTATCGCAGACAGTATATTGGCAGCTATAAAAATCTGATCTATTAAAAATAAAGAATACTCACCTAAAGCAACATCGTGGTATTTCTCCAGTTCTCCGTCCCCAGCGATCCCGTGTGCCAAATCAGAAGCCCGGTGTTTTGGCATTTTCACCGCAGGATGAAATGACTCTTCGTATCTATACAAAAAAACTTGAAAATGCTATAATTAAATTTAAATCATTTTGCCAACACATACGAAGGAAGCATAGCACTATGACACGGAAGAAAATTAAATTTTCTCATACCAAATGGCTGCTGCCGTTATGGATACTTCTTATCGGCAGTATTGTCTTATATATGATCGCTCATGCGGTACAGCAGGACGACTTCAGGCACATCCGCACTCTTGCGGAACTAAATGCTGTAACCTACGGTGATAACATGATCGCAGATCTGTATGCCGGTATCAGTATCACGGATACACTGGAGCAGCTTCTGATCAGTACGGACGGCAGAATCGACAAATTTGATACCATTGCGGACAGTATGATGGCAGATTACGTCCGGAGCATCCAAGTGGCTCCCGGGGGCATCGTAACAGATATCTATCCCGCCGAAGGCAACGAAGCAGGTAAAATAGACCTGATCCATGACAAATACCGCGGAGAGACCGTAAATTACAGCATTGCTAATGATGTGCTTATCATACATGGTCCTTTCGAACTGGAGCAGGGAGGACACGTCCTTTCGATCCGTAATCCAGTTTTTTTACAGGATGAGAAGGGAACTCCCTATTTTTGGGGCATGACTATGGTTATCATTAAGGTTCCTGATATTTTTCAGCATTCCGCTGATGCCTTAACCAATTTCGGTTATCAATACCGGCTATCGAAGACCATCTCACCTCTGACCGATGAATATACCGTGGTAGACCAGTCGGAGGAGACTCTGATGGATCCCGTCTCTTATGATTTTACTCTGGGAGGCTGTAGCTGGAAGCTGGAAGTCATGCCCACCGGTGGCTGGAAGAATGGCACACTTTTACAACTGATAGTATTATGTGGCATTGCAGTGATCCTACTACTGGTGGTTCTAACGATATCTATACTATTCGTTGACGAGCAACGCAAAAAGTTCCGCAGACTCTCTCTGACGGATTCTATGACCGGTCTCTTAAATCGTAACGGATTTAATTTGCAGCTGGAGGAGTATCTGGAGGGAAACAAGCAGAAAAACTGTGTCGGTATATTACTTGACGTGGATAATTTCAAATTCATCAATGATGTCTATGGTCATACTATCGGTGATCAGGTTCTATTGCAGCTTTCACAATCCTTAGTGCAGGCTTTTCCGGATAATTCCATTATTGCCAGAAATGGCGGTGATGAGTTCTGTATTATCCTGAAAGATTGCAGTGCAGAAGAGGCTGCCCCAATGATAGACGCTTTCAGCAAGGCTTCCCGCTCTTTTTCAGCCAAAGGCGTCGAACACAATTACAGCACTTCCCTGGGCTATGCGGAATACCCCGCCAACGCAGAAAAAGTCTCTGACATTCTCCGTTATGCCGACATTGCACTCTATGAGGTAAAATTACAGGGAAAACATGGTGCTCTGGCCTACCGGTCTGATTTCCACAATTCGAAACGGACACAGCTTGGTTTTTCATTATCGGATATTTCTGACAACCTGCCGGGTGCCTTTTTCATCTACCGAGCCGACAAAGAGGATGAACGCATCCTGTATGCCAATCAGGGGATGCTTCAGCTGACAGGATGTACGGATCTGGATGATTTTATGCATTTTACGAAACATCAATTCCGTAATCTGGTGCATCCTGAAGATCTGACACAGGTAGAAGAAAGCATCTGGCAACAGATAGAATCCGGCATGAACGGATACAATGATTATGTCAAATACCGACTTGCTGTCAAAGATGGAACGTATAAGACGGTTCTGGATTATGGGCGTATCGTGGAGAGTGAACATTATGGCTCGGTTTTCTATGTATTGGTAGTGGATTGCGAATTTATCAAAACACACTATGATGATTAATCATAAAAATAAAAGAATAACAAACTTTCCTCCGGGGCATACTGGTTCCGGAGGAATTTTTATATGAAAGATCAGATTAAGTCTTACTTACAACGTTTGAATCACGGAGAAGCTCTGGAAAATGTCCAGGCGGATTTCGTCCGGGAATGTAAGGATGTGGATCCTTCCGCAATTATGCAGGCCGAGCAGGAGCTGCTGCGGGAAGGTACTTCCATCGGAGAATTGCAGCGGCTTTGCGATGTGCATTCTGCCCTGTTCCATGGCGCTACCACAGAAGAAAAGATAGCCAATGCCGAAAAAGCCGTAGCCCATTCTCTGGATGCCCAGAAGCTGCATGCGGAAAACATGAAGGATAAACGGCTTTCCGCTGCTGCAGCCCTGATTCAGATCTCCGGACATCCCCTACAGACTTTTACGCTGGAAAATGCAGCTCTGGAAAAGCTGATTGCTCGCACGAAGCAGGCTCTGGAAAATGGAACAATGAATGACAGATCATTAAATGAGCTGCGTCAGACCGCTATCCACTATGCCAAAAAAGGAGACTTACTTTATCCACATTTGAAGGTGCAATATGGGATCAGCGGTCCCTCTGCGGTCATGTGGACAGTGGATGATGAGATCCGGGATGAACTGAATGCCCTTGCAAAACAAAAAGACCAAAAAGAAACCGATGCATGGAAACAACGTTTGAACGCCGTATTGACTCGCATGGAAGAAATGATCTACAAGGAATCCAATATCCTCTTCCCCAACTGCGCACTGAATTTCTCGGAGGAGGAATGGTATCACATTTACCGGGATGCCAAAGATTATGCGGAATGCTTCGGTATCCAGGGTGATAGTTGGGAGGCAGCGGAAGCGCATCTGGCTGACACTGCCTCTACGGCTGACACCATGTCTGCGGAACATGCTTTTGCAGATGGTGAGACCAGAATCCACCTTCCCGGCGGCAGTCTGACCCTGTCACAGCTGACCGCCATGTTGAATACGATTCCTTTGGAGATCTCTTTCGTAGATATCGATAATATCAATCGCTACTTCAACGAAGGTCCCAAGGTATTCAAGCGTCCCGGTATGGCATTGGGCCGGGAGGTCTTCACCTGTCACCCGCCTAAGATCGAAGAACGGGTTCGCCGCATTATCGGAGAATTCCGTGCAGGGAATCTGGACCAGGTACCGGTCTGGATGGACAAGGGCGGCCGGACTTTCTTAGTGACTTATTATGCCGTCCGGGATAAGCAGGAGCAATATCTGGGAACGCTGGAACTGGTACAGGACATGGAGTTTGCAAAAGAGCACTTCCGCTAGGACAGTGCTCTTTTCTCTTCTTGTGCTTCCTCTACATAAATACGTGCATTTTCCAGATTCCACCGGATCTCTTCTTCGATAACAGCACGTTTTACTTTCCCGGGATTACCGATGACCAGGGAATTATCCGGGATCTCCACATTCTGCGTCACCAGCGTTCCGGCACCGATGATGCAGTTTTTCCCGATCTTACAGCCATTCATCAGAATGGCTCCCATACCGATCATGGTATTGTCGCCGATCTTACAGCCGTGGACGATCGCACCGTGTCCAATGGTCACATGATCTCCGATCTCCACCGGATATCCACTGCCCAGATGCACTACCGCATTGTCCTGAATATTGCTCTCTCTGCCGATGACAATGGAGTCCCGATCGCCCCGGACCACCGCATTGTACCAGATTCCGCTGTTTTCTCCGATCGTAACATCTCCCTGCACCACCGCACCGGGAGCTATAAATGCTGTATCATGGATCTGCATAAATTCTCTGCTCCTGTTCTGTTCTTATTTTGTTACAATACTCTTCTTCGTAACATATAGTTTATCACATTTTTTCTGAGCAATATCATATAATTTACAACATTTTTTCCGACCAAATCAATTATATATACAACATTTTTTCTGACCATATTTTATATCTTACTACATTTTTTCCAATCAAAAAGGAACATTCCTCCGAATTTTCCTCAGAATTGTTCCTTTTACAGTCTTACGATTCTTTCCAATGCAGCCGGTGCAGCTCTCCATCCCTCTGCATGCTCTCGAATCCCTGCTGTCTCAGTGCCTCGTAGAGCACAATGGCTACGGAATTGGACAGGTTCAGTGAACGGATCTCGGGAAGCATAGGGATACGGATGCAGGTCTCTTCATGCTCTACCAGGATCTCTTCCGGGATTCCGGCGCTTTCCTTGCCGAACATGATGTAATCATCCGGTCCGAATTTCACATCGGTGTAGGTCTGGTGTGCTTTCGTGGTTGCCATCCAGATCTTCGCTCCGGGATGCATTTCCCGGAACTCCTGAAAATTCATATACCTGGTGATATCCAGATGCTGCCAGTAGTCCATACCGGCTCTCTTGATCTCTTTTTCATTTAAACGAAAGCCTAACGGCTCGATCAGATGCAGGCTGGTGCCGGTAGCCACACAGGTTCTTCCGATATTTCCGGTGTTTGCCGGGATCTCCGGCTGGTGTAATATAATATGCATATTTTATCCTCTACAGCATAGTAACTATTCAGCACCACTTACAGCCTATGGTTCCGAATAGTTACTGAAAAATGCTTTATTTATTATT
>ENA-OVGM01000995-OVGM01000995.1-human-gut-metagenome-genome-assembly--contig:-NODE-995-length-25871-cov-4.412729_pt1 | contig 25871 bp, 8 predicted proteins | sample MGYA00237773_ERZ505425 | MGnify/ENA primary metagenome ERZ505425 (study PRJEB26158, sample SAMN06016407) | human gut metagenome | biome: human gut; feature: ankylosing spondylitis patient; material... | reverse complement strand
CATACTTTATTTCTTTTTCTAACAATAGCGTTCACTCTAATTGCTCAACCGATCTGCCAGGTGAAACATTTTTCGGTGAGTGACGGTCTTGCCCAAGGAGTAGTAATGAACATATTGCAAGATCAGAAAGGACTCATCTGGTTTAGTACCTGGAATGGGCTTAACAAGTTTGACGGCTACACGTTTAAGACTTACAAAACTTCACAAGAGAGTAAATATGCGTTCGGCAGCAATCGTATGGGAACTATTTCTGAAAGCAAATACGGAGATATATGGTGCCCCACTTACGATGGGCAGGCTTGTCTTTTTGATGTAGAGTCCGAGAAGTTTATTGATGTGCTTCAACCTATCGAGCTTTCCACGAAACAAACTAATTATGTTACACGTATCTATTCATTGGAGAAAGGGATTGCCTGGATTCTCTGTGAAAACGGATATGCCTTCAGAGTAGACGAACAACTATGTAAAAAGGGAGAAGGTATCACACTTTATGCACCTTCGAATCACAACCTGAAAGGTGACCAGATATTTAACGTATACCAAGACTCTGAAGAAGACGAATGGATATTGACGGACAAAGGCGTTTCCATCATAGGAAAGAAAACATTGGATACCGACTTTCCTTTTCAATTTATCACTCAAATAAAAGAAAGTATCTATCTGATCGCAGAGAATGATAAGTTAGCCAGGTATGATTTTCATACTAAAAAGCTGAAATTCGTAGATATTCCTTATCCGCACGATAAAATAAACAATGTTACTACGATAGGGAAAGATATGTTGGCATTGGGAACAGACAATGGACTGATATTGTATTCTATTCCCCAAAACAGTTTCCAGCAAATCGATATCCGCACCGCTACACAGACTTCTAACTTCGTAGAATCCGTCTATCAGGATTGTCAAGGAGAGATCTGGATCTTTTCAAAAGATCCTGGTATCGTCCGTCTTAATCTAGCGACCAATGAGAAAGAACATCTGTTCACTCCCAAAGATGAAATTATCAAGCATGGACGCAAAAGTCGCAAACTTATATTTGAAGATAATGCCAACAACCTATGGCTACTCCCCACGGAAGGAAACTTCTGCTATTATGACAGAAAAGAAAAAACTCTCAAACCACTTCTTACAGACATCAATAATCCCAAATCCATTTTCAGTCCGTTAGTCAGGTATTATACATTGGATAATCAGGGAAACTGCTGGTTTGCGACAGCACGCGGCGTAGAAAAGTTATGTTTCTTTCCACAAAGTTATCAATTCAATTTGACTGATTACGAGGCAGAAACACGGGCATTCCTGCAAGACAGTCATAATCGCCTTTGGACCGCATCGAAGTCTAATTATATTCAAATATTTGCACCGGATGGCAGCCTGGTGGGATATTTATCCAAGCAAGGGAATATCACAAAAGAAAAGCAAGCTTTTTTTAATGGGGTATATTCTATTCTGGAAGATAAAGAAGGAAATATCTGGTTGGGGACAAAAGATATCGGTCTCTTCCAACTAAAAAGCACAGGAGTTTCCCCAAAGATAGGAGTAAACCAAAAAGCAAGAGAAAATCATTACTCCATTCACCATTTTGAGCACCAGCCCAATGATCCTTACAGTTTAAGCAGCAACAGCATTTATACAATCTTTCAGGATAGTCGCAATAATATCTGGGTGGGGTGTTATGGAGGCGGGTTAAATTTGCTGACACAAACAAAAGATGGAAAAACCTCATTTATCCATAGCAATAATGAATTAAGAAACTACCCCATAGCTTACGGAATGAAAGTACGTAATATCACCGAAGCTCCGGGAGGAGTCATTCTAGTGGGAACGACTAATGGATTGCTTACATTCTCGAACAACTTCGAACGGCTGGAAGAGATTAAATTCTACCGGAATATCCGCAGACCGGGAGATAAAAACAGTCTTAATGCCAACGATATCATGCACATTTATACAGACAAAAATAAAACCACTTATGTGATTAGTTTTACCGGAGGCGTAAACAAAGTGATATCTCCCAATTTGCTTAGCGAGAATATCCAATTCAAGAACTACGACAAGAACGACGGATTGGCTTCCGACTTGGCACTATCAATGATTGAAGATGCGCAGAATCAATTATGGGTTGTTTCGGAAATTGCTCTTTCCAAATTCAATCCCGTCAAAGAAACATTTGAGAATTATGAATTGAGTTCCATCTATCAGGAGTTCAACTTCTCCGAAGCTCTTCCTATTATCAATGCCCGCAATCAAATTGTATTGGGAACTGATAAAGGTTTTCTGGAAGTTTCTCCGGAGAAGATGCGGAAAAGTGGTTATGTTCCTCCTATTGTTTTTACCGGACTTAAGATTCAAGGACATTCCACCGCTCATTCTATCGACGATCTGGAAGAACTGGAACTGGAGCCGTCGCAAAGGAATGTTACTTTCCAGTTTGCTGCACTTGATTACGTCAATCCGAAAGGGATTCTATATGCCTATCGCCTGCAAGGGCTGGAGAATGAATGGAATGAAGCCGATAATAATCGTTCTGCAAGTTACATCAATTTGCCTGCCGGCAAGTACCAGTTGCAGATAAAGTCCACAAACAGTGACGGAGTTTGGGTAGACAATGTACGGACTCTGCAAATACATGTACTCCCCACCTTTTGGGAAACATACTGGGCATGGCTACTCTATTTCATTCTGTTTATACTCTTCACGGCGAGTATAGTATATGTATTGTTTTACATCTACCGGTTACGCCACAGAGTAGATATGGAGCAACAATTAGCAAATATCAAACTACGATTCTTTACTGATATATCTCATGAGTTACGCACTCCGCTGACATTAATCAGCAGCCCTGTAACGGAGGTGTTGGAGAATGAACCTCTCTCTCCTTCCGCCCGTGAACACTTGACTCTGGTACATCAGAATACAGAACGCATGCTCCGGCTGATGAATCAGATTCTGGATTTTCGCAAGATTCAGAATCAAAAGATGAAACTATTGATTGAAGAGACCGATTTGATTCCACTTTTGCAAAAGGTGATGAGTAGTTTTAAATCGATAGCCGAAGAAAAGAATATAAACTATCAGTTGACCTCTACCATCCAATCGGTGTATAGCTGGGTGGACAGAGATAAATTTGAAAAGATATTTTTCAATCTGCTTTCCAACGCGTTCAAGTACACACCTGCCGATAAATCAATAACGGTCAATATGACAACGAAAGAAAAGACGATAGAGATAGAGGTGGCAGACGAAGGAATCGGAATTGCAGTAGAAAAGCAACATTCTTTGTTCCAACGTTTCGAATCATTGGTCAAACAGAATATTCTGCAACCTTCCTCCGGCATCGGATTATCTTTGGTGAAAGAGATGGTGGAAATGCATCATGGCACTATTACAGTGGACAGTCAGCCGGGAGTAGGCAGTCGTTTCACGGTAAGTTTGCCTTTACAACGGGAGGTTTTCGAAGAAGATGTGCAGGTAGAGTTTATCCTGAACGACAGCCAAAGTTCAACGCCTCATCCGGTTGACAGCATGAAAGCACCGGAAGAGATGGAGGAAAAAGAAGACCTTGAGAATAATTCGGATGGCTTCTCCATACTGGTGGTAGAAGATAATGAAGAGTTGAAAGCATTTTTGAAGAACATTCTATCGGAGAACTACACTGTGATAACCGCTTCCAACGGTGAAGAAGGATTGCAGCATGCTGTTGACGATTTGCCGGACCTGATTATCACTGATGTCATGATGCCTGTGATGGATGGTTTAGAGATGATAAGGCAAATCAAAGAGAACAATAATATTTGCCATATCCCTATCATTGTGTTATCTGCGAAGGCTTCTTTGGACGATCGCATCGCCGGATTGGAACAAGGTATTGACGATTACATCACCAAACCTTTCAGTGCCACTTATCTAAAAACCCGTATCGCCTCCCTGCTACGCCAGCGCAAAGCATTGCAGGAAATTTATATGAACAGGCTGATGGAAGGAAAGACTGCCTCTTCTCCAGATCTTCTTACTCCTTCGCAACCGCAAATTACTCCGTACGACGAGCAATTTATGGAGAAAGTAATGGCATACATGGAAGAGCAGATGGACAATGCCGAACTAACCATTGACCAGTTTGCAGAACAACTGATGCTTAGCCGCACCATCTTCTACCGGAAATTAAAATCAATCGTCGGACTGACGCCTGTGGACTTTATACGGGAAATACGTATCAAACGTGCCGTCCAATTGATTGACAGCGACGAATACAACTTCTCGCAGGTAGCATATATGACGGGGTTCAACGATCCGAAGTATTTCAGCAAATGCTTCAAGAAAGTGATAGGAATTACGCCATCAGAATACAAAGAGAGGAAAAAGTGAAGAATTCCTCCTTTTCTACCGGATAATCCCCACAAAAATAATAAAAAGCGCGTACTATTGCAGCCTCAAATCTAAAAACCAAAAGAACTAGAAAATGAAAAAGCAATGGATCATTGCCTGTCTTATCGGAATTCAAGGGGTAAATGTACAGGCACAACAACCCAGCAAGTATCCCTATCAGGACACGAAATTAACTGCGGAACAACGGGCAGACGATTTACTTCAACGCCTCACATTAGAAGAAAAAGTAGCGTTGATGCAAAACAATTCGCCGGCTATTCCCCGGCTTGGCATTAAGCCGTATGAATGGTGGAACGAGGCCCTTCATGGCGTTGCCCGTGCCGGACTGGCTACTGTTTTTCCGCAAGCCATAGGTATGGCAGCTTCTTTCAACGACGAATTACTATATGAAGTCTTTGATGCCGTATCCGACGAAGCACGCGCCAAGAACCGCCAGTTCAATGAAAGAGGACAGTATAAACGTTATCAGGGACTGACCATGTGGACTCCCAACGTCAATATATTCCGCGACCCTCGCTGGGGACGGGGACAGGAAACATACGGCGAAGATCCTTATTTGAGCGGACGCATGGGAATGGCAGTCGTCAGAGGTCTGCAAGGACCGGAAGATGCCGAATATGACAAACTTCACGCCTGTGCCAAACACTTTGCTGTTCACTCGGGACCGGAATGGAACCGCCACAGCTTCAATGCAGAAAACATTGCTCCCAGAGATTTATGGGAAACTTACCTTCCAGCTTTCAAAGAACTGGTACAAAAGGCAGGAGTAAAAGAAGTGATGTGCGCTTACAACCGTTTTGAGGGCGATCCCTGTTGTGGCAGCAATCGCCTGTTAACCCAAATTCTCCGTAACGATTGGGGATTCAAGGGAATCGTAGTAACCGACTGCGGAGCAATCGGAGATTTCTTCCAACGCAAAAAACATGAAACGCATCCCGATGCCGCCCACGCTTCTGCCGACGCTGTTTTAAACGGAACAGACCTCGAATGTGGCGGTAACTTCAAAAGTATCACCGATGCCGTAAAAAAAGGTCTGATTTCGGAAGAAAAAATCAACACATCAATCAAAAGATTGCTGAAAGCCCGCTTCGAACTGGGAGAAATGAATCCGACTCATCCGTGGAGTAACATTCCTTATTCTGTTATCGACTGCCCCAAACATAAAGAACTGGCACTGAAAATGGCGCATGAAAGTCTGGTATTGCTTCAAAACAAGAACAATATCCTTCCATTAAACCGTCAAATGAAAGTCGCAGTGATCGGCCCCAACGCCAACGACTCGGTGATGCAATGGGGTAATTACAACGGTTTCCCTTCACACACCGTAACTTTACTGGAAGGAATACGCGCCAAACTTCCCGACGCACAAATCATCTACGAACCAGTGTGCGGATACACGAACGATACCACCCTGCACAGCTTGTTCAATCAGTGCAGCATCGACGGAAAGGCCGGATTCAACGCCACTTACTGGAATAACCGCGAATATAAAGGTAAGATTGCCGCAACCGACCGTCTGACTACTCCTTTCCATTTCAGCGCAGAAGGTTCTACCGTATTTGCTCCGGGTGTGGGATTGAAGAATTTCACCGCCATCTATCGTTCTACTTTCCGTCCGACGGATTCCGGCGCCGCCACTTTCCGCGTGATGACGAACGGAGGAGTTACTTTATTCCTCAACGGCAAGCAGATAGCGGAAGCAACCAATATCAAGAATCACACCAACCTGTATTCGTTCAATTATGAAGCTGGAAAGAGTTATGATATTAAATTGCATTTTATTCAGGTAAAAGACAACCCTACACTTCATTTCGATCTGGCTAAACAGACTCCAATGGATGCGCGCGATATTCTAAACAAGTTGAAAAATACAGATGTAGTCATCTTCGCCGGAGGTATCTCTCCCCTGTTGGAAGGAGAATCGATGCGGGTATCTGATCCCGGATTCAAAGGTGGTGACCGTACAGAAATCGAATTGCCCGCCATCCAGCGCGAAGTGCTCGCTCTGCTGAAAAAGAATGGAAAGAAAACGGTATTTGTCAATTTCTCCGGTTCGGCGATGGCTATCGTACCCGAAACTCAAAGTTGTGATGCGATTCTACAAGCATGGTATCCCGGACAGGCAGGTGGAACAGCCGTTGCCGATGTTCTTTTCGGAGATTACAATCCTGCCGGACGTCTGCCTATCACTTTCTATAAAAGCATACAACAATTACCGGATTATGAAGATTATTCGATGAAAGGACGTACCTATCGTTTTATGACAGAAACTCCCCTTTATCCATTCGGCTACGGTTTAAGTTATACCCGTTTCTCTTATGGAAAAGCTAGCCTGAACCAATCGAAGCTAGCCAAAGGCGAAAAAGCGATCCTTACTATCCCGGTAAGTAATGTCGGACAGAGAGACGGTGAAGAAGTGGTGCAAGTGTATATCTGCCGTCCTGACGACAAAGGAGGTCCACAAAAAACTCTTCGTGGTTTCCAACGGGTCAACATTGCTAAAGGTAAGACGCAGAATGTCAATATAGAGCTTCCTTACGATTCTTTCGAATGGTTTGATACAGCGACCAATACCATACGTCCTTTAAGCGGAACATATAAGATACTTTACGGAAACAGTTCAAATGAAAATGACTTGCAAACGTGCAGTATTCAGATTCAATAGGTAATACCATTCCATATATAATTTGAGGCTAAGTTGAACTTAGGCTACATTGAGAATTTATAAAAAATGGCTTTTATTGTCAGGCCAAGAGTTATGGTTTCATAAAGTAATCGTTTTCAAGCCATTACGCACTGACAATAGAAGCTGACAATAGGCTGACAATAAAGATTTCCGTCTTTTATTGTCAGCCTATTATTGTTTAAAACTACACTATGCAGCTATTATCCCTTATTTACCAAGCCTGCATTATTCCGCTAAGACACCGTTATTGTTCAGCCAGGATGCCGCTATTGTTCTCCTAAAGCACCGATATTGTTAATTCTCCACGGCCGTGACGAGATCTCTCCACGGCTGTGGTAGGATCTTCCCACAGCCGTGAGAAGATATTACCACGACCGTGGGAAGGTAAAGATAGCGGCACCTTTGCCCAACTATACAGGCACACTAACCAAACTATACAGACATACTTACTCAACTATACAGGCACACTAACCAAACGATACAGGCATACTTGCTCAACTGTACAGGCATATTAATGCAGCTACATCAAAACCTTGAAACAATAATTCCAAGATGTCCGCATAACTATATCGGTATATTAATAAATGATATGAAAGTATCAATGAACGATATAGGCATATTGATATATGCCTCATCAGCCTATCAATACTATAATATACGAATGGACAGACTTGTATCCTTACTTGCCAAACAATAAAAAAACAGGCTGACAATAGAATACTCAATTCTTATTGTCAGCCTATTGTCAGCTTCTATTGTCAGCATGTATTATACTGTAATTCACATCTTTAACTGCCATCCTGACAGATTGACAATAAAAACAGTATAAAAACAACTAGTATAGTTAGTTTTTGGTTAGTAACCGCTTCTCCGAAATGGTTCCCAACTCTTTTCCGTTAATGGTGATATCCGTCGTATTTTCTATCTGTATCATAGATTGATCGGGAGTGTCAATTTCCACATTCTCAATGTTGAGCTTTGCCACTTTATTCACTACAATACCCTCTTTAGCACCTGTAACCACCATATTCTTGATGGAAATATTCTCAATCGGCATTTCGGGAAGTCCGTTCAGATACGCTGCCCGTCCTGCTCCCCTGCAAAATACATCCGAGATATAGATGTTTCTGAAAGCAGGCGTCTCCTCACTCACACTCGGAATCGGTTCACCGGGAGCGCTTTTGGCCGCGTAATACAAGTCGGCAATCAAGGCATCATTAGGAATATCAATCATATTTATATTATTGATATAAATATTCTCCACGACACCACCACGTCCACGGGCACTTTTAAACCGTAAGCCGACATCCGTACCGATAAAAGAACATTCGGACACATACACGTTTTTCACACCACCGGACATCTCACTGCCAATCACGAATCCGCCATGACCATGCAAAACGGTGTTGTTCCTTACAATCACATTCTCACAAGGTTCACCCCTTCTGCGCCCATCTTCATCTTTGCCCGACTTCAGACAGATAGCATCATCCCCCGCATCAAAGAAACAGTTGGCAATCAATACATTCTTGCATGATTCCACATCCAGCGCGTCACCGTTTTGTGAATACCAGGGATTGAATACTTTTACATCATTCAATATCAAAGATTCACACGAAAGCGGATGCAGACACCAACTCGGAGAGTTTTTGAAGGTCACACCTTCCAGAAGAATCTTTTTGCTCTTTACGATACTTAGCAGTACGGGACGTAACCAACTCTTCATATCTTCCCATTCTTCACTCGTGATTTCAGTCCGTTTATCTCCGCTGCCGGCCATGAGAACAGAGGCTTTCAGCGCTCCTTCATTAGGATACCACACCTTTCCGTTCTCATCCACCTTGCCGCCGGAGTTTACCAGATTCTTCCATTGCCTGTCCGTCATCTTATCCTTCTTCACAGGACGCCATCTATCCCCCGCCCCATCAAAAACGCCATAACCGGTGATGGCTATGTTCTCCACATTCATTGCCGAGATAGGCGACTGACAACGTTTGGCATCCAGTCCCTCAAACGAAGTGGTAATGATCGGATATAATGAAGTATCACTACTAAATACAATCAACGCATTCTTTTCCGCATGCAAATTGACGTTACTCTGCAAAACAATAGGTCCTGTCAGCCACAAGCCTTCCGGAATGATTACTTTGCCACCTCCCTTATCATGCACCGCTTTGATTGCATTATTAATAGCCTCCGTATTCAGCGTCACACCATCACTTTTTGCTCCGAAATCGCAGATATTCACCTGATAATCGGGAAAGACGGGACGCTCTATCGTGGGCATGGAGAAAGGAAGGTCTGCATACATCGCCTTCAAATCAGTCTCCATATCCACCTGCTTGGCAGTAGTCTGACAAGCACAAAATAGTCCTAAGATGACCGGTGCCAAACCAGCCATTTGATTCAATCTACTCATTGTCTCTTTTTACCTTAAATATTTTATTATTTGAACCAAGCCGCATCAGTGTAGCCATCCCAACTCATGATGATTTCACGCGTACCGAAATATTGGTCATACTGCTCCTTACTAAGTTGCAGTACTGTATTGCGCACCGCCGCCGGAATAGATTGGTAAATATCGGAACCCGATTCCGTCTTGCAGTTGTATAGTTTACAACCGGTAGCAACAGTAGGCACAGCCGGAGTCAGCGGTTTATTCTCGCCTACAAAGTTGGGACCATACACATCAGCAAACGTACAATTCAAGAAGGTCAGGTTGTCCGGCTCGAACTGATAAATCAAAGTAGAGTTAGTGACGCCTTCGCCTACCGTGAAACGGCTATTCAGGAATACATAACCCAAGTAACCCGCTCTGACCCGCGCTTGCATTACAGCACGTGTGCCGGTAGGTGCATGGAGCTGGCAATCTTCAAACAGAACGACCTTACCCGAACCCCAGATAAAATCGGTTGCTCCGGCTATGAAACAATTTTTGAACCAATTGTAACCGCCACCCGGAAGCAAAGTATCCTGGAAACTCAAGACACGACAATTGATGAAAGCTGCCGATTTGTTGTTAATATAGAGTGCCTCGGCCTGGCCATTCTTGCCCAGCGTCCAACCATAAGCATTCTCTATCGTCACATTTTCAAAGCGGATTTTATCACTATTGCCATCCAGTATCACCACCGAACGCCCTCCGGAAGAAGGTACAATAGTGCCTGCCGGAGCAAACTGATCGATATTGGTTCCACCACCTATACCACCGTTAATATCATTGCTGTTATCATATTGAATATTGACAGCGGTATTATCACTGGTATTTCCTTTTATCGTGATATTGCTTTGATCGCGCAAGTAAATAATCTCCTGATAGATACCATCATCCATCCGGAAAGTCTTGGGTGCATTCAAATCGACCCGTGCGGCACAGAAGTCGATGGCACCTTGCAAAGTATAAAAGTCGGCATTGGGGTCGGTATGACTGATCTTCACCTCATAGTTCGGTCCGGTCACGGCTGGCGCAGGCTTGGTTTTGAATGTCCATGCACGACCATATACTCCCTTGAAATCTGTTTGCTTCACGGCGGCCTGTTCGATGGTTACATAGTATTCGGTATCATGCTGCAAACGTTGTTGATGAGGCTTGATGATGAAGTTGTTACCCTCCACTCTTGCCGGATAGTAGTTGACGATACGACGACTGACGGAAGAACCCGTAGGCGTGACACCGATAATATCCATCCATGTATTCAGTTTGGTAACCCCATCCACGATAGACTGTCTGCGTTCTGCCATATTGATTTCGTCTACCAGTTTATGGTCGCTCATACGATAGATACGGATACAACCACTCGTGCCAAGTTCGGGTGCAGTGCCTTCAAATGTAATTTTCAGTTCGGTGTCCGCAAGTGCTTGCTGCGTTCCGTCGGCAGGTGTGAAAGCATATCCTGATACAGGATTCTTGTCACCTTCGGCCGTACCATCCTCACTGCTTCCGTCTTCCCAGGGAGCCGATGAGTTTCCGCCATCCACATTTTCGAGACGTCCCATTTCTACAAAGCCGCTATCGTCTATGTAGAGTGCAAAGGTGTAGCTGTAACCTTTGTGGAACTGCGGCAGCGCAATGTCCAGATTGGTAAATATCCACTCTGTCTCTCTATCGTCCAATACAAAAGACACCTTATAGCTATCCTTCAACGCCGAAGGAAGAATAATAGCCTCGTAGAATCCCGTTGTTGCATTGTGATAAGGGGTGATTGTAGCAACAGAGCTTTCGTCAACCGTCAGTACATCAGTCTGTACGTTGAACGAGGCTTCAGTTTGCATCCCTTCAATCCGTACATCGCTGACTTCCAACGGATTCTTTTCCAAATCCACAAATTTCAGAATCACTTTAGCCAAACGATGGCTAAAGTTGAGTGCGATATGAGGTTCGTTCTCCGGGGCATAAGTATATTCCTCGTTCGTGGCAGCATACAGTAAGTCACAAGCGGTACTCCCTCTTTCTTGAGCTGCCAATTGCACGGGATAGTTAAAATCGCGTATATCGGCATTGTATGGATAGTATGCCACAAACTTCACCGGTGTTCCGTCATTTTGCACTTTGAGCGGTGTGGTGGAAGCGAAAGAAACCGATGCCCCCTCTTCCGAACAAACATAAGGTACATTAGCTGCCTCTGTGGCAGGCTCAAGGGTTTTCATATCCAGCACGTATGCTCCAATCTTGTCCCCATTATTCCACGACGAACCGTCTTGGGTGACGCGGGTTGAGAAACCTGTGAGGTCTACACCGAAGGTAACCTCTCCCGTAGTAGCAGGTTGTTTCGTGCCCGTATCTTGCTCGTCATCCGAACAAGAGAGGCAAAGCAAACCGCCTAACAAGGGATATATTAATGAATGAAATAATTTCATAATTGGATTGTTTAATCAGTACTACAAAAATAATTCAACGGTTATCGGGCATTCTTATACCAACGCGGGTCACCTGCTTCAGCATCCATTTTCAGTTTGAAGTTGCCGTTTGCTGCGTCTTCGAAAAGTTCGGCAACAGTCTTGGATGTATCTGTCCAGGCATTCGGGAAAGTATTGGTATCAATTGCTTTTCCATGTACATTGAGCACTGCTAATTGTCCGGCTTCGGTAGCAGCAGCTGCATAATTACCGGAGAACTCCCGTACATCCATTTTATAACCGATATTAGGATTACTCGTCACGAAGCAGGCTGAAATATTATTCTTATAGTACAAATTACCATTACCATATCTACTTTCAAAAGGAGTCTTAGCCAAATCTGCCAATGTACAGTTTTCCACCGTGATAACTACACTGTTGGCATCTTTCACATAAATGACACGTTCTGTCATTTTATAAATGGTAGAGTTGGTGATAGTGATTGCTTTAGAACCATAATAGTTGAAAACGCTTTGCATGTTTACAAATTGACAGTCGTCGATAAATACGGCAGAAAGTAAGTTTTGTGCTCCATTATCTCCGCTTGGCCAGTCACAAACCGTTTTCATGTTAGTAAAATTACATTTCTTGAAGTCTACAACGGCATCAGTAGCAAGTTGGGCAGTTTCACTGTTTGTCAGCAAAGCAGTTGAGTTATCGCCTGTTATATCCAAATTGTTCAATGCAATTTTTTGAAGACTGGTGTACTGTATCTGTTTCAGGTTGACTTTCACTTGTTCTTCGGTGTCTCCAATCAGCAGCAACTCCGTGACAGCTTCGGGCACCACCATTACATCGCTAAAGGTATAGCCATCCGCATTGGCAGCGAACACTAAAGCAGCCTTACCGGAAGCACCGGACAATACCGTAGATAAGTCAGTCTCCGCAGTAATCGCTTTCTGTGCATAGTCGGCAGGTATAGCTTCATTTTCAGATACTTTATCGCCATTACCTTCTTCGTTTCCGCCATCACCCCAAGGTGTGTTACTACCGGAGCCGCCACCTACTTCTCCGCTCGTTTCTTTTCCGACAGTAATATCGAACGTATATTCATTGCCTGCTACAAATTTATCAATCTTGCTGGTTTCGGGCACTGTATACTGATATTTGCCACCATCTGCCAGAATAGTAAGCGACAACTTATTTTTCAACTCTTCAGTAGGCAACATAATGCCAATGAAAGACTTATTGTCTTTTTTCTGCAAAGCCACGGATTTCTGTGTACCTATATTATTTAATGTACCGTCTATCAGATTAAAAGTAGCCGTAGTGTTTATCCCCCCTACCGTAACACTTGTTACATTCGACACATTTTCATTCGTAATCTTAACACGCAAAAGCACTAACTGATGATGGAAAGTGAACGCCAATCCTCCTGCCAACAATGATTCCGTTGACTGGTTGGCAGCCTTTGCCCACATTAAATCGTGGGCAGAGATACCATTAGACTGATCGCTTATATCTACTTTATAAAGTGCTGCCGTAGCATCAATAACATCCGCAGATGTGGCATGCGGATAATAGGCTACGAAATTTGTAGGCATATCATAGATTGCTATCCCGGGGTCGGACGAGAAATTCACCGTCAGTCCCTCACCAATCGTAGTATATTTCACATTAAGGGCATCGTTCAATACATTCTTATCTTCTGTATCGAACATATATATACCGATAGCATCGCCGTTCTCCCATTCACTGGTTTCGCTATTCAATCGTGTAGAAAAACGGTCGTTACCCGAACTGATCGTGCGGAGCATTCTTTGACCATCGCCATCAGTAAGAGAATTTTCATTAACTTCACTACAAGCTACTGCCAATGTTCCGGCAACCGCAAAGAAAAATAAATGTTTCAGCTTCATAATATTCTATTTTAATTTTATTCCTAATCATGTAAATTCATACTCTCAACTCTAATTTAAGGCAACCAACGGGTATCACCGGCACGACTGCTTACGATCGGAGAAGAAGTATCCTTAATCGTCAAGTCTCCATTAACCGGATCGGCAAACAGTTTGTCTGCTGTAATCTCAAGGTCTGTCGCATTCATCTTGCTGCCACCCAACGCATAATCTGCTGTGGTATAGTTGTCGGAGAATGTGGTGGTGGTATTAGCACCGATAGCATACAAATCACCGCAAGGAGATGCCAACAGGATGCCCTGCATTACCAATTTGGAACCTACGGCAGATTCAATGTTAATCAAACGTTGGTTACGGCTGTAATTGTAGATAGTCACATTCTTATATTCCAGTTCGATTGGTTTATCCATATAAGGCGCATAGAAAAGGTTACCCCAACCATAGCCATTGGTACCGTCATTGTCGTTGCTAAACGTACAGTTGCGGAAGATGGCACGGTCTACTTGGTCATAAGACACTCCGTTATCTTTATCGAAAGACTGAAGATTAAATGTACCATACGCACTTGTTTGCCATCCACAACCTTCGAAACGGCATCCTTCCATTTCCAGATTCATAATATACTTGGCATTAGCTGATTGATGGCGCCAGAAACCACGACGAAGACTTATAAAGTCGCAATTTACAAAGCTGACATTCTCTATTGTGTATGCCTTGCTGGTATTCATAAAGTAATTATTGTTTGCTTCATGACGGAATTCGATATTATCGAACTCTAAGCTGGAAAGATAAGAACCTTCTGCAATGCTCCAACTGCCTTCGAGGACAACAACAGGTTTAACGCCGTCACGACTACCGGCCAAACGGAAGCCCTTCATCAAAGAGAACGGAGTGACGCGGTAAGAAGAACCTGCGGGCAAGTAGTATTCCGTACCTTCGGGCACTTCAGGATCGACATCGTTGTTCAACAACATCGCGGACAAATCATCTTCCAAGCCAACTTGTATAGACATGGCCGACGGACCGGCTGTGCGGAATGTTACCTGATTGTAAGGTTTGTCATATTTACGAGGTTTACTGGTATCATACAGGTTGACTGCGTATAATGTATTCTTCGTCAATCCGTCCACTTCAGCATATCCCTGCATCATCTCTTCAATGGTCAGATAGCGGCTAACGCCGGGCAGAGTCGTATCCATCATAGGCATAATGCTTATGCTATCCACCGGATTTTGTTTGTTGTCTTTCTTCCAGCGAATGATAGCGGATGATTCCGTAATCTCGGTTTTAGATACATCTTCCACCAGCCTGGCATACTCCGGACGAGCTTCAGTAGAAGCACTGGTGTATTTCCATTGCGAGTTGTTAGTAGCGTTGGCAGCATTACTGCGTACACGAATATAGAAAGTAGTTCCGTAAGGAATATCATCAATAAACACATAAGGATCAGTGGTTTCTATCTCCATAAACAAGCTGGTATAATATTGATCCTGATGTAGTTGTACCGTATAAGAGATAGCATCGTTCACTTGATACCATACCAATGTCACAGAGTTTGCTTTCACCTCCGGTTTCTCCAATACAAACCGGGGCTGGAACAGGTCGTCCACTTTCGTATATTTATCATCTGCCTCGCAGCCTATGAACAGGGTACCGCAAAGGAATGCGGGCAGCATAGCCGTTGCAAGTTTTCGTAATAACTTTATCATAACGTTTGTCTTTTTACTGATTAGTATCCATAATAGTTCCGAATCAATCCGCGATGGTCTGTTATGACCTTTGCCGGATAAGGACACAAGTATCTCACAGGATCGGTAGGTTTCACTAATTGATCGTTGTTCTTGTTGATAAATCCACGGAAACTCCATGAAATGGCATCCAATGTTTCATAAAGCTGTGTTTCTTTATTCAACACTCTCCATCCCAACGCATACTCCAATACCGTGTAACCGGTAGGGCGACCTACACCCGGACCATATTCGTCAATACCTACAATATCCAATACCTTCCGATCAGAATGTTCGGGATCCGTTACTTGTTTGTAATAGATGTTAGATGGTACTTTCTCAATACCCGGCACGTAAGCCCCGTTAGCTACCAGTCCCCAATTAGTCATTTCATTATAAAGATTATAGATGACTTCACCGTACTTATTCCAACGTGCAAGATCGTATTTACGAATACCTTCACCACCAAATTCCCATTTACGCTCATCCATGACAGCTTGGAAGAAGTCTGTTTCGTTAGTCAGACTCTCTACATAACTTTCTACTTTCTCCGTCCATTGAGCCGGATCGAAAGCACGGCGACGAACACGTTTCAGTGCTTCTTTGGCATCGTCACGTGGTCCGTAGATTTCGTTCACTGCTTCTGCATACATCAACAGTACATCTGCAAAACGCATACGTACGCTGTTGATACCGGTATTGGAACCACTGGAAGCACCCAGCGGAGACTGCATATAGAGCTTGGACCATTTCCCGGCACCCATACCGGTCACTCCCATATCAATTTCCTGATTCAGGTCTTTATCATATTTATAAGGTACACAAGTCATATTGCGACGCAAATCATCTTTATCAAATGAATAGACGTAAGTACCGCAGAAAGTCACATAGTTGCGGGCACTACCGTATGAGTGCTTACCTTCCGCAATGGTAACACCGATGTTATAACCATAACGGCTGGTGACACTTTTCAGCATCGGAACAGCAAACAATACATCATCGTTGTTGGCTGTCTTCCAGTTACACTCATTCACCCATAAGCTTTCAAAACTTTGAGTAAGGTCGTGTTTGCTTTCCTTGATTACCTTTCCCAGATAAGTGACGGCAATTTCATAATAATGCTCAAAGTTATCGCCACGTTCCATGTAACCTACATGAGTCACATCCTCTTTGTCGGCACGAAGAGTCCAACCACCGCGATAAAGAGCCAACTGTCCAATAAGCGCTTGGCAATATTCGCGTGAAGCACGTTCTACACCATAATCCAAATCGACTGCATATTTCATCATCGGTTCTACAGCTATCAAGTCGTCGATCAGATATTCCAGAATGACATTGCGGTCGGTAGTACCCAAGCTGAAGAAATCATCGGTCGCTTCCGTTGGTTTGGTTACAAACACGACATCTCCCCATGTACGGATCAAGTCCAGATAGAGCATGGCACGAAGCGTTTTCACTTCTCCATACATCTGTTGTATTTCGGAGGGAGTATCACCTGCTACTTTATCAGAAAACAACGGTGACTCCTGCACAGCCTGCAAAAAGTCGTTGGCATAATTGATAGCATAATAGAGATTATTCCAGGTGGAGTTCAACACCGACCAAGTGGGACGGGAATCAAAACAGCCGATATCCGAGCCATTGGTACTGACAGTGTTGTTCTTGAATGAACTCATTTCCACATCAGTATTCGTATTCAAACCGCTGGCAAGGTTACTTCCGTATAACCCGTCTTCCGTCATGGAAGAGTAGATACGAGTCATCAACGCTTTCATCTCCGATTCGCTGGAAAATATGTACTCGGGAGTAAAACCGGAGCCGGGCTGCACATCAAGAAAATCATCGCAAGACGTCAAAGTGAACAGAGTTCCGGCAATGAGTGAGTATATTAGTTTCTTATTCATTGTTCTTTCATTTTATAGATTTCAATTAAAAAGTCAACTGTGCGCCAAATGTATAGGTGCGGCTACGCGGATAACGGTTATAATCAATATTGGGTGTCAAACCGGTAGCGATGTTCACCTCGGGATCATAACCACTATATCCGGTGAGGGTAAACAGATTATTGCCCGATACGTAGAAACGTACTTTACTCAAACCTACTTTCTTCGTCCAGACACTTGGTAAGGTGTAACCGAGGGTAGCTGAATTAAGACGCAGGAACGAACCGTCTTCCACGGCATACGACATACAGATGGGGCGTCCGATGGAAGTGGGATTCCACATGGTAGCATTCTTATTGAATTCTGCCAGTACTTCCGGACTATAACGGATCTCATTACCCATGTCGTCGAAATTGCGCCAGCGTTTATCCGAAGCGATGTCCATCAGGAAGTTGTTCTCTTTATTGTCCGCCCACGTGGTCAGCATGATTTTGTTGGCATTCAGTACATCAAAATCATACATAAAGTTGAAGAACATACTCATGTCGAATCCTTTATAAGTAGCATTCAAGCCAAAACCTCCCGAGAACTTCGGAGTGGTGTTACCAATAACGGTACGGTCGGCTTCTGTCAACTGATAAGGATTGGTGCTGTTGGGATCTACCGCAGTGAGTTTCTTGAACTTGGCATTACCGGGACGCGGTGTGTCGGACAATGGACTTGAGTCTACCACACCGTCTTTCAGTTTCCATGTTCTTGATTTGGAGTCGAAGGATTCAAAATCGGCTACGGTATAGAATCCGTCATTGACATAACCGTAAATCAAACCACTGGTACCACCCACATAGGCACGATAATCATCCGAGTTCACCACATCATTTCGCCAGCCCGAAGTGAGAATCCATTCTTTTTCACCACTTGCCAGTTTATCAATCTTGTTTTTATTATGGCCTATATTAAAGGTGGCGTTCAGTGAGAAATCTTTCGTCTCTACCAGCCAGGCATTCAGTTGAAGTTCTATACCCCGATTGGATGTCTGTCCCACATTGGTCATCAGTTTAGTGTAACCTGTGTAACCTGGAATATCCGAAGGTACCAGCAAATCTTTGACCGTATTCCAATACACATCAATCGTACCGCTAAGGCGTTCTTTAAAGAAGCCGAAATCAAGACCAATGTTACGTGTGATGGTGGTTTCCCATTTCACATCAGGATTGTACACATATTTAGAGTTATAAAAGTTATAGTAATAGTGGCTGACTTCTCCCCATCCGGCAGGACGAGAACTGCTTACCCCATACAATTTCTGATAAAGGTCGGCATCGATGCGGTCGTTACCGGAAGAACCGTAGCTTAATCTCAACTTTAAGTTGGATACGACCTGACTATCTTTCAAAAAGTCCTCGTTAGAGATACGCCATGCCAACGCTCCTGCCGGGAAGAATCCCCAGCGGTTACCTTTGGCAAATTTGGAAGAGCCATCGGCACGTAGCGTTACCGTAGCGAGGTATTTATCATTATAGCCATAGTTGATACGGCCAAAGAATGAAGAAATACGCGAGGGAGAGGCCGCTGACGAGGAGTTCTCGTAAGGAGTACCTAGCGACAAATTATCAAAGACCTTTTCTGCCGTAATATTTTCCGGGAAAAAGCGGGTAGAGTAAGTTTTGGTAGTAGTCTGGTTATGCTTGATTTCCTGTCCCAACATCAGACGGATATCATGTACATCTTTTAGCATAAAGTTGTAGTTCCACACGTTAGTAAGCTGCCATTTGGTACCTTGTTTCATGCTCCATTCCGCCACCGGCTGGTTATTGTTGCTACGAGCTTTACTAGTCTCCATACCCCAGAAACGGCGTTGTTCTTCAGAGTTATTTTCGAAACCGAATTCGCTGCGGAAGGTCATACCTTTCATAATATCCCAAGTCACGGCTCCCATTGTGTTGAGCGACTTGTTGATTCTCTTTTTATAATTTCTTTCCGATTCTTCTTTCGGATTGAAACGAGTCACCTCTTCCAGTTGGTCGGGATCAAAGTATGTATCGTCTTCAGGAAGCGTCATGTACTCATCCAAGCCAGTAGTAGGAGCTTCGCGCAAAGCTGTAAGCAAGCTGACCCCCTCCGTACCGGAACCATCTACTTCCTTATGCAACAAACGCGTACGATATTCCAACGTCAGGAATTTAAAAGGCTTGAAGCTGAAAGAGGCATTCATATTGTTTTGCTTCAATCCGTTGCCTACCATCACACTTGGCTGATCCTGATGGATAAAGGAAATTTTATATTTGGCTTTATCCGTACCACCATTCACACTAAGGTCTACATATTTAGCCACCGGATTGGAACCAAACACTTCGTCTTGCCAGTCAGTTCCGGCATTACCCTGATAGATATAGTGTTCATAAGCATGTCCATACTTATTATTGAAAGCAGTAGGGTTCGAACTTTTCTGACGCGCATTTTCGTATTGCATCAGTACAAATTCGTAAGGGTCCATCACATCCAGTTTGTTAGAAAGTTCTTTGGTCTGCACATAAGTGTTCAGACTAATGACAACCCGTCCTTCAACAGGACGTTTGGTTGTCACCAAAATAACACCGTTCGCACCGCGTGCACCATAGATGGCCGTAGAGGCCGCATCTTTCAACACCTCGATAGATTCAATATCGGTAGGAGGAACATCGTTCAGGCTGCCCACTTCAAATCCGTCCAATATGATAAGCGGACTGTTATCCTGTGTGATAGAACCGCCACCACGCACCAAAATCTTGATTTCAGCATCCGGCGAACCGTCCACAGCTGTCACCTGTACGCCCGGCAGCTTACCGACGATGGCTTCAGCAGCAGAAGTGGTCTGTACTTTTTCCAATATCTTGCCGGATACGCTGGCGATAGAACCGGTCAGGTTACCTCTTTTCTGCGTTCCATAGCCGATTACGACTACGTCGTCCAACATTCCGACAGCTTCTTTCATGTGGATATTAATGTTCGAGGTACGTCCTTTCAACGGTTCTTTTGCTTCTTCCATACCTACATAGCGAACTATCAACACGGCCTTGGCTACATTGGACACGCCAGTCAATGTAAATTTACCGTCCAAATCGGTCGTGGCACCGATCGAAGTGCCTTGCACCGTTACTGTGGCACCAATCACCGGCCCCATGTCGTCGGTCACCACACCGGTCACAGTAGCAGTCTGTGCCATAGCACCCACCGCTACCCACAGCAGGATAAATATGTTTATGATTATTTTATTCATCATTCTATGCTTTTATTGTAAATAGATTTATTTGCTCCACACCCTTATTTCTTTTCCATCACTATTCCGCCTTGGTTCTGATAGAAAATGATATGCTGAACCAGGTTGTGGAAATAAACTTCGATGTTCGGATAGCGTCCGTTAGGATCAACTGACGAACTGATCTTTTGTGCATCACTCGGATCGTTAGGGTCCAGCCCGTAAGCTTCTTCCCAAATATCAGGAATACCGTCACCATCCGTATCGGGCCAGGGTTTCAATGATTTCACATCAATGTAACCTTCGGTATCTGATACCGTATCAATGATACCCGGTTGTTTGGCTTTACCATCTTCTTCGGGCTTGGAACCGATATAGGTGTAAGTACCATTCTTCACTTCACGAACCACACGCTGGTCTATCACATCTCTGCGCAAAGAAGCTCCGGCATATTCGAGCACTCTATCGTAAGCCTGTTCAGCAGTATGATTGGTCAGTTTGCTATAAGGTTGATAATCTACCATCTTCATCGCTTGCTTTTCCGCTTCAGGAACTGTGCCCAATGAGGAGTCAAATTGTCCCCAAACACCCTCTGTCCAGTTATCAGCCGTAACACTGGTATTACCCAATACATAGTTGCCATTGATGTAAGCTCTGGCAGTAGGATCACTTGACAGGATACGGTAAGAACGATTGTTTGTTCCGGTAGCGGGTCCCGGCTTATAATAGCAATTGGTTAGATTAAAAGTAGCATACTTTCCGCCATAACTGCCCTGTCCTCTTCCACTCCAGTTGTAATAAACGTTATTGCGTACATCAAAATATCCGGTAAAATCATAAGATTCCTGTGTACCGGGAGCTGACAAATCGGAGATACGCGGACAGCGGCTACCGTGATGCGCTAACAGTATGTGGTGGAACGAAGCATTGTCGCCACTAAACATAGCGCCATATCCATGTGCACCCTTAGCATGGTTAGACAAATTCATACTTTCGGAAGCAATGCACCATTGTGCCGTAAAGTTCTGTACGCCATAGAAAGTCAGTGTCTCATCCACGCTCCATCCGGCTGTAATGTGATCGATAATGGCATCTTTGAAATAACGTCCGCCAATAGCATCTTCTCCATAATCGGCAAACTGATCGCCCGGACGGCAACGCAAGAAACGAACAATAGCATTCAGGCTGGAGCCTGCACCTATAGCCGGGTCTTTAGAAAGATTAAAGGTGAAGTTGTAATTCTTCAGTGTGATACCGTCCCCCGGTGCAGTCTGACCGATGATACTCAAATTAGGAAATTCATTCAGATACAATCCTCTTTTCAATTCGATGATACCGGATACATCAAAGATGATGGTACGCGGTTGATTGGACTTTTCAATTCCGTAGCGCAAACTGCCCTCAATAGGAGTTTCGTTTTTGTTATAATCTGCCAGCGTTGTCACCCGATAGATTTCTCCCCCACGGCCACCGCTAGTAAAACGGCCGCCACCTTCGGCACCCGGGAAGGCCAATATAGAAGTAGAATGATCGTCACCGATGCTTGTATCGGGTTTACCATATTGGAAGATGGTAATTACTTTATCCAACATTTCTACCGTTGCCGTACGTGGGAAGACTGTTTCATTATCTTCGATATTCAATACGACTTCATTGGCAGTAGAGTTTTTCTTATCCTGCGTAATCCAACTCTCGGATATTACAGCATCGTAATCTACCGGATTTTCTCCTTGCGGAGCCGAGATAACCAACGTACGACATTTATAAGGAATGATATACTCATCCTGCTCTATAGTCACCGCACCGCTTACACCGTCTTGTGTCACTTTCAGAACGCGTTGCAAGGTGTAGTCTCCTACGGATTTAAAAACTAGGACAGCTGTTCTGGTTTTGTTCGTATTGGCATCCACAGCAAATATTACTTCGTCTGTCACAAAACTGCGAGTTCTGGGAGTTGTTTCCTGCAACTTAATCCAGTTGTATTCTTCTGCTATCTCCAGTTCCCATTCCACATTCGCTACTACCTTACAGGTAAATGTACCTTCTCTGAATGACAAAGGGTCGGATGAACAATCGAACAATATATCAGGATCGGCCCCCAATTGCTCTACGCTAATCTCCTGTTCCAATGCAGAACCTGCGCCCGACATGGACACTTTTACTGTCCCTGTACGTTTAGGACCCTCTGTATTCTTGGTGAAAAACAAGCGGAGATCACCATTTCCCTCTCCGGAGTTCTTTGATATACTCAACCAGCCGTCTGTCGAGGTCACTTCGGCAGTCCATGCAGAGGTAGCCGTTACGTTGATTGTAAACGAACCGTCCACATTGCTCAACTTCACCTCATTCTTCGACACTTCCAGTTTGGCAGCTGTCGCAGCCGCATTGGATTCGTCATCCGAACTACATGCGCTCAACAATCCAGCCAACAATATGAATAGAAAATATCTCATGTTTTATATCTTTATATTGTTAATACTCTATTGATTATTTAATCCAATGCGGGTCACCGATTCCATTGGTATATACTTCGGAGTTTTTATCGGTGATCGTGAAGTCTCTACCAGCCACATCTTTGAAGAGTGTTTCCATCGGGAGAGTTGTTTCTACCGGTATTTCAGCAGCATCGACTCCCCAATTAGCTACGACAAAGCCATTGGTGCGATAGTTATTCTCGAAAGTCTTGCTTGTGACGTTTCTTGTAGTGAACCAAGTTCCCTGTCCGGCTTCACAAACACCACTAAAGAGATTATTACGGACAACCAAGTGGAATGAAGAGGTATTCTTCGGATTTAAGTCGAAGAAGGTCATTGCAGCAGGAGCCATACTCACAAATGTACAATTCTCTATTGTCACATTCAATTCGCCTGTCATACTGCCCAAACCGGTTATCAAAGCTTTTGTGAGATTGTTGGCATGGAACGTAGAGTTCTTGAACACAAAGTTGTGTACCGGCGCGTCCTGCTTGGTAGAAAGACCGAACAGGCCACTTCCACCGGAATTCAAACCTAAGAAACGACAATTTTCAATCACAATATGATCGGCAATCTGTTTCTGTGCAGCGTTTACTTCCTGATACCACATTGTACGCACCAAATCGCTGATTTCACAGTTCTTCCAAGAGATAGTAGATACATGGAAAGCTTGGTTTTTAAACTTAAAGAAGTCGGAAGTTGTCACCTTTATTTTCAGATTCTCGAAGTGGAAGGCTTCAATAATGGCATCAGGGCAGTTGATGCTCATGTTGCCCATTTCCATAAATGCTAATTCTTCACCATCACCCGGTGCCTGTCCCATGATGTAGAGAGCTTTCGGTATTTCGGTCTGTGTACCTAATTTATAGGTAGCACCTGCTTTCAGAAACAGTTTCACCTCATTCACAGAAACATCTGCCAACATTGATTTACAGATTGATTCAAGGTTCTCTTCCGGACTTACATATCTGTATCCGTCAGGAATTCTCATCGGAGCTTCCGGATTGATGTCTTCTTCGTTCCAGCCTTCCGAAGCAATCGTTACCGTGTAATCTTGTATGACTGGTTCGTCTACGTTGTTCAACGCAAATGCCACTTGCACTGTATCGTCGGGCAAGATGGAAAATGCTCCATCAATAGCTTTAGATTGAACCACTGTATTATTTTTATCCAGATAGTCGATACGCACGGATACTTGTTCGCCTTCACTTTGAGTTTGAAACAAGACAAAGTCATCGGTGTAATTCACTCCGCCAGTAGTAGTTTCCTTCTCACGTTGTACGTCTATCGGAGTTTTTACAAAAGTCGCGTCCGAAAGTTTATAACCCGAAATGGGTGAAGAAACAACTGCGCGCAATTTCGAATAGCTCTTATCCGATTTACGATCGGTAGACTTCAGACGAAGTACACCTGTACGATTGTACATACGCACGCTTAGTGGTTCGTTAAATGGAGATTTATACGTCACCGGTGCCGAAATGGCATATTTTGTTTTAGCAGTCGGATCCTGATGTATCACAATGTCATTCAGATTCCTCGGGCTGGGAATAGAATCGGATTGTGTAGTGGAAATTATGTTATAACTTCCATTAGGCAACTGAAAACGATAAAGCGACGAATAATTGGCTACATACTCACCATCAACTGTATAGATAAACAGAGGTTTGTTAGATGCACCAGTGTTCACAGCCCATGGCTGGTCATCCAGAAACAGTTCTATCTCTTTTACTACCGAGGTGGCGTATCGTTCTTCTTCCGAACAAGCTGTTATTCCCAACAGGAGTATGAATCCTGTCAGCGAATAGAATATATTTCTCATATAACTCCTGTTTTTAAAATTCTGAAACTTCTATTGTAAACGGTTGAGTGGATATACCTTTATACACCATTGCGCGTACCGAAGGCCACGGCTCATCCAGGTAATTCTCATCCGTAATTTTCATATGTACGGTAGAACGCTTGGAAGACTCAAAGCCTATGCCAGTATCGAGAGGACTGATAATACGATTCACCTCCTCGCCTCCTTTCAGATATACCACATCGATAGATGTTCTGGAATCTCCATTCACTGTGGGAAACGAATAGACCGAAGCTCCAAAGCCGGTGGAGAGATTAGTGGAGATGGTTACATTTTCTGTAATACATTCTTTGCTTTTTACTTTATAGCCTATTGCTACATTCGTAAAAGTAACATTCAACTGGTCAAAACGGGTGATTGCATTCAATTCTTCTTCCGTCTCTTTCGGCTGGAAGACTGCTTGTCCTACCAAACGCTTCAACTCTACATTCAGCGAACTGACCGAGTTATCTGAAATAAAACCTACCACTTCCGAAATATAAACCGGTTTTTGAGCGTATGCATCCTGATAAACCACCACTTTGGAAAGACTATCTGTATCTACCAAGTGATCGGCATTTGCCACAATAAAGGTTTGCAGATTTTCTCCTAAAGGAAGGTCTACTTTTAAAGCTCCATCATTTAAAGGGAGATTTTTACCATACACCATGGAATCTTGCAGGTACACATAAACACCGACCTCTGTAATTCCATGTTCGGCAAAAGTTTCAAGACTAGCCCTGCTGAAAGAAACGCCCACCGGATGGGTTTCGGGCACATTGGGAAGTTGTTCATTCGGTTTCCATTCATCATCCATTTGCTGTGAACAAGAACAGCAAAGCAGAAATGACAGAAGAAATAAACTTGCTAGATGTTTCATAAATA
>ENA-OVGM01000926-OVGM01000926.1-human-gut-metagenome-genome-assembly--contig:-NODE-926-length-27304-cov-3.617711_pt1 | contig 27304 bp, 17 predicted proteins | sample MGYA00237773_ERZ505425 | MGnify/ENA primary metagenome ERZ505425 (study PRJEB26158, sample SAMN06016407) | human gut metagenome | biome: human gut; feature: ankylosing spondylitis patient; material... | reverse complement strand
AGCGCCCATCGAGGTGTTCCACTCTATTTTTGCATGGCTCGTAGCTATGCTAACTCTCAATTTACTTAAAGTACTGTACACCGGATTCAAAGATCTTCATATCCTGCTCGCCATAGATGTTCATGGCCACAGCGGTATCTCTTCTCTCGGAGTGTGCCATCTTACCGAGGCATCTGCCATCGGGGGATGTGATACCCTCGATCGCACAGTAGGAACCGTTGACATTGTATTCCTCATCCATGGATACATTACCGTTCTGATCAGCGTACTGAGTAGCGACCTGTCCGTTAGCAAAGAGCTTGTCGATCCACTCTTTCGGTGCTACGAAACGGCCCTCTCCGTGGGATGCGGGATTGCAGTAGGTAGCACCCAGTGTAGCGCCCTGTAACCAGGGAGACTTGTTGGATACGACTTTGGTGTATACCATCTTGGAGATATGACGGTTGATGGTATTGAAGGTCAGGGTAGGTGAATCCTCCTTCTGACCGGTGATTTCGCCGTAAGGAACCAGTCCCAGCTTGATCAGAGCCTGAAATCCGTTACAGATACCCAGTGCCAGTCCGTCTCTCTCATTTAACAGCTTCATGACCGCTTCCTTCAGCTTCTCATTCTGGAATGCTGTTGCAAAAAACTTCGCGCTGCCGTCAGGCTCATCACCTGCGGAAAAGCCGCCGGGGAACATGATGATCTGTGCCTGTGCAATGGACTTCTCGAATTCCTCTACGGATTCGCGGATATCCTCTGCGGTCATGTTACGGAACACTCTTGTCTCCACATGGGCTCCGGCACGTTCAAATGCCTTGGTGCTGTCGTATTCACAGTTGGTTCCGGGGAATACCGGAATGAATACGGTAGGCTTTGCGATCTTGTGCTTACATACATAAATACTGTCTGCCTTGTAAACATTGCTTGCCACTGCCTCGGTACCCTTCACTGCCTTGGTGGGGAATACCTTCTCCAGCTTGGAAGTCCAGGAAACAAGTGCCTCTTCCATGGTGATCTTCACATCACCATATACGAATACAGGCTCCTCGGTCACGATACCGATCACGGTGTAATCCAGTTCCTTCTCTTCCAGTGCAGCCATCTTGTCTGCGGGGATCTCTGCCAGAATATCGCCCAGTCCGTTGTCAAACAGGTCGTCTGTGGTTACCTCATCGTCGATCTTCACACCCAGCTTGTTACCGAAGGCCATCTTTGCTACAGCTGCTGCCACACCCTTGGAATCCAGAGCATAAGCGGATACGATCGTACCATTTTCGGTCAGTTCGTGGATCTTGCCATATAATTCTGCCACATTCTCATACATCGGAATGTCGAAATCGTCTTTATTCATAGACCAACGTACCAGCTTATTGCCGGGGGTCTTCAGTTCCGGAGTAATAATATCGCCATATTTTGCCACGTCCACTGCAAAAGATACCAGTGTGGGAGGTACATCAATATCATTGAAAGTACCGGACATACTGTCCTTACCACCGATGGAGGGCAGCCCGAACCCGATCTGTGCATCGTAGGCGCCTAACAGTGCTGCGAAAGGCTGGCTCCAACGCTCAGGATCGCTGGTCATTCTGCGGAAGTACTCCTGGAAGGTAAAGCGGATCTTGCTGAAATCACCGCCGGAAGCCACGATTTTCGCCATGGACTCTGTCACTGCGTAGACAGCTCCGTGGTAAGGACTCCAGGAGGACAGATACGGATCGAAGCCGTAACTCATCATGGTCACGGTATCGGTCTTACCTTCCAGTACAGGCAGTTTGGCTACCATGGTCTGGGTCTCAGTCAGCTGATATTTTCCACCGTAGGGCATCAATACACTGCCGGCACCAATGGAGGAGTCGAACATCTCTACCAGACCCTTCTGGGAACATACATTGAGGTCATTTAACAGTGCCACCCAGGCACCCTTCACATCGCCCTCTTCCAGTTTCTCACCTACAGCGGGAACAGCCCATTTATCAAAATAATTCTCTTCTTCGGAAGGAATATCTACTTTTACTTTGGTCTCCTGATGGGCACCGTTGGTATCCAGGAAAGCTCTCTTCAGATCCACGATGGGCTTGCCTCTCCAGTTCAGTACAAGTCTGGGTTCCTCAGTAACAACTGCTACGGGAACAGCCTCCAGGTTCTCTTCCTTTGCATAGCCCAGAAAAGTATCTACATCCTTAGGATCTACTACCACTGCCATACGCTCCTGAGACTCGGAGATTGCCAGTTCCGTGCCATCCAGTCCGGCATATTTCTTGGGTACCTTGTCCAGATCTACGGTCAGACCGTCTGCCAGCTCACCGATGGCAACGGAGACACCGCCGGCACCAAAGTCGTTACATTTTTTGATCAGACGGCTGACTTCCTCACGACGGAACAGTCTCTGGATCTTACGCTCGGTCGGTGCATTACCCTTCTGTACCTCAGCACCACAGGTCTCGATGGAAGTATCGGTATGTACCTTGGAGGATCCGGTCGCACCGCCGCAGCCGTCACGTCCAGTACGTCCGCCTAACAGGATGATGATATCGCCGGGATCAGAGGTCTCACGGATAACATTCCTGCGGGGAGCTGCGCCCATAACGGCACCGATCTCCATACGCTTTGCCACATAAGAAGGATGATAGATCTCTTTTACAAAGCCGGTAGCCAGACCGATCTGGTTACCATAAGAGGAATAGCCACTGGCTGCGCCTCTTACCAGCTTCTTCTGGGAGAGCTTGCCGTGCAAAGTCTCGGATACAGGAACGGTAGGATCCGCAGCACCGGTGACACGCATTGCCTGATATACATAGCCACGGCCGGACAGGGGATCACGGATGGCACCGCCCAGACAGGTGGCAGCACCACCGAAAGGCTCGATCTCTGTAGGATGGTTGTGGGTCTCGTTTTTGAAAAATACCAGCCACTCCTCGGTCTCTCTATGGTCGCCGTAATCCATCTCCACGGGAACCACTACGGAGCAGGCATTGATCTCATCGGATTCTTCCATGTCATCCAGTTTGCCGTCTTTTTTCAGCTTTCTCATGGCCATCAGTGCCAGATCCATCAGGCAGACGAACTTGTCCTCTCTGCCTTTGAAGATCTCTTCTCTGGTATCCAGATAGCTCTGGTAAGTGGTCTCTAAGGGAGAACGATAATAACCCTCACCGAATTCCACATCGGTCAGCTCGGTGGAAAAAGTGGTGTGACGGCAGTGATCGGACCAATAGGTATCCAGTACACGGATCTCCGTCATAGAAGGATCTCTCTTCTCATCATCATGGAAATATTTCTGGATATGCAGGAAATCTTTGAAGGTCATGGCAAGTCCCAGAGATTCATACAGAGCTTTTAAACTGCTCTCGTCCATATCTCTGAAGCCGTCAAAAACAGCAACATCAGCGGGATCATCATACACCGTGATCAGAGTATCCGGCTTCTCCATGCCGGTCTCTCTGGAATCTACAGGGTTGATACAGTAAGATTTGATCTTGGAAAATTCTTCGTCGGACACCTGTCCTTCGATCATATAAGTCACAGCGGTACGGATCACAGGTTCTTCGTCCTCTTTTAAGAACTTCACACACTGCACTGCGGAATCCGCTCTCTGATCGAACTGTCCGGGAAGGAACTCTACGGAAAATACTTTTGCATCCGCAGGAATCTCGATGGTCTCTTCATACAGATCATCTACGGGAGGCTCGGAAAATACAGTCTTGCAGGCTCTTGCAAACACCTCATCCGAAATATTCTCCACATCATAGCGGATAAACTCACGAACCTTTGCCACATCGATACCCAGATAATTTTTCAGTTCGTCGTGCAGCTCTTTTGCCTTGACGGCATAAGGTTCCTTTTTCTCTACATAGATACGTCTTACGTTGCTCATGTCTCTCCTCCGAAATTTTATACTATGCGACACTATTCAGAACCCCATTCGCAAAACCACATCTTGCGATGCTTACTTTTTGCTCATGTGGTTATCTCACCATATAAATATCATCAGATGCCCTTACAATGCGAGCCTTTGACGTACATATGATTATATTTACATGGTTCTGAATAGTATCATACAACATACTATATTTTCCCACAATAGCAGAAAACAACAAATTTAGATAGATTTTACCTGCCTTTTTGAACGGTTCGTCATTCATGCAGTCTGTGGATCAGCCGGTAAGCGATGTCCTTCTCGCAGATCAGGGCCTCCGTGTGGGCGAAAAATACGATGCCGTCCGTGGGGGCCAGAATCTTCTCCCTCACCGTTCCATCGTAAGGGTCTATAATTTCTGCCATCTCATTTCCATAGCGCACATCGTCTCCCGCATGTACTTTTCCCCGGAAAATTCCCGCCCGGTTCGCAGGTACATCACTCAGATCCTTTTCATATATAACATGGCTGATATAGCCGGAATGACTCTCGTACCGGATCAGCCCCATACGTTTCAGGAAACGTAAGACCGCTGCCACCGCCTGTCTTGCACTCACCTCATCGATCTGGGTATTCTGATTCGTGTATACCGAAAAGGCGGCCGTCATCTCATCCTGCCAGTTATAATTCAGTGTCTTGGTATCAATGGGTACCGGCTTGCGCACCACCACATAAGGAAGTCCGAACAGATTCGCCAACGACGTATTCTGATAGCCTGTCTCCATCATACGCACATGGGGCACGAATTCTCCCGGTCTGTAAAAGGACGTAAACTGGATCCCATAAACGTAGTCCCGGATCTCCGTAAGCAACGCATTGGTCAGACGGTCCGCCGGCTCCCCGTAATCATTTCCCGGAAAACTCCGATTGATATCCGCTTCCTTGACACCGAAAAAGCGGCGGCTGATATTCACGGAATAGGCATTGATGGTAGGAATCACCAGAATCTGTTTGCCGGCACTGATACAGCCGTTGTTTTCCAGTTCCCGCAGTGTCTTCACCAGTTGGGAACAGATATACATCTGCTGGATCTCATTGCCTCTGGCTGCGCCAACGATGCAGGCAGACTTCTCGCCCTTGCCGAACTGAAAGCCCTTGATGCGCATATCTTCTCTGTAGGTCGAATGTATGGTATAAATATCTCTCTCAAACATAATCTTTTCACTCCGTCAGGATCCGCGCCAGCAGATCTCCTTCATAGACCACCGGATAAGCTCTCAGGGTAAACAACAGCCCTCCTTTTGCGGTACGGATCTGCTGCTTCACCGTCCCTTCAAATGGATCCACCACTTCCCCGATCAGATCTCCTTTTTTCACATAGTGGTTGTGCTCGATCAGCGGCAGGAACACACCGTCTGACTTGCTGCGGATAAACTCCACCTCACCGTCACTGGATATCGCAGGCTCCTGCACCTTTGGCTCAGGGCCTGTCCAGATCCCCATTTCACTCATGATGTGGAAAATACCGTCCACGATCTGATTACCAAAGGATCTGTGGATGTCATGCCCCTGCCCCATCTCCAGCACCAGTGTGGGAACTCCCAGCAGATTCATGGAATGGGCCAGCGTCGATTCATGCACCGTGGCAGTGGCATTCATCCAGATCATGTCGGCATTGGTCATTTTCGCATAGGGAAGCAGTGCCTCCGCAAAATCTTCACTGAGTCGTACCTGTGGGATCTCACGCACAAAAATATCACTGGCGTGCAGATCGATACAAATATCGGATCCGATCAGGGAATCCACCACAGTTGCCGTGATCCGCTCCATCATATCCCCCGATGCGTCTCCCGGAAACATACGGTTCATATCCATATCCAGTCTCGGCACCGTCCGGCTGGCCATGTCGATTCCCAGCGGATTCAATGCCGGATAGATATCTACGATTCCTTTCAAATACTCCGGATGCTCTTTTACTCTTCGCGCCGTCTCATAACAGATGTACTGTCCCTCCAGTTCATCCCCGTGGATGCCGGACACCAGACTGATTCTGGATAAATTCCGTTCTTCTCCCTCCGGACGGATCCGGTTCCTGCGGATTGCCAGATGTCCTCCCGCCGGAAGTTCCATGCTGATGATCGTTTCTGTCATACTTACCTTTTCCCTCTCTTTATCTCTTTGCAGCTTTTCTACACAGAAAATGCTTCAGGAAACTTTCCCTGAAGCATCATCACCCGTTGTCTTATTAATCTTCTACACCCAATCCGCGCAACAGATACAGGATCTCACGATCCACCGCTTCCGCCGTCACGCCGATGGTCTGGGCCGAAATCTTCAGTCCTTCCAGCACAAACATAATATTTCTCGCAGTTCCCTCACAGTCCTCGCAGATAAACTCTCCGTTATCCACACCTGCCTCGATCAGTTTTTCAATAATCTTCACTGCGGAATCAAACTGCTTTTTTAAAATATTGTCTCTCTTGGGCAGTTCGTTTTCAAAATAGAATTCATAGGTAGCCTGCGTCAGTGTATTCTTCTTGCGCAGAAGCTCTTTCTTCTGCTCCTTTAAAAACAGAAGCAGGATATCCGCTGCGGTAGCATCCTCCGTAATACTGTCGGAAAATACGTCATCCGCCTCCTCACTCTCCATGCGCAGCACTTCCATGAAGATCTGACTGGTATTCTCAAAATATAAATAGAGTCCGCCACGGCTGATGTCGCAGGCCTCTACAATATCCTTCATCGTTACTTTTTTGAAGCCCTTCTCCACAAATACTTCTCTGGCTTTCTCTACGATATATCGCTTTTTCTGTACTGATTTTTCTCCCATGGATCTATCCTGCCTTTCCCCACTCAAAGCTTTCCGTTCGCCGGTGTCTTATCCCAGAATTCAATGATCTCCTGCATCTGTTTCAGTACCAGATAAAAGATCCGCTCCGATACCGCCTCGCTCCACAGATTTCCCTTTGTTCTGCCGCCTAAGACATATTTTGACAGGATTCCTCTGAGGATATCCCATTCCTTCCATCCTGCTTTCTGAATAATATCCCGCTCCTCCTGATGAGTGCGGATCCGGTGTCTTGTGTATACATAGGCATAGTTGCGATCCATCAGGGGACTTTTCGTCGCTTCCCTGACGAAATTCAGGAGAGTCCCGTCATATACCGGAAAAGACACGGAATTCACTCCGATATCCTGTCCGCTGTAGATAGAGCTGGCTCTCTTGCCGGCGCTCTGCTCCAGCCAGGGCAGGTAGGGAAGTAACGGCCTCACTGCCTGCTTATATGATTCCAGCAACTGCTCTCTGTATTCACTGCTCTGTTCCATAACCCCAATATACCTTTCCATGTACCGTTTTCTACCGAAAACATCGCTTTTTTCGTCTGTCAATGTAAAAGTGACACATATGTAGTTTTATTTTATCACATTTCTATCAAAAGTACAGTAGAAAATTGTTGGTATTATGGTGTATAATGTGTATTAAATATTTGTATGATAAGACGAGGTATTGGAATGGCTGGAATCGTATTGGAGAAGGGGAAAACTATATATAGCTATGGGCAGCCCATGACTGCATTGCATCTGATTACCAACGGTAAAGTAGATGTATCATATCCCGGCGGCTCTTATACTCTGGGAAAGGGAGACGTGATCAGTATCTGTGAGATCTGCTCCGAGATCCATCTGCTGGGCTATACCACGTTGGAGGATACAACGATCCTGACGTATCCCCTGACCAGTCTGGATTCCCTGAATGATATTCTACAGAAGCACCCGGACGTAGCACGTCTGTTCTGTCTGTCCTGTTTCCGTCAGATCAATATTCTGCTGAACCGCAGTTCCATTTCGGAATTGAACTGCAGTGAGCTGTATCGTACTCTGACAGATGATATTGCCACCTACAATACACTGTGTAGCCGTTACCGTCTGCAGGCGAGATCCCTGGAACATTTCGATGAGCTGAATGCTTTTCTTGGGGATGATTCACCGGACATCTGGCTGAACGGCTATTACATGGGCTTAAGCAGGATCCTGGCTTCGGACAATTACCGGATCCTGGTACAGGAGTCGGATCTGTCCATTGGTATGCTGCGTAAGGGAAGTCTGGACTTCCGCCGTACTTACCAGAGCCTGGAGGAACAGTTCCACTATCTGCAGCAGGTCGGTTCCTTCTATTTCCGGGAATCCGGCAACGATCTTTTTGATTTTTATACTTCTTTGTTCTATAAACTGGGACAGGATAATGAAGACAGCAAGGCGGTCTACGACCGCATTCACCGTATGCTTTCTAAGGCCGGCGATCTGTCCTTCATCGATCAGGAACTGTTTGCCTCCAGATCCCAGACCTTCCAGAGCAGCCTGAATCTCATGGAATCCAATGATTCCGCTGAGGCAGGTTCTTCCGGAGATTCCGAGATCCTTGGCAAGCTTGCCGGATCGCTGAACACTATTCTGGATTACGCCGGTTCGGATCTGGATACCGTGACCAGCTTCCGTCAGCATGTCCACGCTTACAAGCTGCTGTCCGACCGGGCTTCCCAGGATCAGGATGTCGCTCTTTTACGCAGACAGCTGACCGAAGAATTTTATCTGCTCTACTCCCTCCTGTTCACCCAGACGCTGGAACAGCCGAACATTCCCATGCCGGTCAAAATGTTTCTGTATTTCGGTTATGTGGATGAGGAGCTGGCCGGTCTGAAAAATGCAGTCACCCTGTACCGCATGGCAGAAGCCATGTCGGATCACAGCGATATCGGCGTCTATACCTTTTATGACTGGCTGATGGCCATCTTCCGCGGGAAGAAATCTCCCAGCCGGAACGAATTTGACCAGGATTATTCCGATTATATTCACAAACAAAAGGTCGGTGGCAATATTACGGATGCAGAGCTCAAGGCATTGGAGAACAATCCCATGGCCAAGGTCAATTACGAGCTCCGGAATATGTTCCCTCAGGTCAACAAGATCACCTTCGGACGGATCACTACTTTCTGTCCGCTGTTCTGCGCAGATGATGTGCTGAAGGATCTGGAAAGCTCCTATGTCACCGTTTCCCGTGTCTCCCAGATTCTCGAGGAGATCCGCCGGGTAGATTACACGGCATTCTATAGAGAAAGTCTGGATATGGAGCACATAGATGTCATGGGTAAGGAGACAATTCATCTGGAATATCTGCCGGACATCATCCTGATGCCCAACGTCGGTATCCGCGGTGTCATGTGGCAGGAAATTGAGGGCAAGCGCCGTAACAGCCCCGGTCGTATGGTCTTCTCCATTTTCCATCTGGAGGATCTGAAGACGACCTTCACCCACCTGACCGGTGAATTCCGTTGGGAGCTGTGCAAGAGAGTCCAGGGTAACCGCTGGAACGATGTCTCCATCAGTTCCCTGACCAGTGAATATTTCGATTATATCCAGTTCTACCGCAAGAACCATGATCTGAGTACAGAGGCCAAGGAAAAGGTAAAATCCAGCCTGCAGCGTGCCAAGAACAGTTTCAAGGAAATGTTCGTAAGGGATTATATGATCTGGGTGCTCTTCGAAGGTGCCGGATCCCCGAGACTGAACAAAGTAGCCCGTCAGATCATGTTCACCTACTGCCCGTTCCCGGAGGATATTTGCAATACGCTGGCTCAGAACCCGTTGTATGCCGATCTTCTGGATCGCCGTAAGATCAAGGTAGCCCAAGGCTTACATCATCTGGATGTTCTGACCCGAAAGCTGCAAAACGGTAATATTCCGGTTCCCGAGACCGTGGCACAGGAACGCTATTATTTAAGTGGCAGCAAAAAAGCATAGCACATACATATAGCAAAAAGATTCACTCTCCACCCGGGGAATGAATCTTTTTGTTATGTTGTCTTATTTGCTTTCAGATACCTTATGCGTTTGCCAGCTGTTTGCCAAGTTCTCTACACTCTGACAGGCCATCCTCGTCCGGTGTCTCATGGCAGATCAGGCCCTCACCGTTCAACACAGTAGCTCCTGCTGCTTCCATACGGGTGCTCCAGTCTCTCATCCACTCACCGTCTCCCCAGCCATAGGAACCGAACAGTGCGATCTTTTTGCCGGAAGCAAAGCCTTCCACATCACATACAAAAGGCTCCATCTCGGATTCCTCCAGGACTTCCGCTCCCATCGCTGGACAGCCCAGTGCAAACTTGGGAGCAGCCTTTAGTTCGTCAAGGTTGGCGCCGGTCACAAATACTACCTCCGCTTCCTTCCCGACTTCCCGGATACCCTCTCCGATGGCCTCTGCCATAGCCTGGGTGTTACCACCCTGTGTCCAGAATACTACATAAATCTTATCCATTTATTTTTCCTTCCCTTCCGCACCTTTCCGTGCCTGTTTCTATGCTGCGGTACATCCGCAGATATCTATGATTTCTGTCATCTTTAATCCATAATGCAACAGCTGGATCAAATTTTCCCTGGCATATTCATATTTTTCAAAAAGTCTCTGTTTTCCTTCTTTATCCGCATATACTTTCCAATAACCGGTGCAGAGGCTGTTCTTCCCCTGATGTCTGATAAATCCTTCCACATCCTCCGGGGGATATCCTAACAGCAATCCCAGTTCGTGGGGGAACGGCTTCCCTCTCTCTGCATAGGTTTCATAACGATCGCAAAATACCGGCAAAATATCCTCCAGTCGATCGGATTCGTACCCTGCCTCCCGCAGCAGTTTCTGTACCTGCGGCATTTTCAGATACTTTTCCAGCCGGTCTTCCCGATACAACAGTATTACCATTTTCTCCTCTGTCTCCAACAAGGGATACAGGGAAAGCACACTGCCTTCAACGATCCTTCCCACCTGTGTAAAGCCTTCCGGGGAAATCGTCAGCAGATTGGAAATCTTAAGTCCCGTGATCAACGGTGCACACTGCAAAGCCAACTGTAGTTCCACATCGTCTGCTTCCATTTCACACAGGATCTCCCACGTTTCCTGACTCAATCAGCGCTTCACCTCCTGCCATCCAAAAGCCACTTAGTTAGTTGTAGCTAACCTATATAAATAATATAGAAAAAAGCAGTTCCCGTCAAGGGAACTGCCTGATAGAAATTCTCAACATATAAACTTTCAAAATAGCTTTGGAGATTTCCATTCTCAGATCTTTCTGCGGTCCAGCCCTGTACTGCGATAGTATTCCGCCTTGTCCTGATACATCCGTCTCTCGGACTCCGTCAGTAAATGATCCTTTCCCACGGCTTCCAGAGTGTTCACCGCTGCTCCTACTGCCATGGAGACATCATGAGCTGCCAGCTCTGTTTTTAATTCCTCCACCTTTTGATAGAATTCCTTTTCAGAAATTCCAGTGCACAGGACCACCAGTTCATCTCCGCCGATACGGAACATTCCATTTCCCTCAAATACACGTTTCAGGCAGTCACAGCACCTGCGGATCAGGCGGTCTCCGGCGGAATGTCCTTCACTGTCATTGATCCGTTTTAATCCTGTAATATCACAGTATACCACGCCGATGGGCTCGGTATGGTCCACCTGCTCAATGTACCTCTCCATAGCATAACGGTTCCCCAATGTCGTCAGCGGATCCGAATAGCTCATCACTTCCAGCTCCCGTACCAGATTTCTCTGCTTCAGGGACGATACGATAAAGTGTCCCATGATCTGCAGCATCTCCGACACAAATTCAAAATATCTGGTCGAAGGATTGTCTACTCCGTAGAAGCCGATTACTTTCCCATCATCGTAAAGCGGAACCACCACCAGGGAATGAATATTCTGTCTTACCAGAACTTCATACATCTTCGGATCCACATCTTTCATTTCTTCCAGATTCTCTGTGACAATACTCTGATTCTCATCAAACTTCCGATACCATTCCGCGAAGATCTCCGGCGGTAGATCCTGAAGGGTATCCTTTTCCGGTGCGACTCCCTTGGCTACCCATTCGTATGTATTGTGGTCATGATCGTGGTCATCCTTTTCAAAAATATAGGCCCGTCCCGCTTCCAGATTCTTTCCGACAAATTCCAGCAGCACCTGCAATGTCTGATCCATGCTCTCCTGCCGCTGTGCCACACGGATGGCTTCATTCAACGCAGCCTCCATATTACGGTAATCTTCGGATTTGTGCCCTCTCCCATTCAGATTGCCACAATCTATGGCGATTTCCATACGGTATTTTCTCCCGTCTTCTTCTACCAGTGTGTCCTTGATATGAAGTTCTCTTCGCAGCAGCGGATTGTAATATTCCCATTCCTTAAAAAAACCCGGCTTTAACTGTTCATTATTACACATGCCACAGGGCAGAGAATTTCCCTGCAATATCTCATAACACTTTAACCCGATGATCTCTTCAAGACTTTGAAATCCATAGCTCTTCAGAGTCTTCTTGTTCATATATATCAATTCATGAGTCTCTGCATCTGCCACATATACATATTCACCCAGATTCTCGAAAAATTCCCATATTTTACTCATATACGCCAACCTGCTTCCGTATTCTTCCCCTCATTATAATTAATCAGTATACACTTGCAAACGCTTTACGGCAAGCCTGTTCTCTCAAAAATGTCTGTAATAATCTCACATCATCCGTGATCACACCGTCCGCCCCACAGTTTACGATCCGAAGCATGGCGCCGGAAGTATTGGCTGTCCACCCGTATACCGACTTTCCGCAGTAATGAATGGCATCTACCATATCCACTGTAAGATTTCTCCCCTCGATACTATAGCTGTCGGCATAGTCCAGCTCATAATCCTCTTCTTCCAGATCATGGGCAATAAAAACTGTTGAAATCCCCGGTTCCAGCTCCTTCATTTTCTGCAGGATTCCCTTGTTCATGGAGCCTATAATACACTCATCCACCATATCATAGTCCTGCAGCAGAGTCAGCACGCTTTCCTCCAGTGCATCCTCCTGTCCGGTATATTTCAGTTCGATCATCAGAGTGATCCTGCCTCTGGCACAGGCAAGCATTTCTTCCAGTGTCGGGATCTGTTCTCCCCGGTATGCTGCCGAAAAACCGCTGCCCACTTCCAGGGTTTTGAGAGCATCTGCCTCCGCATCCCATACGCAGATATCCTCTCCTGTGGTCCGTTTAAAATTACTGTCATGCATAACGATCAGGGTTCCGTCCGACAACTGCTGCACATCAATCTCTGCAATAGGCGCTCCATCCCGGATGGCCTGTTCCAGGGCCGCCACCGTGTTCTCCGGAGCTACTTTTGCCCCCGCCCGATGCGCTACCACGATCACAGGAGCGTCTTTACCTGCGGCCTGTACCTGCGGCAATACACCATATGTCAGAAAATAGAGGCAGAGAAGCATAACAATCGCTGTTTTTCTGATAATTTTCATCACATTGCCCTCCCATGAAAGTTATTTGTCAATTTTATTGTAACTATTGACTATAAACTCCATACAAGGAAAATGTTAACTTTTTGTAAATATTCAGAGCCACGTAAATATAACCGGAGGAACGTCGAATGCTTGCATTCGTAAGATCCTCTGGCTATATTTATGTGGCGAAGTAACCACATGAGCAAAAGGAAAGCATCGGAGATGCGATTTTGCGAATGGGGTTCTGAATATTACAACTATTCAGAGCCATGTAGCTTCAGGCAGGGTATTCGGCAGATGCTTGCATACGCAGGAATATCTGCCTGAAGTTATAGGGCGAATTATCGTTCTGAATCGTCGGTAAGCCCGGATAAGCGTACTCACTTCCGTAACATCACTACCAGCTCATGAGCCAGCAGTGGAAATGCTGCCAGTACATTCAATAGCAGCCATTCCTGTCCGGACAGATGGGAGGTTCCGAACGCTCCGATGAGAAACGGTACTTCCGTTACCGCAAACTGCAGCGCAAATCCAATAACACAGGCCAACACCATCAGCGGATTATCCCAGGGTCTCATGGCAAATACGGACTTCTGCATATCCCGCATTCCTACTGCATGATACAGCTGGCACATTCCCAGTACTGTAAAAGCATAGGTCTGGGATCGGGCAAGTATTTTTTCCCGGGACAGTAATTCACGAAGTCCCTCCACCCAGTCAGACAGATTCCAGGACAGTTCTCCCCTGCCTGCCAGGATCCCACAGGGCAATACCAGAAATGCCGCCAGACCGATACCGGTGATCAGCGCTCCATAGAGTAAGGTACAGGCCATTCCGCCCCGGGCGAACAGACTCTCCGCTGCTTTTCTTGGAGGACAGCGCATCAGGCTTTTTCCGTCATTTTTATCCACTCCCAGTGCCAACGCCGGAAGGGAATCCGTGATCAGATTGATCCACAGTATATGACTGGATTTTAGAGGGGACGCCAGCCCCAGAGCCACTGCTGCAAACATGGTCATCAGTTCCCCGAGATTGGAGGACAGTAAAAATATCACCGACTTGCGGATGTTTTCATAGACGCCTCTGCCTTCCTCGATTGCCTTTTCAATCGTTGCAAAATTATCATCCGTCAATATCATGTCCGCCGCCTGTTTAGCCACATCCACGCCGGTTCCCATGGCTACACCGATATCTGCTGCTTTCAGAGAAGGAGCATCGTTCACACCATCCCCTGTCATGGCCACAATCTCCCCATTCTGCTGCAGCCCCTTCACGATCCGTACCTTCTGGGCCGGAGTCACTCTGGCATAAACCCTGATATTCCTGATCCTCCTGGCAAAAGAAGCATCATCCAGATGATTCAGTTCTTCCCCTGTAATACACTGACTGCGATGCCCTGCAATCCCCAGCTGTCTGGCAATGGCATAGGCGGTATCCACATGATCCCCGGTGATCATTACTGTAGATACACCTGCACGGCGGAAAATCTCCACCGCTTCCTCCGCCTCCGGTCTGGCAGGATCACGCATCCCCACGATTCCCAGGAATGTCATACCTTCTTCCCCACACCCGGGAGTGTTTCCGCTCTGTGCTGCCGCCAGTGTCCGAAGCGCCAGGGAATTCATGAGTTCTACAACCTCACTGATCCTTTTTCTCTGTCCGGCTGTCATTGGCACACTTCTTCCGTCCTGTAAAATATGGGTGCAGTGCTGTACGATCACATCCGGTGCCCCCTTCGTATAGGCAATGCTTCCCTTATGCCCTCCGTTTTTCGGGATTCTGTGATAGGTCGTCATCATCTTCCGGTCCGAATCGAAAGGCTTTTCATCATAGCGGGGGTACTGCTTCTCCAGACGTTCTCTATGCATCCCCATCTTCTCTCCGAAGTCTAAGAGCGCCAGTTCCGTTGGATCTCCGATCCGTTGCTCTCCCTGCAGGGAAGCATCATTGCACAACAGTATTCCCCGGAGCATCTCCTGTACGCATCGGGATTCTCCCCTGCCATTGCTGCCGGCAGCATCCTCTAGCACATCATACCACCAGCATTTTTCCACCGTGAGCCGGTTCTGGGTCAGTGTGCCGGTCTTATCCGAGCAGACCACGCTGACCGCTCCCAGAGTCTCAACGGAAGGCAGTCTGCGGATGATCGTATGTACTTTGACCATTCTGGTCACTGACAATGCCAGACAGATCGTCACCACTGCCGGCAGACCTTCCGGCACCGCAGCCACCGCCAGGGAAATCGCCACCAGCAGCATTTCCGGAATATTTCTGTGTTGAAATACCGCCAGCAGAAACAATGCCGCACATACTCCCAGCGATAAAATACTCAGAAGCTTTCCCATATCCCCCAGACGTTTCTGTAACGGTGTCATTTCCTCTTCCGCATCTGTGATCATGGAGGCGATCCTGCCGATCTCCGTGGCCATGCCCGTAGCTGTCACGATTCCTTCTCCGTGGCCATGGGTCACCACAGTAGACATATATACCATATTGACCCGTTCAGCCAATGGAATCTCGTGTCTGCAGTCTGCCAGAAACAGCGCATCTTTTTCCACAGGTACCGATTCTCCGGTCAGGGCGGATTCCTCTACCTGCAGATTGGAGCTTCTGGTCAGCCGTATATCCGCAGGTACCTGTGCCCCTGCCTCCAGGTCTACCAGATCCCCTGTCACCAGCTCCGCCGCCGGAATCTCTCTGCGTATTCCATCCCGGATCACTATAGTCTGTGGACTGGTCAGCTTTTTCAACGCTTCCAGTGCCTTTCGGGCTTTTCCCTCCTGCAGCATGCCCACCAGGGCATTGACCACTACCACAGTGCCGATGATCACGGCATCACTGAGCTCCCCCAGAAAGACGGATACCACAGCTGCGATCAATAATATGTAGATCAGCGGGTCCTTTAACTGCTCCAGAAAAAGCTGTATTTTCGTCTTTTTTCTGGCAGCTTTCATTTCATTTCTGCCATTTTGCTGTAAACGACGAAAGGCCTCACCATCGGTAAGGCCCTTCACTGCGTCACTTTTCAGTTCATTTACGGTTTCCTGTATATTCTGTTTTTCGAACACGGCTGCCTCCAATGCTTGTTTCTATTAAGCATTGTATGTCATATCTTCAGAATTCATTACACCGAATCATCGTACATTTTAATCTCTTAACTGGAATGCTGCGGTCAGCTCGTTCATGTTGGTGGCCTGCGCAGACAATTCCTCACTGGTGGCAGAAGTTTCTTCTGCGGTCGCAGAGTTGTTCTGCACCACTGTGGATATCTGTTCAATGCCCTGTTCAATCTGCATCATGGCATCTGCCTGTGCCTTGGATTCTTCCATGGCTTTCTTGGACTCGTTGGCCAGATCCTCAATGCCTTCCACGACCTTCTGCAATGCTTCGGCTGTCTTGTCCGTGATCTGGTTGCCATGCTCAATCTCCTGCAGGGAAGTCTCAATCAATTCTCTGGTATGTACCGCAGACTGTGCACTGTCATCTGCCAGCTTACGGATCTGATCCGCAACCACTGCAAAGCCTCTTCCGGCCTCTCCTGCTCTGGCTGCCTCAATGGCTGCATTCAGGGACAACAGATTCGTCTGGGATGCGATGTCCTCAATCTCACCGATAATATCGCTGATCTGCCTGGAAGTATCGTTGATCCGCTGCATGGCATCTGTCAGACCCTTCATTTCCTCTCCGCTGTCCTTCGCCTGCTGCTGGTAATCCATAGCCTTCTGGTAAGAACCTCCCAGTGCCTTGGCATTCTTCTCCACGATCTCGGTTACATTCGTGATGGTAGCCTGCAGTTCCTCTACGGAACCGGCCTGGTCGGTAGCACCTTCCGCAAGTCCCTGGGCAGCATCTGCCATCTGGTTTGCCCCCAGAGATACCTGTCCCACTGCCGTCTTGATCTCATTAAGTGTCTCACTGAGCTTATGGTTCAGCTTACGGATAGATTCCAACAGTCCCTGAAAGTCTCCCACATAGGCTTCTGCACACCCTGAAGTCAGTGCGAAGTTTCCTTCCGACATTTCTCCCAACAGATAATCCGCATCGCCGATGACCTTCTGCAGATTGCCGGATAGTGCTGCGGTAGCCTCTGCCAGGATCTGTGTCTCATCCTGTGTCCGGATCACTGGTGCCGGAGTATGCAGATCGCCCTCAGCCAACAGACGTAATCTCTCGGTACACTTTGCCACCGGTTCACCGATCGCCTGACCGATCTTTTTTGCCCTGCGCACACTGAAACATAAAGCTGCAGCACCTATTGCTACACCAATGACAATACATACAACGGTAGAACCAAGGAAATCTGTCAGTGGTGCATTTACTGCCACACTCCATCCATTGGTTCCTTCTATTGGTGCATAAGCCTGTATTGTGAAGGTTCCGCCTTTCATATAAGTGCCATATCCGGTTGCTCCGGTCATCATCTTCTGCTCTACCTTTGCAATTCCCCGCAAAGATCTGTCTGTCTGGGACAGTTCAATGTTGCTCTTCTGCTCCTGGGCAATCGCAGAATCACAGTGAGCAATGGTGATACCTGTTTCTCCCAACAGATAGCACTCGGAATTCTTACTGACAGAGACTGCCGCAGCAATATCATTTAAGAACTCCGGATCCGGCACAACGAATACCACGCCGACAATATCACCATTCTTATCTCCGTCTGCATATACGGGTGCGGAAATGATAACGCTGAGCTTACCGTCTGTCTTTGCAATCACGGGATCCGATACCACGACCTCTCCCTGCATGGATCTCTTAAAATAATCACGGTCACTATAATCGGTTCCGTCATAAGCACAGATACCGTTGGCGCCGATCAGCTTGCCTCTGACCATTCCATAAGCTTCCATGCGTTGGTTGATATACTGCTGTTTCTGCTCCTGGGTAAATACCGGAGAAGACAGCTGGTAACTGCATCCGAGTTCGGATACGATCGTCGTTGTCACCCGTAGTTCCTCATTGATACGGTCTGCGGAAATCTCTGCCACCACCAGCATATCGCCTTCCAGTGTTCTCATGGTACTGAACAGATTCAGGATCACGGTAAGGATGACCAACGGAATAATCGAGAACACTACCAGCCTGCTGATTGCCTTCTGCAGACGTTCCCGGATCGTCGTCATGCCGGGTGTCTGCCCCTTTGTGCCCTTCTGTGATGCTTTTGTACTCATATGTCCTCATTTCTGCGCTGCATTTTTATTATATGCTTTATTTTCCTGTACTCTATGAAGTGACCACTTATCCGGCAGCGCCCGGATATCCCATGCATTTCCTTCATTTTGGGACGGTGATCTTCTGCTGAGATACTTAATTTTATATGTCGATTTTATTTTACCATGATTCAGGAAAATTTTCTATCTTTTGAAGCCCAAAAAGAGAGTTAATATTCCGTTAAGAATATCAACTCTCTCCTGTCATTTATCTCTCTATCCCCTCATGATAAGAAATACCCTGTTAATAGCCGAACTCCTGGGCAAAATACAACTTGCCATTGGTCTCATAGACCGCAATGCTGCAGGTGGTAAAATCGCCTGCCAGGATATTCGCTGCGTGTGTAGGAGAAGCCATCCAGGCATCTACTACACTCTGTGCGGAATCATAGCCCTTCGCCAGATTCTCGCCCCACATCAGTTCACTGTTCACTGTGTACCAGTCCTTACCGTTGGGTCTGGTATGGGAGAACTTGGAAGCTGCTTCCTGTGCTCTTACCATAGCGCAGGACTCCAGACCGTTGCTCCAGTTCAGTGCTGCCAGGCCGTTCTCTGCTCTCTTCGCGTTTACAATATCCAACGCATCGATAGCCATGGCACGAAGTTCATCTGCACGGGCCAGCTCAGCTTCACTCATACCGGCTTTTCTCACAGAACCCGCCAGTGCCACTGCCTCTTCATCGAACCAGACAGTTCCGTCATCCGTGGCAGGATCACGGCTTACAGAGGATAATTCTGTACTCTTGCCGCAGCCTGCAAGGCTCAGCACCATGATGACTGTCAGAACAAGACTCATCCATCTTTTTTTCATTTGTTCTACCTCTTCTTTCCTTGATTGTTTATAGTAAATATATGTTTATTCGTTATGATTGCTTCTTCTTAATAATAAGCCATGCTCCCAGCCCTGTCAAGGAAAGGGCAAAGCCCAGATTCCATGTATTGGAATCATCGCCGGTCCTGGGTCTTCTGGAAGCTCCCAGGACTGCTCTGTCCGCCAATGGTGTAGGATCATCGGTAATGCTTACAACCCGCTGACGTCTTACACCAAGCACCTGAGGTGTTACCGGGGTTGCCGGCTCAGACGGTGTACCGGGAGTATCCGGGGTATCGGAATCATCCGAATCGTCCGGAGTATCCGGGGGTGCGGTCGGAGTAGTGGTCGGCGTCGTGGGTGTGGTATCCGGTGTGCCTGTCGGCGTAGGCTCCGGAGTAGCACTGGGAGTAGGTTCCGGGCTGGTAGTCACGGGCGGAGTAACCTCCGGCTCTCTGGACAATTCAAACTGCATTCCGAAGCCGTATCTGGTCATCTGATAGCCGTTGTTGGCCAACACACCGTTAAGGTTAGTGGTGATCTTCACTTCTCCGTCCTTTAACAGGTCGGATACCAGAGTATCTGCATAGGAACCTTCCTGTCCGTTTTTCAGCATCCGGTCATACAGACCTTCACCGTCAAAAGTATATACATTATGATATGTCGTGTAATATAAAGCATCTGCTACTGCAGAACAGCTCTCCGCTACTGTGGTATCGGCGGTTCCGTTGGTCAGGATTGCCAGTTCCTCTGCCGTAAGTTCTGAAAAGCCGTAGACCTTATTTCCTTCTTCTCTGGAAGTATTGTTGAACCAGTCTAAGTAATACTGTGCCAGGCAGCTCCGCGTAACCTCTTCCGGCTTCATTTCTTCGCTGCCATATCCTTTTTTCAAAAGAGCCTCTCCGACAATCGCATCCGTAACCTTGCCTGCGGTGATTCCGAGATCCCGTAACGGAGCATTTAAAATACGGCGGGGCAATGTACAGAACGCTCCCACTTCACCGATCTCATAACCTTCAAAACCACTGGACAGAACCGTTACTTTCTCTCCTGCCTTAGGCGCCGCCGGGATCGTACCGATCGTGGCCTTTGCAGGATCATACTGATACTCCTTATTGCTCTCATTTACCAGCTTTATGTTGTAGTACAGGGTATCTCCGGGCTCTGCCGCATTTCCTCCTGCCACGGTACCGTTCAGATAACCGATGGCATCGGACAGATTGATTCTTACCTTGTCCGGGGCATTGCTGTGGATCGTAATGGTGATCGTTGCATCATAGGTCACCCTGCCGGTGCCGCTTTCCCAATGCTGTTCCAGTTCCGGAGTTGTAGTAATGGTAATACCTTCGGAAATAAAATGGAACACTGCGCCGTTCTCATTCTGTTCAAAAGTTACCGTTCCCGTGGGATATTCATAATAATCTACTGCGGATACCCCGGGAATCCTGTAATCGTATCCGTCATAATTGATCCAGGTCTCTGTGGGTGTGGTCACATACCATACCGTGGCAATGGTGACTCCACTGAAGGTCCGACCAGTGGTGAGCAACTGATCCATAAAACTTTCCGTTACATTTTCACCATACAAGACGCCGTTGTTGTCATTCACATACTGTTTTACATCCTCAAGGGTTTTTCCGCAGTTTTCTTTATAATAGGAAGTGCCTTCGCTGTCTTCACCGTAATAAACATAGTGTAACAAATCTGCGGGCTTACAGTCAGAATATTTGTTTACATCTAATGCTACGAATCCAACGCACTGCCAGCTTGCTCCGTTACTTCCGGTTAACTTTCCTTCGGCATCTACCCCTGTATTATCCACAGAAAGATATTTAAAGGTTTCAGCATCATCCAAAGTCATCTTATGACCTGCAAACAATGAAAAATCTCCGTTTGCCGGCTTGTAATTATTGGGCCATACGTTGGGGCTGGCTACCTGTCCTCCCACATATTTTGCCATGGTGCCTCCAGCAAGAATCACCGTTTTGATGGTGGGATAGGTTTTCTCTTTTACAGCAACAACGCTGTCGTTTCCGCTTACACTTGCCATTTCAACAACATCGTTCTGCTCATTCTGTGTTGCTTCTTCTGCCTGTACTGTAAATCCGGTGTTGGAGACGCTGCCGATCAGCAGTGCCGCTACCAGAGTTTTTGCCAGTTTGGTCTGTATTACGTTTTTTAACTTCATTTCTGTTTCCCCTCAAAACCAGTATTTCTGTTTTTATTACTTCTTTTTACTCTCCTAATAAGGAAGACTGCGCCAAATGGAAAAAAGGACCAGAATTTGAAAAATTTTTCAAGATTCTGATCCTTTTATACTTTTACAGCTAAGATCGGCTGTCGTTCCGTTCCTGTTTAATGTTCTTTTCGCTTAAGAACAAGCCATGCTCCCAGACTCGTCAGGGAAAAGGCAAAGCCCAGATTCCAGGCATCGGAGTCATCGCTGGTCTGCGGTCGTCTGGATGCTCCGAGGACTGCTCTGTCCGCCAAGGGAACTGTCTCATCCTCGATGGTCACCATTCTGCGGCGTCTTGCACCAAGTACCTGCGGGGTATCCGGGATTCCACCGGCCGGTGTGCCGGGATCATTCGGGGTGCCGGGATCATCTGGTGTATCATCCGGAGTATCGGGTTCATCCGGGGTGTCAGGTGTTGCTGTTGGTGTTGCTGTTGGTGTAGGTTCCTCGGTTACTACCGGTACCGTCGGCGTAGGCGTAGGTTCCTCGGTTACTACCGGTGTCGGCGTAGGCTCCTCGGTTACTACCGGCGTAGGCGTAGGCTCCTCGGTTACTACCGGTGTCGGCGTAGGCTCCTCGGTTACTACCGGCGTAGGCTCCTCGGTTACCACCGGTGTAGGTGTAGATTCCGGCTCATCCGGTTCGCACGGACAGTGAATCTCACCGCCCTGCTTATACTTATCCGCTATGATGCCTCCGACAACAGTTCCGCCATTATAGACAGTTGCATTCGGAGCCAAAATATATCCGAAAATAGAATTTACATTAACTTCTGTTGCATTGCCAAAGTTCCAAATAATTCTGTCTGCCCACAGCTGATGTTCCAATGCTTGCTTTTTTGCACCATGCGCATTCATCCAGCCGGTAATATTCACAGTTCCGGAATCACTTACATTTACCACAACTGTTTTTCCATAAAAAGCTGCGCCGGTGATCTCTTTGTCATAGTCTTCCATCCTGGTATTTAACTCAGCACTTGTTACATTCAATACCAGTTGTGTATCGTTATTTTCATCCGCCAAAGCATACAAGTCGTTGCTTTTCTGTACCATATTACCTGCCAGGACATTGCTGATCTCAGATGCAATATCTGTATCCCATACCTCACAGTTCTTCAGAAGATTTCCAGTATATAATTTATTTTCGCCAACTATAATATTATAACCCTGTCCAGTCACTTCCCGCTCAACAGAGTTCTGGGTTCCGTCAGAATTAATAAGGGGAATTATCAGTTCCTTTTCGTCTGTTCTGCCTGACGCTGTATATTTAAGAATCTGATTCGGAGCAGAAAGATCTCCCAGATAAGATTTTCCCCCATAGCTTACCATGGAAACCTTTAATTCTCTAATTGCGGCATTTCCCTCAATATGGTCCAGATTTGAGGATACAAATTCATTTGTATATAATACAAATGAAAATGGATCATTTAAATCCGCACCTGCTGCCTGCAAAGCAATCCCTTCGTTCCCTGCAACAGAACCTACAACCAGTGCTGTCACCAGAACCTTTACCACTTTTTCCCTTACATACCTACCAAATCTGCTCATCTGATTTCTCCCTCAATGAAACTGCGTGTTTCAACGTCTTTAAACGTTTTCGTTCCTCTTTACAATCATTAAGACTGGCGCTATTTCAAAAAAGGTTCAGATTTTTATTATTTTTTTGGTCTTTTCAGTATCATTTTTTATTTTTGTAACACAAGCCTTAGTATGCAGCCGTTTCTGTCAGGACTCCATGGATCAGAGCCCGCCTTTTTGTACCGGATGAACCGTAACAGGTGGATAGCGATACGATGTTTCCTCTGTCACTTAAGTCCGCATCCGAAGCATACAGGGAATGTTCCGTGGCCCACTGCACATAATCATCATAGGAGGCATCTGAGGTAAACGTGGCAAAACGGTCACTGGTACTCTTTGTTTCATAATAGGAAAAAATCTCATAAATGTAGACTTTATCTTCCGTGTATATATAGAAGTAAGGATTCTCCTCGCAGCTTGCCGTCCCCTTCAGCAAATTTTTAAAAGCCCCAAACATGCTCTCATCCCGCATATTATGTCCGAATACAAAGGTATTCCTGTCTGACCAGTCTGCTGAAGCCCCACAGTCCATGAAAATGCATCCAGCATTCACACTCTCCCCCTCGAAGGAATGCTTCAGATAATAGTCATTGTCCTCCCCCTGTACCACCGGATAACTGATGTCCAATACCGGGAAATAGAGCCATCCACGAAAATCCGGGTTGTTCCTGATAAGTTCGGCAAAGTCGATCTGCAGCTCCGGATAATTTTTCTCCGCAATCTCTTCCTGTGTTTCCCCCGCCGCAGGCTCTGCCACCACCTCCTGGCGGATGGCATCGTATTCATTTTTTGCTCTCTGCTCTGACAGATAAGAATGCAGACTCATTCCTCCGGTCACCAGTACCGCTGCCGCCAGCACTGCTGTGATCGCATTTTCCGCTTTTTTATTTTTCATGCCAGTTTCCCCTTCCTGCAAGAATCGTTATAATTTGTTAATGATTATACCTTATTTTTCCGCATTCGTCTTTACGAAAGAGTCATTTTTTGATATTTTTAAGGTATGATTTTAAATAAGAAACTATTGGGGGAATAAAATCTTATGATACATCTTTTTGCACTGCTTTCACTGCTTTTGTGCGGTGTCTGCTATACTGGCTTTCAGAACAGTTCTCATTTCCACAATACAGGCAACCGGCGTTCTCTTCTGTTTCTTGTATTTGGCGGTGCCCTGCTTCTGCGCCTGCTCCTTGCATACACCACCCACGGCTTCAGTAATGATATCGCCTGTTTTGCAGCCTGGGCTGACCGGATTTTCACTTTAGGGCCAGGGCAGTTCTATTCTGCCGAGATGTTTACGGACTATCCGCCAGGTTTCATGTATGTATTGTATCTGATCGGAGCGTTACGATCTCTGCTGCAGATTCCTTATTATTCCGATCTGCATATTTTACTGTTAAAATTACCCGCAATTCTCTGTGATATTGCCTGTGGGTTTCTACTCTACAGAGAGGCGGTAAAGCGACTGCATTTTTCCGATCTGCAGGGAATCTTTGCTGCCTCTGCGTATCTGTTCCAGCCGGCGGTCATTCTGAATTCTTCCTGCTGGGGACAGGTGGATTCCGTATACACGCTGATGATCATCCTTATGTGCCTGTTCCTCATGAAGGGAAACCTGCTTCCTGCCTATGCTGTCTACGGACTGGGTGTCCTGTTAAAGCCACAGATGCTGATCTTCACGCCGGTACTGCTGGCAGGGATCTGGGACCATGTGTTCTTACAGGATTTTTCCTGGCGGAAATTCTTCTATAATTTGTGCGGTGGTCTGGTTGTCATCTGCGGGATGCTCCTTCTGTGCGCTCCTTTTGGATTAACCGCTGCGATCTCACAATATACTTCAACGTTGGGATCCTATGAATATGCAGCCATCAATGCCTACAATTTCTGGGGACTATTAGGAATGAACTGGGTCGACCAGAACACGATTTTCCTCTTCCTGCCCTGTAAGACCTGGGGCACTATCGTGATCCTGCTGATCGTACTCTTTACCTTCCTTATTGCAGCCCGCTGCCGGAAAGAGCCTTCAAGATATTTCTGTCTCGGTGCCTTTATCATCCTGACGATGTTCCTGTTCTCCGTCCGTATGCATGAGCGTTATATGTATCCCGGTCTGGCACTGTTGCTTTTCTGCTGCCTGTACCGGCCCTCTACACCTCTCTGGAAATGCTTCAGTGGATTTGCAGTGCTGCATTTTTACAACACCGCCAATGTGCTGTACCATTACGATCCGCAGAATTATGACCGCAAGGCTCCCATCATTCTGCTGGTATCTGCCGGAATGTTATGCTGCCTGTATTATTTCTATAAGATCATCTGGAAATATTATGTTCACGATGAAACAGGGACTGCCACCAATGCAAAGCCGCAGCCCACGATAGGCCGTAGAGCTTCCGGGCATACTGCTTCCACAAGATCTGCCGCAGGACTCGGACAAAGACTTCGAGAATATTTTCTCTCTCCCCTGGAGCCCATTCCTTCCGAAGAGAGAATCCGTTTCACGAAACCGGATCTGTGCCTGTTGCTGGCAATCGGTATTCTGTACAGTTGCTTTGCCCTCTATGATCTGGGAGACCGCAAAGCTCCGGCAACAACTTATGATATGTCGGGAGAATTACAGGCCATCGAGCTGGAATTCCCCGAAGATGCGCTACCTGTGACTATGGCCAGTTATCTGGCTCCCTGGCACCAGCGACATTTTGGGATGGATGTCAAAAGTAATGCCGAAGACTCCTGGACTTATCTCGGTGAGATCATTTTAAACAATGTCTTCACCTGGCAGGATGTCTCCCTGCAGGATCTGCTGACACAGGCCACAGAAAACGGTACTTCTGATATGTCTGCCACAACCAGATATCTGCGTCTGTCATTGACGGATAATGATGCCTCTCTGATTGAACTGGTCTTCCTGGACGCGAATGGCAACATCACACGCCCGTTGAACGCAGATACCTACCCTACACTGTTTGACGAAAGCGATCTGTACCCGGAACGCTATTCCTTCCGCAACAGCATGTATTTCGATGAAATCTATCACGCACGCACGGCTTACGAGTTCCTTCACGGCCTGCCGACCTACGAAAATACCCACCCGCCTCTGGGCAAGATCTTCATCGCCCTGGGTGTTGCCATCTTTGGAATGAATCCTTTCGGCTGGCGTATCATGGGTACTCTGTTCGGCATTGCCATGCTGCCGTTTATCTACCTGCTGGGGAAAAAAATGACAAGGAATACACCTGCGGCAGCTCTGGCCTGCTTCCTGTTTGCCTTTGATTTTATGCATTTTACGCAGACAAGGATTGCCACCATCGATGTTTATATCACATTCTTTGTGATTGCAATGTACTATTTTATGTACTACTATTGTTCTATGAGTTTTTACGATACACCGTTGTATAAGACCTTTGTGCCTCTGGGCTTATGCGGCATCTGCATGGGACTGGGAATTGCCAGCAAATGGACCGGTATCTATGCGGGCTGTGGACTGGCACTGCTGTTTTTTGCGCATCTGCTGCGACGCTACCGGGAATACCTCTATGCCAAAGCCCATCCCGGAAAAAGCACCAACGGCATGGAGCATCAGCAGATTGTAAAGAAATTCCCGGATTATACGGTAAAGACGATCGACTTCTGCCTGACCTTTTTCGTGCTGGTTCCGGCAGTGATCTATCTGTTGTCCTACCTGCCATTTGTAGACAATTCCCATCCGGGACTTTTTGACCGTATGCTGACCAACCAGACTTCCATGTTCAACTATCACAGCGGCCTGGAGGCAACGCATCCTTATTCCTCTTCCTGGTATCAGTGGCCCACTATGGTCCGCCCGATCTGGTACTATTCCGGATATCTGACCGATGCAGTCAAAGAGGGAATCAGTGCTTTCGGCAATCCTGTTGTATGGTGGATCGGTATTCTGGCATTTATTTACATCCTGTACCTGTTAATTCGCAACAATGCGTTTCTCTGTTCTCTGACAGGACACACACAAACAGAGTGCTCCACAGATACTGCGACCACCCTGTCCCACAGAGAATATGCAGCAGCTGCTTTCCTCGCAGTCGGCTACCTGGCGCAGTACCTGCCCTGGTTCTTCGTCACCAGAATTACCTTCATCTACCACTATTTCCCCAGTGTTCCTTTTGTAGTGCTGATGATCGTGTACAGCCTGATGCAGTGGAAGAAGCATATGTCTGACCGCACCTTCATCATCGTCTGCTGCGCTTATGCTGCGGTGGCGTTTGCCCTGTTCCTGCTGTTCTATCCGGTACTTTCGGGTCAGCCGGTGGATGTGGATTTTGTAGTAAAATACTTACGCTGGCGGGATACC
>ENA-OVGM01000916-OVGM01000916.1-human-gut-metagenome-genome-assembly--contig:-NODE-916-length-27493-cov-56.355820_pt1 | contig 27493 bp, 20 predicted proteins | sample MGYA00237773_ERZ505425 | MGnify/ENA primary metagenome ERZ505425 (study PRJEB26158, sample SAMN06016407) | human gut metagenome | biome: human gut; feature: ankylosing spondylitis patient; material... | reverse complement strand
CCTTGTCGTTCTTCCAGTATGCGCCGGACTGCTGGGTGATCTTGAAGGCCTTCAGCGCCTTGGTGTAGGTCAGGTGGGGTCCGATGCACATATCCACGTACTCGCCCTGCTGGAAGAAGCTGAACTCGGTCTCCTCGGCCAGATCAGCCATGTGCTCGATCTTGTAGTTCTCCTTGCGCTCTTCCATCAGCTTCACGGCCTCGGCGCGGGGCAGGATGAAGGGCTTGATGGGCAGGTTCTCCTTGACGATCTTGCGCATCTCTTTTTCGATGTTGGCCAGATCCTCCTCGCTCAGCTTCTGGTCGCCTAGATCGACATCGTAGTAGAAGCCGTTCTCGGTGGCAGGGCCGAAGGCAAAATCAGCCTGCGGATACAGGCGCTTGATGGCCTGTGCCATAACGTGAGCAGCGGTGTGACGGATAACGTGCAGCTCCTGATCCTGCGGGCACTCGTCCACATGACCGTCCTTGTAGATGATCTTCATAGTAGATTCTCCTTTGACAATGTGGTGTTGAACAAAAACAAAAAGCGCTTCACCCCGTAAAACTCACGGGATGAAGCGCCGATCAAATGTCTGCGTTCCACGGTTCCACCCGAATTGCGCGCTCCCCGGCGGGGAAACGCGCCCCTCGCAGTGCTGTAACGGGCACGCCCGGCAGAGGTTCGCCTCTGCACTCTGCGGTGGTAGAAGCCGGGGTCATGGCAGGCTGCTTGCAGCACCCGGAAACCCGGGGCAGCCCTCTCTGCGGCATGAAAAGCGGGGCTTCAGTTTGTCCGCATCAATGTTTTGGACAGGATGAAACTACGCTGATTGTAGCACGCCGGAGCAAAAAAATCAAGAGATAACGGCAGAAATATACTTTTTTATGCGCCCTGCTTCTCCACGCTGCGCACAGCCAGCGCCTTAGCGGGCTTCATCAGCAGCACGCAGACACCGTTAAAGAGCACAGAGCCCACGATGAAGGTGATAAAGAACTGCGGCAGATGGGCGGTCAGGGCAGGGATATCGATGCAGGCCACGGTCAGGTAGGCAAAGCCCACGTTGTTCAGCACCTTGGGTGCGTAGGGGTGCAGGATGATGAGGATGAACAGCACCACGGCCAGCGGCAGGATAAAGCCGAGGAAATCGCCCAGAACAGGGGTCAGGGCACTAATGGACAGCAGCGCCGCCACAGTGAGCACCAGACCCACAAGGCCGCCCAGCTCCACGGTGACAAGGCGATCCTTCACATCGCCCTCCAGCGTGAACATCATGATGTTGCTCAGGAAGATCAGCCAGCTGTACTCCATGCCGGTCAGGTGGATGACGGCGTTTGCGATCAGGATCCAGACCAGCAGCATCAGGCGGAAGTAAAGCAGGAAACGCTTGGTTACGGTCTCGTTCATAGGGGTGTCCTCTCTTTCTCGTCTGTATTGACAAGTGTTTCTTTTCAAATATGTGAACATTTTGGCAAGCAATACTTGCTTCTAACGCGATGAGTATACAATACTTTCCAGTAAAAGACAATAGTTTGGCAAGTAAAAGTTGCATTGTATATAAATTTGGTATGGCAGGGGAGCCGGGGATGCAGACCGAAGGGGTACTTCCCTGAGAGGGTTCTGTTCCTCGTCAAAACCGCAAAACTGTATTTCCTACAAGTACAGTTTTCAGGGCAATTTTGCAAAAGCTTACAAAAAACGTGATTTGAGGCGTCAAAATGCCTGAAAACACTTTCTCTTTTTTGCCGTATATGCTATAATGACAACTGTTCTCGCACAAGAAACAGGAAAATGTACGCACTAGGCGTACAGTGTAAGAGGAGTGTTACGATATGAAAACCTTGAAAGCGGTTGTAGCAAAATACAACCAGACCAGCCTGATCCTGCGCATCCTGATCGGCCTGGCAGTCGGTTCGGTGCTGGCGCTTGTTGCGCCGGGCGCGGGTTGGGTCGGCGAGCTGGGCAGCCTGTTCGTCGGTGCACTGAAGGGCATTGCCCCGGTGCTGGTGTTCGTCATTGTGGCAAGCGCGTTGGCACAGGGCTCGTCCAAGCTGGATCGCCGCTTCGGCACTGTGATCTGGCTGTATATGCTCACCACCTTTCTGGCGGCAGCTATTGCGGCCATCACCAGCTTTATGTTCCCGGTTACGGTGGTGCTGGCGGACGCAGCACAGTCCGACGTGATCCCGCAGGGCTTGGGCGAGGTGCTGAGCACCCTGCTGACCAACTTTGTGGCAAACCCCGTCAGTGCCCTGATGAACGGCAACTACATCGGCATCCTGTTCTGGGCTTGTATGTTCGGCATTGCCATGAAGAACATCGGCGCAGAGAGCACCAAGGTCTTTCTGGCAAACACCGCCGATGCCGTTTCTCAGATCGTGCGCTGGATCATCAATCTGGCACCCTTCGGCATCATGGGTCTGGTGTACACCAACGTTTCCGGCAACGGTCTGGCCATCTTTACCCAGTACGGCAAGCTGCTGGCGTTGCTGGTGGGCACCATGCTGTTCATGGCGCTGATCGTTTCCCCCTTCATCATGTTCATCTACCTGCGCTGCAACCCGTACCCGCTGGTATTCCGCTGCCTGAAGGAATCCGGTCTGACCGCTTTCTTCACCCGCAGCTCTGCAGCCAACATCCCAGTGAATATGTCCCTGTGTGAAAAGCTGGATCTGGACAAGGATATGTACTCCGTGTCCATCCCGTTGGGCGCTACCATCAACATGGACGGTGCCGCCATCACCATTACCATCATGACGCTGGCAGCAGCTAACACCTTGGGCATTCAGGTGTCTCTGCCCGCCGCCATCGTGCTGAGCGCCATGAGCGCTCTGGGCGCCTGCGGCGCTTCCGGCGTGGCCGGCGGCTCCCTGCTGCTGATCCCCATGGCCTGCTCGCTGTTCGGCATCTCCAACGACATCGCCATGCAGATGGTAGGCGTGGGCTTCATCATCGGCGTGGTGCAGGACTCGGTGGAAACTGCGCTGAACTCTGCCGGTGACGTGGAATTTGCCGCCACCGCCGAGTATCACCAGTGGCTCAAGGAGGGCAAGCCTCTGCCGGCTTTCCTGAAGGGCTGATCGTATCCCAGCACAAACAAAGCAGCCGCTGCACTTTCTCGTGCAGCGGCTGCTTTTTGTTGTAATGAAATTTACCCAAACAGCACCACGGCGTAGCTTACGCCGTCCTTTACCACGTAGGCAACGCCAAGCTTGGTCTTGCCCTCTGCGGCCTTGGTCATAGCTTCGGGATAAGTGCCGTCCTTCGGCAGGACAAAGATAATGTCCGAGGGGTCGTCGGCGTCCGGCTTCCAGTCAAAGCCCGGGGTAAAGGTATCAGTGCCCAGAATGCCCATGCCCATGTTTTCAAACGCAGTGGCGTAGCTCTTCTTCTCCAGATAGGTTTTTACAACATTGTCTACATGGGCCCAGCGATAAAGTTTGTCCTTGCTCGTTTGGCAGGACACCGAGGTGCTGGCGACCCAGTTTGCAATGTTGTAAGCCTTTTCGCTCAGGTCCTTATCGTAGGTCTTACCGAACTGTTCGCACAACGCCTTTGCGCTGTTAGCATCTGAAGACTTGGGGCTCATCGGTGCGCCTACGCTGGCATCGCAGGCGGTGAACACGGTCAGTGCCATCAGGCTGACCAGCAGGCAGGCCAGTAATTTCTTCCAGTTTTTCATAGAACGATGCTCCTTTCTGTTCCGGGGTCGTTGCTTTTTGCTTTCTTCTGCATCCATGATACCTTTTTTTAACGGGAAATGCAATCGTTTTGGCGCAAAAAAGCAGGCTGCCGTGCAAAAAACACGGCAGCCTGCGGAAAAAGCTTTATTTTGCGTACTCCACAGCGCGGCTCTCGCGGATGACGTTGACCTTGATCTGGCCGGGGTAATCCAGCGTATCCTCGATCTTTTTGGCGATAGCGCGTGCCAGCAGGATGACCTGATCGTCGCTGATGACGTCGGGCTTGACCATGATGCGCACTTCGCGGCCTGCCTGCACGGCAAAGGCCTGCTCCACGCCCTCAAAGCTGGAAGAGATCTCCTCCAGATTTTCCAGACGCTTGACGTAGCTTTCCACGTTCTCGCGGCGGGCACCCGGGCGGGCGGCGCTGATGGCGTCGGCAGCCTGAATGATGAAGGCCAGCGGGGTCTTGGGCTCCACATCGCCGTGGTGTGCCTCAATGGCGTGGATGATCTGGGTGTTCTCCTTGTACTTGCGGCAGATGTCCACGCCGATCTGGACGTGGCTGCCCTCGATCTCATGATCCAGTGCCTTGCCGATATCATGCAGCAGACCGGCGCGGCGCGCCATGGTGACGTTCACGCCCATCTCGCCTGCCAGCAGACCGGCCACCCAAGCCACTTCCATGCTGTGGGTCAGGGCATTCTGGCCAAAGCTGGTGCGGTACTTCAGCCGGCCGATCAGCTTGATCAGGTCGGGGTGCAGGCCGTGGATGCCCAGCTCCATCACCGCGCGCTCGCCCTCGCGCTTCATCTGCAGTTCCAGATCGTGGCGGCACTTTTCCACCGTCTCCTCGATGCGGGCAGGGTGGATACGGCCATCGCCGATCAGGCGCTCCAGCGTCATGCGGGCCACCTCGCGGCGGGTCTGGTCGAAGGAGGACAGGGTAATGGCCTCCGGGGTATCGTCGATGATCAGATCCACGCCGGTAGCGGTCTCCAGTGCGCGGATGTTGCGGCCCTCGCGGCCGATGATGCGGCCCTTCATCTCATCGCTGGGCAGCGGCACCACACTGACGGTAGTCTCGCTGCAATGGTCGGCAGCGCAGCGGCTGACGGCCTGTCCGATAAGGTTGCGGGCGATGTTATCGCAGTTTTCCTTCAGGTCGGTCTCGTAGGCGGCAACGCGCACGGCCTTTTCGTGGGTCAGCTCCTCGTCCACCTTGTGCAGCAGCACCTCGCGGGCGTCCTCCTGACTCAGACCGGCCAGCGTTTCCAGACGCTCCATCTCCTTGGCGCGCAGGGCCTCGATCTCGGCCAGACGCTCCTCGGCCTCAGCGGCGCGCTTTTTCAGCTCCTCTTCCTTCTTTTCCAGTACCTCGGTCTTGCGGTCGAGGGCGGTTTCCTTCTGGTCGATGCGGTTCTCCTGACGGCTGATCTCCGCACGGCGCTGCTTGATCTCCTTGTCGGCCTCTGCCTTCTGGGCATCGACCTCGGCTTTCAGACGGAAAGCCTCGTCCTTTGCTTCCAGAACCGCTTCCTTGCGCTTCTGGTCAGCGGTCTTGATCGCCTCGTTCACCAGCCGGGTAGCCTCGGCCTCGGCGCTGCCGATCTGGGCTTCGGCAGTCTTTTTACGGTTGTTGTAACCAATAAAATAGCCCGCAGCCACGCCGACAACAGCAACGATCAAGGCCACGATCACTCCGATCGCGGTCATTGCGTTCACTCTCCTTTGTTTCAATTCAATGCAAAATTAAAAGCAGGAGACGCTGCGCAGCAGGACACGGGCAATGATATAGAAAGAGCTTTCAATGCAAAAAGTGACACCAAAACCATACGCACCACCCAAAACCGGCGGCACGGGCAAAAGCATACGGCTTTTCTCTTTACGGTTCCATTTTATATCAAACAGGCACGCTTTGCCTGAAACGGGTACAGGGTCACACTGAAACCTGCGTACAGCGTCTTTGATTCCATACTACTAAATATAGTACGAAACATTTGCCCGCTTGTCAAGAGGAAAACCCTGCCCGCAGAACATTTTGTGCAGAAAAACAAAAATAAGATGGCTGCGGCAGGCACCCCCTCCGTCATCGCTGCGCGATGCCAGCTTCCCCAAACCAAAAGGGCTGCCCCGGAGAACGGAGCAGCCCTTCTGGTTTATGATGAAAAGAAGAAAATGAAGGAGAATGTCTTATTATTTGGCGGCTTTTTCGCCCTCCGGGAAGATGATCTTATTCACAAAGAAGAAGATGACCATGGAGATGCCGCCGTTGAGCACGGTGGTGCCGATGTTGTAGATGAAGTCCGGTACCAGCAGACCGGCCACCGCCACCCAGATGCAGTTGATGGAGTTGACGATGCAGGTAATGACGCAGAAGGCCAGTACATACCAGCCGATCTGTTTTGCCAGATTGCCCTTGCTGCGGAACACAAAATTGCGCTGGATGGGGAAGTTGATGCACTCGCCGATGACCATGGCGATCATGTAGGCGCAGAAGTAGGGCAGACCGCCGTGGGCGGCATCGTAGCCGAGGATGTTCCACTTGAAGGTCTCGCCGAACAGGGTGATGTCGATGCCCGGCCAGCCGAAATCCACCACCGGCAGGCTTGCAAAGGCCTTGGGCAGAAATTGCAGCAGCAGGTACTTGAACACGGTGATGAGGTTGGACACGATGACAAACAGGCCGCCCTCGCGCACCCACTTGGCAGCGGCGGGGTGCTTTGCCGCGAAGTTATTCCAGAAATTCATAGCCTGCTTCCTTTCAGCTGTTTTTCAAGCGCTCTTCCATGCGGCTGTTCAGCACGAGGTTCTTCACGGCCTCAAAAATCACCCGCACAAGGCCGATGATCCAGAAGCCCTGCAGCTCCATCACGATGCCGTCCACCATGCCCATGCTGATGGCGCCGTTGGTCATTTTGGCCAGCGCACGCAGAGGCATATTGTACTGGAACAGGATGTTCAGGTCGGGCTTGCCCTTTTTGATGCTGCGGCGCAGCAGGGTGCCCAGCACGGCAGCCGCCAGCCAGCCGATGGGGCTGCGTCCGTGTCCCATCTCGCCCAGCGTCATGTTGCGGTCGATGTGCACCTTGTTCTCCGGAATGGGACGGCCCAGCAGCGCCTCAAACTCCGCGTCCGGCACGTTCTGCACCTGCGCAGTGCGGTAATGCTCCAGATTTTTGCCCGCATAGGGGTCGGGTGCGCCGGTGCCCGCCACCGTGACAGCGGCAGTCAAGCGGATATCGGCGCTGGAAGCGCCCACCAGCAGCTGATAGCTGCCGCCCTCCACCTCCCAGCGGTCGGTCTTGACGTTCCAGTAGCGGAACGCCTTATCGTCCAGCGGGATGGTGACGGTCTTGCTCTCTCCGGCTTCCAGCTGCACCTTGGCAAAGCCCTTCAGCTCCTTGGCAGGGCGGAAAACTTTTGCATCCGGCTTTGCCACATACAGCTGCACCACCTCGGCACCGGCACAGCTGCCGGTGTTGGTGACAGTCAGGGTCACGCCGGTTTCGTCTGCTTTCAGGTCACTGTACGCAAAGCTGGTGTAGCTCAGGCCGTAGCCGAAGGGGAAGGCGGTGGGCACACCGGCGGTGTCGTAGTAGCGGTAGCCCACATACAGACCCTCGCGGTACTCCACAGTGGGGCCGTCGCCGCCGAAATGCGCTTTTGCGGGGGTGTCGGCGTAGCTGCGCGCCCAAGTCTCAGCCAGCTTGCCGCAGGGGTTTTGCGCGCCGGTGAGCACCTCGACCAGTGCGCCTGCACCGGCCTGACCGCCCAGACAGCCGTAGACCAGCGCCTTGCAGTCCTTGACCCAATCGCTTTCCAGCGAGGAGCCCGCACTCAGCAGCAGCACCACGTTGGGGTTCGCTGCCGCCACAGCGGTCAGCAGTTCCAGCTGGTTTTCGGCCAGCTTCATGTCGGCGCGGTCGATGCCCTCGCTCTCCTTGATCTCGTCCAGACCCATGCACAGCAGCACCACATCGGCGTTCTTTGCCAGCAGCACCGCCTCGGCCTTCAGTGCCTCGTCGGGCTTGCCCTGCCGGTCAAAGCCCTTGGCGTAGCCGACGCTGTTCAGGCCGCTCTCGGCAAGGCAATCCAAGAAGGAATCCACCTTGATGGAGTTGACGGCGCTGGAACCTGCACCCTGATAGCGGGGCGTCTGGGCAAAGTCGCCGATGACCGCCACCTTTTCCCCCTTTGCAAGGGGCAGCAGGCTGTTTTCGTTCTTCAGCAGCACGATGCTCTGGGCAGCAGCCCGGCGTGCCAGTGCGTGGTGGGCGTCGGCATCGAACTTGCCGGGTGCGGCGTCCACCGCCGCCTTGGTGGTGAACACCAGTTCCAGCAGCTCCTCCAGCCGGGCGTCCACGTCCGCTTCGGTGATCTTGCCGGTCTGCACCGCCTTCATCAGCTCCCGGATGGCGTCCCCGCCGGGGGCAGGCATTTCCAGCGTAGAGCCGTTCTTTACGCCGAGGGCGTGGTCGTTGCTGCCGCCCCAGTCGGTGACCACTGCGCCGTCAAAGCCCCAGTCCCTGCGCAGGATATCCATGAGCAGGTGGGCGTTCTCGTTGGCGTAGGTGCCGTTGACAAGGTTATAGGCGGACATGATGGTTTTGGGCTGCGCCTCCTTGACCACCATCTCGAAGCCGGTCAGGTAAATTTCCCGCAGGGTGCGCTCGTCCACGATGGAATCCGAGGCCATGCGGCGCAGCTCCTGACTGTTCACGGCAAAGTGCTTGGGGCAGGCGGCGATGCCGTTTTTCTGGATGCCGCGGACGTAGGCCGCCGCCATCTTACCGGCAAGGTAGGGGTCCTCCGAGAAATACTCGAAGTTGCGGCCGCACAGGGGGCTGCGCTTGATGTTCAGGCCGGGGCCCAGCAGCACCGACACGCCCTGTGCCGCTGCTTCTTCGCCCATGGCTGCGCCCATAGCCTCGCCCAGTGCCGGATCCCAGCTGTTGGCAACGGTGGCCGAGGTGGGGAAGCAGGTGGCGGGCACACTGGGGTTCAGGCCCAGATGGTCAGCCGCACCCGCCTGCTTGCGCACGCCGTTGGGGCCGTCCGACAGGGTAATGGCCGGGATGCCCTTGCCCGGCAGCGCCCGGGTGGTGAACACCGTGCCGCCGCTCAGCAGGGCGCATTTTTGTTCCAGGCTCAGTTTTGCAATAATATCCTGATATTTCACGGGGAAATCTCCTTTCAGTAGAAACGGTATTGCCTTTGGAAACAGGACCACGCATAAGGAGAAGAAGCGTGATTCTGTTTCCAAAAGGGAACACGGCTGCGGGCCGTAACTGCCGTGCAGCCGTGTTCCGGGATTAGAAGAAAGACAGTTTTGATTACGGGTCAGTACTTATGCCTTACTCGCATCCGCACCCGCATTGGTATTAGCCAGCGTTTTATTATACTTGCGGCGGCGAAGAATCACCACAACACCTGCCAGAACCAACACATAGACAATCACACTGCCTACCAGTGCAGGCGTGCGCCACATAGGCACAGGCGCATCTACATCTACACCGTAGCTATTCGCCAGCGTATACAGATACTGATGTGCAGCTTCGCGCATCTTCAGCTGACCGGTAGCAGTCTGGCTCAGGTTATCGAAGGTCTTAGTGCCCCAGCCAAACAGCAGATTGGTACCACCTGCCAAGACAGCTTTTTCAATATCCATAAAGCCATGCTCCTCGTTGTTATCCGTAATCACAGTGCCAATAAAGCCCCATTCATTACGCAGAACATTGGTCAGTAGTGCAGTACTTGCACCGGCCCAAGTAGTACCAATATTATTGTAGGAAGACATCACAGCCGTGCTGCCGCCTTCCTTCACAGCCTTTTCAAACGGCACGAAGTAAATTTCACGCATTGCCTGCTCATCGGCCCAGGTGCACAGGCCATAATGACGCCAGGTCTCACGCTCATTCAGTGCAAAATGCTTAATGTAGCAGTACATACCATTTTTCTCTGCCGCACCAACCGTAGCAGCGGACATGGAACCAGAAAGGAAGCCATCCTCAGAATAGTACTCAAAGTTACGGCCAGCAAATGCATTGCGGTGGGTATTAGCACCAGGTGCATACCAGCCGGAAATATTCCACGCCTTTCCTTCCTGCGAGATTGCATCGCCAAATTCAGAAGCTAGGTCTACATTCCAAGTAGCCGCCAGCAGAACTTCTGCCGGATAAGTAACCGTCTTATATGTGCAGGTGCCCATAAAGGCATCGAACACATAACTCAGAGCGGCAGGTCCGTCCATTTCATAAGTCTGTCCCTTACCGATATTATCAACTGCTGCACTTCCCCAGCCATCTGCGCCCAGTAGTTTGTACATATCATCAAGGGTCAGCTGATCCAGCAGCTTATCCCACTGTGCATCATCATAGGCAAGGCCTTCCATGTCTTTCAGAGTAAGGCCATTCTTTGCACCAAAGGTCGGCGCAGTGTCATCTGCATCCACATAGCTATCATCCACTACCAGCGCATTGTTGAAGGCTTCCAGCTGTTCAGCAGTTGCTTCCTTGCTGGTACCGGGAACGATCTGCCAAGTGTCACGGTTGAGGTAAGCCACATCACCAGCTGCATCATCAAACTGATTTGTTGCTACCACCTCGTCCGAAGAGCGCTTGCCGACATACTTGCAGTTTTCCACACCACTGCCAAACGCACTGTCCTGGAACACTTCATTCTCAGCAACCTTGCAGGTCATGGTCAGATTATCTTTCACCGTATGAGAATCCGTACGCAGAGAAATCTGATACTCGCCAGCTTCCAGCACGTAGGAACCGGTAGAAGTGTAGTACTTCTGTGCATCATAAGAAGCCATCTGCTCTACCGGCATAGAAATCGTAACCGTTTCCGTTTCGCCCGGCTGCAATTCCTTCGTTTTTGCAAAGCCGCCCAGTACTTCGCCAGCCTTCTGCAAGCCGCTGCCGCCTTCAGCTGCACTGTAATAGGGCGCACTGTAATACAGTTCCACAACATCTTTGCCAGCCACATTGCCAGTATTGGTAACTTTGACATTCCACTCCAGCGTATCCTGTGCGGTAACGGTAGTCGGAATCGTGTTTTCCAGTTCCCAGTCAAAGCTTGTGTAGCTCAAGCCATAGCCAAAGGGGAACTGCACTACATCATTGTAGGAAAGTCCCGTCAGATTCTCTCCTTCACGGGTAGTATAATCGTAGCTTTCACGGGTTTCGTAATAACGATATCCCACATAAATGCCTTCCTGATACTCTACAAGGTAGGCAGGATGACTTTCGAAGTTTTTGAAGCAGTCCTTAGAGTTGGTATACTCAAAGGTATCAAAGTTGTAGTAAGAAGGGGTCGTTTCTACTGCATAAGGGTAGATATCCGGCAGACGGCCAGAGGGGTTGACTGCGCCCGTCAGAATGTTGACAATTCCAATCGTGCCCACATCACCGGGATCACCGATCCAGAGGGCTGCATCAACGCCTTCATCATTCAGGAAGCCCAGTTCCATGGCATTGCCCGAATTGATCAGAACGATAACATTATCAAATGTCGCTTCTGCCTGTTCCAGCAAAGACTGTTCCGCGCTGTTCAGTTCCAGATAATGCTTGCTCTGATCCGGTGCATACGAGGTATTTTCAGCCATCGAAGTGGGCAGGTCATTGCCTTCACCGCCCTTGCGGGAGAACACGACCACAGCAGTATCCGAAAAATCCTTTATTGCTTCAAATGAGCAGTCTCCAGTATACTGGTACTCCACACCCATGTTCTTAGCCAATTCCTCGGTTGCAGGCAGTTCCGGGATGGAAAAATCAACAGAGAATGTATTTCCGCCTTCGTTGTTTTTGGGGCTGTAGAGATTGACCAGATTTTGATTCACTTCAAAACCTGCATCCGTAAAGGCTTTTACAAAATCTGTCCGGTTTGCAGTGTAGCTGCTGCCACCGGAACCCGTACCGCCATAAACCGGATTTGCGGAAGCATAGCCCAGAAGATTGATTTTTCGGTTTGTTCCTGCCAACGGCAGAGCGCCGTCATTTTTCAGAAGGACCGCGCCTTCCTCCTCGATTTTCTGAGCCACTGACAAACCATTTGCATAAGATGTTTTTTGCAATTCCGGGTCTCCATTCTGGCCAGGGAATGCCTTGTCCAGAGAACTGGGAAACACACCAAACATTGCTACATCTGCCACTATTCCAACTGCCAGTAAGAGTGCTGTAACAGCTGTCAGCAACTTTGTGGGCTTTTTGTTGTTCGGATCGCGCTTCATTGTGTTGTCTCCTCCATATTCTTTTATATTTTTTGGGCCGTACCCAACTGTGACCCATTATAACGGATATTTGCGCATCGTTATCATCTTTTGCACAATCTGTCGTTTTGGATACACAGTTTGCAAAAGTTACAATAAATTTTCAATTTTTATTGTGCTAATACACAAATATTGCAACATTGTATTTGTGCACCCTGCCAGACAACAAAAAAACGGCAGGGGATACCTGCCGTAAAAATTATTTGTTTTTGGGCAGCGGAAATAAGATCCGCAGGGTGCACCAGTTGTTTTCCCAGTGCATCGTCATGCTGCCGCCGTGCTGCCCGACGGTGGTGCGGACGCTTTTCAGGTCCGACCCCTGCTTCGGCAGACCGTCCGCATCCAGTGCCGGGGCGGCCTCTGTATAATGCTCGAACCGCAGCATGGCAAAACCGCCCTGACTGTACACCGCCACCTTGATGAGCCGCTTTTCGGGGTCCGGCTCGGCGCGCACGGCGGCAATGGCGTTGTCCAGCGCCACGCCCACGATGGTGCACAGCTCCCGGATCGTGAGAAAGCCCAGCATCCTGCCGTCCGCTACACTGGTGATGGTAATGTTCTCCTGCTGGCATTCCATGGTCTTGGCGGTGAGCAGGGTATCCAGCACCGGGTTGCCGGTCTTGTTCTCGGCCTCGTACTGGCGGATGTTCTGCTCCATGGCAGCAATGGCGGCGTTCTGCTTGGTCTGGTCCTGCTCCTCCCGGATGCGGGCAAGCTGGATCTTCAGCTCATGGTACCGCCGGTTGATGAGGTTGATGCCCTCCTTGCTGCGCTTGTACTGCTCGTACTGGCGGTGCAACACCTCGTCCATGGCGGCAAGCTCGCTGTGCAAAGCGTTCTCCTGCAGCTGCTCGTGCTGCACAGATAAGATCAGCACGCCGGAAAAATCCACCAGTGTGCGGATGGAAAAAATGCTCATGTTGATCTCGCTGCCGGGCAGAAAGCCCAGATTGCTCACCGCAAAGGCAGTCAGCGCCAACATGACCGCCGTCAGGGCGGCGCTGCCGCCGATCTGTAAGTGCCCGGCGGGCTGGGGACGGCGGTGCTGCAGATAGCACATAATGCCGAACAGCGTCCCATACACCAGCGCCAGCAGCAGCAAAGACAGCGGCTCCCATGGGCCGCGGGCGGGCCAGAGGGCGCAGTGCAGCTGCCACTCCACGCTGGCGGCAAGCTCTGCCAGAATAAACGCCCGGGCGCAGTGATACCCGGCTTCCAGCAGGGTGATGCTCCACACACCCCATAAATATAAGTAGGAAAGCCCGATGGCCGTTACCATGCAGGGGATCCAGAGCCCGCCGGGCACGTTGCCCGTCAGCCCCAGAAAGGCCGACAGCACCGCCGCCCACAGCAGGGTGATGCCCCCGGTGACCGCCCTGGAAAAGCGGGGCGCAAGCGCCGGGGTGAACAGCAGCACCGCCAGACACTCGGCAAGGGCGGTGTACAGCCGGGGGATATCCGGCAGCGCGGTCATGAGCCTTCACCTCCGATGTAGTCGGTCAGTGCGGCAAGAAAAGCCTTACGCTTGGGGCGGCTGACCTGCAGCTCGCAGGGGCCCACCTGCACGGTGCTCTGCCGCAGCTCCCGCACCTGTGCCAGATTGACAAGGTAGCCGCTGTTGCAGCGGGCAAAGGGGCAGTCTGCCAGCTTTTCCTCAAAGGCCTTGAGGGCGCCGGGGGCGGAAAAATCGCCCTCGTCGGTGTAAAAGTGCACCCGGTGACCCTCGCTTTCCAGATAATAGATGCTTGCGGTGTCCAGCCGGCGCAGCCCGCCCTCCACCGGCACGGTCAGGTAGTGCTTTGCCCGCTTTTCCAGCCGGGCAACCGCCTTGAGCAGCTGCTGCGAAAAGGCAAAGTAGGGCACCGGCTTCAGCACATAGTCCAGCGCTCCCACCGAGTAGCCCCGGATGGCGTACTGCGCCATATTGGTAATGAAGATCAGGATGACGTCTGCATCCATCTGCCGGATGCGCTCTGCCGTGGTCATGCCATCCAGATGCTTCATCTCCACATCCAGAAAAATAATATCGTAGACCGCGCGGTAATCCTCCAGAATATCCACGCCGTCCGCAAAGACCGTCACTTCAAACTCTGTCCCGTACTGCCGGGTATACCGCCGGACATACTCCTGCAATACCCCCTGTACCTCCGCGTCGTCCTCTACGATCGCCACCCGGATCATGACCACACCTCCCTTACCACACCTTTGTGGAACTGTTACGGCTCTATTATAGCGCAATCCCGCCGGGTTTGCCAAGGGGGCACTCCGCAACAAAGGGCAGGGCGGCCCACAGGCCGCCCTGCCCTTTGTATTGAGTTCCCTTACGCTCACGCCCAGTTCTTCCGGCCGTAGCGGGTGGTCAGTTGGCAGATCTCTTTCTGGAGTTTCTTGGTCAGCTGGGTCTTTTTCAGCCGCCAGCGCCAGTTCTGGCCTACGGTGGAGGGCTTATTGATGCGGGCGGCGTTATCCAGCCCCAGCCAGTCCTGCATGGGGATGGTCAGCATGTGATGCAGACCGAAGGGCAGCAGCAGACGCTCCAGCGTACCATAGATGAACGGAGCCAGAATGGGAGAAGTCTCGGAAGAGTTGGCGATCCAGATGCCGAAGTTATTGATGCCGGTCTGCACCACAGGCCAGAACAGCGACAGCACGATGGAAATGACCACCGAGTAGACAGCGTAAAAAACGCTGCATCCTCCGGGGGTATTTTTATGCCCCAAAAGGCACAAAAGAATGCCCGCCCACCTGTGGAAAACCACGGTGAGCGGGCATTTTGCGTTTTATTGTTTGTGCCGCTGTAAAAGCGTTCAGAGGGCGGCGGTCTGGGGTACCAGCCGGAAGAGCATTACGGGCAGCTCGCTGTTTGCAAAATCCAGCGTATAGATGAGCTTTCCGCGCTCTGTTTCAAAAGGCATCTCGGCCTGTGTGCCGTCCGGGGCAATGCGCACAAGCTTTTTGCCTTCCAGCAATCCGGCGGGCAGCGCAAGCCTTACCCGGCCGGTGGGCTGCGTCAGGCTGCCTGCGGTTTCAAAGGCCACACTCAGGTATTCCCCGTTCGTCCGTGCAGTCACATCCTCCGCAGAAAGACTGCCGCTGTTAGCCCACGCCGTTGCGGCTTCGATCTTTTCCAGCTGCGCAGCGTTTTCTGCCTGCCCGCACACGGGGCAGAAGGTCAGCGTTTCGCCTTCCGCAGTGCGGAAAGTAAACTTCCGGCAATCCGTGCTGCCAGTGTGCCCGCAGCCCTGCCGCAGACAACTGGCACTCTGAGAGCCGGTTCCGTTCGGGGACCATGCACCGAACTGGTGTCCCAGCTTATCGGTCGGGTCTGCGGTGTAGCTGTCTTTGCAGCGGGAGCAAGTAAAGATGGTATAGCCGTCTGTTTCACAGGTAGGCTCTACGGTAACAGCCTGATAATCATGGTTCAGTGCGGGCAGCTCCGCATAGGTGGTATAGTCGCAGCGGGAGCAGGTATCGTAAGCGTTCCAGCCGGGTTCCGTACAGGTGGGGGCTTTTGCATCGTGATTCACCAGATCATGGTTCAGCGCGGGCAGCTCCGCGTAGGTGGTATAGTCACAACGAGAGCAGGTTTTGTAAGCATCCCAGCCGATTTCCGTACAGGTGGGGGCTTGCGCTGCGTGCTGCTTCAAATCGTGGTTCAGCGCGGGCAGCTCCGCATAGGTGGTATGGTCACAGCGGGAGCAGGTTTCGTAAGCATCCCAGCCGATTTCCGTGCAGGTAGGGGCTTTTGCATCGTGATTCACCAGAGCATGATTCAGCGCGGGCAGCTCTGTATAGGTAGTATGGTTGCAGCGGGAGCAGGTTTCGTAGGCGCTCCAGCCCTTTTCTGTACAGGTAGGGGCTTTCGCTTCGTGCTGCACCAGAGCATGGTTCAGCGCGGGCAGTTCCGCATAGGTGGTATAGTCACAACGGGAGCAGGTTTCGTAAGCCCAGCCCATTTGCGTACAGGTGGGGGCTTTTATCACGCGCTGCCTCAGATCATGTTTCAGCGCGGGCCGCTCCACATAGGTGGTATAGTCACAACGAGAGCAGGTTTCGTAAGCATCACAGCCGGGTTCCGTACAAGTGGGGTCTTTTGCTTTGTAGTACACCAAATCATGTTTCAGTGCGGGCAGCTCTTTGCGGGTAGTATAGTCGCAGCGGGAGCAGGCTTCGTAAGCGTTCCAGCCGATTTCTGTACAGGTGGGGGCTTTTGCTGCGTGCTGCTCCAAATCATGATTCAGTGCGGACAGCTCTTTGCGGGTGGTATAGTTGCAGCCGGAGCGGGAGCAGGTATCGTAAGCCCAGCCCTTTTCTGTGCAGGTGGGGGCTTGCGCTACGTGACGCACCAAATCATGGTTCAGTGCGGGCAGCTCTTTGCGGGTGGTATAGTCGCAGCGGGAGCAGGCTTCGTAAGCATCCCAGCCGATTTCCGTACAGGTAGGGGCTTGCGCTTCGTGCTGCTCCAGAGCATGGTTCAGTGCGGGCAGCTCTTTGCGGGTAGTATAGTCGCAGCGAGAGCAGGCTTCGTAAGCATCCCAGCCGATTTCCGTACAGGTAGGGGCTTGCGCTGCGTACTGCTCCAGAGCATGTTTCAGCGCGGGCAGCTCTGCATAGGTGGTATAGTCGCAGCGGGAGCAGGTGTCGTAAGCATCCCAGCCGATTTCCGTACAGGTGGGGGCTTTTGCTGCGTGCTGCTCCAGAGCATGGTTGTTTGAGTCTTTTTCGCCGTATTCTGCACCACACGTCACACAGACCGCTTTGGCGCTGCAGGTTGCTGTGCCACCGGTACAGCTTGCAGTATCAACCGCGTCGCAGTTGCTGCGCGTGCAGCTGCGGATGTGTGTGCCGTTGCCGGCGGATGACCACTCGCCCCATGCGTGACCGAGAATGCCATATTCCGACCAGCATAAGCGACAGATTTTGCCTGTGGTGCAGGTGGGGGTTTCGGTGCCGCCGGTATGATACGAAAACGGTTTATAAATGATCTCGTTCTCCGTGCGGCAGGTCCTGCATTTTATACGGATCTTATGATAGATTGGATCAGCATTTGATTGCCATACGTATCCGAGGATATCACAGGTTTTATCAGCCTTACATTGGATGCAGTACGTGAAGGCATTAGCTACTGCTTTAGCGTTTAACGCGATCCCCGGTATCAGGCACACCATTGCCAGCACCGTCAAACACCGGATCAGCCATTTTTTCATGTTACTCCCTCCTTGTCATCAAACCTTGTTATCCTTTCAGATCAAACTGCACGGACAGCGATGCAAGCACGGCATCTACCACCTTCCGCGCCTCGGCAAGCATATCGATCTCCGCCACAAAAGCAATGACCTGCTCGCGCTCCTGCGCGGGGACCTGCAGCGCACTCAGGCTCATGCTCAGGAACCGCCGTATTTTGCGCTCCAGCGTAAAGTAGGGGTCGCACCGCCGTGCCATGTAGCCGCGCATCATGCCAGCCGTGCCCAGCTCCATCTCGTAGAAATCGCACTCGGCGCACCCGGGCAGATACGCGCTGAACGCCGCCTGCAGCTCGGCCGTAGTGCTGCGGTGGATGATCTCCGCCGTGGCGGGGAAGGTGTACGCTTCCACATAGATATCCCGCAGATTCTCGCTCAGCTCGGTCATCGCCAGCTGCAAAGCCGTTTCCACCGCGTAGAGGTACACCGGCGAGGGGGCGTTTGCCGCCAGCGGCCTTACCGCGCCAAACTGCCTGCTGAACATCATGCCGATCAGCTCGGTCAGCACGCCGTCCTTGGTGCGGAAAATATTCTGGAACGACCCGGCGGAAACATCTGCTTCCTTTAAAATTTCTGCCACCTTGGTGTTCGTGTAGCCTTTTTCCAGAAAAAGCCGGACACAGGCGGTCAGGATCCGCCGTTTTGCTTCCTTGCTGTCGTATCTGCGCGCCATTGGAAATCATCCTTTTCTATGATTGGTTTCTGACCCAATTATATATTGATTTGAAAATTGCGTCAAGTAAACTTTTAAGGGCGTATTTTGGGCAGTTTGACGAGGGAGAGCTTTCTGCGGGTGCGCATCCGGGCAAAACAAAGCGCAATGGACATTGCTGTTATCCGCTGCCGCAGCCAGACAGTTCGCGGCAGCAAAAAAGAGGCCACCGATCGGGGTGACCTCTTTTCAGCGTATTTTCAGCGTAAATCCCGCAGCAGGCGAACCCACCATCTCCATGACGGCTCTTTTGGAGTTGCTCTTTGCGTAAGATAGCAAAATAAATCTTATTTCTGACAGAAAGAGCCGAACCCGTGCAACGAGTCCGGCTCTTTCTGTGCTTTGGTTGGATCTTAAGCAAAGTTATGGTAAATGAAGAAGTTGGCTTTGGGAGTTTACAGCAGGCTCAGTGCTTCCTCGTCTGCCACAAGGATGCAGTCCGGATGCAGCTGCAGGATGCTGCCGGGGCAGGCAGGGGTCACAGGGCCGGTCACGGCGTCCTTGACGGCCTGTGCCTTGGCTTTACCGTTGGCTACCACCAGCACCTTGCGTGCCTGCATGATGGTCTTGATGCCCATGGTGTATGCCTGTTTGGGGACAAGGGCCTCGTTGCCGTCAAAGAAGCGCTTGTTGGCTTCGATGGTAGTGGGCGCAAGGTCGATGCAGTGGGTCTCCAGCTCAAAGGCTTCGCCCGGCTCATTGAAGCCGATATGACCGTTGGGGCCGATGCCCAGCAGCTGCAGATCGATGCCGCCCAGCTTGTGGATGATACCGTTGTAACGGGCACACTCGGCGGCAGTGTCCAGATTGGTGCCGTCCGGCAGGTTGGTCTTGGCCGGGTCGATATTCACCTTGCTGAACAGGTTCTCATTCATGAAATACCAGTAGCTCTGGGGGTGCTCCTTGGGCAGGCCGCGGTACTCATCCAGATTGACAGTAGTGACCTCGGAGAAATCCAAATCGCCTTTGTTGTACCAGTCCACCAGTTGGGCATAAGTGCCCACCGGGGTGCCGCCGGTGGCAAGACCCAGTACACAGTCCGGCTTCATGATGACCTGTGCGGAGATGATGTTGGCCGCTTTGCGGGACATATCCTGATAATCTTTTGCGCGGATGATCTTCATAATAATACTCCTTTTATAGTACCGTTACGCCTGCGTTCCGGCAGGCCTGTAAAAATTCTACGGGCAGCTTTCCGTCCGAGATCACAATATCAATATCGGACAGCTCGCAGATGTGGAACGTGCTTTTCAGTCCGATCTTGGAGGAATCCAGCAGCACGGCTTTCTGCTCACAGCGGCGGAGCACGGTCTGCTTGAGCCGTGCTTCATCCTCCACGCCGCAGGTAAAACCGGTTTCCGGGCTGTAACTGGTCACGCCCAGCAGCAGCAGATCAAAGTTGATGCCCTCCATCGTCTGGATGCTCTGTGCACCGCAGACGCTCATGCTGAACCGGTTCAGGCTGCCGCCCGGCAGGGACACATGGGGCTTTTCCAGCTTTGCCAGCTCCATGGCGCAGCTCAGGCCGCTGGTGTAGATGAGCATGGGCTGATCCGGGATGCACCGGGCCACTGCTGTGGCGGTGCTGCCGGAATCCAGAAACAGGGTGGTGTTGGGGCGCAGCAGAGCAGCGGCTTTTTCGGCAATGATCTGCTTTGCTTCGGCATTGCGGGCGGAACGGCGGCTCAGCAGGTCGTCTGTACCTACCACCTGCTCCACCGACTTGACACCGCCATGCACCCGCACCACACGGCGGGCTTCATCCAGTGCTTTCAGGTCGGTGCGCAGGGTCATTTCCGAAACGGAAGGGAAAGCTTCCTTGAGCTGGGCAAAGCTAATGCTGCCTTTGCGGTTCACCAGCTCCACGATTTGATTGCGGCGTTGTTCCATGGGGGATTCCTCCTGTCTGCGTTTGTCCTGTCCCATGGCACGTTCCGCTTAGTCCTCCGGGTTGAAGTTTGCCAGCAGATATTCCTCTGCTTCCGGGCACCACAGGCCGTTGTGGGCATCCACAATGTCAGCCAGTGCGGTATAGCGGGGGTCGTTGTCCTGTTCGCCCTTGGCACGCAGATCGGTCAGGGCGATGAGGGGCATGGTCAGGTGGGTGTAGATCAGTTTTTTGCCGCCGGGGATCTTGGGCAGGTTGAGGGTGGTCTCGGCAGCGGCGTTCAGACCGCCGATGTGGGTGACCATCACAGCCGGATCGATGCGCTTAGCGGCGGTCAGTTCCAGCGACTCGATCATGTCGGCGGTATTACCGCCGGTGGTGCCCATGACATGGGTAGAATTGTAGTGCACATCGTAGAAGTTCATCTTGGCGCTGAACTGCTTGTCGGTGGGGCCTGCAAAGAAGTTCAGGCAGCCGTCACGACCCAGCACAGCACTGGACAGCTCCACCACCGGCGCGATAGGGGCGTAGCAGAACACATCATCAAAGCCGGTACCGCCGGTCAGCTCCCGCAGCTCGGCAGCGGGGTCTGCCATGTTGGCGGTGTTGACGAAGTACAGGTCGATGCCGTCCTTCTCCTTGACCTCCTTTGGGGGGAAGAGGGACTCCGCACGGGCCAGACGATCCTCGTTGATATCGGTGACCACCACCATGCCGGGGCGCACATCACGGTGCAGTGCGTAGGTCAGAGCACCCAGACCCATGGGGCCTGCACCGGCCAGAATCGCCAGCTTGCCACCCTTCTTGATGCCCATATCGTGATGGTACACCCCCATCTTGGTGTGGTAGGCGGCGTTGAAAGCACCGATGGAGCAGCTCATAGGCTCGGCCAGAGAAGCCTCGTAGTAAGCACGGCCCTTGTACTCCAGCAGGCAGCCCAGTTCCATGACCTCGGCAGGGATGATGCAGTAGGTGGCGTCGCCGCCGAAGAACTCGTAGGAGTAGCCGGGGCTCCACATGGTGCCCTTGTAGTTCAGGGCGGGCTGCAGGGTGAACTTCATGCCGGGCTTGAACTTGTCCTGATGCGCCTTGCCCACCTTGACGATATCACCGGCGAACTCGTGACCCATGATGGCGGGGTGCTCGGCTACATCCGGATGCACACGCTTGTGAGCAGTACCGAGGATGGCGCACTTGTAAGTAGACATGCAGATGCTATCGGAAACGACCTTGACCAAGATCTCATCGTCCTTGATCTCCGGCAGTTCAAAAGTATCCAGACGCAGGTCGTTGGCGGCGTGCAGACGAACAGCTTTGACTTTCATAATGAAACTCTCCTTTTATTATAACAGTTACCGTTGTGTTTTCAAGAAGTTTTACAGATGCTGGAAGGTGACCAGCGGCAGCAGTTCTTCGATCTGGCTGCGCTCTGCGGCCTGTGTGCCGCTGCACATCACATTGGCGGCTCCTGTGGCGATGGACAAGCGAACGGTGTTTTCTTCGCTAAGCCCTTCCGCTTCGGCGTAGGCGAGAGCGGCGACCACGCTGTCGCCGGCACCCACCGTGCTGCCCACTTTGACCTTCAGTGCCGGAGCGTAGATCACGCTGTCCTTGCGGAGATACAGCGCACCCCGACCGCCCATGGACACCACCACATGTTCGATGCCCCTGCGGATGAGCGCCTGACCGGCATCGGCCAGTTCATCCAGCGTTTTCAGCTCCCGGCCCATCATGCGGGAAAGCTCGTCGTTGTTGGGTTTGACCAGATAGGGAGCAGCCTTCAGCCCCTCTGCCAGCAGCTCGCCGTCTGCATCCAGAAAGACCTTTGCCCCTGCCTTTTTGCAGGATTCCACCCATGTGTAGTAGGTGTCCTTGGGGGCACCCTTCGGCAGGCTGCCTGCCAGCACCACGATATCCCCCCGTTTCAGTTCCTTCAGCAGGTCGTACAGCAGGGCGGTCAGCTCCGGGGCATCCACCTCGATGCCCGGCTCGTTGATGTCGGTGTTGGTGTGGTTTTCCGGGTCGATGACCTTCAGGTTCGTGCGGGTCTCGCCGGGCACGAAACGGAAGTTGTGGGCAAGCCCTTCACCGTCCAATGCGTCCTGAATGGCTTTGCCGCTGTTACCGGCCAGAATGCCGATAGCCTTGCTGGTCCCACCCAGCTTTGCAATCACCTTGCTGACGTTGATGCCCTTGCCACCGGGATCGGTACGCATCTTGGTGATCCGGTTTACGGTGTCCAGCGCAAGGTTCGGGATCTCAACGGTCTTGTCCAGCGCCGGATTCAATGTTACGGTGTAGATCATGAAAACAACAGCCTCCTTCACGATTGTTGTTATGAAACTCGAAACTGTTGAAACGAAAGCTCTGGCATTATAATACCAACAGTTCTCGCCCCTGTCAAGCTGTTGTTTCAACAAATCGCACTGCGTGTTTTTGGTGCTTTTCGCCAACTTTCTGGGATACATGATTTTTGATTCAAAAGTTCTCTAATAGGTATCTTGTTACAACAACAAAAAACTCCCGGCTCTGCCCAAAAAGGCAAAAGCCGGGAGTTCGTTTTCAGTTCATTTTGTGTGCGGCGGTTTGCAGTCCGCAAAAAAGCCACGGTCAAAGCCCTGTTCCAACAGGTCTGCCGCTTCCTGCTGCTGGCCGGTGCGCAGTGCCTCCATCAGCCGGGGCGTTTCGATCAGCTGCCCGCTGACATTCTGCATGACCTCCACCGGGACGCCGTTCCCGTCATCCGGGGCCAGCAGCACCAGTGCCCCCAGCACGATGCGCCCCGGCTCATAGACCGGCGGCTGTGCTTGCAAATAACCCAAGCGGCAGTCCTTTACCGCACTTGTCCTGCAATGGAGCAGCAGGGCATACAGGGGTTTGATGTAGGTATCGCCCAGCGTTTCACGGCGGCGAAGCTGCTGCTCCACCAGCCGGGCGTCCGCTTCCTGCGGGCAGAACAGCTGCGCCGCTGCATGGATGAGGGCAGCGCGGCTGCCGGGAGCCTTGACGGGCTGGATGGTCAGATGTTCCAGCAGCCCGGTCATGGACCGGGTCAGGCGTGCATAATACTGCAGCTTGGAGCCTGCGTGCGGTGCATCCTGCACAGGCTGCACCGCCGGTTCCGGTTCTGCGCGGTTCTGGCTGTACCGCGTGATAGCGTCCTTCAGCACGGCACGGTCTGGCTCCAGCAGGGAAGGGCTGATGCACACCGCCGGGTAATCCAGTTCCAGCGGCACGGTGGAGATAATGAAGTCGATTTTTCTCCGACGCAGGTCGGCGGCGTTCAGCTCCCGCACCGAGCAGCACCCCTCCACCTGCAAAGAGGGAAACTCGTTTCCCAGCCGGGAAGCCAGAAAGCGGCTGGAACCCATGCCCAGCGGACAGGCCACTACCACCCGCAGCCGCAGCCGGAACATGGCATTCTGTTCCAGCACTGCGCCAAAGTGCATGGCAAGGTAGGCCGCTTCGTCGTCCGAGATGGCGGGCAGAACGAATTGCTGCTGCACCGCATCACAGGCGGCGCGGGTGGCTTTCCACAGGCCGGGGTAGGCGGTGCGGATGGTGTCCAGCTGGGGGTTTTCGGTACGAATGTTCTGCTCCACCCGCAGCAGCATGGGGCGCAGGTGGCAGTACAGGTCATCCCGCAGGGAGGTGTAACCGGAAAGGTCTGTGTGCAGCGCCTTTTCCATTTCCCGGATAAGGGCGGCTTCCAGATTCCGCAGTTCCATCTCCTGCGCACTGCCCCAAGGATCCTCTGCGCCCAGATAAGCAGCGAGATAAAGTTCCAGATACTGCGCTTCCTCAGGCGGCAGGGTCAGCCCGAAGGCGCGGTTCAGCGCCGCCACCAGCCGGGCAGCATGATTGCCCGCCGGGCGCAGCCCTCTGGGGGCGCTGCCCTTGTCGCCGCCCTGCCGCAGCTGCTGAATGGTCAGGGTGCAATGGATCGCCAGCGCCAGAAAGCCTGCATCCGGCAGATGGAGCTGTTCTTCCTGTTCAAACTGCTGCAAAGCCGCCCAGACCTTTTCGGCCGTTTTTGTATCCAGCAGGGTCGAGAAGATCTCGTTTTCCGGCATCCGTCCGCAGAGCACCTCTGCCAGTTCCTTTTCCGGCATACTGCTGCGCAACAGGGCAGACACCACCCTCCGGTAGGAAGAAGCATCCCCCTGCAGCCAGACCCCCACGCCGGGGCGGCGGAACATCTCCACCCGGTAGGGGTGTAGCTTGGTCTCAAGTTCATCCAAGTCCGCAGACAGCGTGCTTTCCGAAACGCCAAGCGCCCGTGCCAGTACCGCTGTTTTGCAGGGCTCCTGCTCGCTGAGCAGCCTTGTCAAAAGCTGCTGCCGCCGCTCTGCGCGGGAAAGTTCTTTCCTGTCGCCGCTGTTCAGCTGGGTGCGCAGTGCGTCTCGCCGCTCCGGCGCTTCATCCAGCAGCAGACCCTTGCCGGGATTCCGCACAAAATGCGCCCCGGCAGCCTGCATCCACTGCTCCACAGCGGGCAGCTCCCGCAGCACGGTGCGGCGGCTGACCCCGATGCTTTCAGCCAGCGCCGCCGCCGTCACCCAGCCCTGCGGAAGGCTGAGCAGCTGCTCGATCAGCTTCCGTGCATTTGCCGACAGTTCCTCACGATACACCGCACCCATGTTGCTTCTCTCCTTTTCCCAAAAGTTACCCATTGCTTCTATTGTAGCATAGTGCCACCCCGTCTGCCAGCCCCCAACGCAGAAAAGAAGTTGTGTGTTTTTTGTCACCATTGCCCGGTGACAAAAGCTTCCTTGTTCCCGTCTTGTATCCCGGCGCATCAGCAAATATGCACAAATCACCCGCGCATCCATTGGAAATGTTGCCGTATCAGCCCACTGGTGTCACCATCCTCCGGTGACAACCCCACCGCTTGTCACCATTGAAATCCGGCGCAGTATCGGCTAGAATAGTGCCAGAACGAAACGAAAGCTCCTCCGAACAACCGTCCGCAGGCCGCAGCTCCCATGCCACAGGAGCTGCACCGCCTGCCTTTCAAGTGAAAAAGGAGAGCTACAAATGAAAAACGCTGTTTCCCGCTTTGGCAAGTTCCTCAGCGGCATGGTCATGCCGAATATCGGCGCATTCATCGCGTGGGGCTTCCTCACTGCTCTGTTCATTGAAGCAGGCTGGTTCCCCAACGAAAAGCTGGCCAGCATGGTATCCCCGATGCTGACCTACCTGCTGCCCATCCTCATTGCAGGGCAGGGCGGCAAAATGATTGCAGGCGACCGCGGCCGTGTCATCGCTGCCATCGCCGTGGTGGGCTGCATCTGCGGCTCGGACTACACCATGCTGATGGGTGCTATGGTCATGGGTCCTCTGGCCGGCTGGGTCATCAAGCAATTCGATAAGAAGGTGGAAGGCCATATCCCCGCCGGTTTCGAGATGCTGGTCAACAACTTCTCCGTCGGCATTCTGGGTATGCTGCTGGCCATCCTCGGCTACTACGTCATCGGCCCGTTCATGACCGCCATCCTCACCGTGCTGACCGCCGGTGTGGACTTCCTTGTGGCGCACAGCCTGCTGCCGCTGGTGTCCATCTTCATTGAGCCTGCCAAGGTATTGTTCCTGAACAACGCCATCAACCACGGCATCTTCAGCCCCATCGGTGCAAGTCAGGCTGCTGAGACCGGCCGCTCCATCATGTATATGCTGGAAGCCAACCCCGGTCCCGGTCTTGGTGTCCTGCTGGCCTACTGCTTCTTCTGCAAGGACGACACCACCCGCCAGTCCGCTCCCGGTGCTGTGATCATCCACCTGCTGGGCGGCATCCACGAGATCTACTTCCCCTACATCCTGATGAACCCCGTGATCATCATCGCCCCCATCGTGGGCAACTTCTGTGCCATCCTGTTCTACTCTATGACCGGTGCAGGTCTGTCCGGTCCTGCTTCTCCCGGTTCCATCATCGCCTACATGGCAATGGCTCCCCGGGATTCCATTCTCACCGTTCTGCTGGGCGTTGTCATCGCCGGTGCTGTTTCCTTTGTTCTGTCCTCGGTCATTCTGAAAGCGACCTCCGGTCACACCAAGAGCCTGACCGACGCCCAGAACGAAATGAAGGAGATGAAGGCACAGGCCAAGGGCGAGATCCCCGAGCCTACTGCCGTGAATGTCGGCCAGATCCGCAAGATCGTCTTTGCCTGCGATGCCGGTATGGGTTCCAGCGCCATGGGTGCTACCAAGTTCCACAACCGCATTAAGGCGGAGCGCCCCGACCTGACCGTGACCAACACCAGCGTGGACACCATCCCCGCTGACGCGGACGTAGTGGTCTGCCAGCGCGTTCTGGCTGACCGTGCCGCCAAGTGCGCCCCGCAGGCACAGCTTGTTACATTGGATAACTTCCTTGCAGATCCGCATCTGGACGCATTGTACAACGCACTGACCTCCACTACCCCGGCACTGGATGCCAAGGCCGAAGCTGCCGCCAATGAGGAGATCGTATCCGACCTGCGCAATGCAGCCGTAGCCCCTCTGGCGGCTGCCGTGACCGAGGCTTCCAAAGCCAACGATTCCGTGATGAAGATCCAGGCGGAGGACATCCAGCTGGGTCTGCCCTCCGTCACCAAGGAGGAGGCCATCCGTGCCGCCGGTGCGCTGCTGGCAAAGCGGGGCTATGTGGATGACAGTTACGCCGACGCCATGGTGGAGCGCGAAAAGCTGGTGAGCACCTACATGGGCATGGGCGTAGCCATTCCCCACGGCACCAGCCAGAAGAAGGGCACCGTTAAAAAGTCCGGCGTTGTCCTGCTGCAATATCCGCAGGGCGTGGACTTCGGCGATGAAAAAGCCTACCTCGTGTTCGGCATTGCCGGTGTCGGTAACGACCATCTCGACCTGCTGGGCAATGTCTGCGAGATCCTTGAAGACGAGGATGCGCTGGAACAGCTCAAGACCACTTCCGATATGAACTATGTGCTGGAGCACTTACAATAATGATTCCAAAAAGGAGAGATTTTTATGAAGAGCATCGATATCACCATTCAGGACAAAGAAGGTCTGCACGCCCGTCCCGCCGGTATCCTGAGCAAAGCTGCCAAAGGCTTTGAGAGCAAAGTCACCATGACTAAGAACGGCAAAGTCGCCGACATGAAGAAGATCTTTGCCGTAATGGGTCTGGCCGTGAAGTGCGGCGAGACCGTGACCATCGCCGCCGATGGCCCGGACGAGGATGCCGCCATCGAAGAATTGACCAAGCTGTGCAAGGACGCATGACTTCTCCCTCCGTCTATGACCATTCTGCATAAATACTGCTGACGCAAAACCGCTCCGGGCAGAACGCTCGGAGCGGTTTTACTGTCAGTATGCGTTTTTCATCACCGTGTTTTCCAGAAAGCTGAAAAACACATCGTATTCATTTGGGGTCAGCATTTTGGGAGAACTCATGATCACAAGATCATGCCCGTGGTTTCCCACATGATAGGGTGGATGAGTGTGAGAATAGGGGTTTTCCAAAACCCTCTTGACGAATTTCACATACAGTGGTATTTTTCCTGTAAATCCCACCGTCTTTGTGGATTGGTTTGAAACCACCCACAAAATGTGGTCGTGTTCATTTTGAACACAGGCACAGAAAGTGGTTGGTTATCACCGTGAGACCCACCACTTCCGTGAGGAAAAGTCCACGAAAGAACTTACCGCCCCGCAACACACCCGATTCATTTTGCCGCCGATTCACCCGACAAAATC
>ENA-OVGM01000894-OVGM01000894.1-human-gut-metagenome-genome-assembly--contig:-NODE-894-length-27900-cov-4.763081_pt1 | contig 27900 bp, 16 predicted proteins | sample MGYA00237773_ERZ505425 | MGnify/ENA primary metagenome ERZ505425 (study PRJEB26158, sample SAMN06016407) | human gut metagenome | biome: human gut; feature: ankylosing spondylitis patient; material... | reverse complement strand
CCGGATGTTTGTTGGGTTAAATCCGGAAAAATAGAATCTTTTCGGAAGACGTCTAGATGACCTTCAAGGATGTTTTTTTCTACGATAGTGTCTTTGATTTCTAAATTGGTTTGTAATTGTTTGGGGGATACCAATTTTTGTATGGTGTACTTTACCGGATAAGCACTGGAGTCGTTGCCGATTTCCTCTAGTGAGATATGAAAAGCAGTACGTTGTTGTTTATTCACTTGTTCCGGGATTTGTAAAGCTGGGGTTGCTTTGCCGGAATAGATGGGAATACTCGTGCCCGCTTCCTCTGTTTCACCTTTGGTATCCGTCACTTTTACCTTTATTTCATAGAGATAGGAGTTGCGGAAAGAGGGATAGGACGGAATATCCTGGGCTTTAAAAGTAATCTCGAAATTTCCCTCGGCGTTACTTCTGGTAATACCGTGGATTGTGGTGTCTCTATGTGGAAAATAGAATATCGGCGATGATACCGAAATGGCATAATTGATTTCGGTATTAGCCATTTTTACGCCGGAAAAGCTTCCGACCTGTCCTTCCAGCCGGACGATATCACCGACAAAATAGGTTCGTGTCGGTTTGTGAAAGGTGATTTCGAATTCAGGTCGTTTGTAATCCGCAACCTCGATGGTAGTCTGACCTTTTTCGGTATAGAGGGTAAAATATCCGTTAAGGATGCGGGCCGGAATGACGAAACTTCCTGTGAAGGAACCATATCGGTTGGATGTTACTTCTTGTTGGGCGATTTCCTTGTCGTTGGCATCCTTAAAGCTGATTTTGTATTTTTGACCTTCCAGCGCATAAAGGGTATCTAGGGTTGCTTTCCAGCCGATACCTTTATAATAAACCGTTTGGCCTGGCCGGTAAATCCTTCTGTCGGTGATTAAGGTCGTATGGTTTTGAGAGGTAGGAGAGGTATACCACCGGTATATCGGGTTGATGGGACCATTAGGGTTCTCCGGATTGATTACCTGATAAGCCAGATTTTGTTTAGATAAATTTTGGGAAGAGAATGCCAGTCCCCGGGAATTGGTAAACACTGTGTCTAGTAGGGTGTAACCCGGATAGTTGGGTTTATAAAGAAGAATTTTGGCCTTGGGAATGGGTTTGCCACTCTTCGAATCGTATACGGAATAAATTTGCTGGTTCTTGCTGTTCTGAGAATTTGAAAATAAACGGGTGGCGATAACAGTTTGGGATACACTATGTTTTGTCTCCGTTGTATTTAATGAAATCTGATAGAGTCCGGCTTCGGGAAGGGGGATATGGATGGTGGTATCTTGTTCGATCAGACTGGGAGTTAAGGTGAAACGTTTTTCGTAAACTTTACGTTGGACATTGTTCTTATCCTGATTTTTCAATTGTTCGTATGCCTCGGTCGTGAGATCGATTCGGTAGATTTGTAAGGTGGCATTGTCCAGGTTCTGTGAAGTCAGTTTTAAGGCAACCTTTTCTTCCGGGTAGATTACTTCAGGGAGTTGGAGCGATAGTTTAGGAGCTTTCATTTCGCTGACGATCGAACGTAGCAAGTTGATACGTGTATATTTAGGATATAAATGTATCCCTTTTTCGCAGAAGTTGATGATCTTTTCTTTTTCTTTGATGAGTTGTTGTGGATCGGCAGATTGCCCAAATGTAAAGGAAGATAGGGCTTGTACATATTCATTGGCTTCTTTAGCCATCACTTCGATGACAAAAGGACTGCCGATGTATTTTGGGGTCAGTTCCTGCAAAGCTTTTAGATAAAGGGAATCTCTGTCTTCGGAAGAAAGTTTTTTGGCATATTCCAGACGGTCCAGATCGGTAGCCAGGAAAGCCGGGAGATTGGCTTGTTTTTTCCGGAAGCGGAGTAATTCTTGCCATATCTGCAAAATGGTAGCCGACCGCCCTTTTAGTTCTGCGGGAATAGGAGTGGCGATAAATTCGTCGGCCGGAGCGAATAGTAAAGGAGAATCGGAAGATGGTTCTGCAAAGCCGGGAGTATTGGTTTGCAAAAGAATATTTATAGCCCGGTAACAAAGAAAGTCGTAAAGTGTAGGACGTAATGAATCCGCTGGAGTCAAAGAAGTCAGTATGGCTTTGTATGCGCTCAAAGGAGTTTCTTGTAATTTTCGGGCAGGAAGCAGAGAGGCTGCTACATACTTTTTGATTTTTTCGGCGAAAATATTACTGCTCCAGCTTGCTATATCTTCCGGAATATAATCGGTTACAGGGGTGCGTTGGTTGATCAGATAGCTGTTGTTATTGTAGTATTCTGCATAAAGCTGGGCACAATAGGAATTTATGACAGCTATACCGGCAGAATCCGTCTCCTGGGAAAGGTATTTTTCGACTTCGCTTAATATTGCCGGATAGTCTTCGTGATCGATCGCTAACGTAAAAGTAGTTTTTAAAATCAATGATTTGATTAGTAAAGGGGTATCGTTGTTTTTGATGGCTTGTCGGTATAGTGCCTCGGCGTCTTTGATGGCTTGTTGAGGATATCGATAGTAGTAGGCCGTCAAGGTGTCCTGCGGGGAGTGCTGTGCGTAAGTGGCTGAACCTATAAATAATAGTATGCCGATTAAAAGTTTACTTAGTCTCATCTGTTTCTATTTTTATGATACATACGAAATATTTATCGTCTTAGAGATGCAAAAACGAATGGAATTCCATAAAATTAAAAATAATTTGTGGTAAGAAAAGAAAAGTTTTGTCTTTTATTTTAGGATTGTTATCTTTATTGGCAATATGGAAAGTAGAAATAAGATATTGAAAAGTAAAAGATTGAAACTGATCCGGGGAGTGATGTATCTGGATGTTTTATCGATCTTGTTGAGTGTGATGATGATCGATATGCGTCATTTTACTTTTTCGTTGTATTCCGGGGTTTGTATGCGTATCCTTGTGTTGCTGGGGATTTTTATACTTCTTTTGATTGGTGAAAGAAGTTTGACACGTTATCTGCGCAAACATCGTAATGAATGAAAGAATTTCTTCGGGAATATCCCCAAAGCTTTTTTGACTTGGGGGATATTCTACTGAAGAAATCGCTGGGCTTTATTCGAAATCACCTTGTTTTAAAAATTCTGTGGCGGCATCGATGTCTTTATACATCACTCTGTCTTGCCCGTTGAAGGGGACGATGCTACGGAATTCTTTCAGGAACTCTTCCAGGTAAGGTGAGGTTTTGGTTGGCCGCTGTAAATCGATTGCCTGAGCTGCATTCATCAGTTCTATTGCTAAAATACGTTCTACGTTTTCGGCAACCTTAACCGTTTTCGTCGCTGCATTTCCTCCCATGCTGACATGGTCCTCCTGTTCGTTGGAAGAAGGAATAGAGTCTACAGAACAGGGAGTGCACAATTGTTTATTTTTGCTTACAATAGCTGCTGCTGCGTATTGAGGAATCATAAAACCGGAGTTCAGGCCCGGATTGGCTACCAGGAATTCAGGAATATTTCCCCGGTCACCTGAAATCAGCCGGTAAGTACGCCGCTCGGATATACTGCCTAACTCTGCCAAAGCAATACTCAGGAAGTCCATCACCAAAGCCAGAGGTTGACCGTGGAAGTTGCCGCCGGAAATAATCAAATCGTCTTCCATGAAAATGGTGGGATTGTCCGTTACGGAATTAATTTCCCGTTCTACAACAGAAGCGACATACATGATACTGTCTTTACTGGCTCCGTGAACTTGTGGCATACAACGGAAAGAGTAGGGATCCTGAACATGTGTTTTTTCTTTTTGCTGGAATTCGGACCCTTCCAGTAAAGTACGGATATTGCGTGCTGTTTCGATTTGACCCGGGTGAGGACGTGCGGCCTGGATCTGAGGTAAGAAAGGATCGATTCGACCGTCGTAAGCTTCTAATGAAAGCGCTCCGATGATATCGGCATATTTGGCAATCTTGAAAGCTTTCAATAAAGCATATACGGCATGAGAACTCATAAACTGAGTACCGTTTAATAGTGCCAATCCTTCTTTAGCTCCGAGTTCGATCGGGGCCCAACCCAATTTGGCATTGATTGCTTTTGCATCGCAAATCTTGCCTTTATACCACACTTCTCCTTCGTTAATTAAAGGTAAAAATAGATTGGCCAAAGGAGCTAAGTCGCCGGAGGCTCCCAAAGAACCTAATTCACGGACTACCGGCAATACATTATGATTGAACATATCGATGATCCGTTCGACGGTCACTAACTGCACACCGGATTTTCCCAGCGACAAAGCATGTGCTTTCAGCAATAACATCAGACGAATGATATCCTGATGAATCGGTTCTCCAAGACTACAAGCGTGTGACATCACCAGGTTGGCCTGTAATTGGCTGAGGTCTTCTTTGGAAATACTGATTTTGCATAATGAACCGAAACCTGTCGTTATGCCATATAAAGGTTTGGCAGAACTCTCGATTTTATGATCCAGGTAGGCTTTACAATCGTTGATTAATTTTTTACTATCTTCGGAAAGAGCCAGTTTGTAATTCTTACTTAAAATTTTATCGATGACCTCGAATGTAAGAGGTGCTGGAGATATATAATGTACCATGATAATTGAATGTTGAAAATTAAAAATTGAAAAATGCACACATCACATGTAGTGAAAGTTGTTTCCCGTTTTCACTGTTCTTTTTCATTTTATCATGGACATCTGGAATCGTATCCGTGACTTTTCAGGGGACGGTGTTCCTTTTTATATATCTGCATAAATACCGGTTGATGAATGTTTTATTCGTCTTATCGCTTGAGTCTTTCGACTAACTCTTCCATTGTAACATTATGCTGTTCACCCGATAGCATATTTTTCAGGGAGATAATACCTTCTTGCATTTCATTTTCGCCGATCAGGGCTACGAAAGGTATCTCTTTTTTATCTGCATAAGTCATCTGTTTTTTCATTTTAGCGGCTTCCGGATAAATTTCCGCATTGATACCGGCTTCCCGCAGTTGTTTGAGAAGTGGTAAACAATATCTTTCTTCCTGCTTACCGAAATTGACGAAAAGGATCTGAGTGGTTGTCATATTATCTTTGGGAAACAGATCCAGTTGATTCATGACATCGAAAATACGGTCGGCACCGAAGGATATACCTACTCCCGACATATTTTTTAATCCGAAAATACCGGTCAGGTCATCATAACGTCCACCTCCGGTGATACTACCGATCTGGACATCTAAGGCTTTTACTTCAAAAATAGCACCGGTATAATAACTCAAACCACGGGCCAGGGTAAGGTCCAGTTTGATTTCGGTCCGGATGTCCACATCCTTCAGATAATCGAATACCATGGATAGTTCTTCGACACCTTTTAAACCGATAGGGCTATCCTGTAAAATAGTTTTGAGTTTTTCCAGCTTCTCACTATTACTTCCTTCCAGGTTCAAGATAGGCTGCAATTTGACGATTGCTTCTTCGGTGATTCCTTTTTCCCGTAATTCAGCATTAACCTTGTCCAGACCGATTTTGTCCATTTTATCGATGGCTACTGTAATATCTGTCAGCTGGTCCGGATAACCTATGATTTCTGCAATTCCTGCCAGTATTTTCCGGTTATTGATTAATAAACGCACCTTGATTTTCAGACGCCGGTATACTTCGTCGACCATTTGAATCAACTCTACTTCATGCAAAAGCGAATCACTTCCGACAACATCTACGTCACATTGATAAAATTCCCGGTAACGCCCTTTCTGAGGCCGATCGGCCCGCCAAACCGGCTGGATTTGATAACGTTTGAAAGGAAAGGTTAATTCGCTTTGATGTTGTACGACAAATCGTGCGAAAGGGACAGTCAGGTCATAACGTAATCCTTTTTCTGAGATCTTGTTGGTGAGCTTTATACTATTCTTTTCTAATAATTCCTGATCGGAGATGTTCCCGATAAAATCTCCTGAATTTAAGATTTTGAATAATAGCTTATCCCCTTCCTCTCCGTACTTGCCCATTAAAGTGGACAGGTTTTCCATGGCTGGCGTTTCCAGCGGCATATAACCGTATAGTTTAAAAACACTCTTGATCGTATCGAATATATAATTGCGCTTCACCATGATTTCAGGTGAATAATCTCTTGTTCCCTTTGGTATAGAAGGAAGTTGTGCCATAATTGTATTTGTTGTTTTTCCTTACAAAAGTATATAAAAAGTGTGATTGAAAAATAATGGTATTGGTGATATTTTTATTTTTTTGGAAAAAAATTGTTGGGTAGAATTGTGTTTGTATTTATTTTTTTCAATTTTGTAATTGAAATCATGTTAGATCAGATAACCATAAATAAGTTTATTGCCGGCGATGTGAAGGCTTTTGAACGTTTGTTCCGGAAATATGCGCGAAGTATGCAGCTTGTGGCATTAGGACTTTATCGGGATACAGCTGTGGCAGAAGATGCTGTTCAGGAAAGTTTTGTGTATTTGTGGAACCATCGGAAGGAGATGAAGCCTGATATTGCCATAGAGGGTTATTTATATTCTTGTGTGCGGCATTATGTGTTGAATTATATCCGGCATCAAAATATCCGGATCAGGCAGGAAAAAGAGATTGTGCGTGAGCAGGAATGGTTAGCGGGGTTGACGTACGATGAGATTGATGTAGATGCTAAATTATTGACTATAAAGAAAGTAATTGATGCATTGCCGGAAGGATGTAGAAAGATATTTGTGATGTCTGTAATTGAGGGAATGAGCTATACAGATACGGCCAAGGAATTGGGGTGTCGGTGAATACAGTAAAGTCACAAGTGAAGATTGCTTATAAGAAATTAAAAAATACGGTTCAGAAATCTCCTGATAATATGTATCTTACTATTTTATTTTTACTTTCCTTAAAAAAAATACTATAATTTTTTCACCCTTTCGGGATGTTCATGTTCTTTATAAAAGAATTTCAAAATGCAGGAGCATGGATACAAGTACCAAAGAGGAATTATTCCGTAAAGTATGGGCAGCTCTTTATGAAGAGGGGAACAAAGATGAATTGCAGGTGCGGGGAGTTGTCGACCAAATGTATATGGCTGTAAAAGAACCGGAGTTGGATATAGAAGAAGTGTTTGATAAAGTACAAAGGGAGATAGGTACGGTAAGGAATAAGGAGCGGAGATTATGGTGGAATGTGATAAAGTATGCAGTTGCTGTAGTGTTACCTTTGGGGTTAGGTGTGGCGGGATATTTCCTTTGGAATGGCGGTGGGAATGAGCAACAGCAGCAAATGGAAGGATATGTACGTCCGCAGAATGCCGTTATGCTGACTTTGGCATTTGGAAAAAAAATTGCGGTAGATGAGCAACAGCTGGAAGAATCTCTGACGACCGATGCAGTAACTATCCGCCGGGATAGTATCGAGGGACTTGTATATGAGGTAAGTGGACAGAAAAATAGGGCGGCTGAGCGGTTTAATATATTGGAAGTTCCTGTAGCGGCGGAATATCAGTTACGCTTATCAGACGGAACGGTTGTGTATTTAAATTCGGACAGCCGCTTGAAATATCCGGAAGTATTTACGGGTAATGAACGTAAAGTATATTTGGAGGGTGAGGCGTATTTTGAAGTGGCTAAAGATAAGGAACATCCGTTTAAGGTTACGGCGCAGGGGGTGGAAGTGAATGTTTTGGGAACGCACTTTAATGTAAATGCTTACCCGGAACGTACCGATGTCGTGACAACGCTGGTAGAGGGGAAGGTGAGGGTTGAGAGAGGAACACGTCAGATTGTATTGGTTCCGGGAGAGCAGGCTGCTGCGTCGGCAGAGAGTTTGAACGTGAAGAAAGTGGATGTACGGGAATATATTGCCTGGAAAGATGGACTGTTTGTGTTTAGCCGGATGTCGTTGGAGGAGATTATGAGACAGGTGTACCGTTGGTATGGGGTGGAAACGGTGTTTTCCGACGAGACCGTGAGAGCTGTGACTTTTACGGGGGTAATCGATAAAAGTATGCCGTTGGAAGAATTGTTTAAAGTGATAGAGACGGTGGTGGACGTGCGTTTCGTAATGGATGAAAATAATCAGGTAGTTATTACTGCAAAATAAACACCGGCAATTTGTTCGTAGCTATGCCGGTGTTTGAGTGAGTTGTTTATTCCGGAATTGTTGGTAGCAATCCGGACATGTTTAATTTTAATGTTCAAATTTATGAAAAAAAAGCAATCGGAGGTTGCTGCGTTGTATTATTTATTTAAAAAATTACTGCGTGCAATGAAAATTACTCTTTTTCTTCTATTGGTTTTCTTTATTCAAGTGAATGCCAAGACGTATTCGCAGCAGAAAAAAATCTCGCTGAAATATGATAATGTAGAGCTGGCAAAAGTGATGAAAGCAATAGAGAGACAAACGGATCTTTATTTTTTCTTTAATGACCGGGTATTGAATACCGGTCGGAAAGTGTCGGTTAAAGTAGAGAATTCAACTTTAGAGAGGGTTTTGGAAGAGTTGTTTTATGATAGCTATAGCTGGGAGGTCGTGAACAGAATGATCGTGCTGAAACCTTGTGAAAAATCCGTTGTACAGGAACAACAGGAAAAAAAGGTATTTAAAGTGACAGGTGTGGTGGTAGATGTAAAAAAGCAACCACTTCCAGGAGTGACGGTCAGACTGGTGGGAACTTCGTTGGGGACGGCAACGGATGAGAATGGTAAGTTTGAGATAACGTTACCGGTGACAGAGGGAGAATTGGAATTTTCGTTTGTTGGATATAAGGCAGAGCGTAAAGTTTTGAAACAAACCAACCCAATGCCTATGGAAGTTGTATTGACAGAAGAGGTGACAGAGATGGAGGAAGTGGTTGTGACAGGTATTTTTATTCGCAAGGCTGAGAGTTTTACAGGTGCTGCAACGACTTTCAAACAGGAGGATTTGAAGCGATTGGGTAATCAAAATATATTGCAGAGTTTGAAAAATATGGATCCCTCCTTTATGGTTACAGAGAGCGTGGATTTTGGTAGTGACCCTAACCGGATGCCTGATATTCAGATTCGCGGGGCTTCTAGTCTGCCGAATGTGAAAGGTGAGTATAGATCAAATCCCAACCAACCTTTGTTTATTCTGGATGGTTTTGAGGCAACGGCAGAGAAAGTATTCGACTTGGATATGAACTGGGTGGCATCGGTCACGTTGTTGAAAGATGCGGCTGCAAAAGCAATCTACGGTTCGCGGGCAGCTAATGGGGTCGTGGTCATCGAAACCATACAGCCGGAGAAAGGGAAACTGAAGGTGAGCTATACGGGGGATTTGACGGTGACAGCTCCGGATTTGACGAGTTATGATCTTTGCGATGCAACCGAAAAACTGGAAGTAGAACGGACGGCAGGAAGATACAAAGGCCATTTTCCGGTAGATGACCAATGGTTGGCGGAGGAATATAACGTGTTGAAAAAAGAGGTGGAACGTGGTGTGAATACCTATTGGCTGGCAAAACCTTTACATACGGGTTTCGGTCACAAACATTCGCTCTATTTGGAAGGCGGAGATGATTATTTGCGGTATGGAGTGGATTTATCATATAATAAAGTGGCGGGTGTGATGAAAGGTTCGGACAGGGAAACAGTATCGGGTGCGATAACCTTGTCGTATCGGTATAAAAGCCTGTTGTTCCGGAATGTTTTGTCGACTACATTTAACCGGGCGGATGATTCGCCTTATGGGAGCTTTTCGGAATATACGAAATTGAATCCTTATTGGACTTCAGAGGATGAAAATGGTAATGTAAAGCAGGTATTGGGATCGTATAGCCAGCGCGAATGGCAGGAAGCGACGAAGTATTACAACCCATTGTATAATGCGATGTTAGGTACGAAAAATTTTGCGAAATATACGGAGGTGACGGATAATTTTTATGTAGAGTGGCAAATGTATAAGGATCTGAAGTTTATAGGACGTTTTGGATATACACAAAAACAGGATAGTAGGGAAGATTTCTATCCAGGCAGCCATACTCGCTTTGCAGAGTGGACGGGAGACCGTTATTTTCAGCGTGGTTCGTATTACATGAAGGATGGGGTGACGAAAACATTGAAAGTGGATGCGACGCTGAATTACTCGAAACAGTGGGACAAGCACCTCTTGTTTGCCAATTTGAACTGGAATATGCAACAAAATTCGTATGAGTGGCACAGCATGGAGGCTTGGGGGTTCTTGAATAACAAGGTGGATCACGTCGCATTTGCCAAACAATATGCGGAGAACGGCCGTCCGGGTGGCGATGAGGAAACTACTCGTGAAGTGGGTGTTGTCGGAGCCGTAAACTATTCGTACGACAACCGTTATTTGGCAGACTTGTCTTATCGTTTGAGCGGGTCGTCTATTTATGGATCAGACAACCGTTGGGGTGGTTTTTGGTCGGCAGGTGTTGGTTGGAACCTACACCATGAGGCTTTCTTGAAAGAAGCTGAATGGTTAAGGCAGTTTAAATTAAGGGCATCGGTCGGTTATACAGGAAGTCAGAATTTCAATCCGTATCAGGCAATGGCGACGTATAAATATTTTACGGATGCGGAATATGACAATATCGTGGGAGCTTATTTGATGGGCATGGCGAACGACAAACTGAAATGGCAGCAGACAAGGGATGTGAATGTGGGATTTGATGTACAATTGCTGAAAGGGATGACGGTACGTTTCGATTATTATGTCAGTAATACGGATAATTTATTGGTGGATTTTGATCTTTCTGGTTCTACTGGTTTCAATACATTCAAGGAAAATCTGGGAGAGGTACAGAACAGAGGATTCGATGCAACCATAAACTGGAGAGTGTACGAGAATACAAAGAATGATGCTTATGTGACTTTATTCGGATCTGTATCATCGAATAAGAATGAAATCAAGAAAATTTCGGATGCTTTGTCAAAATCGAACGATGAACAGATAGATGATGAGGGAAATCCGCTGTCGACTAAACCTTATACCCGTTTTGAAGAGGGACAATCGACAAGCGCCATTTGGGCGGTACGTTCGTTGGGCATTGACCCTGCGTCGGGTGAAGAGATGTTCATAGACCGGAACGGGTACCGGACCTATGTGTGGAACGTGAATGACCAAGTGGTATGTGGAGAGGCAAATCCTAAATTCCAGGGTAATTTCGGTTTTAATGCGGAATGGCGGGGATTGGCAGTGAATTGTTCGTTTGCATATAAAGCCGGCGGAGAGTATTACAATCAGACGTTGGTGGATAGAGTGGAAAACGTGGATGTGCAGTGGAATGTGGACAGAAGGGTTTTTACGGGGACATGGAAAGAACCGGGTGACAGGACATTTTTCAAGCGTGTGGAAAGTACACCTACACAAACTTATCCGACCTCGCGTTTCGTGGAGAAGTCGAATGAGTTGTCGTTGTCATCGTTGAATGTTTCCTATGATTTTAAACGCTTGAATGTCAAAAGGTATGTAGAGCGACTGAAGATTGCCTTTTACATGACGGATGTCTTCCGTGTTTCAACTGTGAAGGCGGAGAGAGGATTGGAATATCCCTTTGCCCGAACTTGTTCGTTTAGTTTGCAGGCTACTTTTTAATGCTAAATAGAAAGATATTATGAAAAAATTTACAAAAATATTGTTGATAGGATGCTTGTTGGTGATGGTGTCATGTAACAATTGGCTGGACGTGGACCCGAAGTCGCAAGTGAAAGACAAAGATTTGTTCGCATCGGAAATGGGCTTCAAGGAAGCGTTGTCAGGGGTCTATTCGTTGATGACAAAAGAGGGGTTGTATGGGAAAGAATTGACTTTCGGATGGTTAGGTGTATTGGGACAAGAGTGGACGTCTGTTCCCTATAATTATGAGGATGACCAGAAGTATGATTTTGAGAATGCGGCATCGGAGGTACGGATTGATTCGGTATGGACTGGCTTGTATAATGCGATAGCAAATGCCAATAAGCTGCTGAAAGAGTTGGAAGGAAAAGAGAATTTGTTTAGCGGTGACAATTATTCTATCATTAAAGGTGAAGTATTGGCATTGCGGGCATACTTGCATTTCGATTTATTGCGCATTTTCGGAGCGAGTTGCGCAGTGGGAATGGAACGGATTGCGATTCCTTATGTGACGGAATATGCGCCGACGATTTTCCCTCAGGAAAAGGTCGGGGATTTTGTGGGTAAGGTATTGAAGGATTTGCAGGATGCGGCGAAATGTCTGGAGAATGACCCGATATTGACAGGACGCACTGTTTCAGAAATTGACGATAACGGCTATCTGATGAATCGTCAGGTGCATTTGAACTATTACGCCGTAAAAGGTTTGATGGCAAGGGTATATTTGTATAAAGGGGACTATGCGAATGCAGAAGTGTGTGCAAAGGAAGTGATTGGCAGCGGATGTTTCGAGTGGGTAAAACAGGAGAACTTGACAAATGAGAGTGTAGCTGACCTGACCTTTTCGACCGAGCATTTGTTTGCGTTGAACATTGTGACCTTGGGTAATATTGTCGATAAATACCTGGATGGAGGAAACAATAGTTTCGCCTTGGAGGAAAGCAGATTATCGGAATATTATGGTTCTTCTTACGACTATCGTTATCTTTATCTGTTTAAGACGGGTGTGGGTATGAGCAATACCTTGCGTTATCTGAAAAAATATGACCAGTTGGAATCTGTTTCTTGGGCACAGAGTTATCGTAACAAACTGCCTTTGATATGTTTGCCTGAAATGTATTACATCTTGGCGGAATGCCGTTACCATAGTTCCGGTGATGTGTTGGAACCGTTGAACGAGGTGTGTCGTCACCGTGGTGTGGCAGATTTGTCGGAAGCAGACCTTTCGGCTTTTGAAACCTTGCTTTTGGCTGAGTACCGTAAAGAAGTCATAGGGGGCGGTCAGTTGTTTTTCCAATATAAACGCTTGAATCGTTCTGTAGTACCTGGAACAGATGTGGATTTGGCAGGAGAAGGAAGATATGTGATACCGATGCCTAAGGAAGAACTGGAAAATCCGGGTTGGGTCAGCAATCAATAAAATTTAAAGATAGAACGTATGAAAAAATATATATTTATGTGTCTTGCAACTCTTTTGTGTTTAGAGGCTTGTAAAGAAAACGAAAGACAACTCTTCGCTTTGAATGAGGATTTTTTGAATATTTGGTTTGGTGGGGTAGAATTGACTTCACGGACAGATAGCACGGTGTACAATTACTATTACCGTCCTTTGACGCTTGAATATGATTCGGTAATGTTTAATGTCCGGGTGGCAGGGATGCCGTCAGCGGTTGATCGTACCTTTGAATTGGAAGCTGTGGAGGGTGACCTCGACCAGGTAATTGCCGGCGAGCATTATGTCGTGAAACCTTATGTGATACCCCAGGGGGAAGTGTCGGGTATTTTTCCGATTTACCTGAAGTCAACAGATGATTTTAAAAATTCTTCTTTTAAAGTGGTTTTTGCGGTGCGTGAAAAAGACGGCTTTCGCGGTGGTGCGAGGGAATATGCCCGATTGTATTTGATTGTGGAAGATATGGAAAAGAAACCGTTTTACTGGGAAGAGGATTTGGAAACTTATCAGCCATTAAGCAAATTTTGGGGAACATATAGTGCAGTAAAATATCGTTTTATGACGCAAGTTATCGGAGTCCCCGTTACTCGTGTATGTTATGGTGCTGTTATTCCTTCGGCTCCGGGGGAACTGACCTATTCGGAAGCGGTTTATTGGCAAAATCGATGTCGTCAGGAATTGGAGGCGTATAATAATGACCCGGCGAATCCTGACCGCCCCCTCTCGGATGAATACGGACCTATTTCATTTTAAATTGTATGTTTATGAAAGTATTGAATAATGTATTGTGGGTGCTTGTATGGGTGTTTATGGCGAGTGCTTGCTATGAGGACAAGGGTAATTATGATTACCGTGATTTGGATGAAATCATAATTGATACGGCAGGTGCGGGAATCCGTACCGACTATTCGGTTGCACTGCAGGAAACGCTTGCAATTCCTCTGAAAGTATATTGCAATGGGAAACTGGTGAACGGTTCCGAAAAAGACTTTCCGGAATTGGAATTCAAATGGGTAGCCATACAGCAAGAAACGACGACTCCTATTCTTTCCAGCGATACGCTTTCAACTGAAATCGAGTTGAACGTAGCGGTCAGTTTGCCGACTATCAATTGGACATTGATTTTTTCCGTCCATAACAGACAGACGGAAACGGATGATTTTATGAAATTCAATCTGAAAGTACATGCTGGCTTGAGCGAGGGGTGGATGGTGTTGTACGAGCGGAATGGGAAAACCGATGTCGGTTTGATTGCCAATGACCTGGTTTCACCTGATGTTATACAGGAAAAGATAACCTTGGATGTATATTCTTCTTTGAATGGGGAGGCTATGAATGGCAAGCCGGTACGAGTCGTTTATTCCATGTCAACGAAACCGGAAGTCGTTTATCTTGTTTCTGATCAGGAAATAATGGGTGTTGACCCTGTTTCTTTTACGTCGCTTTATACTTTTGACAATCTTTTTTATGAAGTGCCTGCCCAACGGAATATCACTTGTTTTACAGTATCTTCCGGACGGCGTGAATTCATGGTAAATGACAATAAGGGGTATGGTTTGAATGCTTCTTCGATGAGGTCGAATCGGAACACGCTTAAATTCGGAGTACCTTGTAAGGATGAGAGTGGAGAATTGGCACCCTGGTGTGCCCAAATGGCGACTGCGGGTTATATGGGAGTTGTTTACAATCAGTCGACACAAAAATTCCGCTGCCTGAAAAATAACGGTTCGGCATTGTCTGATTTTTCGGTGCAGGGTAAAGAGGCCGCATTCGATTGTAATCAAGTCGGATTAGAACTTGTTGCCAGCGATTTCGGACGTAATAATTATGAGCATATTCTGATGAAAGATGCTTCGGGACATCATTATTTGCTCGTTGCTGATTTTTGCGGGATATTCACACAGAATGCTATCGGTAAAGCTAAATACGACCTTGGCGGTTGTGAAGGTTTGGATAAAAAAGTGGTATCCGTGACTGCCGGTTATAAAGGAGAGATTTTTTATTATGCAAGTGGAAATACCTTGTATTTGCTTGATTATAAGTCAGTGCCTGCGAAAGCGACTCCTGTATGGACAGCGCCTGCGGGGACGGAAATTACTTGTGTCCGTTTGCAAAAATACCTTTATGGTGCAAGTGGTAACAAGCCTGTCAATGATTGTGAGGTTATTTATATTGCGACTGCCGATATTGCAGGTGAGGGGGTTGTTTACCAATTGCGTGTAGATCCGTCGAGCGGCGTAGTGGATAAAAGCTCTGAGAAAAGTTACGACGGTTTCGGACGTGTTATGGATATGGGGTGGAAAAAACAATAACATTAAAAATATTTAAAATGATGAAATCAACTTTTTTAATTGCGTTTTTTAGCATAATGGTATTTTTAGGGGGCGTGCGAGTAGATGCCCAAACTATCCGCTTGAATACAGCCGATTTGAAAGCAATAAAGGCACAAATGGAAACGTCGGATAAACAAGCGGCTGTCGATGCCGGCATCCGTTTTTTCAACGGAACCTGGAAAGAGGCATTGGCAGAGGCGAAGAAATCAGGTAAGACCATATTTATGGATTGCTACACCGATTGGTGTGTACCTTGTAAGCGTTTGTCAAAAGAGGTCTTTACCTTGAAAGAAGTAGGAGATTATTTCAATGAACACTTTGTGAATGTGAAGATGGATATGGGTACAGGAGAAGGAAAAACGATGGGCAAACAATGGGGGGTGAATGCCTTCCCGACCTTGCTGTTTTTTAATACTGAGGGAGATGTGATTCATCGGATAGTGGGTGCTCCTGATCTCAAAATATTGCTGGCGGAAGGGAAACGGGCCGTTGAGAGGAAAGGATATGCCTGGATGAATGAGCAGTATGCTTCCGGTAACCGTGAGCTTGCTTTCATTCAGTCTTATATGGAGGTGTTGTCATTGGCATCCGAGAGCCGGAAAGCGGAAAATATTTGCGTGGACTATTTCAAAACATTGGATAAGAACAAATTGACAGAACGTGAATATTGGGATTTTTTCCGTAAATATATTAAGGATGTTGACGATGAGACGGCCGTATATGTGTATAAACATCGGGCGGATTTTATTGCAGCATTGGGAGAAAAGGAAGTGAATAAAAAAATATATTCGTTGTACAATTCAGGTGCATACCGTTATTGGAAAGAGAAAGAGGGACAAGGTACTTTTGATGAGAAAGGATTTGAGAAATATGTCAAACGATTGATGAAGAGTGATGTCGGCGGCAAGGAGAATATTGTGGAGGATGCCCGGATGTTTTATGCGGAAAAACAGGGAGATTGGGCTTCGTTTATAAAGATGGCTACAGAGCGTTTGGATAAAGGTGGCATGTCGGATTTTATCGTCTACAACTGGGGAGTACGCTTGAATGTAGAATGCCAGGACCCGGTTTTTCGTGAAGCAATTGCAGTATTGATGGAGCGTAGAGCCAAAGAATTGTCGACATCTACAGAGCCGTCAGATATACAGATGATGAAAAGTTTTGAAAGTATTGCCGATCGTATCCGTCATCCTGAGAAGTATAAAAAACAGTCTTCGGTGGTTACGATCAGCGGTAAGGTAAATGCATTACGTCCGGGAGAGAATGTGGTTCAGGTGGTGAAACAGGAAGGACATTCCAAACAAGTGATAGATTCCTGTACTATTCAGAGTGACGGAACTTATGAAATGAAGGTGACTGTAAAGAATCCGGGTTTGTACGAGTTGGATTGTCAACGTGGACAAAAAGCGACAATATGGCTCGGTGATGAGGATGTGAGTGTGGATTTCCCTGGTTTCGGGACATCGAAATTTAAGGTTATGCGTCCAGCCTATTATGCTGTCAAGGGGGGAACCAATAATGAAGTGTTGGATGTACTGAATTGGGAGTCTATGCGTTTCATGAGAATGGTAGGTGATATCGGTAGAGTACTGTATGGATGCAAAGACTTGTCGGCGGAGACACAGCGGGAATTAAATGAAACTTTGGGAAATGCTTGTCGTGCAGAATATTTTGATTGTATCAGTCATTGGGCTGATATATATGCTGACCGGGAGTCTGTGGTGGTATTGCTTTCACAATTGCAAGATGATAAATACAATGCAGTGGTGGAGCGTATAGCGAAAAAATTGACAGAAGCTTATCCGAATAGCGAGGCTGTAAGGAATTTCAATATTACGTTAGAACAGAAAAAACGGTTGTATGAAGGAATGCCCGCTCCTGAATTTTCTTTGTTGACAGCAGATGGAAAGAGTAAGTTGGGACCGTCTGATTTTCGAGGGAAAGTGCTTGTGATTGATTTTTGGGCTTCTTGGTGTGGCCCGTGTCGGGGTGAGATTCCGAATGTAAAGAAGGCTTATGAGACTTATCATGAAAAAGGCGTTGAGTTCCTGAGTGTTTCTATCGATAAAGATGAAGTAGCTTGGCGTAAAGCTTTGGAAGATGAACAAATGCCTTGGTGCCAGGTATTGGCTCCACAGGCTGGTAAAGAGGTGAAAGAACTTTATCAGTTCAGTGCTATCCCTTTTATTGTTGTAATTGACAGAGAGGGAAAGATTGTTGGTAAGAATCTGAGAGGTCAGATATTGCTGAATAAACTGGAAGAACTGACGCGATAGATAGTGCTTCCAGCGGAGAAAGTATGTTTGCAAGGGACTGTCTAACAATAAAACGTTATTCAGTCCTTTTTTTGTATCCTCCTGATAATATATATTTTTTCAGTAAGTTTTAGGATGTCTTATTATTTCTACAATAGTAGCCTTTTTAAGGCTATTCAGCAATAAAATGTGGATTGGTGTTTATATACATGTTTACTGGGAATTATAATAAGCGGATTACTGAAACTAACTGTCGGTACGGATAATTCCCGAAAATATTTTGTTGATAATGGTTTCGTTTTTATTCCAGCCATTGCAGCCATTGCAGCAGCAGTGTGGCGGCGAGAAAATGATTACCCGTCCGTTTTTGCAAGTCTTTGCGGAGCAGGTCCAGCATGCAGGCTTTTTGTTTTTTGACGGCGCTTTCCGTAATACCTAACAGTTGGGCGATTTCGGCATTTTTAAGCCCTTGTTGGAAATGAAGTTCGAAGATCCGGCGGTATTTTTCCGGCAGGCGTTCGATGGAATCGTACAACAGGTTGAGAGTTTCCTGTTCGATGATACTGTTCAGAAATTCGGTACGGTCATCCTGTTGCGAGAGGTAATTGGATTGCGCCTGGTTTTTCCGCAGAATATCAATCGCTGCATGATGGATGCAGGAATACAGAAAAGCTTTGAGCGTGAGGACCGATTTGAAGCTTCCCCGTTGTTCATAGGCCTTGTAAACCGCATCCTGTACACAATCATCAGACAAAAAAGCATAATCCGGTCCCAGATGCCGGGAGGCATAGACTAGCAATTTAGCGTATAGCTCGTTGTAAAAAGTCCCGATGTTTCCGGATTTGAATTCCGAAAGCAGCTGTTCGGTTTGTGCCATAACATACGGATTTATACCACAAAAATAGTTATATTTTTAAAGATCCTTTATTATCTGTCCGGAATAAATAAAATTTCTTTTTTTACTGTCCTTTTTCCATCCTTTTACGTCTTTTAAATATAATCTTAAAATGTAAAAAAAATGAAAATGAAAAAACAGACACAGTGGTGTGTTGCAATTATGCTTGCCGGAATGCCTTTCTGGAGCAGTGCTCAGCTTCTGAAAGGAAAGGCGGACGGCGGAATCCAAGAGTTGCAGGTAGGAATTTCCTTAGACGGTGACCAGGGGGCGATGGAGTATAGGCCGGTGGAGTTGAAGGAAGACGGTACGTTTGAGTTCGATACCGGTCTGGTATCACCTTTTAATGATGTTATGGTTTTTGTCGATGATAACGAAATTGTCGGTGCTCATTTGGAACAGGGAAAAACATTGGAGTTGATACTCCACAGGGAAAAAGACGGAGATTTGAAGTATACTTTCCGCGGGGATAACCGGGTGTTGTCGGAATTCTATACCCGGTTTGCACGGGCATTCGATTTTATGCGTTATATGCCGATGGATGCTCCGGAGAATGTGAGCAGTGCGGATTACCTTGCTCTGTTAGAGAAAGAGGCGGAGACGGTGAAGGCACTTTTGCCCTCTGTTACCGGTACAGAACTCAACCGTTACTATACACGTCTGACAGAAGCTACTGAGAAATCGTTGCGCATCCGTTTGTTGAGAGAGGACAAAAGCAGGGAAAAAGAGTATCGGGAGTTGCTGGCTTCTATCGATGTAAATGATGAAATTAGTATGAGGAGCGATCTGGCCGGTATGTATATACATTGTAAAATTCCGGCTGAACTGCTTGCTTATGGAAGGGATATGACTCCTTGGGCTTTGCACTATATGGATACGGTGGATTATTATGTGACGAATCCTGTCGTGAAAAAGGCTTTGGTGAGAAATTGTGCGGCTACTTATTTCCGTTTCGGTAAGGGCGGTGACTATATGAAATTTTGGGATAGGTTCCGGACCTTCTCCGGTGATTATCCGGAGATCATCCGGGATTGTGAGGAACGGATTGCGGGTATCTGCCGGACGGCCAAGGGAACTGATGCCGGTGATGCCGTTTTGCAGACTCCGGATGGGAAGACTTGTAAATTATCCGATTTTTTTGGTAAATTGACCTACATTGACGTGTGGGCTACGTGGTGCGGTCCCTGTTGTGCGGAGATTCCTCATTTGGAGAAATTGGTGGAACGTTTTAAAGACAATGATAAGATTCAGTTTATCAGTATTTCAGTAGATACCGCTCTTAAAGCATGGTTGAATAAGCTAGAGAAAGACAAACCGGCTTGGGCGCAATTCATCTTCCCGAAAGAGGAGGCCGCACGCTTCATGCAGGCATGGGGAATCAGCGGTATTCCCCGTTTTATCCTGATTGACCGCAACGGGAAAATATATGCGGCCGATGCGCCCCGTCCTTCGGATGAAGGCCTTGTAGAGATATTGGAAAAAGCGATGAACGAAGAGTAACACACAGGCGAAAGCCATAAACGACATCTTATGAATACGGTACCGGAATATACGGAAGAGATTGCCCGTTTGATTTTGCAGCGTATCTCGGGTACGATCGGCGAAGAGGAGGCCGGGTTATTGGACGCGTGGCGGAAGGCCGACCCGGCAAACGAAGAGACTTACCGGCGTTTGTTGGACAGCGCTTTCCTGGAACGGGAATGGAGGCGGATGAAGTCGGTCGACGCTTCGCGGCCCCTGGCAGATATGCAGGCGAAAATCAGGAGAGGCAGGTCCCGCCGTCTGGTGGTCCTAGGGAAACGGGCGGGCATTGCGGCTGCTGTCGTGACCGGACTTATTGTGGGAGGAGTTGTTTTTTTCAGACATGAACCGCAGCTTCCCCTGGCGGTTGAAGGAATCGGGGGGCAGGAAACGGCTTTATATGCTTCGCAGATTCATCCGGGAGAGACAAAGGCCGTTTTAACGACGGATGACGGACAGGTCATTGATTTGGGAGCGGACGCTGTCAGGAACGAAAAGGCCATAAAAAACCGACGGATAAAGGGAAGACAGGAGAATTCGACCGACGTTCCGCGCTTCAATCACCTGACTACACCACGAGGTGGGGAGTTTGAAATTACTTTGGAGGACGGTACGAAAGTGTGGTTGAATGCCGAATCACAATTAAGCTATCCCGATACGTTCCGTTCGGATGAACGGCGTGTGATTTTAAAAGGAGAAGCGTATTTCCTGGTGGCGCACAATGAGGAAAAACCGTTTTATGTGGAATCAGACGGCCAGTTGGTGCGGGTATACGGTACAGAATTCAATATCCGCTCCTATGAAGAGGACGCGGCAGTCTATACCACCCTCATATCGGGAAGTGTGGCGCTGCAGGTGGCTGGAAACCTGAATGCCGAGTTGTTTCTTACACCGGGACGTCAGGCCGTGTTTGACAAGAAAGAGGCTTCCGCTTTTGTACGTTCGGTAAATACGGAGGTGGTAACCGGTTGGCGGAAAGGGTTGTTTGTCTTTGAAGAGCAGAATCTGGGACAAATCATGGCTGCTTTGGCACGGTGGTATAATTTCGATTACGAATTTGCAGATAATGTCCTCAGCGAAACGGTGTTTATGGGGAGTGTACCCCGCTATGGAGATTTCAACGAAGTATTGGAGATTTTGGAAAAAAGCGGTGGATTGAAATTCAGGCTGGAGAATCACACCGTTATTATTTCGCACAGATAAAAGTGTACTAACTAAATTTATACGATTATGTTAAAAATGAACATCAGGCAGTTGCTTGGAGTAGTGGCCTTCTTGACCTTTTTCTCCGGGGGAGCGATGACTCAGAATCTAAGTGTGAGCTATAAAAACAAGCCATTGGAAGAGGTATTGGCCGATTTGAAACAAAAGACAAATTATAATTTTGTTTATCAGAAACAAATTTTGGCAGGTACCCGGTCTGTGACGGCAAATTTTAACGATATGCCTTTGACCTACATCCTCGACCGGGTGTTGTATAACAACGGTCTGGATTATGAAATTGTGAAAGAAAATGTGATTATCCGTCCGGCGGACAAAGAGAATTTTAAAAAAGTAGTCAGCGGCCGGGTGGTTGATATCCAGAATATACCTATGCCGGGCGTAAATGTACGGGTGAAGGATACCGGAACGGGAGTGGCGACGGGCATCAACGGCGAATTTTCCATTCCGGTGGAGGGTAGCCATCCGGTATTGGTTTTTTCGTTTATAGGTATGCACGACAAAGAACTGCGGATTACCCGCGAGACACAGAACCCCGTTGTGGTAGAGATGCTGGAAAACGCCACCATGATGGAGGAGGTGATTGTTACCGGTTATCAGAACCTTAAGCGGGAGAGTGCTACTGGTGCCTATCAGCTTATCACGGCCAAAGAGGTGGACAACCGCTATACGACGGACATTGTCAGCAGCCTTGAAGGTAAGATTCCCGGGTTGGTGAGCTACAACAACGGGCTGAAAAGCGGCGAAGACGCGCTTACTATCCGGGGCGTGGGTTCCTTTCAGGCAAAGACCAGTCCCCTGATTGTCGTGGACGGGTTGCCTATCGAAGGGTCGCTGGAAACGGTCAACCGTTATGACATTGAGAGCATTACCGTGCTGAAAGATGCCTCTGCTGCCTCCATTTACGGGGCACGGGCTTCCAACGGGGTGATTGTCATCACGACCAAACGGGCACGTCAGGAGAAACTCTCCATCGATGTCAGCGCCGACCTCACCGTGAGCGAAAAGCAGTGCTACGGTAACCATGAATGGGCGAACGCTTCCGAATTGCTGGAGCTGGAACGCTATAATTTCGATTATGTGGTGGGAAATGAGGATGCCTACCAGACATTGTATGGGCAGTATAGCAGCCAAAGAGAAAAACTCTCGCCGATTATGCAGTTGATGATGGACCGGCATACCGGCAGGATTTCAACCGATGCATACAATGCGCAGATTGCCGAATGGAAGCAAAACGACTATATCGCAAAGAGTGGCAGGATGTAATGCAGCGCAAACAGATTGTACACCAGTATAACGTGGCGATGCGCAGCATGGGCAAATACCTCAACTCCAGCATTGTCATCAATTATAAAGGCGACAATACGGGCATGACCCGCCAGCACGACAATGCCCTCAATATGAGCTATAAAGGCGATGTGGAACTCGTCGACGACCTGCTGACCCTTTCCGTGGGCCTGAACCTGATCCGGGAAAACAGCAAGACCCATGCCGATTATTTCGGTTTTAAAGGCATGCACGCCTTTGCGCCCTACCTGAGTATGTACAATGCCGACGGCACACCCGCTGCCATGAAGGCCGAAGTGGATTTGAACGAACCGGCCCTGAAAAACCCCGCTCTGGGACTGAAATCCGAGGAATACAACCTGCTTGACGAAGCGCGGCGGAATTTCACGAAAGCCAACCGCACCAACCTGCGTTCTTTCGTACATGCCAGTCTGGACATATTGCCGGTACTGAATCTGAATGCCCGCTTCCAGTATGAGGATATCACTTACAAAAGCGAACGCTATTTAGAAAAGGAATCTTATGACATGCGCCACCTTTATAACTTGTTTACAAGTGGCGGGGTGCACTACATTCCGGATGGCGGTATGCTGAACATCGATACGGAGAACGGGGCTTATTACACCTTCCGCACCCAGGCAAACTATGGGCAGGAGTTCAATGAGAAACATGCCGTAGAGGCAGCTGCCGGTTTTGAGTACCGCGAGACGAAAACCCGTTCTACCCATACGTTTCTTTTGGGATATGACGACCAGACACAGAGTAACTTGACCAATATGGTGAATCTCAAAGACCTCAGAGACCTTCAGGATTCTGATCTTGGGGTCAACTACTCTCCTGTCGGGAGCAGTCCGGTGGATGATCTCAGCGGTAACGGAGCGGGATTCCGGACTTCGGAAGTCTTACACCGTTTCTATTCCCTTTATTTTACCGGCGGATATACTTATGGCAGACGCTACAGCGCGTCGTTCTCCTGGCGTGTGGACAAGACCGACCTTTTCGGTGCGGATCCCGAATTCAGGGGACGTCCGTTGTGGTCGGCAGGTTTGAGCTGGAACCTGAACAACGAGGCATTTATGAAGCCCTGTACCTGGCTGGATGTCCTGAAACTGCGTGTCAGCTACGGACTGACGGGTAATATCGACTCTTCGGTGTCTTCGTTTTTGACGGCTTCGTTGGGCGTCAACGGTATTACAGGCAATAAGCAGGGGACGCTGAATACGCCTCCCAACGACCAGTTGCGTTGGGAAAAGACGGCTTCCTGGAATACGGGTATGGATTTTTCCTTTTTCAGCAACCGGTTGAGCGGTTCGTTGGATTGGTACCGGAAATACAGTTCCGACCTGTTGACCGTGACGGATCTCGACCCCACCACCGGCTGGTCTTCTTTGACCATCAACAATGGCGAGGCCTTGAATACGGGTATCGAATTGGCGCTCAATGGCGAAATCCTGCAGGCCGAAGACCGCCGTTCCCTGGGCATCAGCGCTTCTTTGAATTTCGCTTACAATAAGAACGAAGTAAAGGCAATAGAGCATGAGGAACCGGACGGGTTTGGTTCTATGCGTGCTTTGCATGAAGGACGGCCGGTCAATTCGCTTTATTCCTGGCGTTTTGCAGGATATATGACGGATGAACTGGGCTATCAGCAGCGCGGATGGTATAAAGCCGACGGTTCCGTTTGTACGTCGGATGTCGGAGGTCCGGAATTTACACCGGATGACGTTGTCTTTTCCGGTAGTCTTGATCCCAAATATGTCGGGAGCTTCACACCGCAAATCACCTGGAACGGTTTCAGCCTGTCCGCCATGTGTTCCTTCTACGGCGGACATAAGATGCGGGCGAGGACAAGCGATTACGAGACAGCGGGGAGTGCAATGGGATATGCGGGCGATGTGGTTGTGCGGGGATTGCTGAATTATTGGAAGAGTGAGAACAAGGATGCCTGGCGTGCCAACGGATATTTGGGAATGACCGGTGTCGAAAATCAGTATAGTACGGAATATATGGATTGTACGGTTGTTCCGGCCGACTACCTGAAGGTGCGCAACATCGTGCTGGCCTACGATTTTTCCAGGACGCTTTGCCGGCGCTTGGGCATGAGCGCTATGCGTTTGCGCTTCCAGATGAACAACGTGGCCACCTGGGCACGCAACAAATGGAACATTGATCCCGAGACAGTGGATCCCTTCAGCGGTGCAACGCTGGATAAGACTCCGCGCAGCTATACCGTCAGTCTGAATATTAATTTTTAATCCGAGAAATGATGAAAAGAATAGGATTTATCATGTTCTTGTGGGCGTTGTTGACAGCCTGTGAGGATAAATTGGACATTACCCCGAAAGGGATGACTGTATTGGGGAAGGTGGATGAACTGGAAACCCTGCTGAATCAGAGCTATGGATTTGGAGCGGTTACAGACCTGGGAATTGTGTGCAATGAATGTTACAGTTCTTTTGAAAATGCGGCTACCGCTTTGTCGGTGCCGAACACGCTGAAGTATGCTTACCTGGCGTATGATGAAACCGTCGACCGGGCGGCTTTGACGAAAACCGATGGAACCTATGCGGCTATTTATCAATATGTGAACTACATGAACATCCTGCTGGACAAGCTGGACGGGGCGGAAGGCGATGAGGCGAAAAAAGTGCGTCTGGCGGCGGAAGCCCGGGTGATGTGTGCTTACCTGCACTGGCTGGCTGTGAATATCTATGCCCGGCAGTACGACGAAGCCACTGCCGGAACGGCGGGCGGTGTGGCTTATGTGACCGATTTGGATGTGACCGGCGAGAAAACGAAACTCTCTGTGTCCGAGGTTTACCGCCTGATTCTGGAGGATTGCGCCAAAGAGCAGATCGAATGCCTGTCCGATGCCACTCCCGATGTCTGCCGGGGCGGGAAAGCGTGGGGGTATGCCGTGCGTGCCAAAGTGCTCATGCAGATGAAAAAGTATCCCGAGGCATTGGATTGTGCTTTAAAGTCAATTGAATACCAGAATACTCTGGAGGATCGTTCGGTAGTGGTGTCGTCCGGCATCTGGTCTTTGCTTGACAGGGCTCCCAATAATATATTGTTTATGCGCAGTGGTAGTGCACCTTTCGGGGAAATTCTGTCGAGGGAGACTGCCCGGCTTTTTGAAGAGGGCGATTATGTGCGCTATTATGCTGTAATGGGCGGCGGAGGCGGAGATGACGAAGAAGATGAAGATTATGGTGAGGAAGAAGACGGTGAAGATTGGGGCGATGAGGATTGGAGTGATGAAGGCGGGGAAGGGGACCGGAGCGATGAAAACTGGAGTGATGAGGAAGGCGGCTGGGAGGATGATGAAGAAGGCGGTTGGGGAGACATTCCGGTCGATCCGAATCCGATGGGTATCTGGAATTCTATGTACGGTCTGATGCTGGGAGGAATTGAGGGCGGACTGATGAATTTCTCTTTGGTGACTACAGTGAATGCCTACGGTATTACGTAGACCGGATGTATTATACCGCAGCCGAATGTTACATCCGTACGGGGGAGATTGACAAAGGACTGCATTTGGTGGATGAGGTACGCCGTCGGCGCATTCACCCGGATTTTTTTACGGCTTACGAAGGGACGGTGCATACCGAAGAGGAGGCTATGGCGCTCTTGCAGCCCGCCAAGTGGATAGAATGTATTTCCACCTACGAAAATTTTTTCGACTGCAAGCGCTGGAATACGGAAGCGAAATACCGCCGCACGATTACCCGCGAGGTACCCGGATCCGGCACCTACACCCTGGCTCCCGATTCACCCCTGTGGGTATTTCCCTTTCCGAACAATGCCGTGCGTTACAACGCTTCGCTGACGCAGAATTATTAATTCGTATGGGTTGAAAATTAAATTGTAAAGCAAATGAATGGATTCAGATTATTGGTTTTCCTGTGCAGCGCCGTCTTCGCGGCGGGCTGCGCCGGAAATGCCGGTGAGTATGTGCTGACCGGGAAGTTTGAAAATGCCGCTGCCTCTTATGCCATGATTAAGTGTGGCAAAATCGTTGAAGATATGGACACCATCCGCCTGTCTGCCGATGGCTCGTTCCGCTATGTCCGGAAACTGGAAAAACCTGCCATTTCTTTTATGATGGTGCCCGAAACCGGATTCTTCAGCGTCATTATGATCAACGGTACCCGGAATCATATCGAGGCGGATTTGTCCAGGGGGGGCGACTGCCGTATCACCGGCGACCTTGCCGATGCACACCGCCTTTATGCGGAATTGCAGCGGGAGATGACGGAAAAGACAGGATTATGCCTCTTTCAAGGAGGCCGAACTTACCTTTGCGGATTTCCGCCTCCGTGCGGAAAAACGTCTGGCTGACATCCCTGATACCACTTTCCGCAGCTTGGCGCTCCGCGAACTGGATGCTTCTGCTTTCCTGACCTTGTTCACCTGGCTGGGGCGGTTGCAGGATGCGGGACTGCCGGTGTCTTCCGATCCCGACTACAATCGTTTCATGCAGGAATGCGATGTGGACAACCCCGGGTATATGGCTAACGGATTGATAGACTATTATTTTTCCTGGTGCTGTCAGTGTCGTCAGGAAAACGGCGGTAAGGACGCCTGGCAGTATACGCTTTCGCTGGTTGCCGGTAAAATCGCTGACCTGCAGATTCGCGAAAAGGTCTACATGAATATACTGACGGAGTTTTTTGCCGGTGAGGACGCTGACGGGGAGGCTGAGGCCGTTTTTACCCGGGGGATGGACCTACTGCGGGAGGCTGAAAATCAGGAAGCTCTCCGGAAGCAGTACGGGATATTCAAAAAACTCCGCCCCGGTGCCGATGCTGTGGAGTGTGAACTGGAAGATATTACCGGAAAGGTCTTTAAGTTTTCAGACCTGCAAGGCAAGGCGGTTTATTTGGACGTGTGGGCAACCTGGTGCGGTCCCTGTTGTGAGGAAATTCCTTATATGGAAAAAGTAGCGGAGTATTTCAGAAACGATCCTCGTATTGAGATTGTCAGCATTTCTGTGGATGCTAACCGCAAGGCGTGGGAAACAAAGCTGGAAAAAGACAAACCGGAGTGGAAGCAATTCCTGCTAAAGAATTTTTGCGATTTGTACAATATCAACGGAATACCCCGTTTTATGATGTTCGACAAGAAGGGGCGGATTATCACGGTGGATGCACCGCGTCCGTCCGACCCGGAGATTATCGGTTTTATTGAAAGTCATTTGAAGTGATTCGTGTTTTATCGGGTAGGAATGACTTGTCGATTCCTGCCCGATTTTTTAGTATGTTCGGCATGAGTATTATCTAATGGGTACAAGTCCCTAATGAGCCCTAATAGCAGGAATCATACAGCCCAAATCAAGGGTGTCCATCGCGAGGTGGAATCTGAAAGCATCTGGTGGCAAACATCTGGTCTGACGAACAGAAACTTCATATAAGGCATATGACCGTGGGT
>ENA-OVGM01000876-OVGM01000876.1-human-gut-metagenome-genome-assembly--contig:-NODE-876-length-28283-cov-4.603975_pt1 | contig 28283 bp, 20 predicted proteins | sample MGYA00237773_ERZ505425 | MGnify/ENA primary metagenome ERZ505425 (study PRJEB26158, sample SAMN06016407) | human gut metagenome | biome: human gut; feature: ankylosing spondylitis patient; material... | reverse complement strand
CAAGTGCAAGGCTTAAACTTAAAACTCTTTTTTTCATAATTGATTCCTCCTCTGGAACTTGTTATCATGATAACCGTTCAACGCTCTGTTGAGTTGCAGTGAAGCGGTTAAAGATTATTTTGAATTATAGGGAGTTTGTTTCAGAATGTCAAGCAAATTAATTTTTTAACAAAAAAATGTTGCAGTTTGGCCCAGCAGCGCATGGACCGCAACGACCAGAGCTGGTGTGCCTTTGCGGAATGGCGGTTCGGATTGACAAAATGACTCACAGTGGATAAAATTTGACATATCAGGAGCCGGGAAGGGAAAACAACAGGCCCGGATCCACCCGAAAGGAGACGTGTTATGACGCTGACGCAGTTAAAGTATGTGATCACCATCGCGGATACCGGTTCCATGAATGAAGCGGCGAAGCTTCTTTTCATATCCCAGCCCAGCCTTTCGTTGGCGCTCAAGGAGCTGGAAAATGAGATCGGGACAGAGCTTTTTAAGAGAAGCAACCGCGGCGTTGTCCTGACACCGGAAGGACAGGAGTTCTTAGGCTACGCGAGACAGGTAACGGAACAGTATAAGCTGATGGAATCCAGATATATTGAGAAAAAGAACGTGAAGAAGAAATTCGGCGTTTCCATGCAGCATTACACATTCGCGGTAAACGCGTTTATCGAGATGGTAAAGCAGTTCGGTATGGATGAGTACGAGTTCGCGGTCCGGGAGGAGAAGACCTATGAGGTCATTGAGGATGTGAAGACGTTCAGGAGTGAGATCGGGATCCTGTATCTGAACGATTTCAACCGGAAAGTGCTCACAAAGCTTTTCGATGAGTCCGACCTGGAATTCTGCCCGCTTATGGACTGCGGGATCTATGTATATCTCTGGAAAGGCCATCCGTTAGCGAACCAGAAGGAGATCACCATCGAGGAGCTTCAGGAGTATCCGTGTCTTTCCTTTGAACAGGGAAATTACAACTCCTTCTATTTTGCGGAGGAGGTGCTGAGCACTTACAGCTATAAACAGCTGATCAAGGCCAATGACCGGGCGACCTTGTTAAATCTGATGGTAGGCCTTAACGGATATACCCTCTGTTCTGGAATCCTTTGTGATAATTTAAACGGTTCCGATTACTGGGCGGTGAAATTAAAGTCCGACGAGGTCATGACCATCGGATACTTAAAGAGAAAAGGGATCGCCCTGAGCCCGTTGGGACAGAAGTATCTGGAGGAGATCCGGAAATTTGAAGGCATGTAGCATGCTGAATGGCAATAAGAAAAACCTATAACCAGACACATGGTGGATATATTGGACGATGGCGGATCAGACGTGATATGCTGATAAAGATCTGTCAGGGAAAGGATATGCGGACAGATCATAGGAAGAGAAATAGTTTAACCTCTGGTTATGGGAAGCTTAACTGCCGGTTATACGATCTATTATAATAAGGAAGGAACTCGTTCAAATCATGCAAACGGACAGAAAAGAAGCGCTCCGATATCTGGGGCTTGGAAAACATGAACCGGATCCGGAGACGGAACGGCTTTTGGAGGAATGCATCCGGGAAGCGGAACGCGCAGCGGAGTTCAGGCACCTTGTGCGGGAGTATCCGCTCTCTGTGGAAGAGGACGGAACCGTCGATGGCGGCTGCTTCCGGGTAAAGAGCGCAAACTTAAAAAAGAACCTGTCCGGCTGTGATTCCGTGCTTGTGATGGCGGTCACAGTGGGGGCGGAGGTAGACAGACTTCTCGCCCGGTACGGAAAGCTTTCTGTCGCGAAAGCAGTGGTCATGCAGGCCGCTGCCGCCGCAATGGTGGAGGCGTACTGCAATGAACTGAATGCCATGTGGAAAAAGGAGTATCTGGAAAAAGGGCTTTATCTGAGACCAAGATTTTCACCGGGTTACGGAGATTTTCCGCTATCGGCCCAGAAACAGATCCTTGACGGACTGGAGGCAGGAAAGCGGATCGGGATCACACTGACAGAGGGTTATCTGATGATGCCGTCGAAGTCGGTGACGGCGGTGATCGGGGTGAGCCGGGCACCGGCAGCCTGTGTGATCGAGGGTTGCGAGGCGTGCGGAAAGAAAGACTGCGCGTTCAGAAGATAAGTTGAAGAAGACAGGAGAGAGACATGGGAAGTCTGGAACTGATGAAGGAGAGACGAATTTATTTTGACGGAGGTATGGGAAGCCTTTTGCAGGCCCGGGGTCTGAAGCCCGGCGAACTCCCGGAAACATGGAATCTTTCCAGACCGGAGATCATCACGGAGATCCACAGGGAGTACCTCAATGCGGGATCTGACGTGGTGACGACGAATACCTTCGGCGCCAACCATTTTAAATTTAAAGCGGAGGATGGATATTCCGTAAAAGAGATCGTGACGGCGGCGGTTCGAAATGCAAAAAACGCCATCGCGGCGGCCGGACATGGTTACGCGGCTCTGGACATGGGACCGACGGGAAAACTCTTAAAGCCATACGGTGATCTGGAGTTTGAGGACGCCTATGAGGCATATAAAGAGGTAGTCCTCATCGGAAAAGCGGCTGGCGCGGATCTTGTGATCATCGAGACCATGGGCGACGGATATGAGCTGAAAGCGGCAGTCCTGGCGGCGAAGGAGAACAGTGATCTGCCGGTATTTGCGACCGTCACGCTGGATGAAAAGGGAAAAATGCTGACCGGGGGCAACGTGGAGTCTGTGACGGCACTCTTAGAGGGACTGGGAGCCGATGTGATCGGTTTAAACTGTGGTCTCGGGCCGATCCAGCTGCTGCCGTTTATGAGAGATATGGCGAAGGTGTCCTCCTCCCCGATCCTCGTCAACCCAAATGCGGGACTGCCGAGAAGCGAGGGCGGAAAGACCGTTTACGACATCGATGCCGATGAGTTTGCCACGGCGATGCAGGAGATGGCGAGAAACGGGGCGACGGTACTCGGCGGCTGCTGCGGAACGACACCGGAACACATCCATAAGACAAAGCTTGCCTGCGATGATATTCCTGTCTGTGAAATTACGGACAAAAACCGCACGGTGATCTCCTCCTACTCCCACGCGGTGACATTCGGCGGCAGACCGATCCTGATCGGGGAGCGGATCAACCCGACGGGAAAGCCGAAATTCAAGCAGGCGTTGAAGGATAAGGATCTGACCTATATTTTATCCATGGGTGTTGCCCAGCAGGAGAGCCGCGCCGATGTTCTGGATGTCAATGTGGGACTTCCGGGGATCGATGAACCCCAGATGATGGTGGATGTGGTAAAGGAACTTCAGGGTGTTCTGGATCTGCCTCTTCAGATCGACACCTCCGACCCGGTGGCCATGAAGCGGGCGCTCAGGATCTACAACGGAAAACCGCTGATCAACTCGGTAAACGGAAAGAAAGAGGTCATGGAGCAGATCTTCCCGCTGGTAAAGCATTATGGCGGTGTGGTGGTTGCTCTGGCTCTCGATGAGAACGGAATTCCGGAGACGGCGGACGGACGACTTGCTGTTGCGAGAAAGATATACGAGACAGCGGCATCCTACGGGATCCCGAAAAAGGATATTCTCGTGGACTGTCTCTGCATGGCGGTGAGCTCCGATAAGAACGGGGCGCTCACAACGCTGGAGACCGTGAGAAGAGTGCGGGATGAGCTTGGAGGAAAGACAGTCCTCGGTGTCTCCAACGTGTCCTTCGGCCTTCCGATGCGTGAGAACATCAACTCTTCTTTCTTCCTTCTCGCAATGCAGAACGGACTTTCTGCGGGGATCGTGAATCCGAATCTGGAAGCCATGATGCAGGCCTATGACAGCTTCCTTGTGCTGTCAGCTCAGGATGAGAACTGCGCGGGATATGTGGGAATCTATGGTCCGAAGGAAGCGGAGAAGAAGAGACAGAAAGAGATCTTAAAGGCGGCGGCGGTGAACCAGGCAGCCTGGGTGAGTGGAGCGGCAGGCGCAGGAAACAGCAATGGGGCCGGAAATACGTCCGGCACAGGCACAGGCGCGGCAGATACCGGATCTGCGTTAAAAAAGAGCATTGTAAAGGGAATGTCTCAGGCGGCAGCCGATGCAGCGAAACTCGCCTTGAAGGACACGGATGCCTTAGAGCTCATCAATACGGATATGATTCCGGCCCTCGACGAGGTAGGAAAAGGCTTTGAAGCCGGAACCGTGTTCCTCCCGCAGCTTTTGATGAGTGCGGAGGCGGCGAAGGCAGCGTTCGCCGTCGTGAAGGAGTCCATGGAGGCCAGCGGTGAGGTTCAGGAGAAAAAGGGAAAAGTGATCCTCGCCACAGTTAAAGGCGATATTCACGATATCGGAAAGAATATCGTAAAGGTCCTTCTGGAGAACTACAGTTTTGACGTGATGGATCTCGGACGCGATGTGCCGCCAGAGACCATCGTGGAAGCGGCGGTGAAGGAGCACGTGCCGGTGGTGGGACTCAGTGCCCTCATGACGACAACGGTTCCGGCAATGGAGGACACCATCAAGGCGCTCCGGAAGGATGCACCATGGGTGAAGGTCATGGTTGGCGGTGCAGTCCTGACACAGGAGTATGCAGATGCCATCGGGGCGGATACCTATTGTAAGGACGCGATGGCATCAGTGAATTTCGCGACGAGCGTGATCGGGGAAGCGTAAAAGATAAGATGATATTTTCAACTGCCAGGTCTCTCATTGAAACCTGGCAGTTCTCTGTTCCTCCCCAATATGCCTGCCCATGACGTGTTCAGACCATAACCGAAAACAGCTCCTATTTCTTTCTGCACACGGGCAGGAGGTTTCTGGAGTGAAAATGCCGTATAATCCAGTGACAGTCGTGGGTTTTGTCGCGTTGAAATTCGAACTATCGGCAGGATCGGTTCCTGTTTATGTCATGCGTGGGCGATAACAAAAATATCAACAGAACTATGGATTTTTCTACCGCGATACGGTATAATGATAGTTACTGTATAAGTCTGTGTCTGCAATTGCCATGTTTTTGGTATGGCGCGGGAAAATGATGCAGACTGGCACGCTAAAAAAGGAGAAAATCAGATGAAAAAAATTCTGGATATCATCACGGATGAGATGAAAAAAGCTTTTGCGGCGAACGGTTACGATGAGAACTTTGCGAAAGTGACTCTGTCCAACCGCCCGGATCTCTGCGAATACCAGTGCAACGGCGCGATGGCAGCCGCAAAGACATATAAAAAGAAACCGATCGATATCGCGAACGGTGTAGTAGAACAGTTAAAAGACAGCGAAGTATTTGAAGAAGTGAATGCCGTTATGCCGGGATTCATCAACTTGAAATTAGACCCGGCTTTCCTTTCCGGCTACATGAACGGAATGAAGGGTGCAAAGAAGCTCGGAATGGACGAGGTCGAGAAGCCGGAGACAATCGTTATCGACTACGGCGGAGCAAACGTCGCAAAGCCGCTCCACGTCGGACATCTCCGTTCCGCGGTGATCGGTGAGGCGTTAAAGCGTATGGGACGATTTGTGGGCCACAAGGTCATCGGAGACGTTCATCTCGGTGACTGGGGACTTCAGATGGGTCTTATCATCGAGGAATTAAAGGACAGAAAGCCGGAACTTCCGTACTTTGACGAGAGCTTTACCGGAGAGTATCCGGAGGAAGCGCCGTTTACGATCTCTGAGCTTGAGGAGATCTACCCGGCAGCCAGCGGAAAATCCAAGGTTGACGAGGCATTCAAGGAGCGCGCCCAGGAGGCGACCTTCAAGCTTCAGAGCGGATACGCGCCGTACCGTGCGATCTGGAAGCATATCATGAATGTTTCCTTAAAAGATTTAAAGAGAAACTACGCAAACCTTGACGTGGATTTCGACCTGTGGAAAGGTGAGAGCGACGCGCAGCCGTATATCCCGGGCCTGATCAAGGACCTCCAGGATAAAGGACTTGCATATGAGAGCCAGGGTGCTCTCGTTGTTGATATCGCCGAGCCGACCGATACCAAGGAGCTTCCGCCGTGTATCGTAAGAAAATCCGATGGCGCGGCCCTCTACGCGACTTCCGACCTTGCGACCATCGTTGAGAGAGAAGAAGATTTCAAACCGGACCACTATATCTATGTCGTAGATAAGCGCCAGGAACTCCACTTCACACAGGTCTTCCGTGTCGCAAAGAAGGCAGGGATCGTTCCGGCAGACCGGAAGATGGATTTTGTCGGCTTCGGTACCATGAATGGAAAGGACGGAAAGCCGTTTAAGACGAGAGAAGGCGGCGTTATGCGTCTTGAGAACCTGATCGCGGATATCGATGAGGCGGCTTACAACCGTATCATGGAGAACCGTACCGTTTCTGAGGATGAGGCGAAAAAAACGGCTGAGATCGTAGGTCTCGCTGCCTTAAAATACGGCGATCTCTCTAACCAGGCCACAAAGGACTATGTCTTCGATATCGACAGATTTACTTCCTTTGAGGGAAATACAGGTCCGTATGTTCTCTACACGATCGCGAGAATCAACTCCATCTTAAAGAAATACAGTGATACCTGTGAAAATACAGAGAGCGGCGAGATCCTTCCATCGTCTGCTGAGCCGGAGAAGACCTTGATGCTCGCTCTTTCCCGGTACAGCGATGTGATGCTTACCTGCTTCGAGGAGCTTGCGCCGCATAAGATCTGCGCTTACATTTACGAACTCTCAAATGCGTTAAATCACTTCTATCATGAGACGAAGATCATCGCTGAGGAAGACAGGAAGAAACAGGCGGGGTACATCAGCCTTGTTACGTTAACACGTGATGTGTTAATGACATGCATTAACGTTCTGGGATTCAGCGCACCGGAACGGATGTGATGAAACAGCCTGTCATGCGGCTATGCAGAAGGGCAGGCTTGCCTGCACAGATGCATAGACATATGACAGGCAAAACTTCATGAGCAAGTAAGCCGACAGGCTGGATTGCGAATGAAGTTAGGATCGTGGGAGCACGAAGTGCGGAACGATCCGTTTCAGGGCTGGAAAGCAATAAAACAAACCGGGGGGACGGAATGATATGGAAGTAACGGAACTTACTGCCGAAACCTTCTGGAAAGGCGAGACAGAGATCAGGGGAACCGTCATGGACGGGGAGGATGAATACCGTGTCCGTATCCTGCGCAAGGGTAGTCAGAATTTTGACTACTCTTGTTCGCATATCAGTAAAACGGGAAGAAATCTCGGCTTTTGCGGAGTATCCTGCACACAGGGACCCGACGGGATCCCCATGTGCCCGCATGCCCATGCCCTGCTTGCGGAATGGCTCCGGAGAGAGAGCAGGGAGTCGAAACATCCGGTCTCCACATCCCAGAAAGTCCGGTTTATGGTCCGGGAGTACACGAACCGCGAGGTGAGCCGGATCATGGGGGCCTCCGAGGAGGGACATTACCGTCTGATCCCTATCGTTACGATCTCAAGAGACCAGGTGCGGGTCCGCTTCACGGTGGGCCGTGAAAAACAGTACCCGGTGAAGGATTTGACAGCCTTCGCGAAGGCGATGGAAACCATGAGCCTTGTCCAGTACGGAAAAGGGCTGGCGTTCCATCACAGTCTTCAGGCTTTTGATGAGGAGAGCCGGGCGTTGGCGCTTCTCATCATGGAGCGCGTCGGTTTCTTCAGGGAACAGTACCGCGGAAGCGGCCGGTTTTCCATGGAAGCAGAGCCGGCGTTAAAAGAACTGATCCTGGGAAAAGCCGGACGAGAGCGGTTCTTTGCCATCATGGACAGTCAGACCATCGAGTGTGAGGATTACCGGAAGAAAAAGAGAATGCTGACGGTAAAACGGGAAAATCCTACATTTACCGCTGTTGTAAAGAAAGAGGGACGGGACGGAATCAAGGTCACTGTTGACAAGGACATTATGGCCTTTTCCGGTGAAAAGTCCTTATTTATCGCGGACCAGGAATCGATCTGCCGCTGCGATCCAGACTACACGGAGTGCCTGACCGTATTCATGGAATACATGGTCATGGGGCTTGACGCGGAAAATGAAGTTTCCGTCAATGACCGGGACATGCCGCTCTTTTATGAGAGAGTTTTGAGAAAGCTGGAGCCTTTCGGACTGATCCGCTCCGAGGGCGTGGATCTCGAGAGCTACCGCCCGAAGGAATTGAAGGCCTCCTTCTATTTTGACAGCGATGCCGCTGGAACCGTCACCCTGCGTCCAGAGCTCGCCTACGGCGATTTCTCCTTTCACCCGCTGGCGGACGAGAATGTCCCGAAAGAGATCTGCCGGGATGTCCCGGGAGAATTCAAGGTGAGCCAGCTGATCACCACCTACTTTAAGTATACGGAAGACGGATCCGGAAACCTCGTGATCAAGAATGACGATGAGGCGGTATATCGTCTGATCTCCGAGGGCATGAAGAAATTCATGGATACCGGGGATGTGTTCGTGTCCGAGTCCTTCAAGAAGATCCGCGTCCTGCCGCCGGTGAGCACATCGGTCCAGGTACGGACGCTGGGAAGATGGCTGGAACTTGAGGTAGACACTGGGGCGCTTCCGCGGGAAGAACTCGCTGCGGTGCTGGCGGCTTACGGAAAGAAAAAGAGCTTTTACCGGATGAAGAACGGCGATTTCCTGACTCTGGGGGATGGCGGACTTCTCACGGTCGCAAAGATCGCGGAACAGCTCGGTGTCGCGAAGGAACTTGTGGGTTCCGACACGATAAAACTCCCTGCATACCGCGCTATGTTCCTGGACGCGGCGTTAAAAGAGGATAAGAGCGTCAGCGTGTACCGCGACCAGCTGTTCAAGGCTGTGGTCCGTGGCATGAAGGACGTGGAGGACAGCGATTATGAGATACCGAAACGCCTTGCATCGACGCTTCGAAGCTACCAGAAGGTGGGCTACCGATGGTTAAAGAGCCTGGATGCCTACGGCTTCGGCGGAATCCTTGCGGACGAGATGGGTCTGGGAAAGACGATCCAGGTCATCGCCCTTTTGCTGGATGAAAAGGCAGAGAACGGCGGCACGTCTCTCGTGGTGTGTCCGGCATCCCTGGTATACAACTGGGAGAACGAGTTTGCCCAGTTCGCCCCGGAGCTTAAGATCATGACGGCGGCGGGGAACCAGGCAGAGCGCGAGGAGATGTTCGCAGCTTATGAGAAGGAGCGCCCGGATGTGATCATTACGTCCTACGACCTCTTAAAGCGCGATATTCTCTGGTACCATGAAAAGGAATTCCGCTTCGAGATCATTGACGAGGCCCAGTACATCAAGAATTCCTCCACACAGGCAGCGAAATCCGTGAAGGCTGTTCCGGCAAAGACGAGATTTGCCCTGACAGGAACACCCATTGAGAACCATCTTGGGGAACTCTGGAGTATCTTTGACTTCCTGATGCCGGGATTTTTATTCACGTCACAGAAGTTTAAGCGTGCGTTTGAGATGCCGATCGTGAGGGATCAGGATCCAAATGTCCTGGTTCAGTTAAAAAAGCTTACGGGACCGTTTATTTTGAGGCGTTTAAAGAAAGATGTCTTAAAGGAACTTCCGGATAAATTAGAGACGGTTCTCTACTCCAACATGGAGGGCGAACAGAAAGACCTCTACACGGCGGCGGCAGCTTCCTTAAAGGAACAGCTCATGGAGGGAACTGACGGAGATTATGGAAAAGAGCGGATGCAGATCCTCGCGGAGCTCATGCGTCTGCGCCAGATCTGCTGCGAGCCGTCTCTATGCTTTGACGGCTACAAAGGTGGATCCGCGAAGCTCGATACCTGTATGGAGCTTCTCTTAAACGGAACATCTGCGGGACATAAGATCCTCCTGTTCTCCCAGTTTACATCGATGCTTGAGATCATCGCGAAGCGCTTAAAGAAGGAGAAGATCCCGTTCTACCTGCTCACCGGCTCCACGCCGAAGCGGGACCGCGTGCAGATGGCGTCTTCGTTCCAGAAGGACGATGTGATGGTGTTCTTAATCTCACTGAAGGCCGGAGGAACCGGATTAAACCTCACTGCGGCGGATGTGGTGATCCACTACGATCCGTGGTGGAACGTGGCGGCACAGAACCAGGCCACAGACCGCGCCCACAGGATCGGACAGGAGAACCAGGTCTCCGTATTCAAACTTATCACGAAGCACACCATCGAGGAGAATATCCTGAAGCTTCAGGAGATGAAGCGGGATCTGGCGGATACCGTGGTGACGGAAGGAACAGGAGCGCTCAGCAGTATCACGAGAGAAGACCTCATTCGTATGCTGGACGAAGATATATAAGCGATATGCCCGTATCAGACGGACATACGGTTCCTGTCAGCGCGAGACGTAGACGGGAACGCTTGAAGCGACATAAGAAAATCGACAGAAAATTGCAAAGCTTTTTCGGTGGGTCTATGGTAGCATAGAGAAGGAAAAGGAGGAAAGAAAAATGAGAAAAATGAACAGATTTATCCCGGTCGCACTTGCGTGTGCCATTTTTGCGGCACAGCCGGTGCAGGCGGCTACGATCATCCGGGACAGCGATAAACAGGCCACCAGCCAGAACAAACAGACGACAAACACGACCCAGAATCCCCAGGCTGGAAACGAGGGCGGTCCGGGATATGAGGACAGCAAGCCCAATACATCAAATAATACAACAAACACAACCGGTCAGAGCCAGGTGAGCGCAGAGGCAAAAGCGGCAGCGGATGCCATCGCAAAGCCGACGATCTCCGCGGAGGCCGGAATCCTCTACGATGTGACGAACGGAAGAGTTCTCTTCGAGAAGAATGCCGATGAGAAGCTTGCTCCGGCCAGCACCACAAAGCTTATGACAGCGCTTCTCGTGCTGGAAAAAGCAAATCTGGACGACAAGGTGACATTCTCAAAGACAGCAGTCACAAACCTGGAGTCCGGAGCTGTGAAGATCGGACTCGTGGAGGGCGACCAGGTCTCCGTGAAGGACAGCCTCTATGCCCTGCTTTTAAAATCTGCCAATGAGGTCGCAAACGGACTCGCGGAGCATGTCTCCGGCAGTATTTCCGCCTTCGCGGAGCTCATGAACGCGAGAGCGGCGGAGCTCGGCTGTACGAACACACATTTCGTGAATCCAAACGGCTTAAACTCCGATCAGCAGTATACTACATGCCGCGATATGGCGAAGATCGCAGCTGCGGCCTTCGCAAATAAGACGCTCTGCGAGATCGATTCCACACTGAGCTACAAGTTCCCGGCGACAAAGGCAGCTGCGGCAAGAACCATCACTCCGGGCCACAAGATGCTCTACCCGAACGATTCCAGATATTATGCGGGAATCGTCGGCGGAAAGACGGGATATACTTCCAAGGCAGGAAATACTCTTGTGACCTGCGTGGAGAAAAACGGCGTCCGTATGGTCGCGGTGATCTTAAAATCCAAGAGCACCCACTATGAGGATACAAAGAAGATGCTGGACTATGGCTATCAGTATGTCAATACAGAGAAGTCCGGAAGCACATCCGCAGGAAAGCAGACAACTGCCGGACACTGGGTACAGGATAACGGCAGCTGGAGATACGAGTTTGCCGACGGAACAAAGGCAGTCGGAACGATCTACACGATCGATGCCGCTGATTTCGGTTTTGATACGGACGGAAAGATGGTAACCGGATGGAAGATGTTCGGCACCGAGTGGCACTATTTTGAGACAAACGGAAAGATGGTAAAGAGCGCATGGAGACAGGATTCCGGTAAGTGGTTCTATCTCGACGCGGAGGGAAAGATCGCGAAAAATACCACGATCGATAACAAGTATGTGGTCGGCGCAGACGGCGCATGGGTACAGTAAAAATAAAAAGGAGTATTGATCATGAAAGAAAGAGTAAAAGTAATGCAGGACGTGTACGAGAACCGTTCCACAAATAAGAAGGCAGCAGGATGCACCGTCATCATCAGCGGAGAGATGAAGGAAGTTATGGATAAGATCATCGCAAAGCATCCGGAGTACAAGAGCTATGCACAGGCATTCGCAGGCGTTGTTGAGCGCGGGATCCGCGTATTTGAGGAGGAGTAATCCGATTTGGGAACAGCAGTGTTTCTGGCAGCCGGTGTCATGGCTTTTGGGGCCGGCTGCCTGGCACGTTCCCGGTATGAGAGGGACTGCCTTGTAACGGAAGAGTACCGGATCGCCTCGGAGAAGATCCACGGACAGGGAAAGACCATCGTCTTCCTGACTGATCTCCACAATAAAGAATTCGGGGAAGAGAACAGCCGTCTGCTTGAGACCGTGCGGAAGGTGAAACCGGATGCCGTGCTTTTTGGCGGGGACGGAATGGTCGCAAAGAGGGGAAATTCTGATGTCAGGATCCCGCTGGCGCTTCTGACAGAGCTTGCGAAGGAGTTTCCGGTATATTGCGGAAATGGAAATCATGAGAGCCGGATGCTATGGAAATCTGAGATTTACGGTGAGACTTATGAGAATTATCGGACAGCCCTGGAAAATGCAGGGATCCGTTATCTCTCCAACGAGGCGGCGGACCTCGACAGCGATATCAGGGTCTATGGCCTCGATCTTCCAAAGATCGCCTATCTGCCGCGGTCGGGAGAGATCCCTGAGGGTCTTTTGAAGGAGACCATGGGAGAGCCGGACCCTGAAAAGTTCTGTCTTCTTCTGGCCCATTCTCCGCTGTTTTTTGAGGAGTATGCGGCGTGGGGAGCGGATCTCACACTTTCCGGACATTTTCATGGCGGAACCATCCGGCTTCCGCTTGTGGGCGGAGTCATGACACCCCAGTACCAGTTTTTTTATCCGCGCTGCGCGGGATATTTTGAACTTCCGGGAAAAGGAAGAGAAAAGAGCCGGATGATCGTCGGACGGGGACTTGGGACCCACTCGATCAATATCAGGCTGAATGATAAACCACAGGTGGTTGTTGTGAGGCTCTGCGGGGCTGATACGCAGCAGTAGGGACAAAATGTGAACGGCGTGATGAAGAGTGTGCATACGCACATTCTTTTTTGCGGTTATATATCGAATTGTTGGACATGGGTTTTCTGAATGGAAGACTGTGAAAACATACTTGAGGTGCATATGGAATTATCGTACAAACTGGAAAAGTTTGAAGGTCCGCTGGATCTTCTTCTCCATCTGATTGAAAAAAACAAAGTGAATATCTATGATATCCCGATCGCCGAGATCACGGACCAGTATATGGAGTACGTGCGGCAGATGGATGAGGAAAATCTGGATGTGGTCAGCGAATTCCTTGTGATGGCGGCGACGCTTCTCGACATCAAGGCGCGGATGCTGCTGCCGAAAGAAGTGAATGAGGAGGGCGAGGAGGAAGATCCGAGAGCGGAACTTGTGATGCGTCTCCTGGAATATAAGAAATACCGGCTGATGTCGGAGGAACTTAAGGACATGGAGTCCGGGGCGGACCGGGTGTTCTACAAGGATCCGACGATCCCGCCGGAGGTCAAGGAATATGCAGAGCCGGTGGATCTCGACAAGCTCCTGGATGGAGTGACGCTCACGAAGCTTCAGAAGATCTTCGAGTCGGTGATGAAGCGGCAGCAGGATAAGATCGACCCGGTCCGCAGCACCTTCGGAACCATCAAAAAAGATCCGGTGAGTCTGGAGGACAAGATCACCTCTGTTCTGGGATATGCCAGAAAGCACCGGAAATTCAGCTTCCGGCAGATGCTGGAAAAGCAGAACGACAAGACAGAGGTCGTCGTGACGTTCCTGGCACTTTTAGAGCTCATGAAGGTGGGGAAGATCCATCTGACCCAGGAACATCTCTTTGACGACATGTGCATAGAATCTCTTGAGCCGGAAGGCGAAGAAGAGGATATTGCTATCGATGTCACAACTGCTCAGTAGGTTTGCGCATTTACTGCGCGGGACTGTAAAAAATCGGACAGTTCCGTTACCAGTATGAGTAGGAGAATACCACTGTGGAGGAAAATGAATGAGAGTGGAAAATCTGAAAAAGCAGGAGTCCGTTGTGGAGTCCGTGCTGTTTACCATGGGGCAGTCTGTGGAGATCCGCCAGCTTGCGGCAGCGTTGGAATCGGATGAGGAGACGGCCATCCAGGCCGTGGAGCGCCTGAAGGAGAAATATGACAAGAGAAAGGCGGGCATGCAGATCGTGCGTCTCGATGACAGCTACCAGATGTGCAGCCGCACCGACTATTATGAACATCTGATCCGCGTGGCGGCGACACCAAAGAAGCAGGTGCTGTCGGACGTGGTGATGGAGACGCTGGCGATCATCGCCTACAAGCAGCCGGTGACGAAGGCAGATATCGAGAAGATCCGGGGAGTAAAGTCGGATCACGCGGTGAACCGCCTTGTGGAGTATGACCTGGTGTATGAGGCGGGCCGTCTCGATGCGCCTGGAAGACCGGCACTTTTTGCCACGACGGAGGAATTTCTGCGCCGCTTCGGAGTCGGATCTACGGAACAGCTCCCGGAGATGAATGTGGAGCAGCGGGAGGAAATCCGGAGCGAGGTCGAGGAGGAGCTGAACCTTAAAATCGACGAGGAAGGTCATCTGATCGATGAGCCGGAAAAGGATGCGGGGACGGCAGAAGAACCGGTAGATTCGGAAACTGGAATGGAAAAAACAGAAGAGAATGAAAGTGGCGCAATCATAAGCAATACAGAGATAGAGAAAGAAATAGAAAGCGAAGACAACAGCGAAACCGATGAGGAGGATTCCATATCATGAAATGCAGTGAGATCAAAGTGATCAAGAAAGACGGGACAAAAGAAGAATTCAATGTCCAGAAAGTCCTGGCGGCGGTGAACAAGTCCGCAAACCGTGCGATGATAATCTTCTCAAAGGCTGAGAGCAAATTTATCTGTGAGTTCGTGGAGGAGAAGGCGGAGGAACTGGACCAGTCAGAGGTGCCGATCGCCCAGATGCACAATATCGTCGAGGGCGCCCTGGAGCGCGTCAATCCGGTGGTCGCAAAGAGTTACCGCGATTACCGCAACTACAAGCAGGATTTCGTCCAGATGTTGGACGAGGTCTACAAAAAGAGCCAGTCCATCATGTATATTGGCGACAAGGAAAACAGCAACACCGACAGCGCCCTGGTCTCCACGAAGCGGAGCCTGATCTTCAACGAGTTAAATAAATCCTTATACCAGAAGTTCTTTATGACCGTTGAAGAACTTCAGGCATGCCGCGACGGCTATCTCTATATCCACGACATGTCCGCGCGCCGTGATACCATGAACTGCTGTCTTTTTGATGTCAATGAGGTCTTAAGCGGCGGATTTGAGATGGGAAATATCTGGTACAACGAGCCGAAGACCCTGGATGTGGCCTTTGACGTTATCGGCGATATTGTCCTGAGTGCCGCAAGCCAGCAGTATGGCGGTTTTACGGTGCCGAACGTGGAGAATATCCTGGCGCCTTACGCGGAGAAATCTTACGGAAAGTATATCACAAAGTATATTGACCTTGGCCTCGATGAGGAGAAGGCAAAAGAAGTGGCATGGAACGACGTTCAGCGCGAGATGGAACAGGGATTCCAGGGATAGGAGTACAAGTTTAACTCTGTTTCCTCCAGCCGCGGTGACTACCCGTTTATCACCATGACAGCGGGAACCGGAACAAGCCGCTTCGCGAAGATGGCCACTATCACGATGCTGAACGTCAGAAAGAAAGGTCAGGGAAAAGAAGGCCACAAGAAGCCGGTACTGTTCCCGAAGCTTGTATTTTTATATGATGATAACCTCCACGGACCGGGAAAAGAGCTGGAGGACGTCTTCGAGGCAGGAATCGAGTGTTCCTCAAAGACGATGTATCCGGACTGGCTGTCCCTGACCGGTGAAGGCTATATTGCCAGCATGTACAAGAAATACGGAAAGATCATCAGCCCCATGGGATGCCGCGCGTTCCTGTCCCCGTGGTATGAGCGGGGCGGCATGGAACCGGCGGATGAGAAGGATGTTCCGGTGTTCGTGGGACGTTTCAATGTGGGCGTTGTGAGCCTGCATCTTCCGATGATCCTCGCGAAGGCGAGACAGGAGAGCAGGGATTTTTATGAGGTCCTTGACTACTACCTGGAGCTGATCCGGAAGATCCATATCCGGACCTATGCATATCTGGGAGAGATGCGTGCCTCCACGAATCCGCTTGCCTACTGTGAGGGCGGATTCTATGGTGGTCATTTAGGGCTTCACGATAAGATCAAGCCGCTGTTAAAGACGGCGACGGCGTCCTTTGGAATCACGGCGTTCAATGAGCTTCAGAGACTTTATAACGGAAAGTCCCTGGTGGAGGACGGTACCTTCGCCATCGAGGTGTTAAAACATATCAACGAGAAGGTGGAACAGTTCAAGCATCAGGACGGAAACCTCTACGCGATTTACGCAACACCGGCGGAGAATCTCTGCGGACTTCAGGTAAAACAGTTCCGGAAGAAATACGGGATCGTGGAGAACGTCTCCGACCGCGAGTATGTCAGCAACGGCTTCCACTGCCATGTGACTGAGGACATTACCCCGATCGAGAAGCAGAACCTGGAACACCGGTTCTGGGAGCTCTCCAACGGCGGAAAGATCCAGTATGTGAAGTACCCGATCGACTACAACAAAGAGGCGATCCGTTCTTTGGTGCGCCGTGCCATGAAGATGGGATTCTACGAGGGCGTAAACCTGTCCCTGTCCTACTGCGATGACTGCGGGCACGAGGAACTGAACATGGATGTGTGTCCGGTCTGCGGAAGCAAAAATCTCACGAAGATCGACCGGATGAATGGATATCTGAGCTATTCCCGTGTGAAAGGCGATACAAGATTAAACGACGCAAAGATGGCCGAGATCGCTGAGAGACGTTCGATGTGATGGAAACTGTTAGCAGTGCGTAATTTTTGTCAAACAAACGCGTTGCAAGCTTGCTTGCATAAGGGTTTGTTTGGCAAAATTTACATAGGGCGGACGCCCGAGAGATTCTTGTTTTTATGAAATAAAAACAAGAATATGTGCACTGCGTGAAAATATAAAAAAAGAGGTGATCTCATGCGCTACCACAACATTACAAAAGAGGACATGTTAAACGGCGACGGCCTGCGCACCGTCTTATGGCTTGCTGGCTGCAGCCATGCCTGTCCGGGCTGCCAGAAAGGCGGACTCCCGTTTGACGAGGAGGCAAAGCAGGAACTTTTCGAGGCGCTGGCGCCATCCTGGATCTCCGGCGTGACATTCTCCGGCGGTGATCCGCTTCACTGGCAGAACCGGAAAGAAGTGGGAAGTCTGATCGAAGAAATCCACGAAAAGTTCCCGGAAAAGACGATCTGGCTGTATACAGGATTTCTGTGGGAAGACATCCTGGATCTTCCGTTTCTGAAAAACGTGGATGTCCTGGTGGACGGACCGTTCGTGGAAGCAGAAAAAGATGTGACCCTGCACTGGAAAGGCAGCGCGAACCAGAGAGTCATCGATGTGAAACAGACGTTAAAAAATAAAAATGTAGTGCTCTATCAATCGAAATAGGACAAACGATCAGGGACAACACCTGATTTTACTGAGCCGGAGATAATGCCAGCGCATGTCTTCGGCTCTTTTTCTGTTACAGTACACGGCAGGAGAGAGGCAGAAGGAGACAGTGACAGCTGCGTTGGCATGTGATACAATAAGATCATAGAAAACATGAAGACTCATGGGACGGATAGAAGAGAAAATTGCAGAGAACTTTCATGGAAAGGAAGAATGTCTATGCTGGCGAAATATGTATTCTGTATTTTAACGATCGAATGGGCGGTACTCGGAATGCGCCTTTTAAAAGGAAAAGGACGTTCTTATGAGCGGATCCGGAATGATGACCGGATCCGGGAAAAAGAACGGTTTGTCCGTTTCCAAGGAATGAATCTCCTGTATCTTGCACTGGTTGCATTCCTGACTCTGCTTACGACATTTGCAGGTTCCGACCGCCTGACGATCCGCTTTTTTGAGCTCACAGCATTGGCTCTGTTTGGACGGCTGCTGTATGGAAACTGGAAATACAGCGGGAAGATCTGGATCCGGTGGTGACAATATAACAGAAACTATGCATCCGAAGGAAAGCTCAGTGGGGAGATTCCTGCAGGTGTGAGAAGGCACTGAATAGTTACAAATAAACGGAAAAAGGGATTTGGCATATCAGATGATGGCCAGGTCCCTTTTTGTATTTCAAGGAATTCGAAAGAAGCTGCCAGCGGCAGAACTGTAAGTGTTACTGCGACATTTACCGGATCTGGATCCGGATCGTCCGCTCAAACGGATGTTCCGGCGTTGTGATGGAAAAATGTTCCGGCAGAACATGTGGGGAATCCGGAACATCCTGGGCTTCGAGCGCGATGGCGCATGACGGGCAGGAGTGCGTGCCGTCCGGGAATCCGATGGAATCATCGAGAAATCCGCCGGAATAGACGACGAGTGCCGGGGCATCTGTGTAAAGCGTGATGGAGTGTCCGGAAACAGGATCGCTCAGGATACATGCTTTTTTTACAGGCTGTGGAAGCGACCGGAAACTGCGGGAGGTCTGGTCACGGCTCAGGATAAATGCATGGTTGTAACCGCGCGCGATGGAAATCTGCCTGCGGCAGCGGGAGCGGAGTTTTTCTTCGCGCGGCAGAAAATCCAGCCGGCTTTTAAGAGAAGCCGGGCTGGAAAAATCGAATATCGTCCTTGCAATAGGGATGATTTCGACGGGAATATGTTCCTCGTTATTCAGGCAGACATTGTTTGCGAAAACGGTGAGTGTCTCATCAAGCGCGGAAGATGAGAAATCACCGGAAAGATTCCAGTAGGTATGATTCGACATATTGATATAAGTCGGCCGGTCCGTCGATGCCCGGTACCGGATGGTCAGCCAGTTGCTGTCATCGAGCGTATATTCCGCATGAAACGTGCGATTTCCCGGATATCCGTCGACGCCGTCGGCGAGAAATGCTGAAAATCCGATCGAGACAGAATCATAATCCTGGCGGACGAATTCTGTGTTCCAGTTCTGAGCGGAGAGATTATGCGGACCGCCATGCAGCTGGTTCGCACCTTCGTTTGGGGTCAGAGGGATCGTTTCTCCTCCGAGAAGGATGGAGGAGCCGGAGATCCTTCCGGCATTCGGGGCAAGCGTTGCTCCTGCATAACACGGACAGATGCGGTAAAAATCAGGATTGCCGGAACTCAATGTGATCGGAAGTTCATTCCCGTCTGTTTCCGGATGGTCGGACCATTTCTTACCTTTAAAAGCAATTTTTTGAATGGACGCTCCAATCGAAAACAGGGAGAGCGAGAGTCCTGAACTGGTTATTATGTCGAAAAAATGCGATTTTTCTCCGGTATCAAATGTGAAAAATTTATCACTTAACTGCATGATACGCCATCTCCTTTCTGATTCCAGTTTAAAATATTTGTACAAAAAAGAGAACATAAAAAAACGATGAGAGCAAGATTTAAAAACAATACAGCAAGCGATGATAATGATGATTATTGGAAAAAAGGTATAATATAAAGTAAATAAAGCGAAAGGCACAATAGAAATTATCTTCTGAAGTGACTGCCAATACAGTACGAAAAAAGAAAAGACTCAAAATGACAGTGAAAAAGGGAGGAACGCAATATGAGCAGTATGTTGGAATTTCAGAACATCTGTAAATATTTCCCTGGTGTAAAAGCACTGGATAATATTTCGTTTAAGGCATATGCAGGCGAGGTTCTGGCATTCCTTGGAGAGAACGGAGCGGGGAAATCCACACTTCTGAAAGTGCTGAATGGAGATTATCAGCCGACAAGCGGAAAATATCTGCTGGACGGTGTGGAAAAACATTTCCAGTCCCCGCATCAGGCGATCGAAGAAGGAATCTCCGTTATCTATCAGGAACGTCAGATTCTTCTGGAGCTTTCGGTCGCAGAGAATATTTATCTCGGAAGAATGCCGGTCAACCGTTTTGGATTCATCGATACCCAGAAAGCAAACCAGATGGCATCAAAGATCATTGAAGATTTTGGTCTTCCGATCCACCCGTCGACAAAAGTCAAAGATCTGAGTATCGCTTACCAGCAGATGGTCGAGATCATGAAGGCATATTCGAGAGAGAATCTGAAGGTAATCTGCTTTGATGAGCCGACAGCATCCCTTTCCGATTCAGAGATCGATGCTCTGTTTAAGATCATCGAAAAGCTGAAAGCGGAAGGCAAGATCATCATCTATGTATCTCACCGAATGGATGAGATCCAGAGGATCACCGACAAAGTGGCGATCTTCAAGGATGGTCATTATGTGACGACAGTAAAGACCGGTGAGGTCCCGGAATCGGAGATGATCCGGATGATGGTCGGACGTGATCTCGGAGATATCTACAAAAATCTCGACAGGAACAAAGAGATCGGAGAGGTTCTCCTGGAAGTAAAAAATGTTTCTTCCGACTATGTGAAAGAGAATTCCTTCGTCCTCAGAAAAGGTGAAGTGCTTGGATTTTCCGGACTTGTCGGTGCAGGACGGACAGAACTCATGAGAGCGATCATCGGCGCGGATCCGATCCGCAGCGGAGAGATCATTCTCGAGGGAAAGATGATCCAGAACCGATCTCCGCATGAAGCGATGGAACACGGGATCGTTCTCGTACCGGAGGACAGAAAACTTCAGGGAATTCTTTCAAACCTTGATATCAGTGATAACATCAATATTTCCATGCTGGACAAAAACTCCAACAGTCTCGGCTTTGTAGATGCAAAGAAGGAAGAAAAGATCGCAGAAGACGGCATTAAAAATTTCAAGATCAAGACGCCTTCCGCAAAGAAAAAGATCGTGGAGCTGTCAGGAGGAAACCAGCAGAAATGCATCGTTGCACGCTGGATCAGCACGAATCCGAAGGTCCTGATCCTGGATGAACCGACAAAAGGAATCGATGTCGGTGCAAAGTCCGAGTTTTACCAGATGATCTGCCAGTTCGCAAAACAGGGACTCGGCGTGATCCTGATCTCTTCCGAACTGCCGGAAGTCATGGGATTATCCGACCGGATCATCGTCATGCGTGCAAGGCGGATCGTCGGTGAGATTTCAGCAGAAGATGCAACTGAGAGCACACTTCTCAGCATGGGAATGATCGGGGAGGTAAAAGAAGCATGAGTACAAAGAAAAAAAGTAGGATCCATATTGATGGCGACAAGCTTGTTCTGATCGCAGCGATCATTGTAGTATTTGCATTGTTTACCTGCCTGAATAAAAACTTCCTGTCCGTCACAAACATGATCAACATCCTGATCGCGGCATCCCTCGTCGGAATGGTCGCAGTCGGACATACATATCTGATCATTGCCGGTCAGAACGACCTGTCTCCTGGTTCACTTGCAGCGTTTTCGGGAGTTGTAGCAGCACTTCTCGTATCAAAGGGAATGCCGTTCGCGGCAGCTGTGATCGTTACGATCGTCTGCGGAGCAGCCGTAGGCTTCTTCAATGCATTCATGGTCAACAAGATCCATCTGGAGGCATTCATCGCAACACTCGTAACACAGTCCATCATCCGTGGATTTGCCTACATCATCTGCGGAGGAAAACCGGTATCCATCAGCAATAAGACATTCCTTCTTCTCGGAAAAGCAAGGATCTTAAACATTCCGGTATCTGTATGGATCATGATCATCTGCATCGTCGTATTCGGTATCATCCTTGCAAAGACGAAATTCGGACGCAGCGTATATGCGATCGGCGGCAGCATGGATGCAGCAAGACTTGCAGGCTTAAATCCGAAAAAGATCATCACAACCTGTTATGTGATGATGGGTATCCTCTGCTCGATCGGCGGCATCATATTCGCGGCACGTATGAACTCCGGACAGCCGGCCGCAAACGTCAACCTCGAGTTTGATGCGATCACAGCTGTTATCCTCGGCGGTGTATCCTTCGTCGGCGGTGTCGGCAACATGGGCGGCACGATCCTCGGTATCATCCTGATCCAGTCCTTCAACACAGGACTTACGATGGTAAACGTTCCAAGCTTCTGGCAGTATGTCGCAAAAGGCGGACTTCTTCTTTTCGCTCTGACAACTGACTACATCAGAAAACAGAAGCGAGAGAAAGACCTGCTTGCAGCTTCCATGAAGAACCTGTAGATACCAGGGACCAAAGGCCGGAAATCCGGTGCAAGCGGATTTTTGATCCCAACATCATTGTATCAATTATGTAAACAAAATAAATTTTATAAATGGAGGGTTTTATTATGAAAAAGATGAAAAGAACAGCAGCGTTTGCAGCAGCCGCATTATTGACAGCAACGGCACTTGCCGGATGCAGCAGCTCCGACACATCCGCAACAACAGCAGCGGCAGCAGCTGATACCACCGCAGCAGCAGCTGACACGGCGGCAGCAGATGCAGGATCATCAGAAAAAGGTGTTGTTTACGGTATTTACAAAGCCGGCGACCAGACCTGGTTCATTGATGAGGGCGCAGCAGCACAGAAGAAAGTAGAGGAAAATGGAGATGAATTCATTTTCGTAGATGCAAAGATGAGCCCGGAAGAATACCTGAAAGCAATCGATAACGCGATCGCAAACCAGGCAAAGGGAATCGTAACCTGTATCCCGGACCAGACAATGTCCCAGGCTGCCGTTGACAAGTGTAAAGAAGCAGGCATCCCGATCGTTGCAGCCGATGATGCACTTCAGAACGATGCCGGTGAAAAGATCGCTCCGTGGGTAGGAATCAATGCTTACGTCATCGGACAGGCAAACGGCGACTGGCTTGCAGCATATGCAAAAGACAACGGTCTTGTAGAAGATGAGACAAGTGGTCTTCTGATCCTGACAATGGATACCGTTTCTTCCTGCGTACCGCGTGCAGAAGGTGAGTATGATAACTTCACAGCAGGCTGCCCGGACTTCCCGACAGAAAGAATCTTTAAAGCAGACTATGACGGAACGACCGATAAAGGAAACACAGCGGCGACATCCGTTATCACAGCACATCCGGAGATCAAGAAATGGATGGTAACAGGTGCAAACGAGGAAGGTACGATCGGTGCTGTCCGTGCACTTGAGAGTGCAGGTCTTGATGCAGATGCATGCGTAGTAGGTCTTGGTGCTTACATGGCAAAAGACGAGTGGAACAACAAAGGCGCTGACGGTACCTGCATGAAGGCAGCAACATACTTCTCATCTGACTCCGTAGGAACCGGTTCTGTTGAGGTTCTGTATGATGTGATCGCTGGCAAGGACGTTCCGCAGGAGACAGCAGTCGATGCAGTTGTCGTAACACCGGAAAACTACAAAGAAGTAATGGGAAAAGCGGCAGAATAAAAAGAGACCGAGTCCTGTTTTTGTAAATCCTCTCATAAAAAGGGCTGCCTGAATGATTCCGGCAGCCCTTTTCGCATGATATGATCCGATCAGGTTCGATTCTGGTTACAGGCGAGACGGTATTCGGTCGGCGTCTGTCCGGTCACCTTTTTAAAGGTGGTACAGAAGCTGCTCTCACTGCTGAAACCGGTCTGGAAGCAGACGTCCTTGATGGGGATCTCCGAAAAGTTCAGAAGATATTTTGCATTGTTTACCCGTGTCAGGATCACGTATTCATGCGGCGAGAATCCAGTCTCTTTTTTGAAAAGACGACTGAAATAAAAAGGACTTAAAGAAGCCTGGGAAGCGAGATCGTTTAAGGACAGGATCTCCGTCAGATGATTGTTGATGTAGGTGATCGTGTCCTCGATGATGCCGCCAGAGACAGCCTCCGGGTGTTCGTGGTCGCGACTGACAAAAAGTTCGGTCAGCATGTTGACAATGTAATTGTTAAACAATGCCTCCTTTAACGGGAGATGTTCCCGGAAACGGAGATAGATCTTATGGAGATACCGCTCAAACCGGTAGGTGTCTTTCAGACTGATGACCGGAGCGGAACTGCTCATGATCGCCTGATAAAATGCACGTGCCATAGGACCGTCAAAGTGGATCCATTCACATTCCCAGGGCGTCGAGCTTCTGTAGGCATGGGGATGATAACAATCGAGAAATACGATCTGGCCGGGAAGTGCCCGGAATACCTGATCATTCAGCTCAATGATGCATTCCCCGCGCTTGATGTACATGAGAAGAAAATTGTCGAACGCAGTGCGGCGGAGACTGTAATCATCGCTGTAGGAAAAATTTCCGATGATCAGCGGATAAAAAAATAAGGACTGCGCCTGGGCACTTGGGGTATAGACATAATAGTCGGAACCGGGGAGAATCCCTTTTTCGGTAGAGATCATGGAGTGTTTCCACCTTCCTTTCAAAGACGGATCCGGCAGGATCTGACGGCTGGTTACGATGTGCGCATGGTGCGGAAGATGACTTCCGGAATGAAAGAGCCGGGATGCGCAGTACTGGTTTCGATTATAAAGAGAAACGGGAAAAAGGTCAAGAATGATGAGAGCAATTTTTTGAAATTACATGGCAACTGAAGGTAATGAAAAACAGGAGTAATTACAGTATAGTATAAGCAAGAACGAAAAATAAGAGAGTTCCTGAAACGAAAGCAGGGAGATGTGGTTGCCGTTCAGGGAGATGAATTTTCTGAACTGAAAATTCCGTACAATACAGGAACGAGAATAGAAAACAGCAGGAGGTCAGAATTATGAGTGGAGTGAAGATCTGGGAAGAAAATGTGGTCATTCCTACTTATGGGATCGGAGCAGCAGATAAAAACCCTATGTTTTTGGAGAGCCGTGTTTATCAGGGAAGCTCCGGCCGGATCTATCCGTACCCGACGATCGAAAAGATTTATGATGAGAAAGAAGATAAGACGTACCATGCCGTCTGGCTGGAAAATGAGTATCTGAAAGTCATGATCCTTCCGGAGCTCGGAGGCAGGATCCAGAGAGCGTACGACAAGACGAATCATTATGACTTTGTCTATTACAACCATGTGATCAAACCGGCTCTTGTCGGCCTCTGCGGTCCGTGGATCAGCGGAGGAATCGAGTTCAACTGGCCGCAGCACCACCGCCCGACGACCTTCTCACCGGTCGACTATCTTCTGATCGAGAATCCGGACGGATCAAAGACATGCCGTGTCAGCGACGTCGATCAGATGTACGGAACAAAAGGCGAGACAAGCTTTACCCTCTATCCGGGAAAAGCCTATATCGAGATCAAAGGTCAGCTCTATAACCGGACTTCCACACCGCAGACCTTCCTCTGGTGGGCAAACCCGGCTGTCCCGGTCAACGATCACACACAGTCGATCTTCCCGCCGGATGTCCATGCTGTGATGGATCATGGAAAACGTGACGTTTCAAGATTCCCGATCGCAACGGGTATTTATTACAAACATGACTACAGCGAAGGTGTTGACATTTCCCGTTACAAAAACATTCCGGTTCCGACCTCCTACATGGCGGAAAAGAGTGATTTTAACTTTGTCGGCGGATACGATTACCAGAAACAGGCAGGAATCCTTCATGTTGCCGACCATCATATTTCTCCCGGAAAGAAGCAGTGGACCTGGGGATGCGGCGATTTCGGAAAGGCCTGGGACCGAAACCTGACAGATGAGGATGGTCCGTATGTCGAGCTGATGACCGGCGTCTATACGGATAACCAGCCGGATTTCACCTGGTTAAAACCGATGGAGGAAAAGCGGTTTACCCAGTATTTCATGCCTTATAAGACGGTCGGAGCTGTAAAGAACGCCAGCATCGAGGCGATGGTCGGACTTGATGCGGATGAGAGCGGGATCCGTGTTGCTGCATACACAACGCAGGAATATCCGGATGCCCGAGTCATCCTTACATATGAGGGACAGGTCCTTCTGGATGAAAAGAGAACGATCTCCCCGGTTGCTCCGTTTGAGACGCATCTGGATCAGGTTGTTGAGGACGAGACAAAACTTACGGTCCGCGTTCTCGACGGAACGAGAGAGATGATCTCCTACACACCGGCGAAAAAAGAGATCCCGAAGGTTCCGGATCCGGCGGAGGCAGCGAAAGATCCGGAGGAGATCATGTCAAATGAAGAGCTGTTCCTGACAGGACTTCACATTGAGCAGTACCGCCATGCGACATACCGCCCGGACCCATACTATCTGGAAGGTCTGAAACGTGACCCGGGCGATATCCGGATCAACAATGCATACGGTTCGCTCCTGATGAGAAGAGGCTGTTTTCAGGCTGCTGAGGCACATTTCCGGACAGCGATCAAACGTGCGACCTGGAAGAATCCGAACCCGTATGATTCCGAGCCGTACTACAACCTCGGATTATCCCTGTTTTATCAGGAGCGCTATGACGAGGCGTTTGATGCATTCTATAAGGCGACCTGGTCCAATGAGCAGCAGGAGATGAGCTTCTATTACCTGGCGTGCATCGAGGCGATGAGAGGAAACTTTGAGAGTGCACTGGAACTCGCGGAAAAAGGCCTTGTGAAGAATACGCACAATATCAAGGCGAGAGGACTCCGGGCATATCTTCTCGGCAGACTCGGAAGAACGGAAGAAGCGAAAGCGGCAGTCAGCGAGAACCTTGCGATCGACCCGTTTGATTATGTCTCCATGCTGGAATCCGCATATCTGGATCCGGACCATGCAGAAGAGATCCGCGCGAAGGTCAATAAGCTCTCCAGAAACTTCCATGAGACGTATCTGATGGCGGCGAGAGACTTTGCGGAGTACGGGGCATACGACAAGGCGGTTGATACACTCCGCGAATGCAGTGAGAGCTGGCCGATGTTAAAGTACTATGAAGCATATGATCTCGGAAAGATGGGAGCTTCCCATGAGGAGATCCTGAAAGTGCTCAAAGAGGCAGAAAACTGCAGTACGGATTACTGCTTCCCGAATAAGCTGGAGGACATCCTTGTTCTGACCGATGCGCAGAAACAAGATCCGGACGGGGCAAATGCATTCTATTACCTTGGAAACCTCTGGTATGACAAGCTGCAGTACGATCAGGCGATCAGCTGCTGGGAGACTGCGGCGGAGAAGAAGCCGGGATTTGCGATCACATGGAGAAATCTCTCCCTGGCATATTACAACAAGAGAGAAGATCCGGAAAAGGCAAAGGCAGCGTTGGAAAAGGCAGCAGAACTTGCACCGAACGATGCGAGAATCTTCCTGGAGCTTGACCAGCTGTACCGGAAACTGGAAATGCCGGTCGCTGAGCGACTTTCCCGCTATGAAAAGGCAAAAGAGATCTTTATGCAGCGGGATGATCTGATGATCGAATATGTCACGCTCTTAAATCTCTCTGGCCATTATAAAGAGGCATATGACTTTATCATGGCGCACCGGTTCCATCCGTGGGAAGGCGGAGAAGGAAAGGTTACGACCCAGTATACGACCTCTCTCCTGGAGCTCGGAAAAGCGGAAATCGCAAAAGAGCACTGGAGCGAGGCAAAAGAGATCCTTGAGAAGGCGCTGGTATATCCGGAGAACCTCGGGGAAGGAAAGCTGGAAGGAACGAAGGATAACCACATCCATTATTATCTCGGACTTGCAAAAGAGCATCTCGGGGAGAACGATGAGGCGAAGGAAGAGTATGAGGCAGCTTCGATCGGAACGGATGAACCGGCAGGAATGATGTACTACAATGACCAGCCGGCCGACATGATCTACTATCAGGGACTTGCAAAAGAGAAACTTGGTCTGCCGGTGGAGGCAAAATCGAGATATTACCGTCTGCTCGACTACGGAGAGCGCCATCTGTATGACAAGATGCGCGTTGAGTACTTTGCAGTTTCCCTCCCGGATTTCATGATCTTTGATGATGACCTGGATAAGAGAAACAAGACGCACTGCTATTATCTGATGGGACTCGGATATCTGGGACTCGGAGATAAGGAAAAGGCAGCAGAGGCATTCCGGAACGCGATGCAGCTTGATCCGACGCATTTGAATGCGGGGCGTTATCTGAAGATGGCGGAAGAATAGAAGCCGGAAAAAGTCTTACCGCAGGCATAACAGAAAAAAGAAGAGACATGGATTTTGTGCAATTCATGCCTCTTCTTTTTTTAGTGCACCTGGCGGCGCATGTTTCTAACTTTATAGGAAAGACCACCGACGGTATTTCTTAAATTGAAGCATGCACGCTTTTATGCGGGCATGACAAATAGAACGGCCTTCTATAAAATGAAAGTTCGTCAGGTCGTTTGATTTTCCCATCTCAAAAGCCTTATCAAAAGCTCAAATAATATAGTTTTGGAAATCATAATATGGATTTTTATATAACGACTGTTATAAATGATCGATGACATCTATTATCTATATTATTCTTAATAAAAATGTAAATTGACACACTATTACTATTCCTGTTACACTAGAGGCATAGTAAATCCTATTTATAGGAGGTGATTTTTATGTGTTTTTTTTGATGTAACTGGTTAAAGTGCATATTCCGCAGAATCTGCATGGATGCTATAATTCAAAAATTTTTAGATGATAAGAAAGAAA
>ENA-OVGM01000804-OVGM01000804.1-human-gut-metagenome-genome-assembly--contig:-NODE-804-length-29982-cov-4.127945_pt1 | contig 29982 bp, 28 predicted proteins | sample MGYA00237773_ERZ505425 | MGnify/ENA primary metagenome ERZ505425 (study PRJEB26158, sample SAMN06016407) | human gut metagenome | biome: human gut; feature: ankylosing spondylitis patient; material... | reverse complement strand
TGGCTGGAAATTTATATGGTATCTATGAAAGATTTGTCAGTAGTGGCAGAAGGTAGTAGTCAGTCGCAAATGGTGTCTTCTGAGCAAGATGCCATCAATAATCGTTTGATGCCAACAACGGAGGTTTTCGATGAGCGAGGGCAGGTAGGTAACATGCAGTACGCAGCTTATAGTGCCCAGACAGGTACTGGTAACAGTACTAAACCTCTGATTGTCTGGCTACACGGAATTGGTGAAAGAGGGACAGATATGAATATTCCCCTCCTTTCAAATGACGTTTATGCACTTACCCAGCCTGATATTCAAGGTCACTTTCTAACGACTGGAGACCAGGCGCGTGGGGTCAATGTGCTTGCTGTTCAAAGCCAGACACCTTGGGGTTCTGATAATGCAGCACAACTCAAAGAGACCATTGATACCTACCTAGCCAATCACCCAGAGGTAGATAAGGGACGAATTTATCTTGCAGGGGTTTCCAATGGTGGTGGTATGGTCTTGACCATGGGAGCAACCTATCCAGATTATTTTGCAGCTCTCATTCCAATTGCTGCTCCCTTAACTGTTGACCAATCTGGAATTGATAAACTGAAGAACCAGCCTATGTGGTTGATTCACACAAAGGCAGACGCAACAGTACAACCAGAAAATAGTGTCTTACCTTTATATAAGAGCTTGATTACCTCTGGAGCTACTAACAAGTGGTTCTCATACTTTGAAACAGCTACTGGAACTGATCTTCCTGGAACTGTGTATGACGGTCATTGGGCTTGGATTTATTTCTTCCATGATCAGGTTATTGGCGTTCAGCATCCTGAAAATACGAAAAATTGGGACGAATACAGTGGTATGGTAGCCACTGATCCAACTAATGGAGGTGGCTCTCGTGCCAGTGTCAATGGACAAACTTATAACAGTATCTTTGACTGGATGAGTGCACAAAGACACTAAGAGGATGATAATCACACTTCCCAAGGGGAATATATCAAGAAGTTGTCTTCAATCGAAAGGGGTTTCAATCGAAATCCTTTTTTAGATTGGATTAAGAAAATGGGCACTTGTGATTTTCTTAATGAAAGCTTAAGAACATAGGGTTTACCGTGACAAGAGGGCTGAAAAATGCTAAAATATAGGTAATATATTAGAGAAAAAAGGAGCCTTCTTATGAAAGGTATTATTCTTGCAGGCGGTTCAGGGACACGTTTGTATCCATTGACACGTGCTGCATCAAAACAACTGATGCCGATTTACGATAAACCAATGATTTACTATCCACTCTCAACGCTTATGTTGGCTGGTATTAAGGAAATTCTCATCATCTCAACGCCACAGGACCTTCCACGTTTTGAAGAGCTCCTTGGTGATGGTTCTGAGTTTGGTATTTCCCTTTCTTACGCAGTACAACCAAGTCCAGATGGATTGGCTCAAGCCTTTATCATTGGTGAAGACTTCATTGGTGATGATAGTGTTGCCCTTGTTCTTGGGGACAATATTTTCCATGGCAATGGTCTTTCTGCCATGCTTCAACGTGCCGAAGCTAAGGAAAAAGGAGCTACAGTCTTTGGTTATCAAGTTAAGGATCCAGAACGTTTTGGTGTTGTTGAATTTGACGACAATATGAATGCCATCTCAATCGAGGAAAAACCTGAGCATCCAAAATCAAACTTTGCTGTAACTGGTCTTTATTTCTATGACAATGATGTTGTGGAAATTGCTAAAAATATCAAGCCAAGTCCTCGTGGCGAACTTGAAATCACGGATGTTAACAAGGCTTACTTAGAACGTGGTGACCTCTCTGTTGAACTTATGGGACGTGGCTTTGCTTGGTTGGATACAGGCACTCACGAAAGTCTCTTGCAGGCTGCTCAGTACATCGAAACAGTTCAACGTTTGCAGAATGTCCAAGTAGCTAACCTTGAAGAGATTGCCTATCGCATGGGTTATATCACTAAAGAACAGGTTCTTGAATTGGCACAACCACTTAAGAAAAACGAATACGGACAATATTTGCTCCGTTTGATTGGAGAAGCATAATGACTGAACAATTTTTTGGTAAAGAACTAGCTGCCCGCAAGATTGATGCTATCCCAGGTCTGCTTGAATTTGATATTCCTGTTCATGGAGATAACCGTGGATGGTTCAAGGAAAACTTCCAAAAGGAAAAGATGTTGCCACTTGGTTTTCCAGAATCATTCTTTGCAGAAGGAAAATTGCAAAATAACGTTTCTTTCTCACGTAAAAATGTTTTGCGTGGCTTGCACGCTGAGCCTTGGGATAAATACATCTCAGTAGCAGATGAAGGAAAGGTTCTTGGAACATGGGTTGACCTCCGTGAAGGCGAAACGTTTGGGAACACTTATCAAACTGTTATTGATGCCTCAAAAGGAATCTTTGTTCCTCGTGGTGTTGCCAATGGTTTCCAAGTTTTGTCTGACAAAGTATCATACAGCTATCTCGTAAACGATTACTGGGCACTTGAACTTAAACCTAAATATGCCTTTGTCAATTATGCTGACCCAAGCCTTGATATCAAGTGGGAAAACTTGGAAGAAGCAGAAGTCTCAGAAGCAGATAAAAATCACCCATTGCTCAAAGACGTTAAACCCCTCAAACCAGAGGATTTGTAAGAATATAGCTCTTAAAACAATTAAGAAAATCATTATATAGTTTTTAGCTTTGTTATAAACGAGCGAAGCGAGCTATATGATTAGCTTTCCGCCGTGAGAAAAGCACCTGAATCATTGTGTTTCAGGTGCTCGGAGGTTTTGAGACACTAGGCTCAAAACTTAGTCATGGAACTTCTTCGAAGTTCGCTGACGTCCGTACTCACCTAAGGAAAGCTAAAAAAAGATTGATTTAAGGAACGATTAAGAAAAATAATATTTTTTGGAGAAGAAATGACTGAATATAAAAATATCATCGTAACTGGTGGCGCAGGTTTCATCGGTTCAAACTTCGTACACTATGTCTACAACAACCATCCAGACGTACATGTGACTGTCCTTGACAAACTCACTTACGCTGGTAACCGTGCTAACATTGAAGAAATCCTTGGTGACCGTGTTGAATTGGTTGTTGGTGATATTGCTGATGCTGAATTGGTTGATAAATTGGCTGCTAAGGCTGATGCTATCGTTCACTATGCGGCTGAAAGTCACAATGATAATTCATTGAACGACCCATCACCATTTATCCACACAAACTTCATTGGTACTTACACACTCTTGGAAGCTGCTCGTAAATACGATATTCGTTTCCACCACGTGTCAACAGACGAAGTTTATGGTGACCTTCCATTGCGCGAAGATCTCCCTGGACACGGTGAAGGTCCTGGTGAAAAATTCACAGCAGAAACAAAATACAACCCATCATCACCATACTCATCAACTAAGGCTGCTTCAGACCTTATCGTTAAAGCATGGGTGCGTTCATTTGGTGTTAAGGCAACTATTTCAAACTGCTCAAACAACTATGGACCTTACCAACACATCGAAAAATTCATTCCACGTCAAATCACCAACATCTTGTCAGGAATTAAACCAAAACTTTATGGTGAAGGTAAAAACGTCCGTGACTGGATTCACACTAACGACCACTCAACTGGTGTTTGGGCTATCCTCACTAAAGGCCGTATCGGTGAAACTTACTTGATTGGTGCTGATGGTGAAAAGAATAACAAGGAAGTTCTTGAACTCATCCTTGAAAAAATGGGGCAACCAAAAGATGCTTACGATCGTGTCACAGACCGTGCTGGTCATGATTTGCGTTACGCTATTGACTCAACAAAATTGCGTGAAGAACTCGGTTGGGAACCACAATTCACAAACTTTGAATCAGGTTTGGAAGAAACAATCAAGTGGTACACAGATCACCAAGACTGGTGGAAAGCTGAAAAAGAAGCTGTCGAAGCCAACTACGCTAAGACACAAGAAGTGCTTAAATAATTGGAAAATCTATCACTTCCAAGCTAGTGATAGATTTTTCTATTAAGAACTGTTAGGAGAGATGATGAATAGAAAAGAATGGATTGAATATTTTGAAGCGATTAATAATCGTAAGCCCACTATTCAGGAGTGTCAGCAGGCCCTTCTAAATGGTGAATTTGTTATGGAAGGAAAACAAGCTACTTTTTCCAACAATGGAAATTCCGTGACTGAAAGAGCCATGCCTTTATCAAATCAAATGACTGGTCAAATGGTCAACCCAGCTTATTCACAACAAATGGTCTTTGTTAAGAAGAAAAAGTTTGGCAAGAAGACTTTTATTGGTCTTGGGATTGCTTTATTTCTTGTTGTAGCAACAAGTCTTGGCCTCTTTTTGTTTTCTTCCAAAGGAACAAACTTGGGAGGTTTGTGGGTAAATGGTAATAATGACGGGCTTGTTTATGATTTAAAAGAAAAGAATTCAAAACTTTTTACTGGCTATACGGAAGATAATATTAAAGAAGTTGCTCTCGGTAAGAAGGTTCGACAAGAGTTTGAAAGAAGCATAAAGGCGGTAAGTGATTCAAAACTAAAATCTATTGCTGATTTTGACAAGAAGTACCAATTTCATACAAAAGAGGTCATCCTGGTTAAGACAGAACGATATGGCTACTATAATCTGGTTCAGAAGGATGGGACAAATGTCATTTTAGACATAGGCTTATCAGAAGTATTTTCCCACGGATCAAACACTAAAGAATTTAAAAAGAGATGTCTTTTTTATAAGGCGGAGGTTCCAAAAGCCTTTGTTGGTAACTGGAAGAAATTTGATGAGGATGATGACGCCGAAGGAAAAGCTACTATCTCTGAAAATGGTGTTATTTCTACAGATTCTGATGATACAGATATCTTAATTGCTAAACCTTTAAGAGAATATCTGGTGAACAAATCAGGTAAAGTAGATAATGATAAGGTGCAGAAAGCATTTGATAAAATACAGAAGTCTCTTAAGTCACATGGTTATCAGGCTAAGAGTGTGAATGATATCTACCACGATGAGAGAAGTTCCTACTATTTTGCAGTTGTAGATGGTGGCAAGCGCATTATTATCTTAGAGGATAGCTATGGAGATCTCTATTCAGGTTATATCGAAAGACAAGACAAAGATTAATCACGATACCTCTAGCAGGTAAGAAGTACCTAAATAAGATGCAGAAGCCTATCATTCCTCTAGGAGTGATAGGCTTTTTTTACTTATAAATACTACATTAACTTATAACAGTGACACAATTAATTACATAAATGTTACAAAAATTACATAAAATACTTGATTTCTGTAACAAAATAGATATAATAGAAATATAGAAAAGAGGTTTATGAAAATGAAAAGTAAAGTTATCCGTGTTTGTTCCCTTGTTTTGTTGTCTGTAGCTGTTTCTACAGCACTTGTCGGATGTGGCTCTAAGTCAGAAAAAGACACTGCAGCATCATCTACAACGTCAACTTCTAAAGTAGTGAAGTCATCTGCTAAAACTAAAACATCTGAGAAGAAGTCTGCTAAAAAGGCTAAGACAGAAGCTTCAGCTTCAAAGGATTCTCAAGGTCAAGAAGAAGCGAGTGCTCCTGGAGCTAGCTCTTCAAAAAATCAAGCCTCAGCTGGAAATGATGCTCAAGCAGGGACAAATGGTAGTGTTGCTTCTGAGTCAAACAAGTCTAGTCAAGCAACAGCTGATACCCAAAGTGACGCTCCTGTCCCAGCAGCTTTGGTTGGAACTTGGACAGGTACGAGTCCTCAAGCAACAGACATTAGTTTTACAGTTGATGCTGATGGCAACATCACTTCAAAAGCTAATTTCAATGTCGATTACGAACCCTATCGTCAAAGTTCAACAACTGCAAAAGCTGTTCAAATTTCTGGAAATCTCTACGTTTGGGAGGGTGGCGATTTTTCTACCTTGCTTCCTGGTATTACAGGAATAGGGGGAGCTGGTTTTCAAGCTAAGCCTGGCTTTATTCTTGAAAATGGAACTTACACGCCAGTTCAATTCATCTCTGACTTGGGACCAACCTTTGATTATAGCAACTATAATGCTTTCCCATTCTCATTAACAAAATAAAGTATAGAAGCTATCTGGAGAGATGGCTTCTTTTTTGGCTTTAAACTCTTATTTTTCAAGGTCTCATTTCTGCTTAAAAAATGGTAGAATAGTTACATGCAAACAAAACCAACGTCAGCCTATGTGCATATCCCATTTTGCACACAAATTTGTTATTATTGTGACTTTTCCAAGGTCTTTATTAAAAATCAGCCCGTTGATGACTACCTACGGGCTTTGATTCGTGAGTGGGAGCTTTTAGATATCAAGGAGCTTCGCACCCTTTATATTGGTGGTGGGACACCGACAGCTATTTCTGCGGAGCAATTGGACTACCTTTTAAGCAATCTTCAGAAAAATTTGGATTTGTCTAAGTTGGAGGAGTTTACTATTGAGGCTAATCCCGGTGATTTGACGGTTGATAAGATTGAAGTACTCAAAAAATCAGCTGTTAATCGTGTCTCTTTAGGGGTTCAGACCTTTGATGACAAGCACTTGCGTCAAATTGGTCGCAGTCACAATCAAGCACAGATTTATGAAAGTATTGATAGCTTAAAGGCTGCTGGTTTTCATAATATTTCCATTGACCTCATTTATGCACTACCTGGTCAAACCATGGATCAGGTCAAGGAAAATGTGAGAAAGGCACTTGAACTGGATATTCCACACCTAAGTCTCTACAGTTTGATATTGGAGCATCACACGGTCTTTATGAATAAGATGCGTCGGGGTAAGCTCAATCTGCCAACTGAGGACTTGGAAGCAGAGATGTTTGACTATATTATCCAAGAGTTGGAAAACAATGGTTTTGAGCACTACGAGATTTCAAACTTTACCAAACCTGGGATGGAGAGTCGTCACAATCTCATGTACTGGAATAATGATGAGTATTATGGTGTGGGTGCTGGAGCCTCTGGTTATGTCAATGGTGTTCGTTATCGCAATAGAGGGCCGATCCAACATTACCTAAAGGCTATAGCTGAGGATGGCCATGCTAGACTTCACGAAGAGCATCTGACTAAGGCGGAGATGATGGAGGAGGAGTTCTTCCTTGGTTTGCGTAAAAAGTCGGGGGTGTCTATTAAACGTTTTGAAGAGAAGTTTGGCTTGTCATTCGCGGATACTTATGGGGACATTGTGAAAAAACTACAGGAAGATGGGCTCTTGGTCAAGGATCCAGAGGTGGTTCGTATGACTAAACGAGGACTCTTTTTGGGTGATAGTGTCGCTGAGCAATTTATCTTGGAGGATTAGATGGGATTAAAATTTAGTATTCCTTATCAGATTCCGTTTTATGAGACGGATATCACGCATCAGGTGAAATTACCGCACTTATTGGCGTTTTCATTGCAAGTATCTGGTATGCAGTCAGAATCTCTGGGAAATACGGATAAGGACGTTTTTGATAAATATGGTCTGGTTTGGATTGTGACAGACTATGCGATTGAGATTGACCGTTTGCCTCGTTACAATGAAAAGGTGACGATTACAACGGAAGCCGTTTCCTATAATAAGATTTTTTGTTACCGTAATTTTTACATCACGGATGAAACTGGTCAACAAATCATGCTCTTTAAGACTACTTTTGCTCTCATGGATTATGAAACGCGTAAGGTAGCAGAAGTGCCAGATGAGGTGGTAGCACCTTATGGAGCTGATAAGACTAAAAAGTTGCTTAGAGGGCCTCGTTATAAGGCTTTGGAAAATCCAATTGAGACGCTTTATCGTGTGCGTTATTTTGACCTAGACATGAATGGCCACGTTAATAATAGCAAGTACTTGGAGTGGATGTTTGATGTTTTCGATTTGGATTTTTTGATCAAGTACACACCAGCCCATATTGACCTCAAGTATGTTAAGGAAATTCATCATGGGTCAGAGATTTATTCAGGCTATGAGTTTGACCAAGAAAGTTTGAGCAGTCAACATCAGATTTGTGTTGATGGCAATATTCATGCTCAGGCCATTATCCAATGGAAAGAAATAGGAGAAGAGTAGGATGACATATAAAGGTTATTTGATTGATTTAGATGGGACTATTTACAAGGGGAAGGATCGTATTCCTGAGGGAGAAGTCTTCGTTAAGGAGTTACAGAAGCGTCGGATTCCCTATCTTTTTGTGACGAATAACAGTATGCGTACACCAGAGATGGTGCAAGAGCTTTTGCGTAATCAGTGTGAATTGGAAACACCTCTTGAGACCATTTACACAGCTACTTTGGCGACAGTTGACTACATGAACGATATGAATCGTGGCAAGACGGTTTATGTTATCGGTGAGACTGGGCTTAAATCTGCTATTGCGGATGCAGGTTATACGGTAGACGAAGAAAATCCTGCCTATGTTGTGGTGGGCTTGGACCGTGAAGTCACTTATGAAATGTTGGTAAAAGCAACGCTTGCTATCCACAAAGGAGCTATATTTATTGGAACTAACCCAGATTTGAATATCCCAACTGAACGTGGTCTTCTTCCAGGTGCTGGTTCACTCTTAGCTCTTATCGAGGCGGCTACCCGTGTGAAACCAATCATAATTGGTAAGCCTAAAGCTATTATCATGAACAAGGCTCTTGAAATCCTTGGGACAGAACGTAGCCAAACTATCGTGGTTGGTGACAATTACTTGACTGATATTACAGCTGGCATTAAAAATGACTTTCCAACACTTCTAGTGACAACTGGATTTACTAAGGCAGAAGAGGTTGCGAATTTACCAGTAAAACCAGACCATGTGCTTTCTAGTCTAGCGGAGTGGGATTTTGATGCGAACTAAGATTGAGGCTGTTCTGACTCCGATTTGGCTCTTGGCCCTGTCTATCCTAGTGACGATTTATCTGGCATGGGGCTTTTATTATTTTGATATTGATTGGATGCATCTTTTGGACTATGTCATTCTTGGCAAGACAGAGCTCTGGCATGATTTCAATATCCTCATGCAGTACCTGACCTTTCCTTGGGTTGGTCATCTGTCCATGCCTGATTTTACATCATCGGAGAGTGGGCTTAAGCATTTTCATGATGTGAAGTGGCTCTTTCATTTGGTACAGGGGCTTGTTATTCTACTAGCTTATCCAGCAGTAACTTCTCTTTGGCGTAATGTGAAGAAAGGGACCTTTGGTCTTTACGTTAAACTTTATATGAGTCTAGCACTCTTGCCAGTCCTTATTGGGGTTGTGGGGCTTTTTCTCGGATTTGATGAGTTTTTTACGCTCTTTCATGAAGCCCTCTTTCCTGGGGATAGCAGTTGGCTCTTTAATCCAATCTTGGACCCGATTATCAATGTTTTGCCAGAAGAGTACTTTCTTCAGTGCTTTGTGATTTTCTTTATTATTTATGAGGGAATCATGGTGAGCTTGACTTGGTTGGCCCATAAGCAACTTACAATGTATTTGAAAAATAAGGAGTAGTTATGTCTATTCGTGATAACCATTTGCATACCCATCATTCCTATGATTCGGATGCGAACTTTACTGATTATTTGACGCATTTTGATGGGGAGATTGTAACGACTGAGCATTATGATCTCTCTAATCCTTATACCAAACAGGATGATGTGCCAGAGTATGAGGCCTATAGTCGTGAGATTGAAAGTCTTAACCGTAAGTATGGCAATCGTATTAAACGTGGTATCGAGATTGGTTATTACCAGCCTAGGGAAAGGGATATTTTAGACTTTCTGGATGGTAAGGACTATGATCTCAAACTTTTATCTGTTCACCATAATGGGGTCAATGATTATCTTGATGATGAGGTAGCGGATATGGACAAGGCAAGCATTATTCAAGAGTATCTGGACAAGTTGGAGTACGCTATTGGTCGTGTGGACGCAGATGTTTTGGCCCACTTTGACTATGGTTTCCGACTGTTTGACGTGACTGTTGATGAGCTAAAAGCTTATGAAAAACAACTCAAACGTATTTTCCAGAAAATGATTGCTAATGATTTGGCTTTTGAGCTGAATGCAAAGAGTATGTATCTCTATCATCACGAAGACCTCTACCGTTATGCCTTAGGCCTTGTTAAGGATTTGGGATGTCGCAAGTATTCTATTGGGTCTGATGGCCATAAATTAGAGCATTTCCGTCTGAACTTTGATAAGATTCAGGATCTCTTGAGAGAATTTGACATTACAGAAGATATGATTATATAGCGAAGATGGCTTCAACTGAAGCTGTCTTTTTCTTAAGGAAAACTTAAAGAAAAGGCGTAGTTGTGGGAATTATAGAAGATTTTAAGCTTTGCTTGTTATGCTAATGTCAAGTAAAAGGAACTTATGGTTTCTATCTTATCTTTCAAAATTGGAGGTCTTCTATGAAATTTCTCAAAAGGCATGCCTATGCCTTACTCTTTACCCTTTTTCTGATGGGGGCAAATGTCTATTCCCTTTTAAAGGTCTTTGTCATTCCCTCAGCGGTCTCAACGGTTTCAGCCAATACGACTAGTTCAACCACAGCTTCATCGACGGCATCTACCAGCACTGGTAAGGTGACTAAGACGGATACGACTTATAAAGATGACAATATGGATATCAAAATCACGACGGGTAAAACCAGTGATACTACTTACTATGTGGCCGATATCAAGCTTTCAAGTGCGGACTACCTTAAAACGGCTTTGGCACAAAATACCTATGGGACCAACATCACCGACACTACTTCAAGTATTGCCCAGCAGAATAATGCCATCTTTGCCATCAATGGTGACTATTATGGAGCTAACCAGTCGGGCTATGTGATTAAAAATGGTCAAGTCTATCGTGATACTGATCGAAACAGTGACTACGAGGACCTTGCAGTATACTCAGATGGTAGCTTCAAGACCTTTAAGGAGAGCGATACAACGGCTCAAAAATTGGTTGATTCAGGTGTGGTGAATACCTTTGCCTTTGGTCCAACCTTGGTTGAAAATGGTAAGGTAGCTGTCTCAGAAAATGAGGAGGTCGGTCAAGCCATGGCTGACAATCCACGTACAGCCATCGGAGTTATCGAAGAAAGTGACGGCAGTGTGCACTATATTGTCATTGTCTCTGATGGTCGTACCAGTGAGTCGTCAGGATTGACTCTTTATGAAATGGCAGAGTTGATGAAATCTTATGGCGTGACGACAGCCTACAACCTTGACGGTGGTGGCTCATCTACTATGTACTTCAATGGTCAAGTCATTAATAAGCCAACCACAAACGGAAACAAAATTTCAGAAAGGGCGGTGAGCGATATTGTTTACATCGGTTACTAAAAAATCAGCCAGCAAACACTTTTTCACTTACATTGCTTTAACTATTTTCAGCCTTCTATTTACCTTTGTCTATGAACGCTTTTCTTATGGTGAATCATCCATGTTTATGCGCATGATGTTCTTTGCACCATTGGTTGGAGCAATTATCTATCTACTTACGGGACTGGGAATGTCTTGGGTGAGAAATCGTGCTTCGAAACTCTTATTAAATTCAGCAATCGCAGTTGTAGCAAGTGCCTGTCTGGTTAAGGGAATTGTTGAAGTGTCAGGCCGCACGACTAGCGTGGATATGCCCTATTGGTATGTGGCAGCAGGACTACTTTGTTTGAGTCTTCTAACAGGATTTATCAGACCTAGAAAATTGGCATAAAATAAAAGCTTGGAGCTGTGCTTCAGGCCTTTTGTCTTGCTTTGAAAAAATATTTAGGATAAATATACAAACCATAATAGGAAGAAATTATTTAAAACTGGGAATTTGCCTAAAGAAATTTTCATAAAAAAACTGAGACTGATTTTTTTGTGATAGGAATTTAGATAGAACGAGACTGTCTATAGTGATGGAAGTGCCTGAATCTATCGTATTTCCGGTGCGAGGAACTTTTGAGATATGAGGTCAAAACTTAGTCATGGAATTTCTTGGATGGCTACAATCATCTACCGAATCATTTCACCCGCGTCCGTCATCACCTAAGAAAAGTCTTAAAAGGCTTGTTTCTGCTATTAAATATACATGATTTTCAACTTTTTATAAAAATATACAAAAAAGACTTGCTTTATTCTGAATTTTCAGGTAAAATAAATTAAAATCGAAATCGTTGATAGAAAAAGTCAGATCGTTTCACAGAGAATGCGGGAAGCTGAGAACGCATGAGATCAAAGACGACACATTCTTGAGAGCGTATGCGAACTCTGGATGACAGTAGTGTACGACGGGTGGTTCCGTTAGAGACTAGGAGTTACAAGAGAGACCTTGTGACTTCATGAGGAAGAGGGGGTGACCCCTGTTCGAATTAAGGTGGAACCACGTGCCAACGTCCTTGCAAAAGTTATTTTTGCGAGGGCGTTTTTTGATACATTGCTTTTTGAAGTTGTAGCTTGAAGTGCGCATGGTCAGAGTTAAAGAGAAAGGATAAACTATGGAAATCAAAGGATTACGAAAGATTGAACCCTATGTGGCAGGTAGTCAGCCTGCTGAGAAAAATATCATTAAGTTGAATACTAATGAAAATGCTTATGGACCAAGTCCAGCAGTTCATCAAGCTTTAGCATCCTTTGATGCCCATCAGTTACGCAAGTATTCGACTTTGGATCAAGCAGCTCTACGTCAGGCTTTGTCTGAACAGTTGGGTGTGCCTACCGATCAAGTGATTATCGGAAATGGCTCAGACGATATCCTGTCAATGGCTTTCCTAGCTTTCTTTAATAGCGAGGAAGAAGTTTTGTTTCCAGATTTGACCTATGGTTTTTACAAGGTATGGGCAGATTTGTATCGCATCCCATTTAGAGAAGTGTCCTTGAACTCTTCATTTGAGATTGATACTCAAGATTATCTGGTTGAAAATGGTGGGATTGTCCTTGCTAACCCAAATGCGCCAACAGGTATTTATAAACCGCTCGATCAAATTGAGGAGATTGTAAAGGCCAACCAGTCGGTAGTTGTGATTATTGACGAAGCCTATATTAACTTTGGTGGGGAGACGGCCTTACCGCTCCTAGAAAAGTATGACAATGTGTTTATCACAAGGACCTTTTCTAAGGACGCCTCACTTGCAGGTTTGCGTGTTGGCTATGGCATCGGAAGTCCAAAGCTAATGACTGTAATCAATGCCGTCAAGAATTCAGTCAATCCCTATAATGTGGATAGCATCGCAGAAGTTTTGGCGACTGCAGCCGTTCAGTCTTGGGATTATTATGAGGATAGCTGCGCTAAGATTATGGACACACGTGACTGGTTTAGTCAAGAATTGAAGGCTATTGGCTTTGATGTTCTTCCTTCAAAAACCAATTTTGTTTTGGTCAAACCTCACGGAGTGACTTCAGGTCAATTGTTTGACTACCTCCAAAGTAAGAAAATTTATGTCCGTTATTTTCCAAAAGTGGAGCGTATTTCAGACAGACTACGCATCTCTATTGGAACTCAGGATGAGATGGAGCGCGTACTAATGACAATACAGGAGTTACAAGCATGAAAAAAACGACATTAGCCTTAGGAATGCACGATAAACTTTTCAAACGTGCCCGTACCATGTATCAGATTGAGCATCGTATCTGTGACTTGTTGATGACAAAGGGTTTCCTTCGAATTGAGACACCAACCTTGGAGCATTTCGAAGTCTTTAGCGATCTTGTGGACAATGGTAACTACAATTTCTTTGATAAAAATGGAGATCTTGTTAGTTTACGTCCTGATATTACCAGCCAAATTGGGCGCGTGATTGCTTCGACACAAGTTCATACACCCATTAAATTTTCTTATTCTGGAAAAGTCTTTAACTACAATGAGGAGATGCGTGGCCTATCCAATGAGCATACGCAGGCTGGTATTGAGATCATAGGATTCCCCGTTCACCAGGCCATGGAAGAAGCTGTGATATCTGCTAAAGAGGCTCTGGATGCTGCCGGTGTCAAAAATTACAAGTTTGAGTTTTCACATGCTCGCCTCTTGCAACTCATTTTTGAAGAATTAGACCTTCCAGCAGTAAAAGAAGCAGAGTTGGCGGCCTATATCCGTGACAAATCAATCACAGGCCTCAAGGAATTCACCAAAGAAAATCCAAGTCAATATGACAAGGTCTTGGAGCAGTTACCCTTCTTGTTTGGTGAGACAAATGCTGTCCTGACCAAGGCTAGACAGTTAACGGACAGTGAAGCCTTTTTGACGGCCTTGGATAGTTTGGAAGTCTTAACCAATCGCCTAGCAGATAGTCTCCCAGAGACGACGCTTGATTTGGCTCAATTGCCAGCAGTGCCTTACTACACAGGCATGATGTTTAAGGTCTTTGGTGATAAGGTGCCAGATGCCTTTGTATCAGGTGGCCGTTACGATAAACTATTTGAACGCTTTGGAGCTACCGAGTTAACAGCGGTTGGCTGGGCCATTGATATCGACTCAGTTTATCAAGCAGTACATGACGATGTGGAATTTGGAGGTGACTTGGATGACTAGCAATCAAATCACAATTGCCTTGACCAAGGGACGTATTGAGAAAGATACGGTTAAATTACTAGAGAAAGCTGGCTTTGACATGTCTTTCATGGCTGATAAGGGCCGTAATTTGATTTTCGAAAGTCCTGACAAACGTTTCCGTTTTCTCCTGGTCAAAGCACCAGATGTGACCACCTATGTCCGACATGGTGTCGCAGATATTGGGATTGTCGGTAAGGATGTTTTGGTCGAACATCCGACAGGCTATTTAGAAATGTTAGACCTTAATTTTGGTCTTTGTAAATTCTCCGTAGCATCAACAGAAGACTATAATCCTGATGACCATAAGCGTAAACGTATTGCTACCAAGTATCCAACTATTGCGACGGATTATTTTAATCAAAAGGGTGAGGATGTCGAGATTATTTCGATTCAAGGGAGCGTTGAGATTGCCCCTGTCATTGGTCTAGCAGATGCCATTGTCGATATTGTGGAGACAGGGAATACCCTTGTTGCTAATGGCTTAAAAGTTTATGAAGATATTTGCAGGATTTCAGCACGAATGATTGTTAATAAGGCTTCTTTGAAAAATAACAAGGAAGTTCTACCATTCATTTGTAAGATTGAATCACTTGTAGGGAACGAGGAGGTACCGTTCGAATGAAACGATTAACTGGAACAAATAAAGAAATTGCGGAGCTTCTTTATCAGGAGCAATTGGAACTGTCTAAAGAAAATAGAGACGTTGAAAGCACGGTTCAAGCCATTATTGAGGACGTCAAAAAACGTGGAGATGAGGCCCTTCGTGATTATTCAGATAAATTTGATAAGGTTGACTTGACTGATTTTGAAGTTGGACAGGACTTGATTGATCAAGCCTTTAAAGAGATTGATCCAGAGGTTTACCAAGCCCTAGTTAATGCCAAAGAAAACATTGAATCTTATCACAAACATCAGTTGGAGACTGGTTTTGAGGACCAACCAAGTGAGGGTGTTATTCGTGGTCAGTTGATTCGTCCCATCGATCGTGTAGGTGTTTATGTGCCTGGAGGAACTGCGGCTTATCCATCATCAGTTCTTATGAATGTTATTCCTGCCAAAATTGCTGGGGTTAAAGAGATTATTATGATTACGCCGCCTCAAGAGCACTTTGTTCCTGCGATTCTGGTAGCTGCAAAATTGGCTGGTGTGGATAGCATTTACCAAGTTGGTGGGGCTCAAGGGGTTGCGGCCTTGGCCTTTGGTACAGAAACGATTCCAAAGGTGGACAAGATTACAGGTCCTGGTAATATTTTCGTGGCGACTGCCAAGAAACAAGTTTACGGTATTGTCGGTATTGATATGATTGCAGGGCCATCAGAAATTGGTGTCATTGCTGATAGTAGTGCCAATCCAACCTATGTGGCAGCTGACCTCTTGTCTCAAGCAGAGCACGATACACGCGCACGCGCCATTTTGGTCACAGATTCTGAAGCCTTGGCTGATGCGGTTGAAAGTGAGATTGAACGTCAACTCAAGCTTTTGCCACGTGAGGCAATTGCGCGTCCATCTGTCGAAAATAACGGCCGTATCATTATTGCCAATGATACAGATGCCATGTTCGAACTTATGAACTTGGTTGCGCCAGAACATTTGGAAATTGCTATGGACAATGCTTATGATTACTTGGAAAAAGTGGAAAATGCTGGTTCCGTCTTTCTTGGTCACTTTACTAGTGAACCAATTGGCGACTACTATGCAGGTGCCAACCACGTTCTTCCAACGACAGCAACCAGCCGATTTTCATCAGCTTTAGGAGTGCACGATTTTGTCAAACGTATCCAATATACGCAATACGATAAGGCAGCAGTCAATAAGGCTCAGCACGATATCACAACCTTGGCTTATGCGGAAGGTTTGCAGGCCCACGCCAAGGCAATTGAAGTCAGAAACGACAATAATTGAGAGAGTAGAGGAAGAAGTTATGAGACAAGCAGAAATTGAACGTAATACCTTTGAAACCAAAATTAAGTTAAGCCTCAATTTGGATGCTCAAGAACCAGTAGATATTCAAACAGGTGTCGGATTTTTTGACCACATGTTGACCTTGTTTGCCCGCCACGGCCGTATGTCTTTGGTGGTTAAGGCTGATGGCGACCTTTGGGTTGATAGTCACCACACCGTTGAAGATGTCGGTATTGTCCTTGGTCAAGCTCTTAAAGAGGCCTTGGGCGATAAAGCAGGTATTAACCGTTATGGAACGGCTTTTGTACCTATGGATGAAACCCTCGGAATGGCAAGTTTAGACTTGTCTGGACGTAGCTACATGGTCTTTGATGCTAGTTTTGATAATCCAAAATTGGGTAATTTTGACACAGAATTGGTAGAAGAATTTTTCCAAGCCTTGGCTTTCAATGTTCAGATGAATCTCCACCTCAAGATTCTCCACGGAAAAAACAATCACCACAAGTCAGAAAGTCTTTTCAAGGCTACAGGACGTGCCTTGCGTGAGGCAATCACAATCAATCCTGACATTCACGGCGTAAACTCGACAAAGGGGATGCTATGATTATCGTCATTGATTACGATGCGGGGAATACTGCAAATGTTCTGCGTGCCCTTGAAAAAATAGGAGTGACTGCAGAATTGTCTGCCGATAAAGAAAAAATCCTAGCTGCAGATGGGTTGATTTTACCTGGTGTAGGTGCTTATCCAACGGCTATGGCAGAGTTGGAGCGAAGAGGCTTGGTAGCTGTTATCAAAGAGGCTGTCGCACAGGGAGTTCCTCTTTTGGGAATTTGTTTAGGCATGCAGATTTTAACAGAAAAAGGACTGGAACATGAAGAAACAGATGGTCTTGGCTTTATTCCAGGTGTCTGCCGTCCTATTCCAGCCAGCAAGGAGCAACCTGTCCCACATATGGGGTGGAATGATTTGGCTGTTAAGCAAGCCAGCCCTTTGACAGATGGTTTAGATGGCCAAGCCGTCTACTTCGTTCACAGTTATTTCACAGATGTCCCTAGCCAATACATTGATGTTACCGCAGATTATAGTATTGAGGTACCAGCCATGATTCATAAAGACAATGTTTATGGGGCCCAATTTCATCCTGAAAAATCAGGGGATATTGGCTTAGGTATTCTTGAAAAGTTTGCAGGGTTATGTAAAGCCTAGAAGCTAGTGAGAACAAAGACTTTTTAGTTAGAAAGGATGGTAGGGGAGATGCAAATTCTACCAGCAATTGATATTAAGGATGGACAGGCTGTTCGTCTCTTTAAGGGAGATTTCAACCAACAAACCGTTGTCAATCCAGATGTTATTGAGCAGGCAAAGACCTTTAAGGATGCGGGCATTCAATTTATTCATGTCGTCGACTTGGACGGTGCCCTTGATGGTCGTGCCACTAACCGTGACTTGATTGCAGAGGTCAAGAAGGTTTCTGGACTTGGCATCGAAGTTGGTGGCGGTATCCGTACCTTGGAGCAGATTCGTGACTATTTGGAAGTTGGCATCGACCGTATCATTATCGGTTCAATGGCCGTTAAAAATCCTGACTTCGTTCGAGCAGCTTTAGAGGAATTTGGTGCCGATAAAATTGTCGTAGGTATTGATGCCAAGGCAGGGTTTGTCGCTACCGAAGGTTGGTTGGAAACAAGCAATGTGGACTACATCACCTTGGCCAAGGAAATGGAAAAGATGGGCGTAACCCTCTTTGTCTATACAGATGTTGATCGAGATGGCACACTGACAGGACCCAATCTTGATCACTACAAACGTTTGGTATCTGAACTCACAACCGCCAAAGTCATCGCTTCCGGTGGGATTGCAGAAGTAGCCGACTTAGATCACCTACAAGAGATTGGTGTGGCAGGAACCATTGTCGGTAAAGCTTACTATAACGGCAATATCACATTAGACCAACTCAAGTCTTTCGGAGGTTAATATGCTTAAAAAACGTATTATTCCTTGTTTGGATGTCAAGGACGGTCGTGTCGTCAAGGGAGTCAATTTTGTGAATCTGACAGATGTTGGTGATCCTGTTGATTCTTCCCGTGCTTACTATGAGGCTGGCTGTGACGAACTCGTTTTCCTAGATATCACAGCGACTTCAGACAATCGTGAAACAACGGTTGACATGGTGCGTCGTGTTGCCGATCAGGTCTTTATTCCTTTCACGGTTGGTGGTGGTATCCGTTCAGTTGAAGACATGAATAAGATGCTCAAAGCTGGTGCTGACAAGGTTGCTGTCAATTCCTCAGCCCTTGCCAATCCGCAACTAATTGCTGATTGTGCTCAAAAATTTGGGAATCAGTGTGTAGTGGCTGCGATTGATGCTAAAAAGATGGCTGATGGGAGCTGGCATGTTTTTGTGGCGGGTGGCCGTAAGGATACAGGTAGGGACCTCATCCAATGGGCTCAAGAAGTCGTCGCCTTGGGGGCTGGAGAAATTCTCTTAACCAGCATGGACAAGGACGGCACTAAGTCAGGCTTTGATTTGGAAATGCTCAATCGTGTAGCGGAAGTCGTCGATGTTCCGATCATTGCCTCTGGTGGTGCAGGAAATATTGAGGACATTGTAGAGGTCTTTGAAAAGACAACAGCGACGGGTGCTCTGGCAGCCTCTATCTTCCACTTTGGTGAGGTAAATATAGGCGAAACCAAACAAGTCTTGGCAGATGCAGGAATTGAGGTGAGACAATGACAGAGGTTAAACTTGATTTTGACAAACAAGGCGGACTGGTACCAGTCATTGTGACAGATTACAAGACGGGGCAGGTGCTCATGTTGGCCTATATGAATGAGGTGTCCTATCAGTTAACCCTAGAGACCAAACAAATGCATTACTGGAGCCGTTCTAGAAATGAGCTTTGGCATAAGGGAGCCACATCTGGTCATTTCCAACATGTCAAAAGCATCAAGACAGATTGTGATCAGGACACCCTGCTTATCGCTGTGGAACAAGAAGGAGCAGCCTGTCATACAGGAGCCTACAGCTGTTTCTTTACGGATATATATGATGACAATCAAGATAGATAGGAGTAGCTATGTTAGAAACACTTTATAAGGAAGCCTTAGATCGTAAAAAGAATCCCAAAGAAGGATCTTATACCAATTACCTTTTTGACAAGGGGCTAGACAAGATTCTTAAAAAGGTTGGCGAAGAAGCAACAGAAGTTGTGATTGGAGCCAAAAATGCTGATAAAGAAGAAATTGCCAACGAGACAGCAGACGTCCTCTATCACCTAGCAGTCATGCTCGTTGAAACAGGGGTCAGCCCTGAAGACGTTGAAGCCGTACTTAAAGCCCGTCAAGGCAAACAAAGCAATGTCCATGACCGAAAAGAAGTAACGGATTATTAAGGATTATCTCAACCGATTGAGACTTAGAAGAAAAGCCTGAAGTGATGCTTCAGGCTTTTTTGCTGGATACATCCTAATCTTTTTCCTTCTAACCAACATAAGAAAGCGCTTTAAAATGGTATAATAAGAGTGAAGAAAACTCGTTTATTTTGAAAGATTTGGTGTGCTTATTTATACAAATCATTGAGGAAAGGAAGGATGTCCTATGAAGAAAAATACTCCTAATATTTTAAAGCTTTCTTGCTTAGCTATTCTCCTCCTCTGTTCTAGTCTTTTAGTTGGTTGTAAAGTTGTACTGCCAAATTCTTACTTCAAGGCTAGGGGAAAAAACGCAAAAAATCTTGGCTCATAATGGTTTTAAGGGAAAGGTCCAAGTTAAGCTTATCAAAAAGGTGTTTCTAGATTCAGATGGTATTTATGTTGATTATACCTATTCAGAGGAAACCTACGATAATCAAACCATATCATTAGATGATAAAATTACATTTCAACTGGACTGGACAGTTGTTCGTGAGGAATATAAGACTCCTGGCCTTTACTCGCAAACCTATTTACAACAAAAATCTGTAAAAAAAGAAGAGCAAAAACTCTTCAAGGAGCTTAAAAAGCAATCTTTAGGCCTTGATATCGAAGATTTCTCCTTCAGAGATAATACACTGATAGATCAAGAGGCTGGTAATCGTCGAAAACATTTAGCTGAAGAAAACCGTAAAAATGGCAAGCATGATTTTTATGGGTATTATCAAATCCCCTACCAAACAATGATTGATGAACACCTTGTCACTATGAAAATAAAAGTACATGATTCAAAAAAAATTAGCAAGAAAGATTTAGAAGAGGCCACAACTAAACTGAATGCTAGCAAGCTACCTGACGGAGAGTACGAATTTTATTTTTTCACAACTGATAAAGAAAATTCCGCTAACTATGACAATTCCGGATATATTGGCTATACCTTTAACATACAAGATGGCAAGGTTGTCCAAGATGACGATGATTAGATGATACTTTGATTCCTGCGATAATCTCGCACTCCATACTGGCGGCATAGAAGTATAGGCTATAGCTAAGTGAAAATGTTAACCTCAAAACATGCAAAAACATCTCCAAAAACTAGTTGGAGATGTCTTTTTATCTTACAAATTCTTTTTCTTTTTAGCTTTTTTGGTTAGGGCAAGATCACAATTTTCGATGTTTGAAATCAAGTGATTCGTCAATTGGAAGTCATCCACTTGGGGATTCAAGTCCACTTCGTAGACTAGCTGCATGCTCTCACCCCCACCTGTGGTGTTAAGGGAAATTAGGTCGCATTCACTGGTGAAATTGAGCAAGGCTTTAGTGATTTTTTGGTCAATCAAGTCTTGGTAGGAGACGTTAATGGTCAGAAGCCTACGACGTTGGTTGTCGGTACGACTTTGACGATTTTCCAAAAGAAGCCAAACAGCTAGAAGGAAAATGGTAAAGAGGACAGCCAGTAAGAGATATCCTGTCCCAGATGCCAGACCAATAATCATGGCCATAAAGACGGCGATTAGCTCTCTGGAACCACTAGTCGCTGAACGAAAACGAATGAGACTAAAGGTCCCTGCCACGGCGATAGAGGTCCCCAAACTGCCATTGACAAGGAAGATAACTAGGGTCATCAAACATGGAAGTAGGGTCAAACTAATGACAAATTCTCTGGTGTAGAGGGTTCGGTATTTGTAAGTCCAGGTTAGGGCCAATCCTAAAACAAGACTGACCAGTAAGGCCAGCATGAGTTGAAGGGGACTAGCAGTTGCGGTCGCATCATTAAAGATAGAATTGAAGAGATTAGACATAGGCAGCACCTCCTTTTTCTTGAACTGGATGTGGCCCGTAGTCTAGACCTTGAGACTTATGATAGGCGCAGCTGTATTTTGAGAATTTCTGCTCTTCCAAACCATGTTTGTCTAAGATAGCTTGAAGCCATTCTGGCTTTTGACCAGGTGCCTTGATTTCCATGATAATCGTATCTTCATCAAGTAGTGGAAACCCATGATTTCCCTTGAAGAGACTGACGTCTTCATCACGGTAAGTCAAATTTTGGTCAAGGGTAACACGAACTTTATTGTAGGCATAGCCTTCGATAGTCTCTTTTTCTTTCATCGAAAAACGGTCGTAGTAGATATACATACGTGGTTTGAGACCTCTATCATAGCGCTGACGTAAGTGGTGAATATCCTGTAACAGCTGACGATCGGTGATTTGGCTATGATTCTTACCGTCTGTCATCAAGTTAGTGATGGCAAGCGGTGTTGAAACGAGACGAAACTTATGACCGATTCCCTCCTCATCTTTAGCTTTGATCTCTAGAAAGACCTTGCTATCAATTTTGGGATTGGCTAGGTAGGTACGCATGCGGATTTTCTCTTGACGGTGATTACCATCTAAGGCATCTTGGATGACGTCAAAATTATCCGTATCAAAGTAAATATTTGAAATGGTAGATGTCGGATAATCATCCTCTACCAAATACTCCTTAAGATCAGTGAGCAGGTCCTCAAGATTGTCCTTTGAGACCACATATTTTGTTTCAATACGTTTAAAACGTGTTTCCAATTGTTTAACCATGAAAAAACTCCTTTTATAGATAAGATACAAAGCCGTAAAGCAACTCTCAGGAAAATAGGGGGACCAGCCTCAGGAGTTTATCTCCAAGCAGGGCCCATCTTTTCCCCCCGAGTTGTAGGCGTGTTCAATTAGATAAGATTCAAAGCCTTCACTTTAAGATTTGGCTTTTATTTTTATAGTAGAAAATTAAGTTGAGGGCAAATGTACTATTTTATATAGCACTCACTTGCTCGCCTATTAGTCTATGGAACTTTTCTGAAAGAAGGCCTAAGTCAAACTTTCACCAAACTTAACTTAAGAAAAGTTTTAGTTAACCTTCAGAAATGTTTTAGCTAAGTTCCGTAAACTGTAATCATCAAAACGAACCTGAGAGGAAAAAAAGATATGAAATCAAAAAAACTAAAAAAATGGACGACTTTATTAACTTGTGCGACTGCCCTAACAGTCATGACAGCTTGTAGCCAATCAAGCAGTCAGTCAACTGGGACGACGTCAAGCACTACATCAAAAACAAGTGCTGTAACAGCAACGACCAGCAAGAAAACAAATAAGAACAACAGCAACTATTTTACTTCCAAAGATTCTGATACCTCTTATAATGAAAGCTCAGCTACTAAGATTAAGTTATCAGGCTCATCTGCGGATGTTTCAGGTGATGGTGCAGCCCTATCAGGTTCAACTGTAACCATCTCCAAAGCTGGGACCTACGTCATTTCAGGAAAATCCGACGGTGTGCAAATCAAGGTAGATGCTGGTGATTCAGATGATGTCCATATTGTCCTAGATGGCGTTACCATGACAAATACAAATGCAGCAATCAATGCCACAAAAGCTGGTCATGTCTATCTGACACTTAAAGATGGCACTACAAACACACTTTCTGATTCAAGTTCTAATAGTGATGAAGATGCGGATGCTGTGATTTTTTCTAAAGGAGATTTGACCATTAACGGTTCAGGTACTCTAAACATTGATGCCAAGAAAAATAACGGTATTAAAGCCAATGACAGCCTTCATATGACTGGCGGTACCTATAAGATTTCCTCAGTCGGTGATGCCTTCAATGTCAACGATGAACTCAACATCACAGGAACAACTATGACCATTGAAGCGGAAGAAGATGGTGTCAAGGTCGACAATGATGACGACACCTCAGTAGGTACCATGTATCTGTCTGACAATACCATGACCATTAAGGCTGGTGACGACGGTATTCATGCGTCCGGGGACCTGATTATTGATAGTGGTACTTACAAGGTTGAAAAATCAACTGAAGGTATCGAAGGTAAATCTGTGACCATCAATGGTGGAAATATAGATGTCTATGCGACGGATGATGGTGTCAATGCGGCCAATGCTAATGCCAGTCAAAGTGAGATTTTCTTCAAGATGACCGGTGGAACCCTAAATGTTGAGGTTGGTGAGGGTGATACAGATCCAATTGATTCTAACGGCGATATTATTGTATCGGGTGGAACAATCAATCTGACTGGTCAGTCTGGCTTTGACTTCGATGGTTCAGCGACCTATACCGGTGGTGACATTACTATCAATGGTGAGAAACAAACTAAGATTGAAAACTCAATGCCTGGCGGCGGTGGCCCTCAAGGTGGCGGTGGTCCCCAAGGTGGTGGGCAACCAGGTGGCTTTGGCGGAGGTCACTAAAGAGTCATAGGATGAAACAGAAAGGAAGTGCCTATGTATATTATTATTCCAGCTTATGAACCAGACAAACGCCTGATTCAGGTGGTTCAAGATATTACCATAAAACTCCCTAAAGCCCGTATTATTGTTGTTAATGATGGGAGTGGCCCAGGCTATAACGACTATTACGACGAAACGGCTTTTATTGGAGCGACTGTCCTAACTCATCCGATTAATAAAGGAAAGGGAGCTGCTCTTAAGACTGCTTTCGCTTATATTCAAGAAGAAGTAGTCGGTCAGCACCTTTCGGCTCAACCTATAGTCACAGTTGACAGTGACGGTCAGCATCTGATTAAAGATATTGTCCGTGTGGCCAAGGCAACCGAGGAAAATCCAAGTCATCTTGTTTTGGGTGCGCGTGCCTTTGTTGGTAAGGTGCCAGCACGTAGCCGCTTTGGAAATAAAGTGACTGCGGGACTTTTCCGTCTAGTAACTGGCCAAAAGGTGACAGATACTCAGACGGGTCTTCGAGGCATGTCAACTGACCTGATTCCATGGCTTCTTAATCTGGATGGCAATCGTTTTGAGTACGAGTTTAATATGTTGCTTGAAGCCAAAAAATCAGGCCACCAAATCTCTGAAGTCCCAATCGAGACCGTTTATCTGGAGGAAAATAAAAGCTCGCACTTCCGGCCCATTCGTGATTCCATCCGTATTTACAGCCCTTTTTTAAAGTTCTCTAGCATGGCCGTCTTGGCCTCAGTCATTGATGCAACAGCCTTATTTGTGCTCTTTGCCTTGACGAAGAATCTGCTCCTTTCGGTCGTGCTAGCTCGTGTGATTTCGGCTTCCAGCCAGTGTCTGCTGAACGCTAATGTGGTCTTTAATCCGACAAGCTCTCTCTTTAGATCGAGTGTTCGCTACTTTATGTTGGTCTTGGTCCTCCTGGCCTGTAACTATTTCTTACTTAGTAGTCTAGTTGCTATTGGTTTAGGACTGGTTCTAGCTAAATTGCTTACAGAAACCTTGCTATTTTTAATCAGTTACAGGGTTCAACATAACGTGGTTTTTGCTTGATAACTGGCTTAAAAATTGCCAACTGATTGCATAGAGATAGCTTAACCAATGACCTCTAAAAACTTTCCTAAAAAATAGAAAAAACTACCGTTTTCGACATTCGGTAGTTTTTAATGATTATCGAAATGTTTTTCAATTTACATTATGATTAAAAATTGAAATGACTTGATAAAGACTCGAAATGGCTGAAAAAAATATGCTATAATGAAATTGTTTGAATTATGTAGATTTTATTCAAACTAGGAAAATGAAATGAGGACCTAAAATGGGAAAAAAGGTACATTATAAGCTTCACAAAGTTAAGAAGCAGTGGGTGACGATTGCCGTCACTTCGGCAGCACTTGCCACTATCGTAGGTGGTGCTACAGTTGCCAATCAAAAGGTTTCAGCTGATGAAACAACTCAACCAGTTGCCTCTACGACAGCTGAAAGCGATGTTGTCGTTGAAACGCATGAAGTAGCCGCTCCTGCAGCAACTGCTACGACAGATGCGACAGCAACAACAACTGACAAGGCTGCTGATGCTGCAACAGTCGAAACTCCTGCGGCAGCAACCACTGCAGCAGATACAACTACTAATACTGCAACACCAGCAACAACTGATCGTGCAGCAGTAGCAAATGGTGCGACAACAGAAACACCAGCTGCAGCAGCAACAGATACAACGCTTACAGTAGCTGAAAAACCAAAATCTGGTGTTACTGAAAAAGAAGAAACAGCAGCGCTCTCTTTGAACAACATCAAACAAGTTGATGGTAAATACTATTATGTCAAAGAAGATGGTTCATACAAAACAAATTTTGCTGTTTCAGTTAATGGCCAGTTGCTTTACTTCGGTAAAGACGGTGCTTTGACAAGCACATCAACACACTCATTCACACCAGGTACAACTAATCTAGTTGATGCTTTCTCTTCACATAACCGTGCTTACGATTCTAAGAAAGAAAGCTTCGAGTTGGTAGATGGGTACTTGACACCAAACAGCTGGTACCGTCCAGTCACTATTTTGGAAAATGGTGAAAAATGGCGTGTATCAACTGAGAAAGACTTCCGTCCACTTTTGATGGCATGGTGGCCTGATGTAGATACACAAGTAGCCTACCTCAATACTTTCTCTAAACACTTTAACCTTAACGCAACTTATTCAACCAGCCAAAGTCAATCTGAATTGAATGCAGCTGCTAAGACAATTCAAATTAAGATTGAACAAGAAATTTCAGCTAAAAAATCAACTGAATGGCTTCGTCAAGCAATTGAGTCTTTTGTAAAAGAACAAGAGCAGTGGAGTGTTGCAACTGAAAACTATACCCTTGCTGACCACCTTCAAGGGGGAGCTCTTCTTTATGTCAATAATGATAAGACACCTTGGGCAAATTCTGATTACCGTTTGCTTAACCGTACACCAAGTAACCAAGATGGTTCTCTAAATGGTACAGGAAGATACTTGGGTGGTTATGAATTCCTACTTGCCAATGACGTTGATAACTCAAATCCAGTTGTGCAAGCTGAGCAGTTGAACCAAATTCACTATCTTGTGAACTGGGGATCAATTGTTATGGGTGATAAGGATGCTAACTTTGATGGTATCCGTGTTGATGCAGTTGATAATGTTGATGCAGACCTTCTCCAAGTTTATACAAACTACTTCCGCGCAGCCTTTGGTGTGGATAAATCTGAAGCTAATGCACTTGCTCACATTTCTATCCTTGAAGCTTGGGATTTAAATGATAATGCTTATAATCAAAAACATGATGGTGCAGCCCTTGCCATGGATAATAACCTTCGTTATGCAATTATGGGTGCACTTTATGGTTCGGGCTCTTCATTGAAAGATTTGATTACTAGCAGTTTGACAGACCGTACAAATAATAGTAAGTATGGAGATACACAAGCTAACTATATCTTTGCGCGTGCTCATGATAACCTTGTTCAAGATATCATTCGTGATATTGTTCAAAAAGAAATCAATCCAAAATCAGATGGTTATACCATGACTGATGCTGAATTGAAACGTGCCTTTGAAATCTATAATGAAGATATGAAGAAGGCAGAAAAACGTTATACTATTAACAATATTCCAGCTGCCTATGCTTTGATTCTTCAAAATATGGAGCAGGTAACTCGTGTTTATTATGGAGATCTCTATACGGATAACGGCCAATATATGGCTACCAAGTCTCCTTACTACGATGCTATCACAACGCTCTTGAAGAACCGTATGAAATATGTTTCAGGTGGACAATCGATGAAAGTCGACACGTTCAATGGAAAAGAAATCTTGTCATCTGTTCGTTACGGTAAAGATATTATGACTGCTGACCAAACTACGGGTGTAGCAGAAACAAGTAAACATTCTGGTATGTTGACCCTTATTGCCAATAATCAGGATTTCTCATTGGGTGATGGTACTTTGAAAGTTAACATGGGTAAACTTCATGCTAACCAAGCCTACCGTCCATTACTTCTTGGTACTGATAAGGGAATTGTCACTTACGAAAATGATGCAGCAGCAGCTGGAAAAATTAAATACACTGATGCTGAAGGAAACTTGTCTTTCAGTGGAGATGAAATCAAGGGGTATCGAACTGTTGATATGAGAGGTTATCTTGGTGTATGGGTACCAGTAGGCGCACCTGATAACCAAGATATCCGTGTTAAAGGTTCAGATAAGAAACTTGACAAGACATTTTCTGCTACTGAAGCATTGGACTCACAAGTTATCTATGAAGGTTTCTCAAACTTCCAAGATTTTGTTGAAAAAGATAGCCAATATACTAATAAATTGATTGCAGAAAATGCAGAACTCTTCAAGTCATGGGGAATTACATCATTCGAGATGGCTCCTCAATTTGTATCGGCTGATGACCGTACCTTCCTTGATTCTGTTATCCAAAATGGTTATGCCTTTACGGACCGCTATGACCTTGCCATGAGTAAGAATAACAAATACGGTTCTAAAGAAGATCTTCGTAATGCCCTTAAAGCCCTTCACAAGCAAGGTATTCAAGCAATTGCTGACTGGGTTCCAGATCAACTTTACCAATTGCCAGGACAAGAAGTTGTAACAGCAACACGTGCAAATAGTTATGGTACTCCAAAGGCCAATGCTTATATCAATAACACTTTATATGTTGCAAATTCTAAATCATCAGGTAAGGACTTCCAAGCTCAATATGGTGGTGAGTTCCTTGATGAGCTCCAAAAGAAATATCCACAGTTGTTTGAAGATGTGATGATATCAACTGGTAAGAAGATTGATCCATCTGTTAAAATCAAGCAATGGTCCGCTAAGTACATGAATGGTACAAATATCCTTGGTCGTGGTAATCGTTATGTTCTCAGTAACGATGCTACTGGTCGCTATTATCAAGTTACTGATAATGGCATCTTCTTGCCAAAACCTTTGACAGACCAAGGTGGTAAGACAGGTTTCTACTATGATGGTAAGGGTATGGCCTACTTTGATAATAGTGGTTTCCAAGCTAAGAATGCTTTCATTAAATATGCTGGAAATTACTATTACTTCGATAAAGAAGGTTATATGTTGACTGGTCGTCAAGATATCGATGGTAAGACTTATTTCTTCTTGCCAAATGGTATCCAGCTTCGCGATTCTATTTATCAGCAAGATGGTAAATATTATTACTTTGGTAGCTTTGGTGAGCAGTACAAAGATGGTTACTTTGTATTCGATGTACCGAAAGAAGGTACTTCAGAAACAGAAGCTAAATTCCGTTATTTCTCACCAACTGGAGAAATGGCTGTTGGCTTGACTTATGCTGGTGGAGGATTGCAATACTTTGATGAAAATGGCTTCCAAGCTAAAGGTACTAAGTATGTGACTCCAGACGGAAAACTCTACTTCTTTGATAAAAATTCAGGTAATGCCTACACAAATCGTTGGGCAGAAATCGATGGTATCTGGTATGAATTCAACGATCAAGGCTATGCACAAGCTAAGAAGGGTGAATTCTACACAACAGATGGCTCAACATGGTTCTACCGTGATGCAGCTGGTAAAAATGTGACAGGTGCTCTTACTTTGGATGGTCACGAATACTACTTCCGTGCAAATGGTGCCCAAGTTAAAGGTGAATTTGTTACTGAAAATGGCAAGATTAGCTACTACACTGTAGATAATGGTTACAAGGTTAAAGACAAGTTCTTCGAAGTGAACGGCAAGTGGTACCATGCTGATAAGGATGGTAACCTCGCCACAGGTCGTCAAACAATTGACCACCTTAACTATTACTTCAATGCTGATGGAAGCCAAGTCAAATCTGATTTCTTCACTCTTGATGGTGGTAAGACATGGTACTACGCCAAAGATAATGGTGAAATCGTGACAGGTGCCTATAGTGTTGGTGGTAAAAACTATTACTTCAAAGAAGATGGTAGTCAAGTCAAAGGCGACTTTGTTAAGAATGCTGACGGATCACTTTCTTACTATGACAAAGATTCAGGTGAGCGTCTCAATAACCGTTTCTTGACAACTGGTAACAATGTTTGGTACTACTTCAAAGATGGTAAGGCTGTAACAGGACGCCAAAATATCGATGGTAAAGAATATTACTTTGATAATTTGGGACGTCAAGTTAAAGGTAGCCCAATCAGCACACCAAAAGGAGTAGAATACTACGAATCAGTTCTTGGAGAACGTGTGACAAACACATGGATCACTTTCCAAGACGGTAAGACTGTCTTCTTCGATGAAAATGGTTATGCTGATTTTGATAAATAATCAATCAATCTAATCTTAATCTGAGAGATTAAGTGAAAAACGATATGATTTGACATGAATTTATAGGTGAAATTTCTTGAAAACGAGAATCGTTTAAAGAAATTTTGCCTTTTTTTGCTCCTTAAAGAAAAAAATCTGACAAATATCAATTTTGAGTCAGAATCATTGTAAAAGCTATTGTATCAAGGACTTT
>ENA-OVGM01000789-OVGM01000789.1-human-gut-metagenome-genome-assembly--contig:-NODE-789-length-30351-cov-9.696660_pt1 | contig 30351 bp, 20 predicted proteins | sample MGYA00237773_ERZ505425 | MGnify/ENA primary metagenome ERZ505425 (study PRJEB26158, sample SAMN06016407) | human gut metagenome | biome: human gut; feature: ankylosing spondylitis patient; material... | reverse complement strand
TATTGATTTTCGGTTTGGCTATTCCCGTTATTCAGTTGGGAGGCGGAATACTGATCTGTAAGACGGCAATGGAGTTGTTGGGCGATTCGGGTTCTTCTGATAAAGGAGAGGCCAGTCAGAATGTGGATGGTTTCAGATGGAAGAATATCGAACAGAAGATTTTTTATCCCATCACGTTCCCTATCAGCATCGGACCGGGTAGCATATCGGTCATCTTTACTTTGATGGCGTCCGCCAGTGTCAAAGGCAAACTATTGCAAACCGGAATTAATTATTTGGTCATTGCGCTTGTCATTATTTGTATGGCGGCCATCTTCTATGTATTTCTTTCGCAAGGACAGAGGTTTATTCAGAAATTGGGACCTGTGGGAAATCAAATCATTAATAAGCTCGTAGCCTTTTTTACTTTCTGCATCGGTATTCAGATTTCAGTGACGGGTATATCTCAAATATTCCATCTGAATATACTCTGATTGATAGGTATATTCTTATTTGACAGCTAAATACGTATTTGTACTTATTGAAATGAAAGTGATAAAAACAATCAATTTTTCTTTGCTTTCATAGCCTTTAGGGTGTTTCTTCGTACAGAGCGGATGGCAGGAACCAGTAAGTCCGGTTCCATGATTTCCAGCATGGTACGTAATTCCTGTTGCAGTTCCGGGATGGAGCGCGTCAGTTGATAAGCCAGTTTCATGCAGAGAGATTGCACACCGGCTGGTTCTTCACGGGATATCATGTGTTCCATGCAGAAATCGAGGAAATCCACTCGTGGCGGGTCGGCGGCAGGTTGCTGGCATATCAGGTTCAGGATCATTCTCCGCTTTCCCGAATGTGGACAGGTCATGGCGGCATCAATCAACTCGTCCTGTCGTTGGCTTAACCATTCTACATCTGCTTTGGAGAAATGGGTACATACCCACAATGCCTGATAGGAAACAATGTGGTCTTCGTCGAATATCAGTTGGTAGATTTCTTCTCTAAAACGCTTGTCGTCTTGTATGAAATGAAGTACTTCTCTGATATCTTCAATGTGTACACGTTCGGATAATCTGGCACGTAGGTTCATGTTTCTTTTCTTTTATCATTAAATTAGCTCAACAATTGCTTGGGGAACTTACTCAACTGATGTTTGTTTGATATTAATTTCTGTCACCGGTATTCGCTTCCGGCAGTTGTAAATGAAGAATGGGGAAAGGTTTGCCCATGCTGTCCGTTTCATCTCTGCCAATGATCTGGAATCCCAGATGGAGATAGAATTGGAGTGCCTTTTCATTCTGTTCGTTGACATCTACTTTATCCATCTGTTTTTTGTCTCTTGCGTATTCTATTAATCGTTTGCCGTATCCTTTTCCCTGCTCGTCAGGATGTACAAACAACATTTCGATCAGTTCGTCGCTTAGTCCCATGAAAGCGGCAATCTTTCCGTTGGCATTGCGGATAACAAAAAGTTCAACGACTGGTAGATAATGTTCCCGCATCAGTGGTTTGTAAAACTGGATATCTTCTTCCGTCAGGAAATCATGCGTGTGACGGACGGACGTTTCCCATACATGGAGGATTTCTTCATAATCTTCCGGAGTAGGTTGGGAGATGCCGGGGAGATAATAACACTGGTGGTCGTAGATATTTCCGTTGTAAGTCAGTTCTGCCTGATGGAGGGTTCCTTCATAGATGAAACCGTTCTTTTTCAGGACTTTCTGTGAACGTTTATTATGTGGATAACAAGTGGCAGTGATGAGGCTTAGTTTCAACTTTTCAAAACCGTATTTAAGAACGCCTTGCACTGATTCAGTCATATATCCTTTGCCCCAATAAGTCTCGTCGAGCCAATAACCCAACATTCTCACTTGTGGGTTTTCTCGTTTGGGATCGGGGATGATTCCTACGGAACCGATCAGTTGTTGCGTTTCTTTTAGTATCATTGCCCATATACCCTCCTGATTAATAAATGTAGAATGGAGTATACGGTGGGACTCTTCCAATGTCCGGTGGGGCGGCCATCCGGCATTGTTCCCCAAATTCGGGTTTTGGCAACAGGCGAAAAATGCTTCTGCATCTTCTTCTTCAAAAGGGCGGAGAAGCAAGCGTTCTGTATCGAGCGTTACGGAATGAATACTTTCTGTTTCAGTGTTTGGTCTAGCTTCAGCTTCCGGTCCAACTTCAGTTTCAGTTCCGATTGCTGTTTCTCCTTTTCCTTCTCCTCCTCCTGTTATTTCCTGATATACACACTCAATCCGATTTCCATCAGGATCGAGCACAACACTTTCAAAGTATCCGTCTCCCGAAGTACGCGGTTCACCGGCGATGGTATATCCTTCCGAACGCATCTGTTCGGTGAAACGTAATACTTCTTCCTGGCTGGGAAAGGTGAAAGCAAAGTGTGTTAGTCCGACCCTATTTTCTTCAATGGGTGTGTTTTGTACGTCTGTACGGCTCATGAGTTCCAAGTCAGTTCCCTCTCCGAAAGAAATAAAGTATGACTCAAATCCTTTTTTGGGATTAATGTATTTCTCGTTGCTTTTTCCTCCGAAGAAGCGGACATAAAATTCTTTTAATTCTTCCAGCCGGAAGGTCCAAATGGCAATATGATGCAGTTTCATATAAATGTTTTTTTATTCCTATTACTTTTTACTTTGTTTCAATCCTGATTCGCACCGAACGTGTTTTGTGTCGCTCTTAATGCTGTATTACGTATTCGTAAACGATGCGGGAAATATCGGCGATAATCTTACTGTTCGCCTGACTGTTTTCTTCAGAATCCTTCACGAAGACAGCTATGCTATAAATACGTCCATCGGGTAAAAGAACGAAACCGATGTCGTTACAACCAATCTGTTGTCCTTTCGCATTCCGGTCTCCCGTTCCGGTTTTGTGACCTACGGTTACTTTTTTATCAAGCAACGGAGCAACCAAACGGTCTTGCCCGGTTTGACATTCCACCATTGTCTGATATATAAAGTCTTTGTACACTTTTGCAAACAAAGGTTTCTTGTGGAATATCTCCAATAATTCGGCAGCAGCTAACGGAGTGGTCCAGTTTTGATAACATAGATTCAAGTCTTTGTGCATCGCCGTTTCTGTTCCAACGATGGCACATTCCCGAACTCCTAATGAATGGATATACCTATTCACAGCTTCCGGACCACCTTGATAGTTGAAAAGAATATCGCAAGCATTGTTATCGCTCTGCTGAAGTGTGTATCTTAACAGGTCGGCAATGCTCATTTCAATTCCCCCTTGCGGATATTTATCTCGCAGCGGACTGTAAGTATCTGGCTTTAAATCTGATTTTTTGATTGGCAACCGGGTGTCCAGTGATTGTTTTTTCTTTCCCATATAATCGGCCAATGCCAACGCCTGATGAAACTTGAATACGCTCATCAACGGGTAGTGAATGTCATTATTGACAGTTACTGTATCTTTTCCGTTAATAATAACGGCAATCCCTATTTCAGCTTTCTTATCTTTGATTGCCTGTTTCAACTGTGTTTCAAGTTTGCTTTGTTGGGCAAGCAGGAGGGTGGGTACTAAACAAAGAAGCACTATGAATGAACGCATAATCAATTTCCTCTTTTAACGGGTTACTAATTCTCTATTGAAATCACATTCTCTATTGAAGTCACAAAGGTATAAATAGTAATTGCCTTTGCAAATTCTCATTCAAAAATAGTGATGTCGGATAAGAAATTCCTACTTTTGTGAATTAATCAATAAGTGAATAGATATTATGTTAAAATGTCAGTCGGAATTGTTTCAGCCGTCATTGAAATTGGTGGATGGCTTGAAGATGAATACAAAAGAGGAATTAAAGAGGATGGCGAAAATTTTGCTTTTACCTGTTCCTACCAAGTTGCACAAGGATGAGTATGTAACTTATTTTGCAGAAGCTGTTTTGACCTGTCCTGAAATGTGGCTTTCCCGGTTGACGCATTATGAACTGGCATTACTTGATAAGTTAGTGAAAGCGGGATCTGGTAGTTACGTAGAATGTACAAATTCTTTTTTGGTGACTACTTTGGAAACTCTTTCTTTCATAGCAACGGACTGTAGTCACATGGATGAGAGTAAAGTCCGTTATATGATCTGCGATGAATTGCGTGAGGCAGTAGCTCCTTATCTGAATGAACTGTTGACTTCCCAAAAGCAATCTGTTCGTTTTATGATAGAACAGTATGCCTGTGGAATCGTAAATTTATATGGTTTTCTCTCTTATTCGGACTTATTGTATATACTGGTAGGCTATTTGCAGCATTCAGTGACAAAAGAAGAAATAGCTGACAGTTTGGCTAATTCGGCATTGATACAGCGACTAACCTTTGAAGTGGAAGATGGTTATAATACAAACCTTTACATAGAGTCTCCTTTTTTGGATGATTTTGAATCTTTGGAGGAGCAATTGTATCTGCGCCGTGATATACCGGACAGGAAGAAGTTTTCTAAAGAGGAAGCCTTTTCAGCGGGCATGATGCCATTGAGTATCATTCCTAATCCGTGTTGGGATGAATTGAAGGAGTATATGATGAAGAAACTGGGATATACGGAGGAAAAAGCGAATAGCAGTTTGGCATATTTGTGGTTTACTGCTCAAACGGAAGAAAATTCAATGTCTATTATTACTTCAATGATTAGCCACAAACTTTCTTCCATGCAGGAACTGCAAGAGGCCATTGAACTATTTATGGATTATGTGAATCATTGTCCCCGTTGGTTCTTGAAAGGTTATTCTTCGGATGAAGCATTCGTTTTATTTGAAAAAGACAAATTAAAAAAGAATCCTCCCCGCATTGTTGCAGGTCCCAATATGGAAGCTGCCGGTATGGACATTACTCCGGAAATGCAGGCAAGGATAGACAATCTGTTTCGTGGCATGCCTTCCGAACACACGGTCGGAAGGAACGATCCTTGTCCCTGTGGAAGCGGGAAGAAGTATAAAAAGTGTTGTGGCAGAAATAATTAAGAAAAGGACGATTGCGGAAGAATATCCTGCAATGAGACATATTATGAATTTGGAAGAACAGTGAATTAGATGAGTACTTTTCGTTCCATAGAAGAACTGGTCAAGAGTCTCGACAGGGAGAAAGAACTCTTGAAAGAAATGTTTGCTAAACGGAAATCTCTTTCGTTCCGTTATGATTATGCGCTTGAAATGACGGAGTACAAAGAAGAGCGTATCCGCTATCTGATAGACTATGGAGTCATCCGGGACACTGGCGACTTTCTTGAAATGGAGGATATTTATCTGAAATTCTTTGAAGATGTGCTCGAAGTAAATGAAGAAATCAATGTATCTTTCGTGCAGGATTACCTGACACGACTGAATGAAAACATTGACTATTACTTGAAAGAGAATAACGAACAACGTAAATACAACTACCAGCGTGAAGTGAAACGCTGCTTGAAAAACATCGCTCTGACTACAGTCCGCAATGTGATGGATCTGAAAAGAAACATGGATAATACCTATAAGAACGAACCTAATTATAAGATAAAAAAGACCAAACTTGTCCGCCTCGATGAGAAACGGAATAATATTGCTCTGCTGATTCGTAAAAGTGAGGAATTGATAGACTACGGACAGCCTGTTTTCTTCCGGGTGGCGATGGACGTACAAATGCGGAATGTAGTTAGTGACGTGAAACTTCAGCTAAATGACTCGTACCATAACCTGATTGAAATCCAGAAACAAATCATCCATTATCTGAATCTGATAGATTATCAGAACCGTATCTTTGAGAAAGTAAAGAAGTTGAAGTACTTGAAAGACCAGTTCTTGTTGGAAGAACATACAAGTATCCGTTCTGTTGCCGCACAAAAAAATCCTGTCTGGATGGAGCCGCAGGTCGGTTATCGCATCAAGCTTTCCATTGATAATCTACGGACTTCCGATGAGGCTTTTCAGATTTTGAAGAAACTTGTCGCGCGGCAGAAAAATTCTCCGAAAGGAATGAAACAACTGGCAGATGCCATTCCGGAAGGATACCTGGATGGGCAGTCGCAAATGATAGATACCGTAAACTTGCAGGAAGTGCATAATTCATTTATGGCGTCCAGCACCCACCTGTTCTCTTTTGTGATGAACTATCGCTACCGGAAAGAGGTGACACGTGGAGAGAAATTAATCTTTTTCTGCCAACTGGCATCACAGTATGCCGACGAACTTCGCTTTACGGATACTTATGAAATCTCCGATGAAGTGGAATACCCTTTAATATATGCCAAATGATGTATGCTGAATGCTAAAAACAGATGACTATGAAATATACTGAAGAGATATTTAATATACTTAGCAAAGGGGGATTCATTTCTTCCAATAGTGTCTCTACCCAAGTGAAACGCTTGTATGATGCCATTGAGGAAGATTTGCCCGATTATTATGATTACTATAAAGGCATCGGTTTTTATCTGGAAGGTGGTGACGGTTATTACTACTTTACTCGCAAGGAATCGAAAGTCGATTTGGAACGTAAACTGGAAGCAATTCAGAAGTGGATTGATTACTTGAGTTTCCTGAAAACCTATCATTCGGCATTCGGCCCGGGCTTTCTGTTTCGTGCTGCTGATATTGAGATTCAGATAGGATGCGATATCGAACTGAAAGAAAAGGCAACTAAACTGTTTTCGGATAAGAAGAAATATGATGAAGTAGTCGGCAAACTGCTGAAAGAACTGGAGAGTATAGGACTGATAGAGAAAGAAAACGAACTCGACGGGACATATAAAGTTTTGTCGGCTTTCCATTATATGGAAGACTTGGTTGATTGTATCACAATTTCAGAGGAGGTGCAAGATGAGATACCTGAATAAGATTATTTTTCTGAACAGTGCCCATATTCCATACGCGGAAGTGAAGTTGGATGGGAACGTACATTTTATAGGTACGCAAGGTGTCGGTAAGAGTACGCTGCTCCGTGCCATCCTATTCTTTTATAATGCTGACAAACTAAGACTAGGCATTCCGAAGGAGAAGAAAAGCTTCGATGCTTTTTACTTTCCATACGCCAATTCTTACATTATCTATGAAGTGATGCGGGAGAATGGGGCGTATTGTGTGGTAGCTGCCAAATCCCAGGGACGGGTGTTTTTCCGTTTTATTGATGCGCCATTCCAACAGGACTGGTTCATTGACGAACACAATGTGGTACATTCCGAGTGGGGACGCATCCGCGAACATATCGGTTCGAAGATTCAGATTACTGCACAAGTGACTAGCTATGAAATGTATCGGGACATTATTTTCGGTAATAACCGCAAGCATGAAATGATACCTTACCGCAAGTTTGCCATTGTGGAAAGTGCAAAATATCAGAATATTCCCCGTACGATACAGAACGTCTTTTTAAATTCCAAACTGGATGCTGATTTTATAAAAGATACCATTATCCGTTCGATGAGTGATGAGGATATCTCTGTCGATTTGGACTTCTATCGTAGCCAGATAAAGGAATTCGAGCAGGAATACAGGGACGTGATGCTTTGGTTTACAAAGAACAAGAATGGAGAAGTGCCTGTCCGGAAGATGGCGGAGAAAGTAATGAACGCCTATCGTGACTTGATTTATACTCAAAAGCAGATTGGTGAAGGGCGTGCGGAGCTTAACTTTGCGGAGAAACAGGCTTTGCATGAGATTCCGTTAGTGAAGGAAGAACAGGCTAAAGCGGAGACGGAACGTGAACGGTTGCTGCGGCTTATGGGTGAACTGCAACAAAAGTACACCAATGAGCGTGATGGCTTGATTAGGGATATAGGTATAATAAACGATTTGCTCAAAAAGATACGTGAGAAACGTCTGCATTACGAGCAGATGCAGATTGAAGAAATCATCAAACGGGTATCTTGCGAAGAATTACTGATTCAGGAACTTGAACAAGTCCGGAATATGAAATCGGAACTGACAAGGGCTTATGAGGACGTATTGAGTAAGTACCGATTGCTGTTTGAGAAACTGGAAGCTGATTTCCGTACTTTTGAGAATAGCCAGCAAGCACGGATAAATGCTCGGAATGCGGAGATTGCCGGCAAGCAGGAAGAATTGATGCAACAACTTCGTGTGGAAGAAGAGAAAGTAAGGGCAACGCAAGAAGAGAAAGTGCAGACTGTGGATAATCGTATCCGGCAGTTGCGCGATGAACAGGCACAGTGTAACCTGAAACTTCAAAAGGTGAAATACGAACATCCCCATCAAAAGGAAATGTCCGATTGTGAAGACGGCATCAACGAACTGCGCAAAAAGGACAAGGAACTGGAACATAGCATCCGTCAGCAACAAGGAGAAATAAAGCAGTTGAGGCAGGAGTGTGAATGGAAAGTGAAAGAGTTGAAATGGGAATTTCAGGCAAAGATGGAGACCGTTCGTAAAGAACGGAGCGCGATTGAAGAACAGTTACAAACATTGGATGCCTTGATTGAGAAACGAAAAGGTTCTTTGTGTGAATGGCTGGAGAAGAACAAACCGGATTGGCAGGAGACGATAGGCAAGGTGGCGGATGAGGAACTGGTGTTGTACAACAATGAACTGCAACCTCAATTAGTGAATAAGGAAGCTACTTTGTTCGGCGTTTCACTCAATCTGACAGCAATCGAGCGTTCTGTCCGCACTCCCGAGGAAATGAAGCAGGAGCGCGACAGGCAACAAGCAGCCCGGCAACTCTGTACCGACCGTCTCACCCGACTGACGGAAGAAGAGGGGGAAGCTGTTTCTTCTTTGGAGAAGAAGTATTCGAAGCAAATACATAGTATTTTGGAAGAACAACATCTGATGGAAGCCGAGCGAATGCAGATTCCTGCAAAATTGAAGAATTTGCAGGCTGATTACGCCTCATGGAAGACGAAAGAGGAGGAATGGAAAAGAGCTTGTGTCGAAGAATTACAGGCGCAACTGAATGATATCGGTCATCGTCTTTATGTGGCGGAAGGCGAGAAGGAGAAGCATTTGGCGGAACGGGAAAAACTGTTGAAAGCTTGCCGGAAAGTGTATAATGACAGCAGGACGGAACTCCGGAAGGAACTGGAGGAGTTTGTTGCCGGCATTCAGCAAGAGATAGAGCGGATGAAACAGCAAACTGCGGAGCGGAAAAAGGAATTGAAGCAGGCGCAGGAGAATGAATTGAATGGAAAGGGTGCTGATACGGTCACTATCCGCAAGTATGATGACAGGCTTGCCGAAATAAATAAAGAATTAGATTATATAGGTAAATCCCGCCCGCAAGTTCTTTATTATGAAAGAGACAAGGAGGAACTGTTTGATAAAGAACCTGCTACGCGAAGCCGGAAGAAAGAACAGGATGCGAAGCTAGTTGCATTGGACGAACGTTTCGCTCTGAAAAAGGAGAAGTTGCAGGTTCAGAAAAAAGGGGCGGACGAGCACCTCGACCGGATTAACAAGGAATTGCACTTATTGGAGGATGGATTGAATAAAGTGGATATGTTCCGGAAAGATGAAACTTTCTGTCCGCCTTCTGTGACAGAAATAGGAGAGAAGCCTACTCGGAAAAATTGCGATGTTATTGTGGAAGAGTTGAAGTCGCTCATCGTATCCACTATCAGAAAAACAGAAGAATTCAAGAAAGCGGTGACGCAGTTCAATGGAAACTTCTCGTCAAAAAACACGTTTCATTTCCGTACGGAACTGGTTGGAGAACAGGATTACTATGATTTCGCTTCCAATCTGTGCGAGTTTGTGGATAATGATAAGATTTCCGATTATCAGAAACATATCAGTGAACGGTATACGGATATAATCCGCCGGATTTCGCAGGAAGTGGGAGGACTGACCCGTAATGAAAGCGAGATACACAGAACAATAAAGGATATCAACGACGATTTTGTCAAGCGGAATTTTGCCGGAGTAATAAAGGAAATAGCTCTTCGCCCGCTTCAGAGCAGCGATAAACTGATGCAGTTATTGCTGGAGATTAAACGGTTTAGCGATGAGAACCAATATAATATGGGAAAGGTTGACTTGTTCTCGCAGGATTCCCGTGAAGATGTCAATGCGGTGGCTGTCCGGCATTTGTTGTCGTTTATGAAATTCCTGCTCGACGAGCCGGGACGCAGGCGGTTGGCGCTTGCCGATACATTCAAACTGGAGTTCCGCGTGAAAGAGAATGATAATGATACGGGATGGGTGGAGAAGATTGCCAATGTAGGTTCCGACGGCACGGATATTCTGGTAAAAGCAATGGTCAATATCATGCTGATTAATGTGTTCAAAGAAAAGGCGTCACGTAAGTTTGGTGACTTTAAAATCCATTGTATGATGGATGAAATAGGCAAGTTACACCCCAACAATGTGAAAGGTATTCTAGACTTTGCCAATTGCCGGAATATATTGTTGGTAAATAGTTCTCCCACTACTTACAATGTGGAAGATTATCGTTATACCTATTTATTGAGTAAAGACGGGCGGTCAAATACACAGGTTGTCCCATTGTTAACCTATAATAAGATAGAAAAATGAGTGGCAGTTTATTTACATTGGCAATGGCGAGGCTGGTTCTGAAAATGCTGGGCGGCGAGCTCATACCTTACACAAAGTTTGATGGACTGATAGCAAATAGATTAATGGATGAGGGAATCATCACTATTGTTCCCCGAGGGAGTAAGCGTAGTTTTCGTATGATTGACCCGGAAGGATGCCGTATCTACATCTCCCAGAATTATACTTCCGGCATGGAGCTGGAAGATTGGATTGAGATGAAGAACTGTCCGGATGAAGTGTCGCGTTCGGAGCAAGTGGCGAAGGCGGGGGACTCTAAATTGAGATATACCCGTACGTTCAAAGGTTTTCTCCTCAATTGTTATACGCCTATAGAAGCTACGTTTCATGGCGAACCATGTGTGCTTTCTCCCTTGCAAGGCACTTCTATTTTCATGCAGGATTACGAATATTTCCGTATTCCTGAAGATATTGTAGTAGTGGGTATAGAGAATGGAGAGAATTTTCAGCATATCCGTGCCCAAAAGTACTTGTTTGAAGGAATGAAAGTTCTTTTCGTGTCCCGTTATCCGCAATCGAAGGATTTGTGTAACTGGCTAAAGATAATTCCCAATCGCTATATTCATTTCGGAGACATAGATTTGGCTGGCATTTCTATCTTTTTAAATGAATTCTATGTCAAATTGGGCAACCGTGCGGAATTTTTCATTCCAGCAGATGTGAAGAAACGACTCAAGGACGGAAACCGGCAGCTTTATGATAATCAGTATTTGCGTTATAGGGCTATGTTGGTTTCTGACGAACGTTTAAGACCATTGGTAGCAATGATTCATAAATATGGGAAAGCGTATGAACAAGAAGGATATATAAAGTATTAAATTAGTCATATCAGCATCTCTATGAAATAAAAAATAAAATATATCTGTCATCTGTCACGGATTATAATCTAACTTGCAGAGTATAAGTATTTAATAGTGTGACAGCACAGTGTGACAGCAGTGTGATGGCAATAATGCTGTCACCTAGAAAACAAAGACAAAATAAAGACGCTGCTCGAAAATAAATAGTATCAGCCATCAATGGATTAGTAGTTCAATTTATTATCCTCGTACTTATGAGTTGTGTCCTGCCTTGAAACCAACAGTTTCAAGGTGCGAAACTTTAGTTTCATACGCTTGAAACTATAGTTCCAATTGCTTGAAACCATTGGTTTCTCACCGATGAAACTACAGTTTCCCTTAGCTGGAACTGTAGTTTCAAGCAGGGAAAACTAATTTGCCCCGTAATTCGGCGGTGGCAATCCCATTTCTTTCGGTTAAAGAAATGCTTGATATATCAATAATTTTCTGTATTAAAACTTGTTTTCTTTGCCGGTTTCGGATATTATGACTAATTTAGCAGTCTCAACGATCACAAAGACGCTGACAAAACAAATTATTATCAAATTAATGAAAATTACTCAATTTCGTAGGAACGAAGATACGATAGCGCTTAGCGTAATGGATCTTGATATACTGGTAAATAAGATAAAGACAGAAATAAAATCCCGTCCTGTTTCTACATTCAGAGAGCATCTGCGATATATCCTTCCCGATGAACGGTGTATGTTTGCCAATAAACTTCCCCAAATAATTCCTGCCGCCGAATTTCGAAAAGTAAACGGTCAGAAACAAATGAAAAACTATAACGGTATTGTAGAGTTGACTGTCGGTCCCTTATCCAATAAATCTGAAATAGCATTAGTGAAACAAAAAGCCTGCGAGCAACCGCAAACCCGTTGTGTTTTTATGGGTTCAAGTGGCAAAACGGTGAAAATATGGGCTACCTTTACCCGACCGGACAACTCCCTTCCCAAAACACGGGAAGAAGCGGAACTATTCCACGCCCACGCCTATCGGCTGGCTGTGAAATGTTATCAGCCCCAAATCCCGTTCGATATACTTCCCAAAGAACCGACTCTGGAACAATATTCGCGCTTATCCCACGACCCGGACATCATATATCGTCCGGATTCAGTCCAGTTTTATCTCTCCCAACCGTCATCAATGCCCGAAGAAACCACTTTCCGGGAATCGGTTCAAGCAGAAAAATCTCCATTGACCCGTGCCGTACCGGGATATGATGCGGAAAATGCCTTCTTGATGCTTTTCGAAGCCGCTTTTCGGAAAGCGTATGCCGATCTCCGGGAAGCGGGACTCGAATTGCGCGAAGACACATGGCATCCTTTAGTTGTCCAACTGGCCAAAAACTGTTTTGCTTCGGGACTTCCGCAAGAAGAAGTCGTGAAACGTACTGTTTTCCACTTCTATCTGTATAAACAGGAAGAACTTATCCGGCAAATGATTGGCAATATATATACCGAGTGCAAAGGCTTCGGCAAGAATATCAGCCTAAGCAAAGAGCAGCAACTCGCCTTGCAGACTGAAGAATTCATGAAACGCCGCTATGAATTCCGCCATAACACCCAAATTGGTGAGGTAGAATATCGTGAAAGGCTTTCTTTTCGTTTCCGTTTCAATCCTCTCGATAAACGTGCGCTGAACAGCATTGCTTTGGATGCGCAAATGGAAGGTATCCCGTTGTGGGACAGGGACATTAGTCGTTATATTTACTCCAACCGCGTGCCTGTATTCAATCCGTTGGAAGATTTTCTCTACCGGCTTCCCGCATGGGACGGTAAAGACCGTATTCGTGCATTGGCAGCCACCGTCCCTTGTAAGAATCCGTATTGGATGGATTTGTTCCACCGTTGGTTCCTCAATATGGTTTCTCATTGGAAAGGAAGCAATAAAAAGTATGCAAACAGTGTTTCGCCCTTACTTGTCGGACCGCAAGGGACACGTAAATCCACCTTTTGCCGGAGCATAATGCCTCCTTCCGAGCGTTCCTATTATACCGACAGTATTGATTTTTCCCGAAAGAAAGATGCCGAACTTTACCTCAATCGTTTTGCACTTATCAATATCGATGAATTTGACCAGGTAAGTTCGACACAACAAGGCTTTCTGAAACATATTCTGCAAAAGCCTGTACTGAATGTGAAGAAACCTCATGGCAGTGCCGTGCTTGAAATGCGTCGGTACGCCTCATTCATAGCTACAAGTAACCAGAAAGACTTGTTGACCGACCCTTCCGGCAGTCGTCGTTTTATTTGTATCGAAGTGACCGGAGTGATTGACACCAACCGTCCGATAGACTATGAGCAGCTTTACGCACAAGCTATGTACGAATTGGAACATGGCGAACGTTACTGGTTCGACCAGGAGGAAGAAAAGATCATGGTGGAAAACAACCGTGAATTTGAACAAGTCCCGCCGGAAGAGCAACTTTTCTTCCGTTATTTCCGTGCCGCACAGCCTGAAGAAGGGGAGTGGTTGTCTCCAGCGGAGATTATGGAAGATATTCAAAAAGGCAGTTCAATCCCGATGTCTGTCAAGAGGGTTAATTCCTTCGGAAGAATACTGAAAAAGCAAGAAATACCTTCCAAACATACGCGTAGCGGTACACTCTATCATGTTGTAAGACTAATAACCAGGTGACGGCAAAAATGCCATCACCCTGCCGTCACCTCTTGCTGTCACAGTCTTATCGGTTCATTACTAAACTATTAACTCCTAATCTGTGACAGATGACAGCAACTCACCAAATATATTCTTCTGTGTAACATTGGTAAGTTGGTTCTTCTTTTATCCCTTTATTACGGAATAGTTGTCTGATATAGGCTTGGTCTTTAGGCATAAGCCCCCGTTCTCCACGATAGAACCGATAATATCCCGTTTTTCCATAGTGTCCGACCATTTGTATTCTGATACTGATCGCATCTTCATAGGGAATTCTGTTAAGCAACTGTTTAAGTCCCCATGCCACATGGACTTTTACAGTAGTTTTAAAACATTCGCATTGGTTTCCATCCGCAGGATAACGTGCCGGATTTACGATGGAGATATAAAGGTAATCTGTTGTATCAAGTTGTGTAGCTATGTGGCGCAGGCATTTGGAGGCTTGTGGACATTGAGCGTTGAGGCAACGGGCAAAATTGTAAGGGACAGACAGACTGTCGGGTTCTTCTTTCATCTTGTTGGGCTTATTTTATTTGTGAAATACTGTTGTAAATATAGCAAACAGAATTCTTCACAAAAGTAGGACTTTATTTTGGGAATGGGAAGCGTTGGGATTGCTTTATTTGTATACAATGGGATTTTTTTATGTCCCTGATGTGTTATTGGCATTTCTAATTCTCCTTCTTATATCTTCACGTAATTCTTGGTTTATTCTTATTAATCGTTCATTTTCAATATTTAAAAAGTCATTTTCTTTTTTTAGTTCATAGGCTTTTTTTATTGTTAAAGCAAAACGTTGTTGCATAGGGGATACTTCTAGTAGTATTTCATCTATATGATTGAGTCTTTTAATATATTCAGTGAAGTATTTTTCATCGTCGACTTCATTGGATTGATCATAAAATTGAATTATTTCGCATTTAATATTTTGAAATTCTCCATATTCAATCTTATAGGTGTAATGTTCGATATTATTAATGTCTATTTTGTACCAATATCGCAGTTCGCTGCCTCTGTGACTTTTAGGTATAGGTTCACGATGTCGATTAAAAAATGCGATTCTTTTTCCTTTTCTATCTAACAAACCGTAATAGGGGTAATGATATTCTATCTCAATAACAATAGGGTGAAGGACTTCATGTATAAGTTTATTGCCAAAAAGCTCTTTGTCCCACTTCTTTTCTATTGTAGTGGAGGAATGAGGAAAATATGGAAACTTGTCTTTCATAAGGAATGTGTTTAATGATTCATAAAAGTAGAATGATTTCTTTTCTTTGAATGAGTATTAGAAGAAAAAGCTCATAACTACTTTAATCTGTTATCTGAACTATCTTGTTTAAATACTGTGATTTGAATCGTCTATTGAGATTGTTTTATATGTTTTTTTATCATTCTCGATTGTTTCTATCGTTTTTGCGATAGATTCTACATATTCTTGATCATGCCGAATTTTACATTCGTCTAGTATATCTTTTAGCCAATTTAGGCAAGGAACATCTTGGTTGATATCCTTGATTGTTTCAACAAAGAGGAATGCATTCAGAGGTTTATCCTTCCCATTCGATAAGTTGTATTTATGGGCGTTCTCAAAATTAGCATTATGGACATATCTGTTTGATAATCCGTTTTCAATAATATTGGCAGCTTCCACTTTCTTCCATATCTTTTCATTAAGACTCCATGCTGCACTTTTTTTTTGTCCCTTAACTGTATTGATTAGCTTAGAATCTACATCATGGATTGGATAATGTTTGATATGAAATGCAGTTAAAATGTCTTGAAAAAATGGGATGTTCATTTTGGAACCTGTGTTTAAGACAAAGATCTCTTTCTCTGGAAAGAACTTGTTTAACAGTTCTCTATATACAATAGTTTCAGTATCTCCTTCTACCAATAAAACCTTGTCTGCATAAAAGACTTCGCATATATGAGGATTAAATCTGTTTATCATTTGTACTCTTTCTTTCGAATACATTTCTGTATAAACTCCGGTTTGCACTTGGTATGTGATAGTTTCTTCATCCTGATTTTTAACAACTCTAATAAGCGAAGAATGATCTTTCGATATGTCAATCATCATAGGTGAATGTGTGGCGCACAATATTTGATATGGTTTTTCAGGAGCTGCTAGATTATATAATTCTTCTCGCAACTTAAAAGTGATTTTTGGATGTAAAAAAAGTTCTGGTTCTTCGTATAAGATAATGTACTCCTTTCGATGCGATTCTTCTTGCATATTTAATAAAAAGGTTATGAAATTGAAGAGCGCCTGTCGTATGATACCATGACCGCTTCTTTGAAAAGAATCTTTTCTGTCTATTCCATCTTTTTGTATGGTAATTGTATGATTCTTTTTTAATAGATCTTCTACTTTAATGTTTTCGGAGGTATTGGCTTCTATGCTAAGCTTTAATCCGTCAAATACGTGTTGGAAAGATTGGTTGAGTAATTCATCTTGTTGTTGGATAGTGGCACAACCAATAACGCAGTTCTGTAGATTACGTATTTCTTGAAGAACTTTTTCATATTGTTCCTGATGGTTATCTTTCAAAGATTTTAAATATTGATCTTGAATCAACTTGTTCACTTTCTCCCCTAAAGAAGCTTCATCTTCCATGGCATTTATTGAGATTGGAGTAGGGGCTGCTTTGCCGAATAAACTATCAAATCCCCCGAATCCGTTAAGAACCCAGTGTCCTTCATTAGGAGAAAATGTATATTTCTTGAAATCTTGATTAATATTGTTCCATTCTTTCTTTATTTTAATATATCCATCACTATTCACCCACTTAGTAGCCCAGTCTGGGTCTGATTTGGAATAGGATTTATCTTTATCATCATCTTTCTCTAATTCAAACCATTCTTCCATTTTTATTGTATTGGTGATATCCTGATTATAGAAATCATCTAAAGTCGCTTTCTGCTTGGAATTAGTGAAGAATTCGTAGGCTCTTAAAAAAGTGGATTTACCAGTATTGTTTTGTCCTATAAGAAATATAATATCAGACTTTTTGAACTGAATTTCATTATGCTCTCCTTTTAAACCTCTGAAATTTTGAACCTTAAATTTTACTAGCTTCATGTTTTGATTATTTGTGGTTTATAATTTGTGAAAATGCCTTGATTTAAGAGATAAACTTTTTTGTTGTAAAATAAATGATTGATAAATAGTAGGTTGCAAACTCTTGGATTTTATCAGTATTAACATTACGAAACAAAAAACGTAAATACTCTTTCAATTGTACAAAAGTAGCAATAAAATTTAGCAATATCATTCCTTTTGAGGATATTTATCTTGTAAAGGATATTTTTCGTATAGAGCATGATAATCTAAAAAGAGAGAATTCGATATTACGGATTTGAAACTTTTGAAAAAATATTGGTATGTACAGCAATTTGAAATAACAATTTCCTATCTTTGCAATCATCATGTAGATATTTTATATCTTGACTTTTTCTTTTTATATATTAAGTAGCATGGAATTACCCAAACTGATAAATAACATAAATGAACGTGTGATAGACGATCTAAGAGTCAGATTGTCTGCTAAATCGAAAGTGTCCATAGCTGCTGCTTCATTTTCTATTTATGCCTTTGAGGCATTAAAAAAAGAATTGGAGAATGTAGAAGAGTTGCGTTTTATTTTCACATCACCTACTTTTGTTAAAGATAAAGCAGAAAAGGAGAAGCGTGAATTCTATATTCCTAAGCTAAATCGCGAGCGGAATCTTTATGGTTCTGATTTTGAAATAAAACTTCGTAATCAATTATCTCAAAAAGCCATAGCCAGAGAATGTGCAGATTGGATACGTAAGAAAGTCCGCTTTAAATCTAATTCTTCATCGGAAGTAATGGGTGGTTTCTTGCAAGTGTCTGATGTTGAATCACGTTCTTATGCACCTTTTAATGAGTTCACTACAACAGAACTTGGTTTGGATAGAGGGAACAGTGTGTATTCCATGGTACATAGCTTGCCGTCGCCTTTTACAGAAGAATACCTGAAAATATTTAATGCGCAATGGAACAATAGCGAAAAATTTGTAGATGTAACGGACCGGATTTTGGAATATATTGAAACGGTTTATAAGGAAAACTCACCGGATTACATCTACTTTATCACACTCTATAATATCTTCAGCGAGTTTCTTGATGATATATCCGAAGATGTGTTGCCCAATGAAGCTACAGGGTTCAAAAATAGTGTGATTTGGAATAAACTATATAATTTTCAGAAAGATGCAGCTCTTGCTATCATCAATAAATTAGAGAAATACAATGGTTGTATTTTGGCGGATAGCGTTGGTTTAGGTAAGACTTTCACGGCACTTTCTGTGATTAAGTATTATGAAAACCGAAATAAATCCGTTTTGGTTCTGTGCCCTAAAAAACTGAATGATAACTGGATTACGTTTCGCAGTAATTATAAGAATAATCCTATCGCAGCAGACAGGTTACGCTATGATATCTTATTTCATTCAGACTTATCTCGTGAATACGGGACGTCTAATGGATTAGACCTTTCTCATATCAATTGGGGAAACTATGACCTTATCGTCATAGACGAAAGTCACAATTTTCGTAATGGTGGCAAGATTACAACTGACGAGGAAGATGAGAATCCCAGAGAAAACCGTTATTTACGTTTGTTGAATCAGGTGATTCGTGCCGGAGTGAAGACAAAAGTACTAATGCTTTCTGCTACTCCTGTCAACAATGGCTTCAAGGATTTAAAGAATCAATTGCAGTTGGCTTATGAGGGTGAAGTTGAAAAGATTGATTCTTTATTGGATACTAAAAGTAGCATTGATGATATATTCCGTCAGGCACAAACTGCATATAATAGATGGGTGAAGTTTGAACCGACGGAACGTACTACGGCTAAGTTGTTGGGAATGTTAAGCTTTGATTTTTTTGAGGTGTTAGATTCGGTGACAATTGCCCGTAGTCGAAAACATATTGAGCGATATTATGATACTACAGATATCGGTAAATTTCCTACCCGTCTGAAACCAATATCCCGCCGTCCATGCTTAACGGATTTGAGTGCAGCTATCAATTATAATGAAATTTACACCCAGTTGCAAACGTTGAATCTTGCTATATATACTCCTTCTGATTTTATATTGGCGAGCAGAATAAGTAAGTATGTAGACTTGGACGAGTCTGGCAGTGAAAGTGGGTTATCCATGCATGGACGTGAAAAGGGTATTCGTCAATTGATGGCAATCAATATGCTAAAACGTTTGGAAAGTTCAGTTAATTCATTTCGCTTGACTATTCAACGTATACAGGAACTTATCCAAAATACGATAAACAGGATAGATAACTTCTCGCGTGACAGATATGGACATACCTCTTTGGAAGTGGACGATTATTACCCATCAATGGTAGCTGAAGATGAAGAATATTATGGCTCTGCTTTTGTTGGTGGAAAAAAGACAAAGATTGATTTAGCTGATATGGATTTTATATCTTGGCGGCAGTATCTGGAATGGGATAATGAGATTCTTAACCTTCTTTTGGTGATGCTTCAAGATATTACTCCTCGTCACGACAGTAAGTTGCAACAACTTATTGAAGATTTGGAATCTAAATTCAGTCATCCTATCAATGATAAAAATAAAAAGGTCTTGATCTTCACGGCTTTTTCTGATACGGCTGAATATTTATATTCGGAACTGGCTGACCGTATTCATGATGAATATGGTTTGAATGTTGCTATGGTGACAGGTTCGGTGGACGGAATGTGTACTATCAAAAAATTAAAGCCTGACTTTAATACAATTCTTACACTCTTTTCGCCTCGTTCAAAGGAACGTGATGTCTTATTTCCCGGTTCGAATACTGAAATAGATGTACTTATTGCTACAGATTGTATATCGGAAGGTCAGAACCTGCAGGATTGCGATTATTTGATAAACTATGATATACATTGGAATCCCGTTCGTATTATTCAGCGATTTGGGCGTATAGACCGTATTGGCTCCAAGAATGAGGTGATTCAACTGGTAAATTACTGGCCTGATGTAGAGTTGGATGATTATATCAAGTTGAAAGGTCGTGTAGAGGCTCGCATGAAGGTTACTGTTATGACTGCCACTGGTGATGATAATCTTCTCTCTGACGAAGAAAAAGGGGATTTACAATACCGGAAGGAGCAGTTGAAGCGTCTACAAGAAGAAGTTGTTGATATTGAAGATATGGATACGGGTATCAATATCATGGATTTAGGACTTAATGAGTTCAGGCTAGACCTTTTGGCTTACATGAAGGATAATCCGGATATTGCTCATACTCCTTTTGGGATGAGTGCTGTTGTTGGAAGTTCAGATTTTGTGCAGCCGGGAGTTATCTATGTGTTGAAGAACCGGAACAATGGAGTAAATATCAATAATCAGAATTTACTTCATCCATTCTATATGGTTTATATAAGTCATGAGGGAGAAGTGCTTTGTGATCATTTGTCCCCTAAAACTATGCTTGACAATATGCGTGCAGCCTGTCGGGGAAAACATGAACCAGATAAAACTTTATGTTCTGTGTTCAATAAAGAAACGAAAGACGGGCGTGAGATGAGTCACTATTCTGACTTGTTGCAGGAAGCTATTCATAGCATTATTGAAGTGAAAGAAGAATCGGATATTATGAGCCTTTTCTCGGCGGGTGAAACTACTGCACTTCGAAATAAAATATCAGGGCTTGATGATTTTGAGTTAATCTGTTTTTTGGTGATTAAATAGTGAAACGTTATGTATAATCTTCCGCAATCAACTATCGTAAACAGAGTTATCCCCAAGAAAACGTTTGTAAATCAATGGGGAGCTAATACTCGCATGAAGGATCACTTCACAAATGATGTGGTTCGAGTGGAATGGTTGGCTAAGTTAGCGCCAAGTACTATTAATGTGGCAGATGGAAAAGAAGTACATGAAATCACTATCTTCCTTGTGCCTATTAAGGATGAAAATTGTCCGGATGATATTTTTTCTTTTATTGATGGTATGATACCACGACATACAATCTTTATTTTGCGTTGGGGAGATATGACTTGTTTGCACCTCAATTACAAAGAATGGATGGAAAGCAGTACGAATACGGATAAAACTTTTCGTATTGCGAAGACGTATCGTTCTCAATGGAGAAAAGATACAGAAATAAGTCTTTCCATAGAGGGGTTGACAATGGATGCTATCTATGAAGCACTTGTTCGTCAAGTGGCAGGGGAGCGCATTATCATACAGAGCGAAAGTTTACGTGAGGATGTAGAGAAATCGACTCAACGTGAAATGTTGCTTAAAGAAATAGAGATTCTAAAGCGCAAAGAGGCTAAAGAGAGGCAGCCTCAAAAAAAGTTTGCGATTCATAAACAAATTGTTGAGTTAAAGGAAAGATTATGAGTATAATACATCCAAATACATTATTTCATTTTACTTCAAAGTGCTCTACTTTGAAGTTAATAGTAAAATCGGGACTTAGATTTTCTTACTGTTTTGAAGAAATGTCGAATGGATATGGATTTGCAGTACCTATGATTTGTTTTTGTGATATACCATTATTACGTACACTGAATCATCGACATAAATATGGCTCATATATGGTAGGATTTGATAAGAAGTATTTGAAAGATAAAATGCGATTAAATATAAATCCGGTACAATATAGAAGTACATTCTTTCTTCAGATGTGGAATGAAGATCTATATGATAAATATATTGAAACAACAAATTCTGTTTTTTCTAATGGAGTGAATAAGTTTATTAATGAACATTGTTTAGAAGATGAGATTAATAATAAGGGCTTGGATTTTGTGTTCAATAGTAATGAAGAATTAAGTTACGAAAAAGACTTATTGTCTTTGACTGCAATGTTATTAAAGCATAATCTTGTATTTTCGAAAAAAAGCGAATCAAGAAAAGATAAAAAGATAATAAACAACTATGATGAAAGAGAATGGCGGATTATTCCCTTGCAATATCTTGAAAATTCTCCCAAATGGGAATTAAAAATAAAAGAAGAGGAATATGTTAAGTCAAGAGATTTTTTTAATAAATCACTTTCTGGTAATACGAATGCCTATGTAACATTAAAATCGACAGATTTAGTTAATTGTATCAATTTTATTATTGTAAAAAAAGACCAGCAAATCCCTTCAATAATTCGTTTGATACGCAATTCTAAGTCTTTATTTGGATGTGAGGAAGTTACTGAGGAACAACGGAATTTATTGATTAGTAGAGTTACGTCATTTGAAACAATTGAAAATAACTATTGATATGGATAAACTAAAAATGCAGACGCTAGATGGCGTTCAAAGAAATATAGATAAGATTGCAGTTCTTTTTCCGAACTGTATAACAGAGAAAATGGCTACAGATGGCGGGATAGTTCATGCTATTGATTTTGATAAGCTCCGTCAAGAACTATCTTCAGAGATTGTAGAAGGTCGTGAGGAACGTTATCAGTTTACATGGCCGGACAAGAAGAAGGCGATACTTCTTGCTAATTCACCTATCAATGCTACACTTCGCCCTTGTCGTGAAGAGAGTGTTGATTTTGATAATACGCAGAATCTTTATATTGAAGGTGATAATCTTGATGTGTTGAAATGCTTGAAAGAGACATATCTTGGTAAGGTGAAGATGATTTATATTGATCCACCTTATAACACGGGAAAAGATTTTGTATATAATGATGATTATATGCAAAATGTGAAAAGTTATATAGATAATAGTGGGCAATTAGATTATGTGGGAAATCAGTTGGAACCAAATCTTGAAAGTAATGGACGTTTTCATACTGATTGGCTAAATATGATATACCCAAGAATAAAAATATCAAAAGATTTGTTGGCGGATGATGGTATTATGTTTGTCTCTATTGATGAGCATGAGATTAGTAATCTTAAGAAAATTCTGACTGAAATATTTGGTGATTCATGTTATATAGGAACATTGATTATCCAAACCGCTACAGATAATAATCCTGGACAAATCAAAATAGAACATGAATATATGCTTTGTATTTGTAAAAACAGAAATACTCTTCGAAATTGGGAAAATAACAAAGAAGAAACAAAGTATATTCAAACTGAATATGAGAGGCTTAAGAAAATTTATTGCGATGATTGTGAGAAGATTCAAGATGGGCTTCGAATTTATATAAAGAAAAATTCTAAACTTCTAAAAGGAATCACTCATTATGATAATGTGGATTCTAAAGGTGTATTTCATGATGGTGATATTGCGAATACTGCTTTTGGAGGATATGAATATGATCTTATACATCCAGTGACGAAGAAAGTCTGTAAAATGCCAGAAAAAGGCTTTCGCTTTCCGTGGGATACGATGAAGCGTATGTTAGAAGAAGACAATATTCTTTTTGGAAAAGATGAAACTACTTTGCCAAAACCCAAAAATCGTTTGGAAGATGTTAAAGACAAGTTAAGATCTGTAATATATGAAGATGGACGCAGTTCTACTAAACGTTTTGAATTGCTTATGGCAAGAGATATTTTTCAAAACCCAAAATCGGACACAATTTTGGCAAGGCTAATCGAATTTATTTGTAAAGATGGAGATATTGTTCTTGATTTCTTTTCTGGATCGGGGACAACAGCTGAAGCTGTCTTTAATTTAGCATTGAAAGATATAAAATTAAAATTTATACTTGTACAGCTTCAAGAGAATCTTGATGAATCAATTAAAGTTGCTACAAGTAAAGCAAAGAAAACAATGACTAACGCAATTAATTTTTTAGACTCTATAAAGAAACCTCATTTAATTACTGAAATAGGGAAAGAAAGAATTCGTCGCGCAGGGAAGCAAGCTTTAGAAGAGTATAAAAGAAAAAGGATAAATTTGATTACTAATAGTGAATATAAAACATTTGATATTGGTTTCCGTGTTCTCAAACTTGACAGTAGTAACATGGAAGATATATATTACTCTCCAGCAGAATACAATCAGCAAACTCTCTTTGCAAAGACCGAGAGTGTCAAATCCGACCGTACAAGTGAAGACCTGCTCTTCCAGGTAATGCTTGAATTAGGTGCCACACTTGATAGTAAGATTGAGCAAATAGAAATAAAAGGTAAGACTATCTATAATGTAGCCACCAATTATCTTGTTGCTTGTTTTGATAATGAAATAGATGATAGTGTAGTTACTGCTATTGCCAAAATGCAGCCCCAATATGCTGTGTTCCGTGATAGCTCGATGGCAGACGATAGCACTGTCACTAACTTTGAACAGATATTTAAAACTTATTCTCCAAATACGGTAACAAAAGTACTATAAGAAACAATGAAACCGGAATAATCAGAAGTAAATGATGGATAATATAATTAAACGGCTGATTGGCGAGAATACCACTTGTGATTTCAAAGAATTTTTGGAACGCAAACAGTTCAAAAGCTGGTTGAAGAGTGTCAGTGCTTTTGCCAATGGACTTGGTGGTTCATTATTCTTTGGTGTAAATGATGATGGCGAAGTAGTAGGTTTGAGTAACATTAAATCAGATACAGAGTTTATTAGTGATAAAATAAAGACTATAATAGATCCTATACCAGACTTTGAACTGAAAACATTCCAAACAGAAGACGGAAAAAATATTCTCGAACTTCGTGTACTATCAGGAAGTATGACGCCTTATTATTTCGTGAATAGTGGAAGCCGTATCGCTTTTGTAAGGATGGGGGATGAAAGCGTTGTAGCCAACGCCCATCAGCTAAGCGGTTTAGTACTCAAAGGTAGAAATGTAACGTATGATTCATTATCTACGGAATACACCTTGAAAGAAATGAGTTTTGATGTATTGGCAAAAGCTTATGAGAAACAAACCGGTTCTCCCTTTCAAGAAAAGTTGTTACGTTCATTCTCTCTGATTACTGACAAAGGCTTCTTAACAAATGCGGGTGTGCTTTTTTCAGACCAATGTCCTTATAGACATTCAAGTCTTTATTGCACCAGATGGACAGGTATTCATAAAGATGATGCCAAAGACTCTCGTGAGTATCAGGGAAACTTATTGTCGTTGCTTGATGCGGGAGAACAATTTGTGGATTTACACAATTTGAAAGGATGGGTGAAATTGCCGAACCGGCGTCTGAACACCCCTGATTACTCACGCCGTGCAGTGTTTGAAGCATTGGTTAATGCGTTTATCCATCGTGATTATTCAGAGTTAGGAAGTGAAGTTCATATTGATATTTATGATGATCGATTGGTAATTTATTCTCCGGGAGGAATGTTTGATGGAACACTTATTCAAGACCGGGACTTGGATGATGTTTCATCAAAACGTCGTAATCCTATATTAGCCGATGTGTTTGCACAATTGGATTTTATGGAAAAGAGGGGAAGTGGATTACGAAAGATATATAATGAAACGGCAAAACTTCCGGGCTTTACTGAAGCAAAAGAACCTAGATTTCGTTCGCAAGCTACTTCCTTTTATACTGAACTGCTGAATAATAATTATAGAAGTCAAACGAATGACCCTGTAAATGACCCTGTAAATGACCCTGTAAATGACCCTGTAAAATCATTTACTTTACTGCAGAAGGACTTAATCTCATTGTTAAAAGAAACCCCGACTATAACTCGGCCTGAATTATGTGAACGTTTAAACGTAAGTCTGGCAACAATCAGAAGGGCTATAGCTCAATTAAAAGAGCTAAACATTATAGAACGAATAGGTTCAGACAAAGCAGGATACTGGAAAGTGAAATCGGGAGTGGACAAATTAATAAAAGGAAGATGATGAAACTTAAATTCAAGATACAACAATACCAAACAGATGCTGTCGAAAATGTAGTGAAGGTATTTAACGGACAACCTAACAAGGGCTTGGCAGAGTATGTAGTGGATAAAGGAAAAACGTATGAAAAGGATAATGGTAAGCTGATAGAAGTCAAGAATATACATTTCGAAGAAGACTCTACCGGATATAAAAACGGAGATATAGTTTTGACTAAAGATGAATTATTGAAAAACATTCATCAGGTTCAGACTGAAAATAATATTCGTTTGTCAAATGAGGTGGTAGACAAGCTTGGGCATTGTCAGCTTGATGTTGAGATGGAAACCGGTACAGGTAAAACATACGTCTATATCAAAAGTATGTTTGAACTCAACAAACTGTATGGATGGACTAAGTTTATTGTGGTCGTACCAAGTGTCGCTATTCGTGAAGGTGTAAAGAAAAGCTTTGATATAACGGTCGACCACTTTATGGAGCACTATGGGAAGAAAGCACGTTATTTTATTTATAACAGTAATAATCTGAATCAAATAGATACGTTTTCTCAAAGTGGTGACATCTCTGTAATGATTATTAATACACAGGCTTTTAACACCTCTTTGAAAGAGGGTGCGAAAAATGCTGCTGCCCGCATCATTTACTCCGTACGTGATGAGTTTGGCAGCCGTCGGCCAATTGATGTTATATCCGCTAATCATCCGATCATCATTCTTGATGAACCGCAAAAAATGGGCGGAGCAGCGACGCAAACTGCTTTAGCTCGCTTTAACCCTCTCTTTACATTGAACTATTCAGCTACTCATAAAGAAACGCACAATCCTGTTTATGTGTTGGATGCATTGGATGCTTACAATCAAAAACTGGTGAAGAAGATTGAGGTAGTAGGTTTTGAATTGAAACATCTTAAAGGTACGGATAGTTACATGTATCTGGAAGATATTGTTTTGTCCAAGACAGAAGCTCCCAAAGCTCGTCTTGAAATAGAAGTGAAACACGCCAATAACATAAAGAGAGAGGTAAAGAATCTCGGTGTCGGAGATGATTTGTTTTACGTGTCTAATGAATTGGAGCAATATCGTGGTTATACTATTTCTGATATCCATATTGATACAATGGATAGTAGTCATAGTACTGTTTCCTTCTCCAACGGAAAAATGATGTATATTAAAGATGTGTATGGGGATATTTCGGCTGATCACAAAGCACGTATTCAAATCAGGGAAACTATAAAGGCACATTTTCGCAAGGAAGCTTCTTTGTTCAAACGTGGAATCAAAACGCTTTCGCTTTTTTTCTTGGATGAAGTTGCCAACTATAGGAAATATGATGAAGACGGACAGCAAATGCTTGGACGTTATGGTGAAATATTCGAGCAAGAATATAGAGCGGAATTGAATAATAATCAGAATATGTTTGATGCTGATTACATGTCCTATCTAGGAAGTATTTCTACGCATGAAACTCATGCGGGTTATTTCAGCATTGATAAGAAAGGGAGAAGTGTCAATAGTGATATAAAAGGCAAATCAGAACAATCGGACGATATTTCGGCCTACGACTTGATTTTAAAGAACAAGGAACGTCTGCTTAGCTTTGATGAACCGGTTCGTTTTATCTTTTCTCATTCTGCCTTGCGTGAAGGGTGGGATAATCCGAATGTATTTCAAATCTGTTCACTTCGCCAATCTAATAGTGCAACTCAGAAGAGACAGGAAGTAGGTCGTGGTTTGCGACTTTGTGTTGACCAGTATGGTGTCCGCATGGATGCGGAAATACTGCCTGATGAAGTTCATAGTGTGAACAAATTGACCGTTATAGCCTCTGAAGGATATGCTTCTTTTGTGACAGATTTGCAGAAGGAGATCAAGGCAGATCTCTACGATCGTCCTACCAAGGCTGATATTGATTTCTTTATTGGCAAGGTTCTCTTTTCCAATGAATGTAAGAAATATACTGTTTCCAAAGAAGATGCACAAGAAATTGTATTCCAGTTGCGTATGAACGGTTATATTACGAAAAGTGGTGAGGTTACAGATACATTCCGTGAGGACTTGAAGAATAATAATTTGAAACAACTTCCTGATGAACTGGAACCACTGACAGATGCTATTTATAAACGTGTTCAGTCTATCTTCGATAGTAAGGCCCTTGATGATATGATTGGCAATGGTAGCAAACTACAAACACCGCCTAATACACTCAACGATAATTTTTCAAAGAAGGAATTTCAGGAGTTGTGGAAGCGTATCAACCATAAATACGCTTATAAGGTTCAATTTGACAGTAACGAGTTGATTGAAAAAGCTGTGCAAGCTATTAATAGAGAGCTGGAAGTCACTCAACTGACTTATGTGATAACGAAAGGGGTTCAGAAAGATGAACTAAAGAAAGATGATGTCGTTTCAGGTGAAATGCTTCAAAAAAAGGCGTCGCAGACGGATAGATTGACTACAGATGTGGTTAGCCATGTGAAGTATGATCTTATCGGTAAAATAGCATCCGGAACGACACTCACCCGTAAAACCGTAGCCACAATACTGACAAAAATCCGTCCGGTTAAGTTTGATATGTTTAAGGCAAACCCGGAAGAGTTTATTACTAAGGTTACTCGGCTTATTCTTGAACAAAAAGCGACTATGATTGTGGAGCATATTTCATATAATCAAGTGGATGGTGAATATGACAGCAGTATCTTTACACAAGAAAAACATACTTCTATGGATAAGGCTTTCAAAGCTCAAAAGAGTATTCTTGACTATGTATTCACTGATGGTATAGCGGAAAAGAGTAATGAACGTAAATTTGTAGAAAGTCTTGATATTTCTGATGAAGTGGCAGTATATGCGAAACTACCAAAGGGATTCCACATTCCGACTCCTGTAGGAAATTATTCACCGGACTGGGCTATTGCTTTTGAAAAAGATAAAGTGAAGCATATCTATTTCATTGCTGAAACCAAGGGGTCAATGAGCTCCATGGAGTTGCGGGAAATTGAGAAAAACAAGATTGCTTGTGCAGAGAAACTTTTTGAGCAGTTAAGCAATTCAGGGGTTAAGTATGGTAAAATTGATAGTTATGATACGTTAATGAGTTTGGTAAAATAGTGACAGTTATGGGAAAAGAATTATTTGATAACATACCAAGTAAAGTTGGAGATTTACTTAATGATGTAAAAAATGGGCGTATTGGTTTGCCTGATTTGCAAAGACCTTTTGTTTGGAAAGATAATAAAGTTCGTGATTTGTTGGATTCTATGTTGAAAGGGTATCCAATTGGATATGTAATGCTTTGGGAATCACCTGCTGATTTTGAAAACAAAGGGCAGATTGGAATTAATGATAAAACCTTCAATACGGCTCGTGATTTAGTGATTGATGGACAACAGCGTCTTACAGCTTTGTTAGGAGCAATTAAAGGTATAAAAATTAAAAATGTAAACTATAAGGAACGGAATATTAAAATATCATTTAATCCTCTGAAAAGAGAATTTGCAGTTTGGTCTCAAGCTTATGAGCGTAATCCGGAATGGATTAGTGCTGTAAGTCAAGTCTTTGCTGCCCATGAAGAACAATTAAATGTTACTAAATTCCGGAAAGCATATATTAGTCAACTTAATGAAAGTCGTGTAAGAAACGAGTTGCCAAGACTTTCTGATGATGAAGAAATAGTTATAGAGGAAAATATTAATGCTCTTTTGAATTTAAATATTTATCTTCTGCCAACATTAAGAATTAGTGCAACAGCATCTGAACAAGATGTGGCGGATATTTTTGTTCGTGTGAATTCTGGCGGGCAAAAACTGACTGAAAAGAACTTTATAGAAACGTTATTAGCTGTCTATGACAATGAAATTCATGATAAAATAAATGATTTTTGCCGGACTTCACGTATTCCGGAAGCTGGAACTTCATATAATCATATTCTTGAAGTAAATCCAGTGCACTTGATACGTGCTACTGTAGGTATAGCTTTCAAACGTGCAAGATTGAAATACGCCTATATGCTTTTGAGAGGTAAAGATCTTCAGACCGGGCAATTTGCAGAAGAAATAAGAACGGATAATTTATTGAAGTTTAGAGAAGCGCTAACTTTGGTTGTTAATCTTAATCATTGGCATGCGTTTATGAATATTGTAGCAGAAGCCGGTTATCTTAATGGTTCGCTGGTTTCATCAGAAAATGCAATTGTGTTTTCATATATGTTATATCTTATCGGAAAAACAGAATATAATGTCCAGCCTATGGAGTTGAAGAAAATCATGCAACGATGGTTCTTTATGACTACGATAAAAGGATTTTATACAAACTCTCCTGAATCAGCTGTTGAAAAGCAATTTGCCGATTTACGTAAAGTTCATACATCAAGAGACTTTGTAGACTATTTGGATAATGAAATAAAATCTCAATTTACTGATGACTATTTTAAATATAATTTGCCAAATGACCTTGTCACATCCTCAACTCAATCGCCAGCATGGTATGGCTATGTGGCATCGGTTCTTCGTCAAATTTGGTGGTAATCTCTTTTTTATTTCGACGGTTTTCCTCTTCTTCTTTCTTAATCCTATAAAAAGTTGTAGATATGTTTGCTTT
>ENA-OVGM01000725-OVGM01000725.1-human-gut-metagenome-genome-assembly--contig:-NODE-725-length-32155-cov-6.324517_pt1 | contig 32155 bp, 33 predicted proteins | sample MGYA00237773_ERZ505425 | MGnify/ENA primary metagenome ERZ505425 (study PRJEB26158, sample SAMN06016407) | human gut metagenome | biome: human gut; feature: ankylosing spondylitis patient; material... | reverse complement strand
CGTTCGGAACCGTTCTGCCTCATCTGTGGCAGGTGCTGCGTGACTATGGCCTTCCCTCTTTGCTGGGACCTGCGATGAGTATCTCCGACTTGCAGGCTGTACCCAAGTTTATAACCCTGTCGGATTTGCTGATTTTCTGGTTAATCTGTCGTTTCGCGGCCTGCCTCTGCATGAGCCGGATTACCTTATGGCTGGGACAGAAATTGGGGAATTTGCTGACTGCGCTCTTTATCAGCGCAGTTGCCTATTGCCTGCCCGCGCTGCTGAGCCTTTCCGGAATGAAAAATGGTATCGAGTGGCTGGGATTCTATCCTCTATTCCATGCTGCAGCGCTCTGGCAAAACCAAGGCTATAACGCCAACGGAGAAAGCTACAACGCAATGTGGATTCCGATTTTTCTGGTATGCGCAGCATTCTTCCTCGCATGGGCGATTGGTCAGGCTCTTATTGACGATTATGACATGATAGGTGTTCCAGATGAAGTACTATAAAAATCTGTCCATAGATGAATCTAACTGTACCGTTAAAAAAGAGGGCCAGCCGATTCACCTGACTGCCATGGAGTATCAGCTGTTTGTCACATTGCTCGACTATTCCGGGTGTGTCTGCTCCCGGAATCTTCTGCTGTCATCCGCTTGGCATATCACAGCACCGATTCAGACACGGACGGTCGATGTACATATCGCGAAATTACGGAAGAAGCTGGACTTGGGGCAAAATGAATTGAAAACCGTAACGAGGCATGGGTATGCACTTTCTACGCAAGAAAGCTGTAGAGTAAATCATTCAGCCTGAGATTTTTTATAATGTAAAGTAGCGCAATACATCCGCACGATTGCCGTCAACGCTCACCTCCAGATGCAAATGGTTGCCTGTTGCCCTTCCTGTATGCCCAACATATCCGATAACCTCTCCCGACTGCACCTGCTGACCGGTGGTGACGCAGATGGACGAACAGTGGGCATACAGCGTTTCCAGCCCGCCGCCGTGGTCGATTTGAATGTAGTAGCCGTAGCTGCCGCCCCAGCTGTCCAGACCGTTGGCAGCGGTGACGGTGCCATCTGCGGCGGCGAGGATCGGCGTACCCTCGGCACAGGCAATGTCGGTGCCGGTGTGGGAGCTGACTTCGCCAGTAATCGGGTCCACGCGGTGGCCGAACTGTGAGGTGATTGCACCCGCAACCGGCAGCGGCCATTGCAGGTTGCCTGTCGGGATGCGGGTGCTGTCCGGGTTCATAAGTTCTCCGCTGCCCTGTGCAAAACCACCGAGCAACTCTGCCCACAGTTCCTCGTACTGCGGGTCTTGCAGGAGTTGCAGGTATGTGCTTTGGCGGGCGGTAAAGTGGTAATCTGCCGCCATTTCGCCCGGCGTTTTGTGGGTAAGACGTATTACAAGAACCGTTTCGGTTATGGTTGCGGTGGTAGGCTTTCCGTTCTTGTCCGTCGTTTCTATAACGGCGGTTTCCGCACGAGTGGAGTAGTCCACCGCGTTCATTGCCCACATAATTTCCCGCAGCTTGTCCACTTGATTTTTCGTCAGTGCCGCAACGGGCGCGCCTTGTTCATTTCCTGATACATACGAAGAAAAGACCGCCAGGACATCCTGCCAGCGAATGTAGTACACATCATCGTTGGCTGTAATGTCTTGGCGGTCGTGCTGTACTGTCTCGGAGATTTCTTCCAGCCTGTCGCGGTATTCTGCCGTCAGGGTGTCTACGGCTTCGCGCACGGTGACGGACGCTGCGTTGGGGGCATCGGCGGCAAAAAAGATGCCGTAAGCCGAGCCGGACACAAACGCCACAAGGCTGATGACGATAACGATGCCAAGTGCTGCACTTGCGCCCGCCGCAAGAATCGCTGTAAGGCTGTGCAAATCGGCAAGAAAGTTTCGAATTGCCGAGCGCACCGCCACAGCTGTTCTGCCTGTGCCGCCCGCAACCTTTTTCGCGGCAAACCGTATTTTTTGCGCACGGGTCTGCATCTGCGCTTGGGTCGTCACACTGCGCACAGTTTGATTTGCGGCGGTGCGCAGTTGGCGCTGACTTTGGGTCACGCCGCGAATGTCGCGCGGCGCGATTTTGGCGGTGACGGCTTTCTCTTTCGCCCGCTGGCGGGGCAAATCTGCCCCACGGCGCGGGTGCCGCTCTGCATCGGGCAGCGTGCCGCACTCGGCTTGTTTCGGGCTGACACCGCGCTCACCGGCGGCGTGGGCGCGGGTGGTTTCAGCTTGCTCTGCGGAACGGCGTTCCCGGTACTTTTCTATCTGTTTGCAGGCAAACTTGCGCCCCTGCTGCACGGTGAAATCTGTATTTTGCTTGATGACCGAATAGGATGTATCGGTTACCGCCGAGCTGGTATCTTGCGCAGTTGTATAATCACCGTCTCCCTGCGTAGAAGTGCTTTCCAGCAGCATGGTTCGGCTTTTCTCCTTGCCCTCCGTCCACGCCTTTTTCAGTGCAGCTTTCGGGATTTTCCCTGCAGCATTGCTTCTCGGCACACGCTTGGTTGGTTTTTCTTTTATCTCTTTCATGGCATCACCCCTGTCATAATTTCTTCAAAAGAAGTTTCAAAATCGTTCAAACGGCTTTTAAATTCTGCACACAAGTCGCCGCTATAATAAGTCTCGTAATCAAAACAAACGCGGGAAGCATCCCGCACACCACTGCGCCTTAGACCATGCCAGAGCAATCGCTCGGTCAAGGCCAGACAACAAATTGGGCTAAAGGGCCATTACATATAAAAAAGCAATGCTGTATCTTCCGATTCTGGACGATACAGCATTTTCTTTGCAATTATGAAAAGATGTTGCTATAATAGAATCATCTCTTTGAAACGCGAGGTTTCTCCCATGAATTTATATATCAGTGCCGCCGAGTATGACTACCACACCCTGCTGAAAGTGGCCGAGATGGCAGGGCTTGCCGGAATCATCGGCTTTCATGAAGCTGGGGACGGCTATCTGGTGACCTTCCCGCAGGGGGAAAATGTTCAGGCTCTGATAGATGACTATAAGGGACGGCTGCGGGATTTGGAAAACAATATTTGGCAGCATTAAAACAGGTATATAAATCGAAATTTGTCAAAGAAACTTGATGACAATTAAGTGATAGTATTGCAGAAATGACAATCTGAAATTGAGGAGATAAATAAGTATGAATACAAAACAGAAACAAATTTTAGCATGGGTTCTCCTTAGTTGTGGAGTTATTATCGCCGGTGTAATACTTGGTGGTATTACCGGAAAACTTGTTTTAGACCACATCATATAAGGAGAAATGTCATGTTCAGTACAAATAAAAATCGTAAAATAGGTATGTTGATATTTCTGTTTGTTGTATCCTTTATTGTGGGTATGCTCATCAACATTCAACGTCTTGGGTCTTTACCGATGAAGCTTATCCAAGTTGAATGGAATGATACAGTAGGATGTGTGTATGAAAATCTTGATTATGAAAATCCGAGCGACCACAAATATGATTTATATGTGCCGAAAAATCTTGATACGCCAGAGTCAAAATGCCTGATTCTTTATATACACGGAGGAAGTTTTAATTCCGGGAGCAAAGAAGATGGCGATGCGTGGTGCAAATATTATACGTCAAAAGGATACGTAACAGCAACGGTTGATTATACATTGCAATCAAAGAAGGGAAAAAGTGAAGAAGAATTACTCAACGCCAGTCTTGAGTTAATGAATGAAGAAATTCTAAGCTGTGTTGCCGCAATCAAGGAGCAGGCATCGCAGCTTGGAATTGATTTAACACAAATGGCTACCTGTGGGGTGTCAGCAGGTGGAACACTTGCGATGAACTATGCATATAAAAATGCTGACATTTCTGCAATCCCAGTAAAGTTTGTCTTTCAACTCGCAGGTCCTGCTTCATTTGAGCCATCCGATTGGAGTTTGCTGAAATCGATAGACCATATAACCACAGATGCGGATTTTGCAACCATGATGACAGGGGTTAGAATTACAGATGAAATGATGGCATCAAAAGAGTATCTTCCGTATATTTACTCTGTTTCGCCTACATATTTGGTGGATGCAAACTCGGTGCCGACCTTGATGGGGTATGGACTAATCGACCATTGTGTGCCGACTCAACTTAAATACCCTTTAATAGATGCATTGAAAGAGAATGGTGTGCCATACGATTATGTTGAATTTCCAAAATCGAACCATGGAATGTATAATGATATTGATAAATTGCAGGAGTTTATCAATCTATCACTTGAATACTGTGATAAGTATTTTGATAAATAAGATAAAGACAAATTCCAGTTTGTAGCACCCCTGAGGATCGCTTCGGCGGTCCTTTATTTTTATATTGCATGGCTTTACTCCTTCCTCTCGGACGGGTTAGTCGACATCAATTTATATAGCTTTGTATGTCGGGGAAAAGAATTTGTAAAAGGCACGATATTTCCCGCGCAGCGAATCAGCCCGCAGCCAGCGGGGACGTTGGTGACGTAGCCAAGCTGGTTGTCGGAAATGTTCAGCAGCTTCGCCAGTTCCGCGCGGTCGGTGGCGCTCTGGTTCAGCATCACGAGAAACTCTGAGTTAGCCAGCATCAGGCGGGCGGTGTCGGAACGCAGCAGTTCGTCCACATTCTGCGTCAGCCCGGTCACAAGGCCGTTATACTTGCGGATGCGTTTCCACAGCTTGTAGAGAAAGTTCGCGCTATACTCATAACGGAAAAGCAAGTAAATTTCGTCCATGAAAATCCACGTTCTTTTTCCGATTTTCCAGTTACGGATGACACGGTTATAAATGGCATCCAGCGTCACCAGCATCCCCAGCGGCATAAGCTGTTCACCCAGTTCGCGGATGTCGTAGGCGATGATCCGCGCCTGCGTGTCCACATTGGTGTGCCGGGCAAAGGTGTTCAGCGTACCGGTAATGAACAGCTCGGACGACAGCGCCAGCCCCTGTGCTTCGGGTTCGGGCTGCATCTGGAGCAGACGGTAAAAGTCCTGCAGCGTGGGCGGCGTGCCTTTGTAGCCGTTGCGGATGTAGGGCAGGTACACCTGCTCGGTGCAGCGACCGAGGATGGACTTTTCTTTCGCCGTCACCATGCCGTCACCGATGAGCTGCTCGAACAGCGACAGCACAAACTCCGACTTGCTGACGATGGGGTTGCGCTCATCGCCGTAGGCGCGATCCATGTCCAGCGCGTTGATGTGGGTGTCGGACGTGGCCGAGATGCGGATGACTTCACCGCCAAGGGCTTCGGTCAGATAGCCGAACTCCGACTCCGGGTCGAGAATGAGAATGTCATCCTCGGTGGAAAGAGCGATCTGCACGATTTCTTCCTTGGCGCTCATGCTCTTGCCGGAGCCGGACACGCCCAAACGAAAGCTGTTTCCGTTCAGCAGCAACCGCCGATCTGCCACGATCATGTTCTTGCTGACGGCGTTCTGCCCATAGTACAGACCATTCGGCTCCATGATTTCCTGTGCGCGGAACGGAATCAGCACAGCGGTGCTTTCGGTGGTGAGCGTGCGCAGGGCTTGGATTTTCCGCAGACCATACGGCAGCACGGTGTCCAGACCGTCCTTCTGCTGCCAGCGCAGCGTGGAAAGCTGGCACAGGTGCTTACGCGCCGTAGAGTAGAGCGTTTCTGTGTCGCTGTCGAGCTGCTCCTTATTGTCCGCCAGATGCACCAGTGTCACCAATCCGAACATCATCCGCTGGTCGCGGGTAGTCAAATCGTCCAACATTTCTTTGGTTTCCTTGCGCTGCAATTCCATATCGTAGGGAATCGTGGCGGTAAAATTGTTGTTGGCGTTCTGGCGGCGCTGCCAGTTGGCAACGTTCGTTTCCACGCCCAGAAGCGTGCTTTGCAGCTGGCGGGCGGCCTCGTCCGTGGGAACCGGCAGAATGTCGACTGAGAGCATCAGGTCGCGGTCAAGGTCGCAGAGTTCCGACACAAAGCTGTCCTTGATGTAGCTGGCATAGTCCTGCAAATACAGCACCCTGCCATACCGTGCGTCCAGCTTGAAATGGTCGGCGGCAAACTCCATGCTGTCGGGGCAGAACCAATCCTTGAAACACTGTCCGCGCTTGGCGTGTTCGTGGATATTGAACTCCGCCGCAGCCTGCTCTCCGGCCTTGAAAAAGTCGCGGAAAATGTGCAGGCGCTCGGTCAGCGTCAGTTCGTTTGCTACCGAGGAAAGCTGGGCAAGGTGGGTCACCAAATCTGTACCCACACGGGAGAAGTAACTGCGGGCCTCGTCCGCATTGCGCTTTACCACGCTCACGGTCAGGTAGCGTTCCCGCACAATGCTGTTGCTGGTGCCGGTGACCTGTGCGGTCAGCATCTGGTTGAATTCGTGGCGGTATTCGTCAAGACTGTCTGCTTTGTCGGGCAGCAGGACGCTGCGCTCGAACTCGGCCTTATTGATGCGGCGGTTGTAAATCGTGATTTTGGCCGATGCGCCGGAGTCTAGGGCATTCAGCAGTTCCGAGTAATCAAGAAACATACTGGTTTTGTCCTCTTTGCCGGCGATGGCGTAGTTGATGTCGGTGAACGACCACGTTTTGGAATACCGGTTGCCGACCTGGAAAATGCCATCCGCAAAAATACGGCGGATGGGAATGGCGTCCTGTACGCTGCGCGGAATACGGAACTTTTCGCGTTCCATCTTCTGCGCTTTCGACAGGGTTTTAATCAAGCGGTTTCCTCACTGTTATGGGTGTTTTTCTTCATAGGCAAACCTCTCTTTCGTTTCATGCCCGCACGGACGGCAGGCTGCATGGCTTCGTAGTAGTAGCTGTCGGACTTGAACGCAAGGCGCTTTGGACAGAGGATTTCAGACTTGAACCAAGCCCAAAGCACCTGTTCGGCGGTCATGCCGTGGTAGGTGAAAAACCCGCAGGCGGCAAACGGTGCGGCGCCTAAAATGCACATCCAGCCGATTTCCTCGGTGCCAACATACGGCTGCAAGGCAAAGTAAATGCCCACCGCAACGCCGACCGCCAGCGCCGAGCAAATGAATTGCCGTGTATTCAGCCCGAAAAAGATGTTTTCGTGGTAGTCGCGGACTTCTTTCGGTATTTTGATTTCTATACTGCATTCCCTCTTTCTTTATTAAATAGGTTGAATTTATCCTATAATTCGTGTATACTATATTCAAAGGAGGCGTTGAATTATGGTTATTAACACAGACAATCTTGTATCCATCACGGAGGCCAACCAGAATTTTTCCCGTGTAGCACGGATGGTTGATGAGAACGGCGCGGCGGTCATCTTAAAGAATAATGTCCCGCGTTATGTTCTAATGGAGTTCAGCCAAGTCGAGGACGAGCAACAGGCTAAAGACGAGGACATTCTCGAAATCTCCAAGCGCCTGATTACCAAAAACAAGCAAGCCTATGAGGTACTTGCCAAATGAAAACGCTGAGCAAGGAACAGGTTTTAAGGCTGCATAATGCTCTGTTGGAGACATTTGGCGGTACTGCCGGTGTCCGTGACGATGGTTTATTGGAATCTGCTTTGAATGCTCCTTTTGCTACATTCGGCGGGCAGTATCTATATCCATCCGTGCAGGCAAAGGCGGCACAGCTTGGATTTGGCTTAGTCTGCAATCACCCATTCGTGGATGGCAACAAGCGCATCGGCGCCCACGTTATGCTGGTTTTTCTGGCAATTAACGGAATTGAACTTGACTACACGCAGGAAGAACTGATTGACATTATTTTGCAAATTGCAAGCGGTCGTGCAAAGGCAGCGGATTTGCTGGAATGGATTCTCTATCATCAGGCATAATATTTGCGGCGCACCATAATGGTGCGTCGCTTTTGCTTTACAATCCCATAATCTCTTTCACGATGCGGTCACAGCCCTTGATGGCTCCCACCAGCACCAGCAGGTTAAATGCCAACTCGCCAACATACGTCCACACTGCCGTCACCACAGATGCACCGGTATCCACGGCGGGCGGGCTGGACGAAATGGCGGAGAAAATAATACAGGACAAGGCAATCACCACGCCCTGCAAACAGACCCCTGCATAGCTGCGGATGAAGTTTTTGCCCACGCTGCTGGTGGGTTCACCTGCAAATGTGGACAGCGGTATCGGCGCAATCGCAGCGTACATCCACAGGCTGAACATTCTGCCGTAAACCGTGAGAATCATGGTAAAAGATAAAACCGTAATCAACAGCCCGCCGATCAGCGTAACCGCCCACAGCGGGATGCTATCCCAAAAGCCCACATTGTTGATGGCGTCGATCAACTCCTGCGGCAGCGATACGCTGCTCATCCCGGAGCTGCCCGATTGGGTAATAATGGTGGACACCATGCCCTGCACAATGGAAAACACCGCCAGCATCAATTCCAACCCGTAGGTCACCGCGCCCTTTGCCAGCGCAAATCGAATGAACAGCTTGAGCGCGTGTTCCGGCTTTTTGACCTCGACAAAGCTGCCGCAGGTTTTCATAACACCCACGGCAAAAAACAGCACGAGCAGCCCATAGCCGATTGCCTGCAAAGCGCCGTGAATGCCGGTCATCACGCCCCAGACCTGCCCGCCTTTGAAGGTCTGTGGGCTTTCGGTCAGTAGCGACCAAATCTCCGCCAGCTTGTCGTTCCATGTGGAGAGCGCGGCATTTAAGTTGCTGACGATCCATGACTCACCCACAGGGCATCACCGTCCTTCCTCTTGGTGTCGTCCTCACGCGGTGATAAGGTCGAGAATTTCCTTGGCGAAGGTAATCACCAGCCCACCGGCCAGCGTCAGGAAACCTTGGCTGCGCTGGCTGGGGTCGTGGCTCTGCAAGGACAGGCCGACCTGCACGATGCCCCACCCCAGCAGGATAAGCCCCACCGCGCGAATCAGCGAAAAGATGAACGTGGAGAGATTTTCGACCACGACCAGCGGGTCACTGGCGGCAAAGGCGGGCAGGGCAAAAACAACGCCGCACACCATGACGGCGTACAGCGCAAACAAATTGAGAGAAATTTTCACGGATTTTTTGTTATGATTCAGCTTCATGTAGACCTCCTGATTCTTTGTATGGTAGGCTTCATTTCTGCAGCTTCGGCGGGCAGAAAATCGTCCATATCCAGCAGTTCGTAGTTTTCGGGTGCGCCGGGCAGATCGTCCCGCGCGTTGTCGGCGGCGGTGTAGTCGTAGGGAGCTGCGCCGCCGTCCTCGGTGTAGCGAATGTTCGGGTGCTTCAGCAGATTGTATTTCAAATCCACCACCGGGCGTTCCCCACGAATGAACAGAATGCATTTGCTGTTGTCCAGCAGCCGCACCTCGTCCGGGGTCATGAGGTCGCGTCCAGATTGCTGGTGGTTGATGCTGTAACTGCCGCTGCGGCCTTTGCTCTGGTTGTAGCTGGTGGTGGAGATGGTTTCCTTTCCCAGCAGTTCCGAGACATACTTGTGGGTTTCCTTTTCAGTGCCGCCAAGGTAGAGAAACTCATCGCACAGGCCAACCAGCGATTCCCAATCGTCCTTGTACATGGCTTTCAGCTGCGCCATGTTCTGCACGATGATTGAGCAGAAAATGGCGCGGGAACGCATAGTGGCCAGCGCCGACAAAAAGGTGTCTTTTGGCAAGGAAATATTGGCGTACTCGTCCATCAAGCAATGCACCGGCACAGGCAAGCGTCCTTTGTGTACGCGGTCTGCCTGTCGGTACAGTGTCTGGATGAGTTGCGTATAAATCATACCGACCAAATAATTCAGGGATTTATCCGAATCCGGGATACAGCAGAACAGTGCAATCTTGCGTTCGCCCAGTTCCTGCAAGTGCAGTTCGTCCGTCATGGTCAGCTTGGCAATAGACGGCAGATTAAACGCGGCAAGGCGCACACCTACACTCACCAAAATCGATTTCGCCGTTTTGCCAGCCGCTTGTTTGAAAATGCGGTACTGCTTACAAGCAATGCTGTCGGGTTCGCGCATTTCCAAGCGCTCGAACAAGATGTCCAGCGGGGATTGGTAGTTGTCATCGTCCTCGTGGACTTCGGCGGCGGCTATCATCTCCATCACCATAGAGAAGTTTTGTTCTTCGGGCGGAGCCTCGTGCAGCAGGTACAACATAAGGGCTTGCAGCAGCGCCGTTTCGGACTTTTCCCAGAAGGGGTCGCTGCTTTTTGAATGTGATGGCGTGGTGTTTTGAATCAGATTTTCTATCAGGGTCAGCACTTCACGGTCATCATGTACATACACAAACGGGTTATAACAGAACGATGCGGCAGGGTTTATGAGGTCAAAAACAAGTACCTCATATCCCTTTTGCTTCAGCAAATTGCCGGTTTTACGCAGAATTTCCGACTTGGGGTCAGTGATGACCATAGAGCAGGCACATTCCAGTACATTCGGCACACCGTAGGTGCGCGTCTTGCCTGCACCGGAGCCGCCGACAATCAGGATGTTGGTGTTGTGCTTGTGTTTGTAGCCATCTATCCCGATGTGAAAATGCTGGGTCAGCAGCAGATTCGACCCGTGCCTGTCCATGTAGAACTTATTCAGCCGAAACACATCGCCCCACGCCGCCGAGCCATGCTCCGCACCGGGGCGGGTGTTCTTCTGATCCGTCACGACCACGATAACCGCTACCGCATAAACCACCGTGAACACAAGTAAAAAGCGTGGGCTGTCTTGACTCCACGCCAACGCAAACGGCTCTGCCAGTGCGCTGTTCAGCGCATCCAGCAGAGCCGTTATCTTCATGCCCGGCTGCCAACGGCAAGCCACCGCCAGTGCCGCCCACCATACAACGGGCAGCGGCAGCAGCCAGCCCCACCAAGGATTCTTTCTTCCCGGCGTGGTGGGCTACCTTTCTTCGCCGCGGTAGGGCGGGCGTTTTGTACGCTCGGCATCCCATGCCTGACGTTTTCTCCACAACTTCGGCAAAACTGCGGAAAAGTCCTGCGGCATACGTTCCGCCTTGATTTGCGGCAGATTTGCAAACAAATCGCTTTGCAGTGTTTCCCATGCCACTTTGTCGGGCATGTTTTGGGCATAGAATTTGTTGTAGCTGTATGCCAAGTCACTGACTTCAATGTAATGCTTAACTTCCGTCCGCAGCATTTGCCGTTCCCATTCGGTTTCCTGCGCACGGTGGGGCGCAAGCTGCTCCTGCATGATTGCCCGATTCAAATCGTCAGGCAATTTCAGCAGGGTTGGATACTTTCTGTGCAGTTCAGCGGCGATACCTGCTTTCTCAAAATAGGCGCGCAGCTTCTGCCCCGCGTAGGCATACCACGCCACATTCCCGCATCCCATCCACTCAGTATCTCGGAACGGAATGTTGAGCGCCGCAAGGTTATCGGGGTCAATCAGCGCCTGCCGATAAGCATCGTACCCCTGCATAATCAGCCAGTTACGGAAATCGGTAAATCTGTCATCCGAACTGCCGTCATTGATGATGCAGGCCGCCGCGACCATTTTGGGAAAGTTGGCTTTATTGCGATAACTTTGCCATGCGCAATCAAAGCCGAGCAGTTCATCCTGCGGCAAGTTGATGAGTTCCGTGTAAAGGAACTGTTTCACGGACGCTTCATCCTGCATATCCGCTTGGGCGCGGACTCGGTCAATGATCGACCAGAATTTTTCCCATGTCATAGCCGGATTCACCAGATAAACAGCGGCGTGTGGGCGTGTAGCAGTCGGGTCAGCGCGTCATCCACGGCATCGGTATAGCCGCCCTCAGCCAAGCGCTGGGTTCGCAGTTGGTTGAGGGCTGCTTTTGCCAGTCGATACTCTGCCGCCGACATCGTCAGTTTGCCGCCCGCGGGCAGATCGTTCACCCGCAAAATCAGCCGCCCCGTTTCTTCGGTGCTGCCGCCGCGGGCGCGCTGGCCGTAGTAGACATCGCCCAGCGCCCGGAGCAGGATGCTTTTGTTGGCACGGTCAAGTTTCACTTTGCGTTCTGTCATTGTTTTTGCACCTCCTATCGCCAACATACCATAGAACCGCCGCAATAGCTATCTGCCATTTGAAAACAAACAGAAAACATTTACAGCACCTTTTCTTTGCGCCGGATTTTTACCGGCAGCTTGGGCATACGGTCTTTGGGTGCCTCTGATCGATTTCGCAGGTAGGCGGTAATATCCTGCAGTTCCATGCGGACGCTGGGGCGCTCACCCTTGGCCCGAAGCTGATCGGCGCGCGGCGACGGCGAGTTTGCAAAAGATTTGCTGCTGTCGGAGAAAGGCTCGGACGGACTGGCGTTCTCCGAGCCCAGAGGAAAATCCACGGCGGGCGTGTCCTCGTGGTTGGGGGCTGCGTTTTCCAAATTCTGCTGCACGGCATCGACCAGTTCTGCCGTGCCGGTGTCCACGACATCCAACTGCAGTTTTTCAATAATGCGGTTTGCTTTGGACGCATCATCTTGCAAAATAGCAATCTCAATGTGGTCGGGATCCATCTTGTCGCGGATGGGACAGAACAGCAAGCCGTGGGATTTTGCCGCACGGGCAAAGGCGCGCATGTCATACTTGTCCACCGTGAAAAATTTCAGCGGCTTCTGTTCTTTCAGCAGACGGATAAGATGGGTTTTGCCGTGGGTCTTTTTGCTGTCATGCAGCACCGCCTGTGCGAAAATAAAGAAGTTTTTCGCAGCGGTGCCGGAAATACGCAGAGCAAACTCCGCGCCCTCCAGCGAGTAGCGGACGACCTGATCCGCAGGTTCGGAGCCGTAATTCATCTGGCGTCACCGTCCTTTTCTTTGGGCACGGGCAAGCGGCTGAACGAATCCACGCCGGGAATAAGCGCAAGGCTGCGCCCGCAGTCCCAATCTACATGGATTTGCCCGGCATCGTCGATACATTCCACCGTGCCCATAGAACCAGGCGGCACGGGGAAATCATCTTCCATGCAACTGAGTTGCAGCCGCGTGCCGGGCGGGTACTTGCGGCGAAGGTGTTCGATGTAGTCTTTGTTTGAATAATTCATATACATCCTTCTTTCTCGAATTATTTGGATTCGATTCCAAAAAGTGCGTGACATTTTACACTTTTTGGCGTATACTATCATTAAAAGCTGCGGAGGTTTTATTATGCGAATTACCAGAACTGAATACCTGAATAAACTGATTGCGTTTAAGGACAAGCAACTCATCAAAGTCGTAACAGGTATCCGCCGCTGCGGAAAATCTGTTTTGATGGAAATGTACCAAGATTGGCTGCTGCAGAATGGCGTCGAACAAGACCAAATTATTGCCATCAATTTTGAGGATATGGATTTTGAGGAACTTACCGACTATAGAAAACTGTACGCTTACCTGAAAGACCGTCTTGTTCCCGAAAAGATGACTTACATTTTTCTGGATGAGATACAGCACGTCACGGATTTTCCTAAAGTGATCGACAGCTTGTATATCAAGAAAAATGTAGATATATACGTCACAGGTTCCAATGCCTATATGCTGTCCAGTGAAATAGCCACCCTTATTTCCGGGCGCTATGTGCAAATCGAAATGCTGCCGCTTTCTTTTAAGGAATATATGCAGAGTACCGGCAGTATGGAAGATCGCGGAATAAAATATACCGAATATCTGGAAAACAGTTCCTTTCCCTATGCGCTGGAACTTAAGGGGCATCCGAACGAGATTCGGGATTACTTGGATGGCATTTTCAACACGATCGTCGTAAAAGATATTTTGACACGAAGAAAGATCTTCGATCCGTTGATGTTGAAAAGTGTGCTGCGCTATATTTTTGACAACATCGGCAGTCCGCTTTCCTCCAAGAAAATCGCAGACACCCTGACATCCGAAGGGCGAAAAGTTGATGTAAAGACCGTCGAACGCTATCTTGATGCGCTGATCGAAAGCTACATTATCTATCCCGCACAGCGTTATAATGTCAAGGGTAAGCAGTATCTGAAAACCTTGGGAAAATACTATGTCGTAGATATCGGTATGCGATTTATGCTGCTTGGCAAACGCAATACCGATGCCGGGCATATTCTGGAAAATGTTGTTTATCTGGAACTGCTGCGGCGCGGTTATGACGTGTATGTCGGAAAGGTCGATTCTTTCGAGGTCGATTTTGTGGCAATGAACGGCAACAATACCTTCTATTACCAAGTGGCGCTTTCCGTTCGTGATGCGGACACCCTGCAGCGGGAGCTGCGACCCTTGCTGTCCATCCGCGACCACTACCCCAAATATATTCTTACGATGGACGATGACCCGGAGGAACAGTATGACGGCATTCGCCGTATCAATGCACGGGATTGGCTGCTGGGTCTTACAGATTAACGTGTTGTAATATCGGGGCGGAGGTCACGCGCACGTTCCTGTTCGCGCTGTTGTTGCGCAGCGCGGTCACGGCGGGATTCGGTGAGGTGTTGCTGCACCTCTAGGGAGTGTTCTGCGATTTTGCGGCAGAGCCGTTCCTCTTGGCGAAGCTGTTTTAGGGCGGTGTTGACCGATTCATGCTGCGATTGTACATCATCGGTTTTGGACAGTTGCTTACACTTTGTCAGCAACTGCCTAATTTCTGTTTGCAGGGCTTGTCGGTGAGTTTCCAGCTGTGTCAGCGTGTCAATGTTGTTCTTAGATAAAAACTCCATCTGCCGGATGCGCTGGTCTAACTTGTAGGCATCCTGCCGAACAGCATAACTTGGACGACTCGGCTTGCGGGGGAGTGCGCCCAATTCGTATAGATAGCGATAATACAGCGCCCGCAGCCCGGTCAGCTTGCGGCGGGGTTTACCGCCGTGCAGCCGCCCATATTGGACGCGCGGCAAGTTTTCCACGAAGCAGCGGTTAAATTGTGGATAAAGGATGCGCGTCTGAATCGCTTCGGGGGTATACCTCTTGCCCAGCGTTTTGAATCGAACAAAGCGCTCTTTTGCGGGTGGACGCAAAACGGGATACTTGCGCCCCATGCGGACTTCATAGCCTTTGCGTTCCAGCGCGTTAAGAAACTGCCGCCATGTAAGGCTTTGTTGAATCGCTTCGTCCACATCCTGCCGAATAGCCGTGCGCCATGTTGGCTGACCGTTCTTCTCGGCCAGCCATTCGACGTAAGGCTTTGCCACATGGTTTGAGTTCTCGGTGTCGATGACCGACAGCTTATATTTCCGGCAAAGTTCATCTGACACTGCGCGGATTTCCGTCACATAGCTTTTATAGTTGCTGCGATACTTTTTGCCATCCACACAGCTGACCGAGTTCCAGACGATGTGCGAATGGATATGCCCGGTGTTCAGGTGCGTGCCGATGACATATTCATACCGCCCGCCCAGCACGCGAGCTGCCAGTTCCTTGGCGATTTGGTGCGCCAGTTCGGGGGAGACCTCTCCTGCAGCGAAGCTCTGCACAAGGTGATACCCCTGCACACCGCCCGACTTGTGCCAGCGTTCCTTGGTTTGCCGCATATCGGAAAAGGCGGTTTCCAGCGTGCAGGCATACGAGCTTTCAAAGCAGGACTTCTCGGTTTTGTCACGGTTGGATGCATAGTCTAATGCATCCTGCAAGGATACCGCCGTGGTCTTTTCTTTGTTCATTACATACTTCACCGCCCGATCCAGACGGCGGACAGGGATCACGGATGTGTAAGCCATTTTTCATGCTATCTCCTAATAGTTCTCTTTTATTTCGCGCCAGACTTCCTTGGCAACGCGCGTCATCTCGTCCACGCTTTGCTGCCCCGCCACGCCCGTGCTGTTGGCGCGATGCGCAAGCTGGTTTGCGTTGTTGCACAAACCGGAAATTTGCCGCACAAGTTCCGCATGGTGTGTGCAGAGGCGCGGATGGATTTCCTTGCCTAAGATAAGGGAGCGCAGGTATTCCTCGCGGGATAATCCACTTGTTTCGACCTGTTCACAAAGATGGCGGTACTCGCGCTCGTTCAGCCGCAGCGGAATAACACGACCGCGTCTGCGCATGGCGGGGGTTTGGGGATCACCCCAAAAGTGCGTTTGGATATCCAAACGCTATGCTTGCAAAACACGACACCCCGCAAAACGGGTCATGACACAAGGTCGTCGCCCTCCGAAACGGCTTTCTTCAAACCGTCCAAGGTTGTGACAATACGGTTGTATTTCTGCGCCAAACCGATCTGCGCGTTGGTGGTCGCATCCTGATTGCGGCTGCAGACCACCAGCATCGGGCAGCGCAGCAGCTTATCCCTCACAATGGCGGTGTACTCGCTGCGTTCCATGGCATCTTCCAGCACCAAATACTGGCTGTCCTGCAATTTGGGGCATACCGGCAAGTAGCCCAACAGGTATACCTCGCGGCAATAGTTGCGGAGATGTTTGGAGGTTGCGCCATCACTGGCGCAGATAAAAGCCCAAGGTCGTTTCATTTTCATGTTTCCTTTCTGAATTTCGGGAGTGAATCAGATTTGATTCACTTTTCGGTATTTCTTGCAAAATAGTGAATCAGTTCTGATTCACTTCGGATTCAAGGGCAGTTTTCAGCCGTTCAGTGCTGCGCTGGAAGTAGGCGTTCGACATCTCAATGCCGACAGCCTCACAGCCTTCCTGCACAGCGGCCAGCACGGTGGTGCCTGCCCCGGCAAAGGGATCAAGGATGCGCCCGCCCGGCTCACAAATCTGCACCACATCCCGCATAAGCTGCAAGGGCTTCTCGGTTACATGGATGCGGTTCTGGGGGTTCGGGTATCGGAACACGCCCGGCAGACACCCAACATTTCTCTCAAGCGGCATTTTGCCGTTGGACCCCCACACAATGTACTCGGACTGCTGGCGGAAGCGTCCTTTCTGTGGACGGCTGGCGACTTTATCCCACACGGCTACACCGCGCCAGGTCCAGCCCGCCCACTGCAAAGCCAGCGTCATGGCGGGCAGCTGCCGCCAATCGATGAACAGGCAGACAGGCGCACCGGGCTTGGCAATGCGGCGGGCGTCCTGCAGCCATGCCGCCGTCCAGAACATCCAACTCAGCTGATCCATCTGGTCAGAGTCAAAGTCGGGCAGCGCCTTTTCTTTGCTCATGCTGCTGTACTTTTCGTTGGTGCTGCGGTTCTTGGTGGTCTGGCTGCTGCCGCCGCTGGCATAGGGCGGGTCGGTGATGATGGCATCGAAGCTGTTCGGCACAAACTGGCGGAGGATCTGCAAAGAATCCCCGTGCAGGATCGACCAGCGGTCACCGCCGCAGTGTTCGGGCATCCGGAAATCAGGGGTGAGAATGTTGAGCGTTTCGGGAGTGTTCGTCAAAGGCATCTTCCTTTCGTTTTAGCGTTCAAAATCATGGGTACGGGGTTCTTTCGGAGGCGGTGTGCGGCTGGCTGTCTGCACAGAAACACGGTCATCTTCGAGTACAAAGCAGTCCTGCGTCCTGTTGTCGAGCTTGGTACCGGGCAGAACAACGGCATTTCCGCGGCAGACTACATTGCCGGAAATTTCGCCATAGATGCGGGCGTTGCCGTCAATGATCGGTGCGCACAAGGTTTGCGCATCCTGCCGAATCACGGCATACCCGCAGACACAGCTTTTCCCCATGAGCAGTCCGCCGCAGACGATGGCATCATCCTGCACAGTGGCATCCCCTGTCACGGCGGCGTTCTTTCCGACATAGGCGCAGCCCTTTGCAACGGCGTGATCTGTAAGGACTGCATCGCCGCAGACAACTGCATTTTCACAGGCGATGGCATCCGCTGAAATCCACGCGCGACCATCTTGGTCGAGGTTATCGTAGCTTTCCACATAGCCGCCGAGCATCCCGGCAAGGACATCCTCGGTCAAGTCCATCACCGCGCGGATGCGGTGTAGCTTCGGGTTGTCGGGATGGGCAATGTCGGTGATCTCATATTTCTTCATCTGGCATCACCCCGGTCACGCTTGGGCGCGGGCGTGGGCGACAGTTCGGTTTCCACATACTCGGAGATAATGTTGAGCGCTTTCTGGTAACTGTCGCAGGACATAACGCGGTCACGCATTTCTTTGGTCTTGTCACCTTGCCCGCTATTTTTCAGCAGCCGCGAGGCTCGCCCCATGATGGCGAAAATGTTGCCGTCCTGCCCAATCAGCTGCATCTTGGGCTTCTTCGGGCAGTTCAGCAGTTTGTTGAATTCGGTCATATCCGGCACATCGCGTTTCAGTTCAAAATCGTGATCCTGCCAGAAATGGACATACAGCTTGCCGTCTCCAACATCGATTTCCCGCTGCTCAAAGCCCTCGCCCCAGCCGTCGCTGTACTGACCGGAAATGTAGTCGCAGAGAGCCGCCTGCTCACCCTCGTTCAAGGGTTCCCGCAATTCCACGTTCATGCACCCGCACAGTTTGTTGCCGCAAATTTCCACAGACGGCACTGCACTTACCACTTTGCGGCGGACGAAATCGTCCTCGTGGTAATACTGCATCAGGTCGCCGTTGAAATCTGCAATGTCCTTTTTCACAGCCTCATTAACAGCGTCGGCATATTGCAGCAGGTCATGACCGTTCAGCGGGCAACCCTCGTACTCGTTGTAAGATTCGTCCTCCCAATCAGGTTCACTCGGGAAAAAGTCCGCAGTCAAGGGAGAATAAAATTTCATCTGCAAATCATGTCACCTCTTTCCGCCGCACAGGTCATGGTCGATCTGCGCGGCATAGTAGTTTTCTATCGTCAGCGGCGCGTTGTAGAGCGCCGCCAGTAAGTATTGCTTGATGTTTCGGATGCGGGGCGGGTTGTCCTTGAGGCAATCCAGAACATACTGGATATGTTCTGCGCCCAATTTTAGGAATCGAGATTTTACTACTTCTGCAGGCATTTCCTCTCCCGAAATGCGGATAGCCGCCCGTTTGGAACAAACCACATCCAGCATCAACTCCACCAGTTCATCCAATCGCATCGTATCCATCGGGTTATTCTGCGCCAAAATCGGATACTCGATATTTTTCAGCAGCAGGGCGCGGTACTCTGTCCGCTGGCCCGCCGCGCGGATAGGATTCGATACGTTATTTGTTTCTTCTTTCTTTATTTCTTTAGTATTTAATTGTGCAGGATTTTCCTGTACAGGTTTTTCCCGTTTAGGCTCTGCCTGTTTTGGTTGGGCACACTTAGGCACAGCTTCTTCGGGACCCTGTTCCGGGGGCTGCGGTTGCTCTAAAACCGTGTACTCCATGCCGCGCATCTGACCGTTCTTGTCGCGGATGCGGCGGCGGATAATATACCCCGCCGCTTCTAACTCGCGCACGGTGGCACACACGCTGTCCACGCCCTCTTTGCAGATGGACGCCAGACCTCGCGTGGTATAATCCCAATCTTCGGGCAGAGACAGCATCAAAGATAAAAGCCCCTTCGCCTTGAGCGAAAGAGCCTTGTTGCGCAGATGGTGGTTGGACATAATGGTATAATTTTGCGTCTTTTGTACACGGAACACAGCCATAACAGATACCTCCAATGTGCCCGCAGTGGGCGAACGATTTCTAACTTTCATGATGATTTTTCTCTCTATCGGCAAGGCGTCGCGCGGTGGGCGGCAGTTCTTGCCATCAGGTTGTTTTTTGCCATATCAGCGTAATCTCCATTCTCGATGTCGGGCGGAAGGTCATGCACGGTGTAGCGGTCAGCGTAGATTTTCCGGATGCCGACACTCGCCATACGCCCTTTGGCATCGTTGTCCAGCCGCAGTTCTATCGTGGTGATTTCCGGGTGCTGGCGCAGGAATTCCTGTAACGCCAAAGGCTCCTTGCCGGAGGATGAAACCCCGCCCAGCGACAGACGGTATTTGTCTGCCGCATCGCCGCAGAGCGTCATCTCGGCCATGGCATCTATGGCGGCTTCGAACACCGCCACTGTGGTGCCGCGCTGCATCGGCGGGATGCAGAATCCGTACTGTTTCTGACTGCCGGGAGCCTCCCTCTTGAACGGTTTCCCATAGTCATAAATACCGCGCAGAGCAGCATATTTCGGCACACCCTGCGGGTCTTTGCCCAAGAAAGCACAGTTGTGATATTCTGCACTTTCGTACAGAATTTTTCTCTCAATACAGTATCGGATGGTAGGCAGTGAGATGCCGCGCCCCAGCAGATACCGCGTTACACGGTCATTGGTGGGAGCTTTTCGTGGAAGCTTAAACGGCGGGCGCTCGCGCTCCACCGCTTCATGCTGCACGGGGATGTACATCGGGCTTTCCTCACATAACAGCTGCACCGCCTCTACAAACGGTACACCTTCCACATAAATCAAATATTTCAGCGCCGACTTGCCGCCGATGTCGCGGCTTTTCCAGTGCCAGACACTGGATTCTCCGTTTATCTTGAAGCTGTCATGTTCTGCAAGCTGGTACTCACCCCGCGCACTGCTTTTCACCAGCGAACCGGGGCGGTACCGCCGCAGAAATTCTATTGCCGTCATCCGGTTGGCGGCATTGATTTGTTCTTTACTGACGCGCGGCAATTACACAATGTAAGCGGCGAGGTCGCTCATATGCTCAACATTTTCCCACGGAAAATCCTCGCGCCCGAAGTGACCGCCCGCCGCCGTGCGGCTGTAAATGGGGTTCAGCAGGTTCAACTGCTTGATGATGCCCGCAGGGGTCAGGTCATACGCCTTGCGCACAGCGGCCGACAGGCAATCATCCTCGCAGGGGCCACCTGTGCCAAACGTATTCACATCCACCATGACAGGCTCTTTCTCCCCGATGGCGTAGGCCAGCGTGACCTGACAGCGCTGGGCAAAGCCTGCCGCGACGATATTTTTGGCAATAAAACGCGCCATGTACGCGCCGCTGCGGTCTACCTTGGTGGCATCCTTGCCGCTGAACGCACCGCCGCCGTGGGGTGCAAATGCGCCATAGCTGTCCACCATGAGCTTGCGCCCGGTCAAGCCGGTGTCGGCATCCGGGCCGCCCTGCACAAACTTACCGCTGGGGTTCAGCATGATCTCCACATCGTCGGCAGGCATCCCCTTGAACGCCAGCGGAAAAATGTTTTTCTTCAGCTTTTCAAACAAGTCATCCAAGTCGGTGTCGGGCTGATGCTGAACCGAGATGACGACGGTGGTGATGCGCACAGGAATGTCATCGTCGTATTCCATCGTGACCTGCACCTTGCCGTCCGGACCGATGTCGGGGATAACGCCGGTCATGCGGGAGATTTCCAGCAGCGTCACAAGGCGCTGGGCGGCAACCACCGGCATCGGCAGATATTCGGGCGTTTCGTTGCAGGCGTAGCCGACCATAACGCCCTGATCGCCCGCACCGAGGGTGTCCTCGTCCTCTCCCTCAGCCAATTCCGGCTCGACAGCGCCCGCAATGTCGGGACTCTGGTCGTGGATGTAGCAGTCGATTTGGTACGCCTTCGGGTCATAGCCGACATCCCGCAGGGTGTCGCGGACGATGTTGAACACATCCGGCTTAGCGCTGGTCGTGATTTCGCCCGCCACAATGATGTGACCGTGGGTTGCCATTACCTCACAGGCCACGCGGCTGGCGGGATCATGCTGCAGACAGGCGTCCAGCACGCTGTCGGCAATGAGGTCGCACAGCTTGTCGGGGTGTCCGCGCATAACGGATTCTGCGGTGTAAAAACGGGGATGCTCGTTTTCTTTCATAGTTTCGGTGTTTTCAAAAATGTCGTTCATTAGTTCTTCTCCTTGCTTATTGGATAGTTTCGGACAAAGGAAAAAGCCCGCAGGCGGGCTGCGGGCTAGGATGGTGATATTCATATCAGCGCTCCTGTTCTTGGCGCGGGGGCTGCCTTGTTGCCTGCATAAATTGCGCGTAACCTTCCGGCGTGGTGTGTTCCACACACAGGGTCTTGCCCAACAGGAAAAACAGCTGCGGGTCATGGTACATCTCCTCGTAGTGCTTCATCTGCTTGGGTGTGAGGTCCGTAAAGTCATCGCGGGTCAGACCGCAGATGAAAAATGTGCCATGGATGATGTCATAGTCACCCAGCATACGGTTCAGCGGCAGGTTTTCTGCAATACCGTTATCGTTGCAGACAATGCAGGCGCTATCCCGCCAAGGGTACACTGCCTCGATGGTGCCGCCGACAACTGCCTGCTCGGCGTCAAGGGTGTGTTCAATGTCGGCTTCGCGGGGGTATTTTCCGGGTTCAACGATCAGAACTTTCATCGGCATCCTCCTCATCAGAAGTTTCTTTCAGCGCATTTTTTTGCTTAACGGTCAGCAGCACGATACCTGTCGCAGACGCAAGGGAAACGACCACAATAGCCAGCAGCGGGAAACCATCTCCTGTCTGCGGAAGGGTCTGCACCTTGTGCGGCGTAATAACCGGCGTGGGAACAGGAGTGGGCGCCGGGGTTGCAGCGGGCGTCGGCTGCGGTGTGGGAGCAGGGGTTGGCGTTGGCGTGTCCTCTCGGGGCGTGGCTTCGTCTATCATCTGAATCAGGCGTTTGTCGGCGCGCACCCATTCGGCATCGGCATTTTCGCGGACGAACAGGCAAACATTTTCATCTGCCTGCTGTACCTTAAACTGCACCGATTCGGCAATTTCAAAGCCAGCCGGGGCGGCATCCTCGGTCAGGGTGTAGATGTACTCTTTGGCTTCGCCTGACAGCTTGAGGAAATCATTTGAAATGGGAACACGATGCGTTTTGTAATCTGTCACCCAAGTGTCAATGATTTCATCATTTGCATCACGGATCGTCAGCGTAGCACCCGGCAGCAGATTACCAGCAATGTCGGTCTTGTCGATATCCAGTACCGGCGCGTCCTGCATGACAATGGTTGAACAATTCATTTTCGACCAGTCATCGTCCGTTTTCACATATACCTCATTGACCTGCTCTGTACCTTCCTGCATCAGCTTGAACACGATGCTTTCGGCTTCGGTGTAGCCATCCGGGGCGCGGGTTTCGGTCAGGGTGTACTCTTTTTCAAGTTCCAGCCCGCGTACAGTATGCGGAGTTTTACCGGAGGTCCAGCCTTCGACCAAATTGCCGTCTGCGGCACGGATTTCCAGCTTTGCACCGGGCAGTTCCTTGCCGTTGGTGATGTCCTGCTTGGAGATATCCACGGTGGTACGCAGGTTGGTGTTTGTTCCGTCCACGACCTGCCAAGGGGTCTGCTGACCCTCGTAGGTGAAGGTAACTTCCATAGGGGTGCTGTCCAGCAGGTAACCCGCAGGGGCGGTGATTTCCACAATGCGGTATCTGCCGCTGTTCTCGCGGCTGGTGCTTCGCGGACCTGCAGGGTCAATGTAATATTCGCCGCGAATCGGCACGTCCACATCAAACCAAGTAAAGCCGCTGGCGTTGGTTGTGCTACTGGTGGCCAGCTTTGTACCGGCGTCCAGCAGCTTTGTACCGTCTGCGGAGAAAATGTCATCCACGGTGTAGAGTTCATATACGGCTCCTGCCAGATAGGTCAGCGCCTCACGGTCCTGCTTGTAAATGCCTACACCGATTTTGCTGACTTTATCGCCGGGCTTTTCGGGCGTGGGCAGCACCCGCGCATTTTCAAACACGAGTGTTTGTCCGATTTTGTGGGCATCCGAAGCGTCCTTGACATTCACAATGCTGTACGAACATTTCTTGTCGCCGTCCCGCTCGTGGCTGACAATGGTTTTCGCCAGCACAATGTCGTTTTTCTGGCTGTCCCAGCTGAATTCCACAGTGTAGCTCTGCTGGGTCAGCACAAAACCATACGGCGCTTTAATCTCGGTAACAGTGTACTTGCCCAGCGGCAGGGTCACGGTTGCTTCACCTTTGGTGCCATCGTGGCTGACTGTCAGGAAATCATAGGTTGCCTGCGTGCGGGTGGGGCTGAATTTTACTTCATCCACTTGTCCCTCCGTGCCGGTGGTAACAGTTGCCACCAAATCGCCGGATTTGTACCAGTAAGTGCCTTGGCGGTCTGGTGTGGCAATGTCGGCTGCAGCGTGAATTTCGTACACCGCGCCTGCAAGGTTGTCCTGCGTGTAGATGAACTGTCCATCTTGGTAGTCGGTCAAGACATTGCCCTGTTTTCGGATGGTAAGCTGACCAAGTGTTTCGTGATTGCAGTATTTCTCCGTGACGATATACTCGTCCATGTCGTTGGCGGCATTGCCCACGACCTGCCAGACGCGGTCGGACTTGATTTCAAACTCCACCGAGTAGGCGGAATCATTGAAATAGCCTTCCGGACCTTGCAGTTCCTCAATCAAATATCTGCCCAGCGGCAGTTTTTCGGGTGTTTTCATAAGGCCGTCTGCATCGGTGTAGAACACATCCGTTTTCTTGGTGGCGCTGCCGCTGGCGGGGTCAATCATGGAAATGCGGGTCTTATTACCCTTGTCATCTAATTTGTACAAGGCAAAAGAGGTGTTGGCGATTTTGACCGCCTTGCCGGTTTCGTTGTCGACCTTGATGAGCTGCAAGTACCCCTCCAATTCCTCATCCAGCACATTAAAAGTCAGATAGTCATTGCTTGCGGTGGTGACGCTGCCCGCAGGAACTGTAAATCGGCTTTGCGGGCTGTTGGTGTCCACCGTGACGATGAACGGGTCGCACTGGAACACATCTTTCGGGATAGTGGTTTCTACGATAAGGTACTGCCCATATGGCAAGCCTTCAACGCGGAAAACTCCCTCATCGTTCGTGAACATCTCTCCCAGCCTATACTCAGCGGGCTGATCCGTGGGCATCCAGCCGTTGCCCTTGCCGTTGGCGTAGTCGCCGTCTGCGGTCAAGGTCGCGTTATAGGCGTTGACCGTATCGGTGCTGCTCTCGAACATATTGGCGATGGCTTGTCCTTCGGCGGTGAAATCGTATTTTAGTGTGGCGTTATCGTAATTGTCTTTGCGATAGGCAGACAGGATGCTGGCGGCATCGTAGCTTCCGTCCGGGTTCTGCTTGAACTGCGCCGCCTTGCTCAATTTGGAAATACGATAAACGGTAAAGCCCGCGCCTTCCAATTTCAGTGCCGGGCTTGGCTGTCCAGTGGTGGAAACAAGTTTTTGCAAACTAAAGCCAGATTTGAGGACTTCGTCTTGACTCTCCTGTTCGGCATGGATGTGGTAGGCGGACTCATCTGCATAGGTCAGCGTTTTGTAGTGGTTGACCTCGTCACAAAGATAACCCTTGGCATAAGACAGATAATAGCCATCCCACGCCTTGCTGCCGTTCAGCTTGCGGCTCTCGGCTACGGCGGAATACTGGTTTTTGTAGATGTAGTCGGTGTACTCGCCGCCCTTGGTGGCGAGGTTGCTGTATTTTCCGGTGCGTTCCAGCTTCTTATTTAGCTGTGGATACTTCCCGGTAACATACAGCTTGCCGTTTCCGTCAATCGGCAGAACTAGCCCTGTGGCACGTTCGACAAGGTAATATCTGCCCATGTACAGGTTGGCAAAAGCCAGTTTACCGTCAGTGATTTTCGAAGAGGCTACCAGCCGGTCTTTCTGCAAAATGGGCAGGTAATCGGTGTCCCAGCCGCCGTTGGTGAGAACCGTAGTACGCCAAAGGGGCGTGCCGTTGGCATCGGTGATTTTGGAGTAATCCACCACACCCGAAACACCGTCCGGATGTTCAATGGTGTCTGCGGCGTACAGATCGTACACAGCCCCCTCAAGCGTGGTATCGCCGTTGCTGCCCGCAGCCAGATACCGCGCGGCGTCCAAGTCCACTTTTGTCAGCAGAATATTGCCGAGAACGCGGTCATTCTGCATCTTGTCGGCATTGGCGTGCATGGTGTAGGAATCTTCGTTATTGGCAATGCCCGTGGGGTCTGTGGCGTAGGTCTTATCTGCATTGCGGATGCCAAAGGTGATAGTGACGATGCCCTCGCCGGTGTCGATGAGGGTGCCGCCGCTGTTGGCCGTGGTAATGTCGGCGTTATAATCCGCGTTTCCCAGCCGAATCGTCTGACCGTCCAATGCTTTGGTGATTTCGATGGCATACGCCCGCTTGCCCAGCACGGAACCAGCTGTGCCGGGAGCGTTTACATCCGACCAGTCACCATAGTACCCACTGGGTGCGCGGCTCTCCACGATGACAAACTTGCCCTCATTGCGCTGGGTGTAATAGATATTGTCAGAACCATTGGCATAATTGCTGTGGTTGATGACCTTGTAGGTGCCATCTGCTTGGCGCTCGACTTTGTACCGGTTGTATCCGCCAAACGGGATATAGCACTGCCGAACGGTGTCCCACGCAAAAATCTTAAACTCGGCATCGCCCTTGATGCGCTGCTTGGTTTCGCTGTCGATTTTGTCAATGCTGACCTTTACCGACCATTCGTCGTTTTTCATCTGGTAATCGTTCGAGCTGTTGGCAGGAACGGTAATGGTCTGGTGGCTGCCCAACGCGCCGGGCGTGGAATCAAAGCCATGCGGGATAGTGATCTCATCGTAGCTGAATGTAATATTGGCAAGCTGCGCCCGCGTTGCGGCGATGGCGGCATCCACCATGCTCTGCGCTTCTTTCTGCAGCTGCCCGATAGCCGCATTCTTGGCAGCTTCGGCAGCGGCATCCGCTTCGGCTTGGCTGGTGAACGGACCTTCCTGTCCGGAAAGCGTACTGGTGCTGGTCTTGGATACCTCGTAATGCACCGTCCATGTGGCAGAACCATCGCCGCCGTTCAGGTGGTAGGTATCGTCCTGTGTGTGACCGCTTGTGGTAATGGTTTGTGCCCCGGCAGGGGTCATCTGCCAGCTGCCGCCTTCCACGCTGCCGCCGGTCCGGCTGGGCGTGACGGTAATGACTGCGCCGTCCACCTTTTCCAGCGTGTTCAGCTGGTACTTGTCGGTGTTGACTGTGAATGTCAGATCAAAGCTTCCGCTGGCGCTTTGCGCAGGAGCTGTCCACGCAGCGGAATAGTACTTCGGTTCCGGAACACTCGGCACATCCGGGATCTCAGTGCCGCCCGCAATTTCTTCACCGACCAGTGCCACAACCTGCCACGCATACCCTGCAGGCGGGTTATAGATGTAGGTGTAGTAGCCGTTTTCCCCGGACTGCGCATCTGTACCGTTTACCAGTTCTTCTGCAGCAGCAATATAGGTCTGCGCCGCGTAGCTGTCGGGATAGTTTTCCATGATCCACTGCTGGGTTTCATCGTAAAGGCTGCCAAGGATGTCCGGCTGTTCTTCACAGACTTCAGGATCATCTTCAAGGCTTGCCACAACAGGACGGTCATCCAGCATATCCAGACTCAGCTGACCAAGACCGCCCCAGATGTTGACCTGGTTTGCATAGTGGTTGCCGGGGGTATACTGGCCGGGTTCAAGGCGGGACACATGAGAGAAGCTGTAGGTGGGGCAGCCCTTGGGCTGGCCGTTCAGGCCGTGGCTGCAGCAGTAGGCTTCCTGACCGTTGAACCAAATCAGCCATGTGCCGCCCTCCTTGGCAATACTGGTGATTTTGCCGGTGGCATACGGCGGAGTCGGTCCTGCAGCATAGGCGGCAATGCCGTCATCGCCGGTGTCGGCATACATCTGTGTGGGTGCAGCATCCTCGCTGATCTGTACATGGATAGATTTTGACTGCGAACTGCCGTCCGAATCCGTATAGACCAGCTGCGCCGTAAAATCGGCAGAGGCTTTTACATACAGGCCGGTGGCTGCCGCCGATTGCTCCGAGTATGTCTGGTGCAGGATTTCGGCCTGTTCCCGATCGTCTGCCGGGATAGGCTCATAATCGGTGGAGAGATAGCTTAAAAGCTCTACATCATCCGGCAGTATGATTTCGGATACTGCACCGTCTGCCGGGTATTCGACCTGCGCCAACAGCGGAACAATGGCATAGTCTGTACCGGGAGTTTTGCCGATTGTGACCGTGTTCTCATCTGCGTTCAGCGCATCGGCATCCATATGGGCATCTACGCCGTCATACAGGTCAGAAACCCACGCGGAAATACCGATTTTTGTCTCGCCGGTTGCCACGGGCAGACCCATGCTGCCAAGGTAGCTGCCGGTAGGCGCGTCCGGCAGATCGTTGTAAAGATTCTCGGTAATCTGCACAAGGTTTGGTGCCGTGGTGTCCGCTTCGGCAGTTTCGGGGGTGACCGCTTCGGCATTCTCCGGCGTGGCGGGGGCATCCTCTGCAAAAGCGGACAGTGCTGCGCCCGGATTTGTGAGCGCAATCCCTACCGCCAGCAGCAGCGACAAGCACTGCTTTATTCTGTGTTTGTTCTTCATACGAATTTCTCCTTTTGTTGCAAAATAAAAAGCCCGCTGCGGGGTGCAGCGGGCTTGGTTAGCGTTCGGGAGCGTGTTTCTTGGGACAGGGCGCGGCTCTGTAGGCTTTTCTGTATTTTTCGTCAGCATCATAGAACTGCTGCGGAGAGATACCGGCATCCAGACACCCCTGCATGACAACCGCATTGTAGCGGCTGCTGACCGGGAGCAACTGGTCGCGGTACGGTGCGTTCATCGTGTAAACCATAATTTCATGCGGTGCGCCGTCGGCATCCGTGACCGTCATGGTTTCCTTGTCATAGAATGTCGGGTAACCCTCGTAACAGTCAAGCTGTGATTCGTCATGGTCAGTGACAGACCAGATCAGTCCTTCGACGCTTGCTCCCTCTTTTGGCAAAATCGTCAGGTAGCCGCGCCGGAACGCCAGCTCATAGCCGTCCAGCTTGGCAGTGCCTACCACCGTTGCTTCCGGGCAGCGGTAGGCCATCTGCTCAAAATTCAGATTGGAGCCATAGGCAAAGTATTCTTTTTTCGACATTTCTTCTCCTATCTGGCCTCGTCCGTGCGGGGCCGTGGTTGATTGCTGGGATACAGCGACTTGTCGTGCCGCCACGCCTTGTCACCGGGCAGGTTCTTCAGCAGGTGCATCCGCACATTTTTGTACTCCGGACCGATGAGTCCCAGCCGCAGCAGAAAGGTGCGGAAGGTGAACGCCGGATTATCCCCGATGGGCGTTTTCCGGAACTGCGTGTACTTCTGGTTGATGCCCTGCGCCGAGATCGCCATAGACAGAACAATATTGGCTTTGACCTCGCCCGCGTGGAGCGTGGAGTTGAACAGCCGCCACTCGACTGTGCCATGGTAGAACACAGAATGCAGGTTCAAGGCATGATACCGGCTCTGGTGGTAGTGATAGTCACTGCCGTCCCGCCCGCGATACCAGCGGTCCTTCAGTTGATCCATACTCGCGTCGCTGGGCAGCTTGCGGATTTCTTCCAGTATCGGCTCATCCACCGCCTGACAGTAGCTGTCGATGCGAGCAGGGTTGACTTTGAGTGCTGCAAACAAAATATCCTCTTTAGAATACATGATAGAAAGTACATTTTTCAGACTTTGCGGCGTGTGCTTGCTTGCATCCACATGGACGTGCATTCCGCAGCTGTCGTTTACGATGCCCCCTGCGCGGCGTAAGGAACGAACAACCTCCTGCAGCTTTTCCATCTCGCCGTATTCGAGTTTGGGGGAGTTCAGTTCAACCTTGTAGGTTTCTCCGATAAGAACAGACCGCCTGCGGCATTCGGGATGGATGCTGCCGTCCCGGACGATTTTCCATTCTTTGCCGTCCAAATCTTTGACCCGGTAGGCATCGTAGCCACCGCCGGAATGTTCGGCGCGGGTGCCAAACAGGTCGGCCAGCGTTTGGGCTGCCGTGGCGCGGTTTATCCCGGTCAGTTCAATTTCACAGCCAAAATACTGGTCACGGAAATCAAGGGGCAAGCGCCTCACCCCGCAGTTCTGCGTCCATGGCTGCAATTCTCCGCCCGATGGCCTCTACCACGTTGACTGTTACACCATTGCCTGCCTGCTTGTAGGCTTGGTTATCGCTTTGGATGGCAAGCACCGTGTCGATGCGGTCATCTGCCCAGCCCTGCAGCCGCAGACATTCGCGCGGTGTCAGGCGGCGGATGCGCCCCTCACACAGAACACCGTGCCGGTCTTTCGTGGTAAGAGTGTGCATGGGTGCGCCTGGCTTGCCTGTCCGGGCTGCGTTTCTCGCGGGGTCTGATTTGACGGGATTTTTGACCGGGCAAACTTCAACAGTGCCTTGTTGGCAGCCGGTTGTGAGGGTATGGGCAATTTGCTTGCCCACACGCCCGCGCCGACTGTTGACTGTGGCGTAGCTCAGGTCGATGCTGTCACCAACCTGTGCCATCTGGTAGCCGGTCTTGGTGGCGCACTTGATCGGCACTCCCACCTCGTACAGCCCGGTCTTGCCGCCGAACCCGCCCGGATTGGCAGCCAGCGTACAACTTAATCCTTCGGGGGAGTAGACTCGTTCTCCTTGATGCCCGCCGTGGGTTTGTATAAGAGAACCTCCTGTTGTTTCGGTGAAAGGAAATACTTTTCCTCTACATCGTTCATCAAGATATCCGACAATGTACACGCGGTTTCTTGACTGGGGGACGCCGAAATCTTTGCTGTTAAGACATTGCCATTCCACACCATACCCCAGTCGGTCCAGCGTGTTGAGGATTGTCGCAAATGTCCGCCCACCGTCATGGTTAAGCAGGCCGGGTACATTTTCAAACAGCAGATACGAAGGCTTCCGGGCTTCAGCCAGGCGGGCCAGTTCAAAGAAGAGAGTGCCGCGTGGATCTCCGAATCCTTTTCGGGATCCTGCAATGCTGAAAGTCTGGCAAGGAAATCCGCCGCAGAGCAGCTGGAAGTTCGGCATGGTGCAGGGGTCGGCTTTTCGGGCATCTTCAATGAACCACTCTCCCTTCGTGTCAAACAGGGCGTTGTAACTACGGTTGGCGTATTTGTCGATTTCGCAGTGCCCTACGCATGTAAAGCCTCCGGCACGGGTCAGACCCTCGCGGAAGCCGCCGATGCCGGAGAACATATCTATAAATCGAATCACCGATTCGATAACGAAAAAAGAGGCAACCAATGCGGGCTGCCCTTGCTGGTTAAGTATGTGATTTTCAGGATTGAGCATCTACCTCCATTTCGGTGTCATCTGGTTCGCCGGAGTCGACATCAGCGTTTTCCTCTGCGTTTTGCTCGGCCATAATTTTTTCGTAGTCTTTTTCGGCTTCATCCAATTCTCTTTCAATGAGATGCACCAGAAACTCTTTCTGGCTCAGTTTGCGGTGATAGATTTGCTCGTACCTTGCAAGAAAGGTTTTGATGCGCTGGAGAAGTTCCTCGGATACCTGAAATGCTAACGTGCGTGTTGCCATGTTGCTGACTCCCTTCGGTTTCTCAAAAAATGTGGTTATGGCTTGCTCGATGAATTGCGATGTGGTGATGCCCTGTCGTTCCAGTTCATCTCTGATTTGCTGATGCAGGTCGTCCGGAATGGTGACGGTCAATTTGCTCATTTCAGCTTTCTCCTTTTATGCACCTAGTTTGTTGTTATAGTAAGCGGCCAGTTTTCCAAGATTGATGTACCACTTCACCCCGGACTGGAATGCGATGTCCGGATTTTCACGACATACTCGGCGAAGATAGTAAGGCGGAAGCTTCATGATTTCACTTGCCTGTTTGATGCTGACAATTTGTGGAAGGACAATTTTTTCTACAACGCAACCCGCCGTCTGACGATCAAGCATATATTCGTTCATTTTACATTCTCCTGTTCTTAAGCTGAATTTGCAATCGCTTTTTGTCATTGATAAGTTGTTTTTTGATTGCAAAGCAAGCATATCACAAGTGCGATGACAAAGCTATTCACGAGAACCAACGATAATGAGATGCATAACTCGGCAATTATGCCCATAACCAACAATTTATGATTTTATGTTTATTACCACATGGTAATCATCACCTTAAAGTGAAGCTAAAAAGTTGATTGCGGAAGGCGGAATTATATCTGTTGCTCGGGTGCGAGGAATTGCCCCCGTCAAAGTGACTACCTGCAATTCCTCGCGCACCACCTTGCGGATGCTTTTCTCCAGCCTATCCGTCTGTTCTGCCGCAAGGATACTCTGCACCAGAAACTCCTTGCGGCGGGCTGACGGCATCTGCTGCAGCAGCTCCCATGCGCGGCGGTGCTGCGGGTCGTTGAGGTTCGGACGGAAAACGTACTGTGGGCGTTTCATGCCTCGCCTTTACGGCGCGACACGGCGGCCAATGCACGCTCGAACCCGACAGCGTTCACCTTGTCGTCCAGCAGAAAAATCGTCTTACAAAGCGCGTCTTTGGGGCTGAGGTGGCGACTCACCACCGATGCGCCGCCGCCCAGCAACACGGCGGGGATGGCGTGCAAATCGAATCCCGCTTCCATCGTGGCAGACAGGAGATGCTCTGTGTACTTGCGACCTTGTTTGTTCACAATGTCGCGCACCGTATCGCTGACTGTGCAGGGCTGACCCGCCAGCATATTTTCGATTTGGGCATCCGTGAGGGACAGCCCGGTTTCGCGCCGCA
>ENA-OVGM01000714-OVGM01000714.1-human-gut-metagenome-genome-assembly--contig:-NODE-714-length-32464-cov-105.401463_pt1 | contig 32464 bp, 30 predicted proteins | sample MGYA00237773_ERZ505425 | MGnify/ENA primary metagenome ERZ505425 (study PRJEB26158, sample SAMN06016407) | human gut metagenome | biome: human gut; feature: ankylosing spondylitis patient; material... | reverse complement strand
GCTCCATGGTCAGGCCGTTCTCTACTGCGTCCTTCGGGTCGAAGCTGATGATATAGTGGTGGGTCTTCACGTCCTCCCGCCCGCCGTTCTTGCCGTACTTGCGGTTGGCAATCAGGCAGGCCATAGCAAACGAAGATTCGCCGCACTCAAGGGTGTCGAGCAGGTACGAATCCCGCAGCTTGGGTCTGCCCTTCTCGTCCAGAATGGGCAGGCCGGTGTACTCGTTGTGCTGAAAGGTGAGATAGCTTTCGGCGGCGGCATAGTTAGAGTTTTTCGAGGTCAAATGCTTGATGGTTGCCATACAGTTCACCAACCGTTTCTTCGGCTTTCAGCCGAAAGTTCGTGAGTGCGGACAGTTCCTCCAGAATTTGCGCCCGGAGCTGCTCGGTGTCTTTGCCGCCGGAGTTGAAGTGCCGTGCAAGCTGGTTGAGGTTGCTTCCTGCCTTGCTGCACTGGGCAGACAAGGCGGCAAGCGCCGCCAGTGCATCCTCGCCGCCCTGCGCCACCACAACGGTGTGCTTGACGTTCACGCCGTACAGGACACGGCGGACGAGTTCGGACTGGGTGAGGTGGAGTTCTTTGCAGGCGTATGCGATCCGCAGCTTTTCTTCTGCGGTCACTCTGACTTTGATGATGTGTGTCTTTCGTTTTTGCGGCGTGTCATTGCGGTTCTTCTTTGCGTGTGCGTTCGGACTTTTCATTTCAGTCATATTCGACCTCCTGTGAAAATGATAAATGCCCGCTCCGGGATGGAGAAGGCTATGTAAAGCGACACGCCGCTTTTGCGCTGAAACCAGCGCAATGCTGGAGCAGGGTTTGGGGAAGGCACTCCCCAACAAGACCGCGGTTGCGCAGCAACGAAAGCCCCAGTGGGGCTTTCGAGTGGCAGCACGGTTTGCGTAGCAAATGGAGGAGTTTCACTCCGACAAGTGCTAGACCATGTGACAGAACATTTTCAAGCATTGAAAATTTGTGGCCACAGGTCGATACTTGCTTTCGCCCTTTCCGTGCAACACTGAAAATTTCAGAAGTCGAACCGCAATGCACGTTGAAAATTTTGCAGAGCAAAACGTGTGAAAAGGCAAAGCCCCTGCTCATGGTCACCGTTCACACCGAACGCAGTTCCTGCCCCTGTTTTGCAGCGGCGTTGTCCGGCTCGCCCACAGAAAGTGTGAGGTCATGGCGCAGTATCTCGTTCAGACGGCTTATGTAAGATTCAAGGTACAGTATGAAGAAAGCCGGGCGCAGTGCGGACACTACAACCTGCTTCTTTCAAGCACAAGAATAACACTTTGCGGTTGTGCGGTCAACAACTAAAAACAAATTTTGGAAGATTGAACAACTACATAAGATTTTATTTGTGAAAAAGAAAAATACCGCCCATGCAGCGCAGCGATGGATTTTGTCGGGTGAATCGGCGGCAAAATAAATCGGGTGTGTTGCGGGGCGGTAAAAATCCTCATGGGGAATAAATCCTCGCCATTCTGTACTTTTCTACAAATTTGGTGGGATTTGCGATAAAGAGTATCATGGATTGCGGAGTGCGTCAAGATGGCTTTGCAAATTTTATTGCAGTAAAGCAGTGATAGTAGGACTTATGTGATGATGAATAAGCTGTTTCCAAATCTTTTGATGTGTGATATCATGTTATTAAGCAAACTGTCGACCTATTTTATGAACAGGAGGTTATGTCGTGCTTAATAGCAGTGAAATCCAATCTTTGAACGAATTGGAGATGTCGGTCTACAATTATGTTACGGCCCATCAGGAAGAAGTAGCGCACATTAAAATCCGCGATCTCGCAAATGCGGCGTACGTTTCAACTTCAACAGTGCTACGTTTTGCAAGAAAATGGGATGTGACAGCTTTTCAGAATTCAAGGTTTATTTTAAGCAGTATCAGGAGAGCTTACAGCTTTCGCCGCGCAGTTATGATGGCAGTGAGATTCGGGATTTTTTCAAACGAAATGATACTCCAGAGTTTCAGGCACAGGTCGAGAAGATGGCAAATGTTCTTCAAAGTGCAAAGGTGGTGATTTTTGTTGGCATCGGAAATTCCGCCATGACTGCGCAGTATGCGGCCCGGTATTTTGCAAATTCAGGAAAATTCAGCGTGTGTATCGTAGACCCCTTTAACCAGATTGGTGTAGATAGCAGATGCAAAAAAGGTCGAAGCGATTCCCGGCGTAAAAGGTACGATTCGTCAGGGCGGTCAGTTTCAGGTCATTATTGGCAATGATGTTCCGGCTGTTTATGATGAAGTGTGTGCTCTGATTGGTCAGACCCCGGTCGCACAGATTGAGGATGATGAAAAAAAGATTATTAGCCCTTGTCACAACTTTGATGTTGATGGTATCCGCTTCCACAGCAGTGTATGCTTCCGATGGATTTAATAAAGCTGTTTTTGATAATGCACCTGATGTCTTTGTGACAAAAGATGATATGACAGGTGACCTTATGGCAGCATCTGAATCGTTGCTTGGCAGTAAAAGAATTGTGATTCCTGAAACTGGCGGAGGATATGTTCAGGTTTACTCTGGCGTTAGTATTTCAGATGACATGAATTTAAATGTGCTTATTTTTAAATATCACGCTGATAATTGGGCTTTTATTGACAGTATAATAATTAAGATTCGTTAGGTTGAGTATAGAATAGAGGTAAAGGTTATGACTTACGGGTATTGTCGGATTAGTACCAAGCAGCAGAGTATGGAGCGGCAAATTAGGAACATCAAAGCAGCTTATCCTAATGCTGAGATTGTAGAAGAAGCCTTTACTGGAACTAAGATTGAACGCCCTGCCTTTGACAGTATGATTGCATCTGCCAAAGAGAAGAAGGACACCGGCGAAGATGTGACGATTGTGTTTGACAGTGTTAGCCGTATGAGCCGTAACGCAGAAGACGGCTATAATCTGTATCAAGACCTTTATAATAGAGGTATCAATCTGGTTTTCCTGAAAGAGCACCACATTGACACAGACACTTATAAAGGAGCTATGCGCAATCAGCTTGCAATGACAGGCGAAGATACAGACCTCATCTTTCAAGGCATCAACGCTTATCTGTTGAGATTGACAGCAAAGCAAATTAAACTTGCTTTTGAACAGGCGCAAAAAGAGGTTGACGACCTACACCAGCGCACAAAAGAGGGCATTCAAACTGCTAAATTGAACGGAAAGCAGATTGGACAGAAGCAAGGAGCAAAGCTCACAACGCAAAAGTCTGTTGCCGCTAAAAAGTTCATCCTCAAGAACAGCCGGACATTCAATGGAAGTCTGGATGATAAAGAGTGCATTGAATACTTGAAGATTGCGCCGAACACCTTCTATAAATATAAGAAGGAGCTTAGAGCAGAACCGCAGTAACCAGATAGGGACGCTTCTCACATGGGGGAGCGCCCTTTTCTTTTAGCTATATTTAAAAGAAAGCAGAATTTACAAATATCAAGAAGCATTTTCTGAAATTACCGGGATTCATCGTCAACACTGCCCGCAGGAACTACCGCATGATCGCCGCGGCGATCCGGGCGGTGCAAAGCGGACGGCGGCCGGAAAATATCGTGAACGGGTGATAATAAAAAGCAAAACAAAAACACCCTCACAGCTGAAATGGAAAAGCTGTGAGGGTGTTTTTGCTTGTACGGCAACCGCACATATGGGAGGTTGTTATTGTCTGTTTTTGGCGGGCGGGTCCGGCTTCATGGCTTCCAGTGCAGTGCCCAGCTCCTTCGGCTGAAGAGGGCCGGTGCAGTCCGCGGAAGAGCTTTGCAGCTTTTCCAGCAGGGAAACGGAAGTGAAGCAGTTCAGGCCGCTGCAGTTGATCAGCTGCACGCCCGGTGTGGTAAAAACGGAAAAGACCTCGACCTGAGATGCATTCAGCTGGGGCAGAAGAGACGCAAGAGCTGCCTGCTGCGCGGTCTGATCCGGCAGGGGAGAGTGGATCGCCTTGGTCGTCTTATCCAGCTTCTGTGTCCAGTCGGCGGCTTTTCCGTTATTGGTAAGGGCACCGCCATAACCATAACATTTCAGGCCGATGACACGATGCTGCGTGATGAGCACGAGCGAAAGATTGGTTTTGGTCTTGCCGTCCGAAAGCTGGCCGGGCATGACGATGTACCAGTGATTTTTGCGCACCAGCTTCATCAGAGAGGAAACAAACTGCAGAATGTCCTTCTGGGATCCGTTGCGGGCAGAGGAGGACACCGCTGCACAAGCAGCTTCTTCCGAGGGCAGCTGCCCCAGAATGTTGCGTCCCTTACCCCACAGGGTCAAATCACCGTTTTTCTTTTTCCGGTACAGAGCCGGCAGGGAAAAAACAACAAGGACGGCCAGAACGATCAGTGTAATTGTATTTTGTGTCATTTGGATACCTCAAAAGGGGGATTGAAATAGAGAGCATGGTCGCCCATGTTGGGGCCTTGCATGACCACGTTTACGTTGTTCAGGTGGGTAAAGATCGCATTTTGCAGGCGCTCACGGTCGTTGGCGCGGATCGCTTCCAGAATATCCGTGTGCTGCTCAATGATCGTTTCTTTTGCCTCATGATGGATGGAGAGCAGACGTGCCCGGCGATAATGTACATTATGCGGACCGGTATGCTCCAGCACGAACTCCCGGTGGGCCAGCGAATAGAAGATATGGTGGAAATCTTCATCCAGACGGAACACGGTTGCAATGTCATCCATTGCGCGGGCGGTCCGCTGTTGTTCCACAATGGAGCACAAATAAGGATAGATCGCAGTAAGTGCGCCGGAATCAAACGCTTCCAGACAGACATGGGTTTCCAGAACTTCGCGCAGGTAGCGGGTCTGCTCCACCTGCTGGCGGTCGATCAGGCTGACAAAGCTTCCCCTTTTGGGGAACACATCCACAGCACCATCGGCAGCCAGGCGATGTAGTGCTTCACGCACGGGAACACGGCTGCATTCAAACTCGGCAGCAAGGCGCACTTCACTGAGCTTTTCGCCGGGGAGCAGATCCAGACTGCAGATCTGGTTCCACAGGCTCAGATAGATCTGGTCGGTAGCAGTGAGCATATCGGCAGTGAGAGGGTTTGACATAAATCAGTGTCCTTTCAAAGAAGGTTAAAGCAGGTTTCGATATCTCTTGAAACTAGTATACTTTAAAATCTAAAAAATAACAATATATAAAATATCAAGATTTCAGGATAAATACTGGTCAAAAAGTGGAAAAAGCTGTAAATAGTAGAAAGAATACAAGATTCCGATGATGTATACTAGATTGTATAGAGAACTGAATCGCGAGAAATGGACGAAAAGACTGTAGAATGTGCATAAAATAACCATAAAAATTTGTAGAATCGGTAAAATTGTATGAAAAGTATTGTTTTTGAGATGAGGATATGCTATGATGATGACACAGAAAACTAGTATACAATTTGCGAGAATCGCAAAAATTGGACGAATAAATAAGTATAAAACATGGAGGACTTTACAAAATGGATACCTTGCAAAAAAAGATCCTTTGCCCGTCGATCCTCAATCTTTCCACAGACAACATGCGGGAAGAGATCGAAAAGCTGGATGCAACGGACATGGACATCTACCATGTGGACATCATGGATGGCACATTTGTACCGAACTTCGGCATGTCGGTGCGTGAGCTGGAAATGATCCGCCGCATCACCGACGCGGGCCATCACAAGCTGATCGACTGCCACATGATGATCATGAACCCGCACCGCTACATCAAGAGGATCGCAGAAGCCGGTGCCGACATCATCTACATTCATCCTGAATCTGAGCTGATCCCCTCCGCTACGCTGGAGCTGATTCAGCTGGAAGGCAAAAAGACGGGCCTGATCCTGAACCCCTGCACCAGCCTTGAGACGGTGAAGGACATGCTGCCCATCACCGATTACGTCATGATCATGGCTGTGAACCCGGGTTTTGCAGGCCGCGAATTCATGCCTTACACGCGCCAGAAATTCATTGAGCTGGATAACTACCGCAAGGAAAAAGGCCTGAACTACCACCTGATGCTGGATGGCGGTGCTACCCGCGAGGTGATCGCCGACCTGTACCATAACTGCAATGTGGAAGGCTTCGTGCTCGGCAAGCAGGAACTGTTCTTCCAGCAGGATGATTACGCAACCTGCATCGACCGCATCCGCACTTTCTGATAAGACCGATTTTTGTGCCGGGGAAAGGCACCTAAAATAAAAAGAACGAGAACACACGAATCAAGGAGGAAATTTACCATGAAAAAGATCTCTCGCCGTAGCTTTCTGACCGTTGTTGGCGCAGCAGCTGCTACCGCAGCCCTGACCGCATGCGGCGGTTCCAGCAGCTCCACTGCAGCTTCCACCTCTTCCGCAGCTTCCACTGCTGCTCCCGCAGCAACCGCAAGCAACGCTTCTGTGGTGCTCAAGTTCGACCTGACCGTTTCTCTGGAGCATCCCTGGGGCCTTGCAGCTACCGAGTTCAAGAACCGCATCGAGGAGAAGTCCGGCGGCAGCATGATCGTTGAGATCTACCCCTCCAGCACCTCCGGTTCCGAGGCGGACTCTTTGGCCGGTATGCTGGTCGGCACCACTTCCATGACCATGTCCGGCGGCTCCTTCAACGGCTACGCACCCAGCGCCACCCTGCTGGAGGCTCCCTGGGCTTACAACTCTGAGGAAGACGTTCAGGCCATGTGCGAGAGCGACATTGGCAAGGGCATCATGCAGGACTTCGAGGATGCAGGCTTCAAGGTGCTGTGGTATCAGCTGCGTGGTCCCCGTGAGCTGACCTCCAATGTGCCTATCAACAAGGCTTCTGATCTGCAGGGCCGCAAGATGCGTATGAGCGGCAATGTTCTGCACAACAGCATGTGGACTGCCGCAGGTGCCATCACCTCCGCCATCGCACTGAGCGAGACCTTCAACGCACTGAGCCAGGGCGTTGTGGAAATGCAGGAAAACCCCTACGATATGATCTACGATAACAGCTTCTACGAAGTGCAGAAGTACGTGAACCAGACCAACCACGTGTACTCCACCATCTTCAACCTGCTCAGCATGGATATCTGGAACGGCCTGTCCGAGGATCAGCAGAACATCATCACTGAGACCTCCAACGAGATGCAGGATTGGACCAACGAGTACTACTTCGCTCACAAGGACGAGTACCTCGACAAGCTGAAGGAAGCCGGTATGCAGGTGAACGAGGACGTTGACCGCGACGACATCAAGAACGCCATGATGCCCGCCATCGAGGAGTTCCTGAAGAGCCAGCCGGGCGATTTGTGGACCACCTATCAGGCAATCTGCGATCTGTCCAACAGCTAAGCAGACCCTTTTAAAGAAGTACATTTTCATCTGACCGTTCTCCAATAGTGGCCGCGCCGTTCTTGATGGGCGGCGCGGCCTGATTTGGAAAATACACACCTGAGTACGGAGGAATATCCAGAATGAAGAAAGTTTTGGACGTGCTGGATAGGCTGTTTCACTATCTGGCAACCATCGGCTTTGGGTGCGTCACAGTCTGCGTGTTGGTGCAGATCCTTGCCCGCTATATTCCGGGAGTCACCGCTCCCTGGACAGACGAGATGACACGCCTGTTTTTCCAGTATACGATCATGATTGCCTGCCCCATGGCCATCAAGTACCATGAGTACGCATCCATCGATGTGATCGCAGCCAAAACACATGGCACCGGCCGTCACATCCTGAACCTTGTTTCGGATGCGGTCATCCTGATCGTGTGCCTCTTTGGCATCCCGCAGGCACGGACCTATTTCCGTGTTGGCACAAAATCGCTTTCCACCTCTCTGCAGATCAACCTGGGCATCTTCTATGTGGTGCCGCTGGTCATTTTTATCCTGACTGCAGTTTACGTAGTGCTGGATGCGATCAATGAAGTAAATCTGATCAGAAAGGGGGACGAAGCACAATGATCGGTGGCATGTTTATTCTGTTTCTGGTCCTGCTGCTGCTGAACGTGCCCATTGCGTTCTCTCTGGGTGCTTCTTCGCTGTTCTACCTGCTGACCTCCAATATGAACGTGGCGGTCCTGGCACAGAAATTCTATGCAGGCATCGACTCGTTCACCCTGCTGTGCATCCCCGGATTCATGCTGGCTGGTGCTTTGATGAACGGCGGCGGCATCACCCGCCGCATCCTGAACTTCTGCAACGCCTTCTTGGGCCACTTCACTGGCAGCCTTGCGCTGGTGAACATCGTAGCATCCATGGTCTTTGCCGGCATTTCCGGTACGGCCATTGCGGACGTGTGCTCTCTGGGCAGTATGCTGATCCCCGCCATGGTGGAGGACGGCTACGACGACGACTTCTCGGTTGCAGTTACGGCTGCTTCCTCTGTGGTCGGCCCCATCATCCCGCCCAGTGTGCCCATGGTCATTGCCGGTTCCTGCGTGAGCATCTCGGTTGGCAAGATGTTCCAGGCAGGCATCATCCCCGGTGTCCTGCTGGGTCTGGCACTGTGTGTACCCACCTACATCATCTCGGTCAAGCGCCACTACCCCAGGCACGAGCGTTCCAGCTGGAAGAAGCGCTGGGAAGTTACCAAAGATGCCATCTGGGCGCTGCTGATGCCCGTTATCCTGCTGGGCGGCATCCTGTCCGGTATCTTTACCCCCACCGAAGCTTCCATCGTGACCTGTGTTTACTCCCTGATCGTGGGCGTGTTCGTCTATAAAGAGATCAAGCTCTCGGATGTGCCCCGCATCGTTTACACCAACATGCGCTCCTGCTCTTCCATTATCATCCTGATTGGCCTGGCAAACGTGTTCGCATTCATCCTGACCAACGAGCGCATCCCGCAGAAGGTTGCTACCGCGATCCTGAGCATGACCACGAACCGCATCCTCGTTATCCTGCTGATCAACCTCGTGCTGATCTTTGTGGGCATGTTCATGGAAAGTCTGGCGGCGATCCTGATCACCTTCCCTGTGCTGCTGCCGGTGGCAACGGCTGTTGGCATGAACCCGGTCCACTTTGCTCTGATGGCCATTCTGAACCTGATGATCGGCCTGACCACGCCTCCCGTTGGCATGTGCATCTGCACCGGTGCCCAGATCGGCGGCGTTTCCAGCTGGAAAGCCTTCAAGGCAAATATGCCGTTCCTGATCACCAGCCTGATTGTGCTGATGCTGGTCTCCTTCTGTGAGCCGATCACCCTGTGGATCCCCAGCCTGTTTGCCTGATAGATAACTGTATGCTTGATTGGAGGAACTTATAATGAACCGTACTGTAGTGATCACTGGTGCCGGCGGTGGCCTTGGCAGCATTTTTGCCAAGGAGTTTGCAAAGACCGGATACCGGGTAGCGATTCTTGATTTTAACATTCAGGCAGGCCAGAAGGTGGCCTGCGAGATCGAACAGGCTGGCGGCGATGCCGCAGCATTCCAGGTGGATGTTACGGACAAAGCTTCGCTGGAAAAGGCCCGCGATGCTGTGGTGCAGCACTTTGGTAGCTATGAAGTGCTGATCAACTGCGCAGGCATTCAGGACCCGCTGGCAAAAACCACCTCGGAAGCTTATGCCGCAGGCGACGAAAAGGCAACAGAGGTCGTCAAGGTCGATCCGCAGGCAGCAGATCTGGCCGCAGAAAAGGCCCGCGTTCTGGCTTCGTCCCGTACCCTGTTCAACATCGACAGCGATAAGCTGCTGCGCGTCATGGATGTGAACTGGCTGGGCACCGTGATGGCATGTCAGGTGTTTGCAGTGGGAATGGTGGGTCGCGAGGGCTGCTCCATCATCAACATTACCTCCATGGCAGCCTACGATGCACTGAGCATGGTGCCTGCCTACGCAAGCAGCAAGGCCGCTGTGGATATGTTTACCAAGTGGCTGTCCAACTATCTGTCCAACACGGCAGGCAAGGTGCGTGTGAATGCGGTCGCACCCGGCTACTTCCTCACGCCGCTGAACCATGACATGTATGTGAATCCGGATGGTTCCTATACCCAGCGCTACTGGAACGTGATCCACCGCACCCCGATGGGCCGCCTTGGCGACCCGAAGGAACTGGTGGGTGCACTGCGGTTCTTTGCTGATCCGGAAATGTCTGGTTACATCACAGGTCAGGTCATTGCCGTGGATGGCGGTTTCCTGTCCTGCCCGGGTATCTGAAGCTTTGGAAAGGGGAACATGATTATGAAAGCGATTGTTGTAAATGGCCCTGGTGATATGCAGCTGGTGGAGCGTCCCATGCCTGAGATCAAGGAGCCGAATCAGGTGCTCGTCAAGGTGCACGCTGCCGGCATCTGCGGCTCGGATGTGCATGTCTATCACGGTAGCAACCCGTATGCAAAGTATCCTGTGGTGCTTGGCCACGAGGGTTCCGGTGAGGTGATCGCAGTGGGCGAGGATGTTACCGACCTGAAGCCCGGCGCAAGCGTTGTGTTTGAGCCGATCACCTACTGCGGCAAGTGCTATGCCTGCCGCTGCGGCCACCACAATGTCTGCCGTGAACTGAAGGTTCTGGGCTGCATCGTGGACGGTATTTTTCAGGAATACGTGGTCATGCCGCGCAGCCAGGTGTATGAGTACGATGCTTCCAAGATGACCTATCAGCAGGCTGCTCTGTGCGAGCCGTTCACTATTGGCCTGCAGGCAAACTGGCGCGGCGATGTGCGCCCCGGCGATGTGGTGCTGGTGCACGGCGGCGGCCCCATCGGCCTGATCGTTGCCAACATTGCAAAATCGCGCGGCGCTACCGTGATCGTGTCTGAGCCGAACGAGAGCCGCCTTGCCATGGCAAAGGACTTTGGCGCAGATTACAGCATCAACCCGATGAAGGAAGATCTGGATGCGTTCATCAACAAACTGACCGACGGCGAGGGCGTCAACGTGATCTTTGAGGCCGCAGGCATTCCCGCACTGCTGGCACATGCAACCAGCCAGCTTTCTCCTGCAGGCCGTCTGGTGGCTATGACCTTTGGCAAGGAGCCGATCCCCGTGAACTTCAAGGAGATCAATGCAAAGGAACTGACCATTCTGGGCACCCGTCATCAGTACCAGAAGTTCCCCGAGGTGGTCAAGATCCTGCCTGACCACCTGAAAGAGGTCGATGAGATCACCACGCATGTGTTCAAGGCAGAGGACTTCCAGAAGGCATTCGATACCCTTGCGGACCGCAACAGCGGCGCTGGCAAGGTGGTGCTGACCTTCGCCTGAGAGCAATTGCCCCTTACATTATAAAAAGATAAACAAAAAGGAGCTGCTGCACAGTGTTTGTGCGGCGGCTCTTTTTTGCCTGCGGAGGACTTGACAAGAATGATATAAAGTGCTTGTGATTTTGATATCACAAAGAAACGCTTCCGCACCCTGTGAAGGAGGAAACTGTTATGGAAGAGAAAATTCTGCAGACTAAAAAGAACGGCATGGTCATGCTGCTGCTCACCCTGCTGGGCTATGCTGTTACCGTCCTGCTGTTTTTCTACAGCATCATTCTGCTGGACGAAAGCCTGTTTCCGGGCATCCTGCTCACGATCCTGTCCATTGCATACTGGGTGGCGGGCATCTTCCTGCTCTGCGGCCTGAAGGTGTTAAAGCCCCAGGAAGCACTGGTGCTCACTCTGTTCGGCGATTACATCGGCACCCTGAAGGGACAGGGGTTTTACTGGGTAAACCCCTTCTGCACCGCGGTGAACCCGGCAGCTGGCACCAAACTGAGCCAGAGCGGCGATGTGAACAGCGGCGAGACCGGCATGGACACTCTTATGCTTGTCGGTAGTGATGAACAGCAGGCTTTTATCCACCAGATTTTCTTTGTACAACGGCGCACAGGAAAAAACGATGGACAGTGCTTCTTTTTTCGTCATGACTGATTCTGCGCTCCTTTGCGTTTTTTGCAAAATAAAAGGGACACCTACAACACCGCGGTGCTGTCCGATGTCCCTTGCGACTGATTTTATCGTTGTCCGCCAACCTCAGGCCCCTACGTCCTGCATCTCTTTCGGGTTTTATCGTTGCCCGCCAACCTCAGGCCCTTACGTCCTGCATCCGATCGGATTTTAGGTGTCAGCCACACCAGCGGAATGACGTCCGCTTTCCTATCTACATTATATTCGATTTTGGTTCAAATAGCAATGGACTTTGCAAAGATGATTCTTTAATTTTTTGCGGACGGCTGCTGAATCCTTAATCTTCCAGTCTGCCGTGGTCGCAGCCGAGGGAAAGGTAATGCTCTATCTCTCCACCCAGCACAAGCTGGGCGTACTCCAAGGGCTTGTTGTAGAGCAGCCAGTCCAGTTCTGCCCGCTGTGCCGGGGTGCTGCCGTACTCGTCCTCCACGGCGATGCAGTCGATGGCAAGAGTGGTGTCATCCTCGAACCGGGCTTCCACCCGGTTGGTGTCCATATTGAAGCGGCAGGAAAGCAGTTTGTTCATGGTGAACCTCATTTCTATATCAAACGGTGTCTGTTCGAATGTCCTAAACCCTGCCATAAAACCGGTGGTTGATTTGTCCATTGGGCTTTGTTTTGCCCGTCTGCACATTTTTGCACACTTTTTGCACACCTGAATAGCTGGATAACGGTTGCAAAGCATTACACTGTATGCAAACAATGCGGTGCGTACAAAGGCGTGTTTTGCGATGATACGATAAAAATAACGCTTCTTCGAACTTTTGAAATTTGACGAATGATGCGCCTTGGATTCTTTTAATCAGAGGGCCAGGGATTCGAGTTCCCTCGAGCGCACCAAAATCCCACGAAGAATCGTATGGTTCTTCGTGGGATTTTCTTTTTATACGCCATTTGCACGGTCTCTGCACGGTTTTTGCACGGTCCGCATTTTTCGTGTCAGATGGAGTAAGTCTGTGAATTACTCTGCAATCCGTGCTATTTTTTGCAATTCAGGTCAGCAGAGCCAGGCGAAGCTGCGCTTTTACAGAGGGGTCTGCGTCCTTCAGAAGCTCCAGCAGTGCCGACACGGAGATGGTCGGTTCTGCTTCAACCGGGGTGGCCTGCACAGGTGTTGTTCCTGTACGGCCTTCACATCACCGCCGGAGATCATCAGTTGATAAGCAGAGCGCAGGCTGCGCGATGGAATCGCTGAATAGCACAAAGGCATGTTGGAGTCCAGATGTAAAGAAAAAACGGTAAAGCAGATAAAATCCACTTTACCGTTTTATAGCAATTCAACTTCTTCATGCAACAGCAATAGCGTTGAATTGCATATCGCAAATTGCTGTTTTAACGTTCCACTAATTTCTTGCCTTGCGATCAAGAAGGCACTTCCGCTAAACGCTCTACATTGAAAATATAATCGTACACTGCTATAATAAAATTGTGATATTATCACCAAAAATTCGAGATGCAAAGCGTTTGCGATTGGCAAACATTCAGGAGGAACGCATGGTAACAGGAGCCATTAAAAATAAGGTAGACAAAATCTGGACGGACATTTGGGCAGGCGGCATCACCAATCCGCTGACCGTCATTGAACAGCTGACCTATCTCATGTTCATCCGGTCACTGGACGAGAAAGAGCTTGCCACCGAAGATTTTGAGAACATGGCGGGCGAAAAGATGGAGCACATCTTCCCGGCCAGCGCGGCAGGACAATCTATGCGGTGGAGCCGCTTCAAGGATAAAGATTCCCGCGAGATTTTCCTGACCATGCAGCAGCGGGTGTTCCCTGCCATCAAAAAGATGAAATATGGCCGTCTGCCGGACTTTGACGCAAACGGCGAGCTGGTGGAGATCGAGGACGACCCCACCCGCCCGGATGAGGGCAACACCGCCTTTGCGCGGTACATGGACGATGCCATGTTCCTGATCCCCACGCCGCAGGTGCTGCAAAAGATCATCACCGGGCTGGAGGATCTCTACACCCACGACATCGCCGACCTTGATATGCAGGGCGACCTGTATGAGTATATGCTGGGCAAGCTGGCAACCGCAGGGCAGAACGGCCAGTTCCGCACGCCCAAGCACATCCGTGACATGATGGTGGAGCTGGTGCAGCCCACGCCGGACGACTTCATCTGCGACCCCGCCTGCGGCACGGCGGGCTTTCTGGTGTCCAGCGCGCAGTACCTCCGCGCCCACTACGAGGACAGCATGACCCCGGAGCAGTGGCAGCATTTTGCAGGCCCAATGTTCACCGGCTTTGACACGGACCGCACCATGCTGCGCATTTCGGCCATGAACCTGATGCTCCACTCCATCACGAACCCGGAGATCGACTACAAGGACAGCGTGTCGAAGCAAAACTCCATTTGCAGCAAGTATACCGTTTGCCTTGCAAACCCGCCGTTCAAGGGCACTGTGGATGCCGAGAGCATCAACGACGACCTGAAGGCTGTCACCAACACCAAAAAAACAGAATTGCTTTTCCTTGCGCTCTTCCTGCGGATGCTCAAAACCGGCGGACGCTGCGCCTGCATCGTGCCGGACGGCGTGCTGTTCGGTTCCAGCAAGGCGCACCAGAGCATCCGAAAAGAACTGATTGAAAACCACCAGCTGCGGGCGGTCATTTCTATGCCCTCCGGCGTGTTCAAGCCCTACGCAGGCGTGTCCACGGCGGTGCTGGTGTTTACCAAGACCGGCGCGGGCGGCACCGATAAGGTGTGGTTCTACGATATGAAAGCCGACGGTTTCTCGCTGGACGACAAGCGCACCGAGGTGAAGGAAAACGACATCCCGGACATCATCGCCCGGTTCCATAACCTTGATGCCGAAACTGACCGCAAGCGCACCGAGCAGAGTTTCTTTGTGCCCAAAGAAGAAATTGCCGCCAACGGGTATGATCTGTCCGTCAATAAGTACAAAGAGACGGAGTATGTGCCGGTGGAGTACCCCTCGACCACGGAAATTCTGGCCGACCTGCATGAGCTGGAAATGGAGATCACCAAGGGTCTGGCAGAGTTGGAGGAGATGGTGTGATGGCGAAGTTTTCAGAAGTCCTTACGATTGTAAACGGTAGAAACCAGAAGCAAGTGGTGTGTGACGATGGAAAATATCCCATATATGGAAGCGGCGGTATTATGGGATATGCAAATGATTATATCTGTAAAGCAGAAACTGTAGTAATCGGGAGAAAAGGGAGCATCAATAAGCCCATATTTGTCGAAACGCCTTTTTGGAATGTTGACACTGCGTTTGGTTTATGCGCAAACAGTGAAAAACTGAACCCGAAATATTTATACTACTTTTGCGAAAAATTTGATTTTGAAAAGTTAAATACAACGGTAACTATTCCAAGTTTAACAAAATCTAATCTTTTAAATGTTGAAATTCCGCTTCCAAATTTGGAGAAGCAAAAGCAAATAGTTGAGCTTCTGGATAAAGTAACGAGTTTGATTTTTCTTCGCAAACAGCAGCTTTCCAAATTGGACGGGCTGGTAAAGGCACGATTTGTGGAGATGTTTGGTGACCCGGTTGTTAATTCTAAAAGGTGGCCGGTTGAAACTATAGAAAATCATATTGATTTGCTTACAGGTTTTCCGTTTGATAGTTCTGGTTATGTTTCAAAGGGTGTTAATATATGTGGCGGATTGATTATTATGCCCCAAAAAATCGATTGGAGCGCCTGTAAACACTGGCCAAAAATTACTGGATATGAAGATTACATTTTGCGTCCTAATGACATTGTTATAGCACTTGATCGTCCATGGATTTCTAATGGTTTCAAAATTGCCATGGTTGATAGAGAACATCTACCTGCGTTATTAATTCAGCGAACTGCCAGAATTAGAGCTGTTGATATAAACCAGCACTACCTTATGCAATCCCTTCTTCTCGGAAGATTCGATAAACATTGTAATATTACAGGGTCGCTTGTACCTCATATATCGCCAAAGGATATAAAGAGTTATTCTGTTATGCTTCCTCCGATTGAATTGCAAAATCAGTTTGCCACCTTTGTGGAACGTGTTGACCAGCAGAAGCAGACCGTACAGCAGAGCCTTGAAAAGCTGGAATTGATGAAAAAGGTACTGATGCAGGAATATTTTGGGTAACTCCCCCAGTCGCCTACGGCGACAGCCCCCTCAAAGAGGGAGCCTTTGACGTGGCGGTGCCGAAAAGCCTCCCTCCTAGAGGGAGGTGGCACGGCGATAGCCGTGACGGAAGGAGTGAGCCGCAGAGCCTTGAAAAGCTGGAACTGATGAAAAAGGCGCTGATGCAGGAATATTTTGGGTGAGGTAAATGAAGATGAATTATTATCCTAAGTTGAAATCACTTATAGATAAAATAGATGAGCTTCTGAAAATGCCAGATTTAACAGCGGATTCAAAAGAATTTGTTGAATGGCAAATACGCGCTGAACTTTTTCTGTCCAGATGCTATGGACAGGAAAGCACGCAAATGAAACGGTTTCAAAGAACAGAGTTTATTCCATATTTTGATTTTGATGATCAGAATGAAAAAACTCAAAAATGCAGGGATGGATTGGAAAAAACGAAAGAAATTTTTGAGATTTATCTAGATGAAATTGAGAACGAAAATTTCGATAAAGCGATGAACTCCGTCAATGAAAAGCTGAAGCAATCACAACTGTCCATGATTATGCCAAATGTTGAGAAGAGGAGGGAAAGTGCAAAAACAATTATGAAAAAGAAATATCAAGTATTTATTAGTTCTACATATGAAGACCTGAAAGAAGAACGGGCGGCAGTAACTCAGTGCCTGCTTGATAACAATTGTATTCCAGTTGGAATGGAACAATTTCCGGCGAGTAATATGAGCCAGATGGAATATATCGAGAAAATGCTGGATGATTGTGACTATTATATTTTGATTATCGGCGGGAGATACGGCTCTTTAGATGACGACGGAGTAGGATATACAGAAAAAGAATATAATTATGCACAGCAGAAAGGCATTCCAGTGATGGCGTTTGTCAATCTGCATCCTGAAAAATTGCCAAATGAAAAATGTGAACATGCTAATATTGAAAAGTTCAAGGCATTTCGTGATAGAGTCAGGAACGCAAAAAAACTGGTAAAAGGATATTCGGATATAGGAGATTTAAAAGCAAATGTTGTTACAGCGGTAAATGCTGCGATACGTGAATATCCGGGTATTGGATGGGTTCGAGCTACCGATTTACTTCAAGAAGAAAACTTGGAAATGGGAAATAATGTCGTTGCATTGAGTTCGACAACGAAAGTTTATGCTTGTGAAGCCGAGCAAGGATCATTTACATTTGATTATTCAAATAACGATGGAAAGTTCACAATAGGGAAAGATGAATATTTGTTTACAACAGAATGGAGCAAGGCAAGTAATCGAAGTATTCACGCATATAGTGACCCATCGAATATTGATTCAATAGCAAGAATAAAAGCTCCATGTACTTTATCAAAGGAAAAATTAACAGGAGAATATGATTTCTCATCTAGATGCAGAACCCCGAACATTGGAGATATCATTATTTGGAAAAATATTTTTGGAAACTATGCGGCTACTCAAATAATAGCTATTTCCGATGATACCAGAGGAGCAAATCACGATGAACTTACATGTGAATATGTAATCTATACAAAAAGTAATTATGAGAACTGATTTTTAAAATGTAAAAATTCGAAAGGAGCCCTCCCCATGTCCAACTTCTCCTATCTCTCCACCCGCCCCGAATATTCCCTCTTTGCCAATTCTGCCATCGAGGCCGAGAAAGTGTTCTCCACCTCCCCGGCGATGTGCGCGGTGGGGTGCCGGAAGGCGTTGGAGCTGGCGGTGAAGTGGGTGTATGCGGCAGACAAGACCATCACGATGCCCTACAAGGACAATCTGCAATCCCTTCTGCACGAGCCGAGTTTCCGGTTCGCGGTGGACCGCAATGTGTGGAGCGTGCTGCCCAGCATCGTGAAGGCGGGCAATCTGGCGGTACATACAGGGCACAGTGTGTCGGCGGCGGATGCGGTGTTCAGCCTGCGGGGGCTGTTCGATTTCATCCAGTGGGTGGATTACTGCTACGGCACGGACTATGCGGAGCGCTCCTTTGACGAGACAGCCATCCCCGGCGAAAAGGTAACACTGGACGAAAAGAAGATCCGGGAACAGAAAAGCCTGCTGACCCAGAAAGATGCCGAGTTGGAAGCCTTGCGCAAGCAGGTGGAGAGCCTTTCGGCGGCGTACACGGCCAGCAAACAGCAGAACCAGCAGAGCCGCAGTTTCACCGCCGTCGACCTGACCGAGGCCGAAACACGGCGGAAGATCATCGACATCGACCTCAAGGCCATGGGCTGGAAATTCACCGGGCCGGACGCCGATGTGCGCACCGAGTACGAAGTGGACAACATGAACGGCGTGTTGGGGCAGAAGGGCTATGCGGACTATGTGCTGATGGGCAAGGACGGCTTGCCGCTGGCGGTCATTGAAGCCAAGCGCAGCACCAAAGACCCCAACATCGGGCGCAAGCAGGCTCAGCTTTATGCAAACTGTCTGGAGCAGAAGTTTGGCCGCCGTCCGATGCTGTTTACCACCAACGGCTACACCACCTATTTCTGGGATGAGCAGAGCGGCCCGCAGCGTGCCGTGAGCGGGGTGTTCTGCAAGGACGACTTGCAGAAGCTGATGAACCGCCGCACCGAGAAAAAACCGCTGGACACCATCGAAATTGACGATAAAATCACCGACCGCTACTATCAGAAAAACGCCATCCGGGCTGTCTGCGCCCACATCGCGCAGGGCTTCCGGCGCAATCTGTTGGTCATGGCTACTGGCACGGGCAAGACCCGCACCGCATCCAGCCTGACCGATGTGCTGAGCCGGGGCGGTCATGTGACCAACGTGCTCTTTCTGGCGGACCGCACTGCGCTGGTCAAGCAGGCAAAGGACGACTTCAAAAAGTATCTGCCCGACCAGTCGTTGTGCAATCTATGCTCCTCCAAGGACGATAAGGCCGCGCGCATCGTGTTTTCCACCTATCCCACCATGCTCAACGCCATCGACAACGCCAAGACCAAGGACGGCGTGCCGCTGTTTTCGCCCGCCCACTTTGACCTTATCATCGTGGACGAGAGCCACCGCAGCATTTTCAAGAAATACCGCGCCATTTTTGATTATTTCGATGCGATTCTGGTGGGTCTGACCGCCACCCCGAAAACCGATGTAGACCGCAACACCTACGACTTTTTCGAGATGGAGCACGGCATCCCCACCTACGCCTACGATTACGACACGGCGGTCTACACCGACCATGTGCTGGTGCCTTACTACAACTACGAGGTCAAGACGAAATTCACAGAAGAGGGCATCCACTACGACCAGCTTTCACCGGAGGATAAGGCCCGCTACGAGGACGATTTTGCCGAGGACGACACCCTGCCCACCTTCATCCCATCCGAAAAGCTGAACAAGTTCATCTTCAACGCCAACACCGTGGACACGGTGCTGCAAGACCTGATGGAACGCGGCATCCAGACGGCAGGTGGCGACCGCATCGGCAAAACCATCATCTTTGCCCAGAACAAGCGCCACGCGGAGTTTATCCGGGAACGCTTTGGCAAGCTCTACCCGCAGCTGGAGACCCAGTACCCGGGATTCATCCAGCGGGTAGTCTGCGACGACGCCTATGCACAGTCCATCATTGACGATTTCAAGCAGCCGGATAAGCCGCCTTTTATTGCGGTCTCGGTGGATATGATGGATACGGGCATTGATGTGCCGGAGTGCGCGAATCTGGTGTTCTTCAAAAAAGTGCGCAGCAAAACGAAGTTCTGGCAGATGATTGGCCGTGGTACACGGCTTTGCCCATCCCTTGCCTGCGTGGATGCCATCGACGGCGAATATACGGGCAAACGGCGTTTTCTGATCTTCGACTACTGCGGCAACTTTGAATTTTTCCGTCAGAAACCCAACGGCTACGAGAGCGCGGACACCAAAAGCCTGTCCGAGAGCATTTTCTGCAAGCAGGTGCGAATCGCCGCCGCGCTGCAGGATGGAGCCTATGGGGACGAAAACTACCAGAACTGGCGCAAGATCTTAACGGAGACCTGCCGTGCCGAAGTGGGAGCGCTGAACCCGGAGCTGGTATCCGTGCGGCTGCACCGACAGGCCGTAGAACACTATCAAAAGCCGGAAGCCTTTGTCAGCCTGACCGAAACGGACAAGGGTACTCTGATGAAAGAGGTGGCACCGCTCATCTCGCTGGACGACAAAGATGAAGCAGCCAAGCGGTTCGATAACTTTGTGTATGGCTTGCTGCTCTGTGAACTGGAAGGTCTGCCGGGGCTGGGCCGCGCCCAGAAACAGCTGCGCAATACAGCGGCAATGCTGGAAGGAAAGGCTACCATCCCGCAGGTGCAGGCAAAGCTGCCCCTCATTCGGGAGGTGCAGACAGACGAATTTTTGACCTCGCATGATTTGCTCCGCTTTGAGGAAATGCGGCAGGAACTGCGGGAACTCATCAAGTTTCTGGTGGACGGTGTAGAAGGGCAAAAGCCTGTCTACACGGCCCTTGCCGACCCGGTACTGGAACAGACCGAGGGCAAAACGCTGGATTCCGGCTACGATTTCGGCGAGTACCGGGAACGTGTGAACCGCTACATCATGGAGCACCGCAGCGATACGCTGGCTATCCACAAGCTGACCCAGAACATTCCGCTTTCCCGGGGCGACTATACCGAGCTGGAACATATCTTCACCTGTGAGCTGGGCAGCAAAGAGGACTACGCACGGGAGTTTCGGGATACACCCTTTGGTCTGCTGGTGCGTAAAGTGGCAAAGCTGGACCACGATGCTGCCATGCAGGCATTTTCCAAGTTCATCAATGACGAATCGCTGAATGCAAAGCAGATCGCGTTCGTGCAGAAGGTCATTCATTACATCGAGCAGAACGGTTATGTGGAAAGCAAAGCGGTGCTGATGAAACCACCCTTTGACCAGCCCATCCTGTTTACCCGCCTGTTTGATGGCAAAACAGGGAGTGAACTGATGGATACGATCAATTCGGTGAAAGAGAATGCCACCCATGTGACGGCATAAAGTAGTGGAATGTAATGATAAAAACCGGTATAATTCAGGACTATCGAAAAATGAATATCCTGCAACGCAGTATGGCAAGTCAGGGAATTTTGAACGATACGCAAACGACTCTGGCTGATTACCTGATGAGCATCGCACAAATTTCCGTGGAGGATGCCGGAGCGATTTATATCGAGTTGAGCAGCATCCGCGGCAATTTTATGGCAAACATCATTCTGCGCATGATTGAAAATTATCACTTCCTGCCCGATATGGCGCAGAAACTGAAAAACAAACAAGCACTGGTGGAAAGCGTAATTGCAAATGAACAACAGGAGCCTTCCATTATGTTGCCCACCAAAGATGTGTATGATGACCTTGTCAACAGCAAACTGGATATGATCGAGGGCTTCGTGCCGATCTCTGCCATCCAGTATGATGCTAAGATGCAGGAAGCAGAAAGACTTTAAGGGGAGTGCGACTTGTAGGATTGCTTTAAATTATCGAGTTAATCCGCAGGCTGAATAGATTCCCTCGAATCGAATGAAAACGAAAAAATGCCCGCTCACCGTGGAGATCCGGCTCCATCGGTGGGCGGGCATATCCAATAAAACACCAGGATACGATTATGCTTTTCGTACTTCAGCTGGGATCTTGTTCTGGCTCAGATATCCCACAGGGAGGGCGCAGAGGTGGAAACTGCGGCGGCACCTGCGCGCATGGCGGCCATGACGTCGGCTTTGTCCCGCAGCAGGCCGCCTGCAATGACAGGCACCTGTGTGCGGGCGCTGATCTCGGCGATGACCCGGGGCATGATGCCGGGAAGGATCTCGACAAAATCCGGCTTGCCCTGCTCCAGCTGACCGGACAGGCTGGTCAGCGAGAGGGAATCCAGGATGAATGCCCGCTGGACGGTCAGCAGGCCGCGGTGGCGCGCCCGGCGGATCAGGGTCGGGCGGGTGGAGATGATGCCGTCCGGGTGGCATAGGGCGTTGAGGGAGTCCACCGCGATCTCCCGCGACGAAAGGCCGTCCACAAGGTCGATGTGAACCACGGCCAGTTTTCCGGCATCATGTATGCGGTGCACCAGCCCGTCTACGGTGAGCAGGGTGCTCGCCAGCAGAAAAACGGCGCTGCAGGGCGAAGCCAGCGCAGCAGTCAGGGCTTCGTCCGTTTTCACAGCGGCGATCACCGGTTCGTCCAGCAGGGTTTCAGCAAGAGGATGCATTGGATAAGACTCCTTTCGAGCCAGATTTACAGAGATAGGGAGCAATCAGAAGATACGGCCCTTTCAGAAAACTCTAAAAGGGCCGCACCATGCGCAAACCAAGTTTATAAAAAATTGAGGGGTTTGTAAAGAGGATTAAAGAGGCATTATTTATGTGCCTGCACGGCTGCATTATTTTTCTTCAGCAGTACAGCGCATGCTATGGTAACTACAAAGCCGATCGCGATCAGTGCGTAGACCAGAGCAGTGCCAGCGTACTGTGTTCCGGGGGTGTGCACGCGAATCTCGCAGATGCCCCACTCGCTGACAGCTGCAAGAACGCCGCAGAAGATGCCGCCAAGGTAGGGATTGCCTGTGTGCTGGTACAGGAGACGACAAATCAGGATCGCAACAAAGATGAAGCCGGGCAGCGCATACACTGCAGTTGCGGCAGAAGCCAGACCGCCGAACATCGGGTTCGAGCCGGTAGCCTTGAAGATGCCGTAAACGTAGCAGAGGATGAACAGAGTGGGAACCGATGCGATAAAGCTGATCAGAAGGTTAGAAAGCAGCTTGTTTTTGCCGAGCGCCGTGCTAAAGTTAAAACTGTTGACGCTGATGGACATGACAATGTAGTACACGAGATACATGGGTACAACAAGGAGCATACCCGGGATGCGGTTGGCTCCAAACTTGATAAAGCCCCAGTAAACAATCAGGAAGTTCACATCCACAAAATAGTCGACGGCAAAAACCATCAGGATCAGGGCAAAGACTGCAAGCAGGGCCGCGCCGATGGATTTGAGGAGTGCATGCCCGGAAATAGCGATGCCGGTATTCCGGAAGGAGAAACCGTGTTTTTTGCCGTAGGCCATGTACCACACCGTGCACAGAACAAGAGTCAGTGCGCCGCACAGCAGAGAGATCAGGCCGTGGTACGCAGGGTTGGCCGAGTGGAAAAGTGCATCACGGTAAGATGCCAGTCCCTGCTTGTTCAGGAATCGAATCATGAGGATGGACAGGACGGCACCGATGATCTGGATGCCCCAGAACCATGCAACTGCGTTCTTATCGCCAACTGGGCGAAGGTCCTGCTCGCCATTGTCGGCACACTGGAATGTCTTGACGGAGTTGACCAGCCAGACCATCAGAGACCCGGCAAACAGCAGCAGACCGGACAGGGCGATGATCTTGAAGATGTTCCAGATGGTATAGGTGTAGCTGCTGGCGCTCAGAGCAGTGCCAGTGGGCATAACACGGTTAAAGAAGGTCAACACACGGTTCATGACCAGCGGGGACCACCAACCAGCCATATGCGTCTCGTTAGAAACAAAGATCTGGCGGCTTCCGGTCTTTCCGCCGTAATCCTGCTCATAAACGGTCTCCGCCACGCGCTGTTCACTGGTGGTTGCGGGGTCGATACCGAAATACAGGAAGGACTGTGCACTGTTGTTGATCACATATTCTGCCGGGCTGGAAAGGTTGGCTGCATACTTGTTGGCGTCGTTGGAATAGGTACCGTTATCATTAGCTTTTTCCGAGAAGAAGAACTCGTCGTTCTTGTCTGCGAGAACTGCGACATCTCGGGCACCGTAAACATCGGTGTAGCCCTCGCTGTTACGCACGATGGGATCGCTGTGGATCAGGAAAATGGCCTTGACAACATTCAGACTGTCGTTATCGCACTGCAGTGCTTCGCCAGCTGCCTTGCCACCGCGGGAGTAGCCCAGCAGCGAAACTCGGTCGGTATCAACGTAGGGCAGAGTCACGCCGTAGCGTACCGCATCATAAAGGCCGCGGCCCTGGGTGAGCCATTCGGAGTCCGGCAGAGGTTCGCTTTCGCCCATGCCGTACATATCCACGCCGATCGCAACATAGCCGCGGCGGGCGAGCTCAATGCAGTAGTGCTGCATTTCTTCTTTGTTGTTGTTTCCGCCATGCTGTACAAAAATAGCGGGCGCAGGCGTTTCAGCGGTGGCGTTTTCCGGAATATAAACATCCATCGCAAGGGTATGACCGGATTCGGATTCAATGGTAACGTTCCGGATGGTCGTTTTGCCGGAGTTCGTCTGTAAAATGAAAGAACCGGCAATGCCTACGATGATGAGCGCGATGCTGACGATGAGACTGATCAGCGGCCTTGAAAGTTTTTTCTCGTTCATATGGGGGACCTCCTTTTTGAATCTGATTTTTCCGTAATAAAAATGGGGACACACTGCATCTGGACGATACAGTGCATCCCCATCTCACTTCTCTTGGGATGCTTCTAGTATAGCGTTTTGTAACAAAATGTCAATAGAAAATAAACAATTAAAAAATATTTTGTGCGCGAACCATAAAGTCGGGCGAAAACTATCAATGCTCTGCCCAGTCGCAGCTGCGGCCCACAGCCTTGTGCCAGCCGGAGAGCAGACGGGTGCGCTCAGCCTCGTCCATCTGCGGGGCAAAGGTCATGTTGCAGTGCCACAGGCTGCGGATCTCGTCCCGGTCCTTCCATACGCCGGTGGCAAGGCCCGCCAGATAGGCAGCGCCCAGAGCAGTCGTCTCCCGGATGGCCGGGCGCAGCACGGTCTTGTTCAGGATATCGGCCTGGAACTGCATCAGGAACTGGTCGCGGGATGCACCGCCGTCCACCTTCAGCGAGGTGATGGGCACGCCGGTGTCCTTTTCCATAGCAGCCACGAGGTCTGCGCTCTGGTAGGCAATGGACTCCTCTGCCGCGCGGATGATGTGGTTCTGGGTGGTGCCGCGGGTGATGCCCACAATGGCACCGCGGGCGTACATATCCCAGTACGGTGCACCCAGACCAGTAAAGGCCGGCACAATGTAAATGCCACCGTTATCCGGCACCTTCTGGGCATAGTATTCCGCATCGCGGCTCTCCTGGATCATGCGCAGGCCGTCGCGCACCCACTGGATGACGGCACCGCCCACAAAGACGCTGCCCTCCAGCGCGTACTCCACCTTACCGTTCAGGCTGATGGCGATGGTAGAGATCAGGCCGTTCCGGCTGCGGCAGATGGTATCGCCGGTGTTCATCAGCAAAAAGCAGCCGGTGCCGTAGGTGTTCTTGGCCTCGCCCTTGCGAAAGCAGCTCTGTCCGAACAGCGCAGCCTGCTGGTCACCGGCAATGCCGGCCACCGGGATCTGCACACCGCACAGATCGGTGGTGCCATAGACCTCGCTGGAATCGGTCACGCGGGGCAGAATGCAGCGCGGAATATCCAGCGCTTTGAGCAGGGTGTCGTCCCAGTCCAGCGTGCGGATGTTATACAGCATGGTGCGGCTGGCGTTGGTGCGGTCGGTGACATGCACTCTGCCGCCGGTCAGCTTCCAGACCAGCCATGTGTCCACAGTGCCGAACAGGATCTCCCCTGCCTCGGCCCGCTCCCGCGCACCGGGCACATTGTCCAGGATCCACTTGATCTTCGTTGCGGAGAAATAGGCATCGGGCATCAGGCCGGTGTTCTCCCGGATGTAGTCTGCCATGCCGGGCTGCTGCAGCAGTTCATCCACCAGCGGAGCCGTGCGGCGGCACTGCCAGACGATGGCATTGTAGATGGGGCGGCCGGTGGCCTTTTCCCACAGGATGGTGGTCTCCCGCTGGTTGGTGATGCCAATGGCGGCGATATCGTGGGCATCGACACCGCTCTGGGCCACCACCTCGTTCATGACTCCATACTGGGTGGACCAGATCTCCATGGGGTTGTGCTCCACCCAGCCCTGCTGCGGATAGATCTGCTCAAACTCGCGCTGCTGCACCGCAATGATATTCTGCTCATTGTCGAACAGGATGGCACGGCTGCTGGTGGTTCCCTGATCCAGCGCCAGAACATATTTTGTACTCATGCTTTTGCTCCCTCCGTATCGTTTCAGGAGTGTGTATCACAGATTTCGCGTCGCCACAACGTCCACGCCGGTGCCGCACACATCTGCCAGCACCACCTGCCCGGTGCGGACGGGGGCGTGCAGGGTGACGCGGTCCAGCGCAGCCATGACCTCGGTCATCTTCTCTTTGGGCACGGCCTGCGCAGTCTTTACCGGGCAGCGCGGGTACAGCCCACCCTCCACCCGCACGGTGCTGGTGAGGATGCGGGTGGGATGGGTCAGCTCTTCCCTGCCGTAGGCGGCACCGTTGGGGCAGGCGTTTCCAGTTACATTATAATCATTTTCCGGGTCTACCTGCAAGTGGCAGCCGCAGGGACAGCAGATGCAAATGACTTCTTTGATGCTGCTCATTCTGCAATAACCTCCTCTACCGCAACGGTCAGCGGGCCGTCTGCTTTTTCCAGCAGGACTTTGGGCAGTGCGATGTGTTCCATCTCACCGGGTGCCATGCACTGGCGCTTGAACCGGGCCAGCTGCCTGCCGCCGCAGGTCACGGTGATCTGGCTGGGGCCGTAGTTCTGCCGCACACGGAAGGAAATGTTCACGCTCCTGTCCACATCAGCGGGGCGCACCCGCTGCGGCACGGTGTAGCTCACGCCATTGCCCGGAACAAGGTCAAGCACAACCGTATCGGCGGCTTCGCCCTTCAAAACATAGGCCGCCGCAGAAGCACCGGCAAGGTCGCTTTCGCCCGAAACGAAGTCCACCAGATCATGCACGTGCACCACATTGCCGCAGGCGAACACGCCGGGGATGCCGGTCTCCATATTCTCGTAGACCACAGCGCCCTTGGTGTGAGGGTCCATGGGGATGCCCGCCTGCCGGGTCAGCTCATTTTCCGGGATCAGGCCAACGCTGAGCAGGATGGTGTCCACATCAAATTCCATCTCGGTGCCCGGGATGGGGCGGCGGTTTTCGTCCACCTTGGCAACGGTGGCCTTTTCCACGCGGGCCTTGCCCTGAATATCCACGATGGTATGGGACAGATACAGGGGGATGTCGAAGTCCTGCAGGCACTGCACGATGTTGCGGGTCAGGCCGCCGGAATACGGCATGACCTCCACGCAGGCCAGTACTTTGGCACCTTCCAGCGTCATGCGGCGGGCCATGATCAGGCCGATGTCGCCGCTGCCGAGGATGAGCACCCGCTTGCCTACCAGATAGCCCTCCATGTTGACATAGCGCTGGGCCGCACCGGCGGTGTAGATACCGGCAGGGCGGCTGCCCGGGATGCCAATGGCACCGCGGGTGCGCTCCCGGCAGCCCATGCAGAGAATGATGCTTCTGGCTTCCAAAATCTGATAACCCTTTTCCCGGCTGACACAGTGGATCTTTTTGTCCGGGGTGACGTCCAGCACCATCGTGCCCAGCTCCACCCGGACACCGGTGGAGCGCAGCAGTTCAATGCAGCGGCCTGCGTATTCCGGGCCGGTGAGCTGCTCGCCAAAGCGGTGCAGGCCGAAGCCGTTGTGGATGCACTGGTTCAGGATGCCGCCTAGCTCGTTGTCGCGCTCTAAGATAAGGATATCGCGCAGACCATGCTGCCATGCGCTGTAAGCTGCGGCAAGGCCTGCAGGGCCGCCGCCGACGATGACCAGATCAATCATGGTGCTCTCCCTCCTGCTTGGTTTCGCACAGTAAGACGTTGGTGCCGGCCTTATCCTGCAGCACGTCCAGCGGACTGATGCCCAGCGTTTTGCTGATCAGCTCCAGCACGCGCGGCCCGCAAAAGCCGCCCTGACAGCGGCCCATACCGGCACCGCAGCGGCGCTTGACACCGTCAATGGTGGTGGCGGGGATCTCTTCGTGCAGAGCGTCCAGAATTTCGCCCTCGGTGATCGTCTCGCAGCGGCAGATCACGCGGCCATAGGCGGGTTCCTTTGCAATGAGCCGGGCTTTTTCTTCGGGCGGAAGCTCCTTGAAGCGCACCCGGGTGCGGCCATCCCTGTAATCCGCCTTGGGGGCGGGCAGATCGCCGTGAGCTTCCAGAATTTTGACGGCTTCTCTGGCAACGGCCGGTGCACTGGAAAGGCCGGGCGATTTCATGCCCGCCAGATCGATGAAGCCGGGTGCGCCTTCCGCTTCGCCGATAACGAAGTCGCCCGTGTCCACATTGGCACGGACGCCCGCAAAGTTGCGGATGGACTCGCTGAAGCGGATGTTCGGCACGCTGCGGCGCGCTGCGGCGCTGACGAAGGCCAGCCCGGCGGCGGTGCAGGCGGTATCGTCCCCTTCCACGGGGTCGGCGTTCGGGCCGACGATCAGGTTGCCGTGGACGGTGGGGGCCACCAAAACGCCCTTGCCGTTTTCGTTGGGGCACTGGAAGATGACGTGGTGCACACGGCTGCCCTCGGATTTATCCAGCAGGTAGTATTCGCCCCGGGTGGGCTGGATGGTAAATTTGTGGGGTGCGGCCATATCGTGCACGGCCTGCGCCGAGATGCCTGCCGCATTGATGATATAGCGCGTTTCCACAATTCCGGAGGGGGTGGTCAGTGCCCAGCCGCCGGCGGTCTTTTCGATGCGGGTCACAGGGCAGCTGCGGTGCAGCTCCACGCCGTTGCGCACAGCCACTTCTGCCATTGCCAGCGCAAACTCCCACGGGCTGACGATGGCGGCGCTGGGCGCATACAGTGCGCCAACGACAGTGGGGGCCAGATTCGGTTCCATGGCAAGCGTTTCCTCTGCGGAAAGCAGCCGGATGCCCGGCACGCCGTTGGCGATGCCGTTCTCATACAGTTTCTGCAGGTGGGGCAGCTCTTCCGGGCTGAGGGCCAGCACCAGACTGCCGCACTGCAGGTACGGCACATCCAGCCGGGCGCAGATCTCCTTGGCCAGTGCAGAGCCCTCCACGTTGAGCCGCGCCATCCGGGTGCCCGGTTCGGGGTCGTAGCCAGCGTGCAGAATGGCACTGTTGGCCTTGGTGGTGCAGTCTGCCACGTCATTTTCAGCCTCGAAAATAGCGGTCTGCAGCGGGTAATGGGACAGCTCATAGGCGGCTGCCGCACCAATGACACCGCAGCCGATAATTGCTACATCCAGCATAAAAACCTCCTGATCGCTCCGTTTGCCGAATAAAAGAAAAAGAGCAGGACAAACAAAAGGGCCTTTCGACTCTCCCCTTGCTTGTTCTGCTCGATCCTCTGAACAAACTTTTATTGTCTTTATGATAATGCGATCTGCACAAGATGTCAAGCGTTTGTTGAAAATTTAAAGCTCATTTTTACCTGTGCGGCTTTTTCCTGCTCTTTGCGGGCGCGGGGGCTTTTGGCAGAGCACGGCCTGCTGCAGCATGGCCTGCAGCGCTGCGCCCGGCCACAAGGCCGGAGCCGAACGCCCAGTGCAGGTTAAAACCGCCGCAGCTGCCTGCGCAGTCCAGCGTTTCGCCCACAAAGTAAAGGCCCGGACAGCCCTTGAACTGGAAGTGCTGATCCACCTCCCGCAGGGCCAGCCCGCCGCCGGTGGTCTGGGCCTGCTTCCAGCTGCAGGGGGTCAGCCCCTCAAAGCGCCAGTGCTTGGCGGTGTGGGCCAGCTTCTGCCACTGTGCGGCGGTGAGCACGGCAGGCGCGTCGCTGTCCTGCAGCCCGGCGGCAGACCACACAGTACGGCCCAGCTTCTGGTTCAGCAGGCCCAGCCAGAAGTCAGCGGCGCTGCCCCCTGCCGTCTGGGCGGCGTGGGCCGCAAACAGGCTGGCAAGTGCGGTTTCGTCCACTGCCGGGAAGAGGTCCAGCTCCACAGCAGGAGCCTTGGGGCCGCGGCCCGGGGCCAGCAGGCCGGACAGCTGCATGATGCAGATGCCGGAAAGGCCGTAATCGGTGAACTGTACCTCGCCGTTCTCGCAGGCAAGCACACGGGCACCGTCCAGCAGGGATGCTGCTGCCTTGGCACGGATGCCAGCCAGCGCTTTGCGGGGCTTTGCGCACTGCAGGGCGGTCAGGCAGGGGTACAGCGGCTCCACCCTGCCGCCGCACTGGGCGGCGAACCGGGTGCCAAAGCCGTCGGTGCCGAACTGCGGCCCTGCCTCGCCGCCCATGGCGCAGATGACGGCATCGGCGCGCAGGGTCTCGGTGCTGCCCTCTGCCGTCTCGAACTGCACGGCGTAGCCGCTGCGGCTCTGGCTCAGGGTGCGCACGGTGCAGCCGGTGCGCAGCTGCACATGGTGCTGCGCAAGGTGGTGCTCCAGCAGGGCCAGCACGTCCGCCGCCTGATTGGAGTACGGATACACCCGGCCCGCCTCGTCGGTGCGGGTGTAAAGCCCCAGCGCACGGAACCAGCGCAGCGGGTCGGCGGTATTTACGGCATCCAGCAGCGGACGAAGTGCTGCCGGGTCGGCAGTGAAATACAGCTCCGGTGCAATGCCGGTGTTATCCAGATTGCAGCGGCCATTGCCGGTGGCAAGCAGCTTTTTGCCCGGCTTCGGGTTGCGCTCCAGCACAATGACCTGTGCAGCGGGGGCACTTTGTGCCGCCGCCAGCGCGGCTGCAAGACCGGCGGCACCGCCGCCCAGAATGAGGATGTTCGGCATCCGGACACCTGCCTTTCTCAGTAGAATTTTAGGATCTGTCTTCATAAGCGGGGTGCTGTGCTTATGAAAATGGCTTTTTGTATCATTGTAGCAGAACCCTGCCGGAAACGCAACGAAGAGGCAGCTTTCCGTGCAGGTCTTTTTGCGCGGGGGCAGCAGGTATAAATGGCCCGGCCTGACAGATACTAGTGCTGCAGGCATTTTTAAGGAAACGGAGGAGCAAAAACATGAAAGCAACAGGAATCGTGCGCCGCATCGACGAGCTGGGCCGGGTGGTGATCCCCAAGGAGATCCGCCGCACCCAGCGCATCCGCCGCGGCGACCCGCTGGAGATCTTCACCACGGGCGACGGCGAGGTGATCTTTAAAAAGTATTCGCCCATTGGCGAGATGAACGCAGTAGCGGCCCAGTATACCGAGGTGCTCAGCAAAAGCTTTGCGCTGACCGCACTGGTGGCCGACCGTGACCGCATCCTTACGGTGAGCGGCTCCGGCCGGCGGGAGCTGGCCGACCGCAGCATCAGCCAGCCGCTGGAAAAGCTGATGGATGGCCGCAGGCTGTACCAGAGCGAGGGCATTGCCGAAAAGTGCATCCTGCCCTGCGAAGGCTCGCCCCGAGCAGTGCTGTGCGCCGCACCCATCATTGCGGCGGGCGATGTGACCGGCGTGGTGGCCCTGCTGACCGAAGACCGCACGGCCACGCCGGATGCCGCCCAGCTCAAGGCCGTGAATGTGGCGGCGGCATTTCTGGCAAGGCAGATGGAAGAGTAAAGAACATGCCGGAGCGCTTTCCTTATAATAAGGAGGGCGCTTTCTTCGTTTATGACAGAATTATGAATCTTTTAAAACATTTTTCCAAGGGGCTTGACAGCACCGGAAAATTGGCTATAATGGTCTTAGCACTCAGGAACAAGGAGTGCTAAACAAACAAAGCGAACGCAAAAAGGAGGCAGGCGCTATGACGATGGATGCACGCAAGCAGCGAGTCTTGCAGGCAATCGTGGCGCTGTATGGTCTCGAAGGCGAGCCCGTTGGCAGCAGCGTGCTGGCAAACTACTTTGACATGGCAGTTTCCAGCGCAACGCTTCGCAATGAGATGGCGGCGCTGACAAAGCTGGGTCTGCTGGAGCAGCCCCACACCAGCGCGGGCCGTGTGCCCAGTGCCAAGGGCTACCGTTACTACCTTGATAATCTGCTGACCGACGATCAGCCGCTGGATCGTGTGAGCCGCGCCCGGGTGGATGCGGTGTTCGCAAGCCTTGACCACGAGCCGGAAAAGCTGGCCGCAGGTGCCGCCAAGGCGCTGGCCGCCATCAGCGGCTGCACCGCCGCCATCAGCACCCCATGTGCCGAGGATCTGTGCATCGCCCACTATGAAGTGGTTCAGGTGGGCCGCAGCGCAGCGGCTGTGCTGGCCGTTACCACGGCCGGTTACGTTCGTACCCGTGTGGCACGGGTGCGCACCGGCCTTTCCCGCGAGAATGCGGCAGCACTTGCCGCACTGCTCAACCGCAACCTTACCTTTGTAGCGCCGGTGGATCTTTCCACCCGGCTGCTGGCAGAGCTGTGCAGCCAGATCGACCCGGAGCTGGTGCCCGTTATCAGTGCAGCGGCTGCCATCCTGCAGGATTCCGTCAAGCCCCACGTATTTCTGGGCGGCGAGCAGTACCTGCTGGACTGGCCTCAGCTGGACGGCAAGGTGGGCGACATCCTCACACTGCTGAACGACGAGGAGCAGGCCGCTGGCCTGATCGCACCTCCGGCAGAACGCAGTGAGAGCGTGCTGCTGGGCGAGGATCTGGAACCGCAGATCCCGGGCCTGTGCATCGTGAGCGACCGGTATCTGGTGGGCGGAGGCCTGTGGGGCTCCATTGCATTGATCGGTCCCACCCGGATGCCCTTCCAGAAACTGATGCCGCTGCTGCATTACTTTGCAGACCAGCTGGGCGAGGGCATGAGCGGCA
>ENA-OVGM01000639-OVGM01000639.1-human-gut-metagenome-genome-assembly--contig:-NODE-639-length-34949-cov-4.176707_pt1 | contig 34949 bp, 28 predicted proteins | sample MGYA00237773_ERZ505425 | MGnify/ENA primary metagenome ERZ505425 (study PRJEB26158, sample SAMN06016407) | human gut metagenome | biome: human gut; feature: ankylosing spondylitis patient; material... | reverse complement strand
GAAAGAAAAAGGTAGACGACCGACAGAAGCGACCGGGTCACCAATCCCGATCACCGAAGACGAATAAGTAACGACAGAATAATTCTACGTTTTATTCGTGTTAACAGGTATATAATTGCCATAAAATTTTACAGAATCGGTTTTGTATATTTTTATTTTATATTTTTGCATATTCCAGGGATTCAAATTATCCCTGCAGATTTAGAAAAAAATATCAACATGGAAAAAAAAATCACCTATCTTGACCGGAACGAATACAACTATGGACCCTGTCCAGCAGTAGGAGAAGTACTTAAGAATTTCGATCCGAACAATCTTTGTTTCTATACCCGTATATATGATGAAGGTAAAAAAAGTATATTCTCAGATTATCTCTCTTCGATCTATAATATTCCTGAAAAACAAATCATTCTCGGTTATGGTGGAGAAGATATCCTGAAACAAGTGGTACACTGCTTTTTATCAGGTAAAGAAAAACAAAAGACATTATTGATCCCTAAATTTTCATGGTGGTATTATAAATCGATAGCCGATGAAGTAGAGGGACGAAGTGTACTTTATCCTTTATACGAAGAGGGAAATACGTTCAAATACGATTTCGAAGCGATGAAAGAAGCTATCCGGAAAGAAAATCCGGAAATGGTATTGATTGCTTCGCCCAATAATCCGACAGGGAATTCCCTGACTTCTGAAGAACTCGATCAGATTCTTTCTTTTATTTCGCCGGAAACAGTGGTCGTTATCGACGAAGCTTATGCTTCTTTCGCCAACAAAGATACCAGTTATATAAAACCTTTATTGGAAAAATTTCCGAATCTGTTGATTGTACGGACTCTATCTAAATTTTACGGACTTCCCGGATTACGTTTGGGTTTCGCTTTCATGGGAACTGCATTAACCCGCTTTTTGAACTATAGTACCAAATATTTGGGTTATAACCGTTTATCGGAAGAACTGGGAATTGCCGTATTGAAATCGACAGACTACTATCAGCAAGTTGCCGATCAAATGGCCGAAGACCGGCAAATGTACATGAACGAACTGAATACCCTCGAGGGCTTCAAAGTATACCAGTCGAATGCGAATTTCATTCTGGTGAAGTATCCGATCGAACTGAAAGCAACTCTTCAGGCTGCCTTTAAAGCCAAAGGATACCAGATCAAATTCATGAACGAACCAGATATCAATACTCACATGCGTATTACTTTGGGCACACATCGCCAGAATGTCGAAGTAATCGCTACGATAAAAGAAGTCGTCGCACAATGAAAGCTATTATACTCGCGGCAGGTATGGCTTCACGCCTCCGTCCCCTGACAGATCACAAACCCAAATGTTTGCTGGAAATCGGGAAACAATGTCTGCTGGGCAGAGCTATCGAGGGATTAATTTTTAACGGTATCCGGGAAGTGGTTATTGTCACCGGATACCTGCAAGAACAAATCATCGAATTCGTTCAGCGACACTACCCTGATTTAAAGGTCGAGTATATTTACAACGAAAAATATGCTTCAACCAATAATATCTATTCCCTTTGGTTGACTAAAGATAAAATCCGGGGGGAACGTATCTTACTTTTAGATAGTGACATCCTGTTCGATCCGTTATTGGTAAAAGCCGTATTGGATTGTCCCGACACTACTTGTCTGGCTCTCAACGACCACCCGCTTTCTGAAGAAGAAATCAAGGTTATTCCTGATGCCCAAGGTAAAGTAGCCGAAATCAGTAAAACCTGTTCCATCGGAAAAGCTATCGGGGAATCTATAGGTATCGAAAAAATGTCGGGCGGTTATACTCATGCTTTAGTGGATGAACTCGACCGGATGATTCTGCAAGAAAATCAGGTCAATATTTTTTACGAAGCAGCCTTCGAACGTCTGATCGCCCAAGGTCATACTTTCGGTATCGTAGATACGACCTCGTTTTTTTCTATGGAACTGGATACCGTTGCTGACTTTCAGCAAGCTATTGATAAAATTCCTGCACATTTATTATAATATCTGTTATGCGTATTGTTTTATTTTGTGAACAAAAATATGCCATCAATATTCTGACTCCTATTCAGGAAGAGGCACTGAAAAGCGGAGGACACGACATTTTATGGTATGTCCATTCCCGGAATATCCCTGACTTTCCCTTAAAAGACCGCGTGAAGTGGACCGACAGCATACAAAAGATTTATGATTATTCGCCGGAAGCCATTTTCGTTCCCTGCAACATTGTCCCTTATTATCTGCCGGGCGTAAAAATACAAATCTTCCATGGTTATGCTGCCGAAAAGAAAGACCATTGGGTGATCCGAAGATATTTCGATACCTACTTTACCCAAGGCCCTTTTTTCACCGAAGGTTTCAGTGCTCTGGCAAAAAAATACAAGGATTTCGAGGTAGTAGAAACCGGTTGGCCGCGCCAGGATTGGATTTTTCAGAATCTGCATACTTTCGATGAAGAAAAATCCCGGCTGTTACAGCAACACCAACGTGAAAAATTAGTACTTTATGCACCGACTTTTTCGCCTTCTCTCACCTCGCTTCCTCATTTGAAAGCGGGACTCGATAGATTAGTGCAGGAAAAGGATATCCTGTTATTATTAAAATTCCATCCTCTGACGCGTCAGGAATGGACTGATGAATACCGGGAATGGGCAGCCTCTCAACAGCATGTCATCTGGATCGACGATCATAACATTACCAAATATCAGTTGATGGCCGATGTCATGATCAGTGATACTTCATCGACGGTATACGAATTTTTATTACTGAACAAACCGGTAATTACCTTTCAGACGGTAGCCAAAGATATTTATTGGATCGATATACAACAGACAGACGAACTCCCCGAGGCCTATGAACAGGCCCTGCATGACGAAAGTGCCGCACTTAAACGCCAATGGATCATAGACAACTACGATCCTTATCTCGACGGGAAGGTCGGACAACGGATGCTGACCGCTGCCGAAGATTATATCTCCCGGCATGGGGTACCTGCCAAACGAAAACTGAACCTTTGGCGTAAATATACCAGTATCAAAAAATTCGGAAAAATCAAAAAACACTGAAATTCTTATCGTCGATGAAAATTGTCCTGAATCCGGAATACAAATTCCTGCAACAATTTGTACAAGATCTTCCAACCCGTTTCGCCTCGGAAGGGAAAGTCATTCAAGACAAAAGAAATACGATTAAAGTATTCGAATACAAAGAATTAGAAATAAACGTAAAACGTTACAGAGTTCCTATACTCATCAATCGGATCGCATACCGTTTTTTCAGAAAATCAAAAGCGGTCAAAGCTTATTTCAACTCTTTAGAAGTCCGGAAACGGGGGTTTAATACTCCGGAATCTATCGCTTGTATCGAAACCTTCCGGGGTGGTTTACTTCATTACAGTTACTATATCAGCCTTCAATGTCCCTTTCATAAAGAGATGAGAGAACTGTATTTCGGTCCCCTTACGGGTAATGAAGACCTGCTCAGAGCTTTCGCCCGCTACACAGCAGCCTTACATGAAGCCGGTATTTGCCATCAGGACTATTCTCCCGGGAATGTCCTGGTCAACGGGGAAGGCGATTGTTTTCAGTTTGCTTTGATCGATATCAATCGAATGAAATTCAGACAGATGGACCTAAAAAAGGGATGTAAAAACCTGAGGCGGATGTTCGAAAACGAAGAGATATATACTTTCATCGCACAGGAATATGCCCGAAGCAGACATTTCGATCCCCAACAATGTAAGGCCTGGATCCATTATTACAACCACCTCTCTTTAAAAAGAGATTATCGTAAAAAGAAATTCAAGGCATTCAAAAAAAGATTCTTTTAAAGCAGACTCCATTATTGAAAACTGTTCATTTATCGAGGATCATCCCGTTCCTGTTGAGAGACCTTACCGTTTTGTTTAGAATATCATTTTGTCATTATTGCATCGAATACTCCTTTCAGTCTCCGTACATACTCCTCCATGGTATACTCTGTCCTGATTCGCTGATAACCGGCTTCTCCCATCATTTTGGTTTTTACACGGTCAGCAGCCAAAACCCGGATCCCTTCGGCAATCGCTTGCGGAGATCCGGCCTGTACGATGATACCTGTCCGCCCGTCGACGACCAAATCCCGGGCCCCCGGAATATCCGTTACGATACAGGCCACTTTACAGGCCATCGCTTCACGTAAACTACGGGGAGAGGCATCACGGGTCGAAGGACAGATGCAGACATCTTTACCCGGTAAATAATAAACAGCATCTTTATGAGGACCTAACATATGTATTTGTTTCGCAGCGGGGCCATTTTGTGCCAGTTTATAGTCGGCTTTATCATACTCCCCCAAATAGATCAAGTGGATGTCCGTATCGGTCAGTAGCTCCAAAGCCCGGATCAAAATCCGTAATCCTTTAAAAGATCTTCCCTTGGTATTGGCCAGGCATATAACTTGAAAAGCGGTCGACGGTATTCCCGCTACGGATTTAGGATGAGCCCATACATCTTCCATCCACATAACCTCGTAGGGTTTCGGAGACACAGTCATTCGATCCGGAGAAATAAACCGGGCAAGTTGTTGTTTTATATCTTCCGTTGCACACATCACATGGGCTATGCGTGGATTGAGAATACCCAGATAATAAGTCGGGTCGCTCCTTCTGATTTTAGCCTGCGTGCCCCGATACCCTACCACCCGGGCAGGTGTCCCCCAGGAAGCGAACAATGCAATGGATAAATCGATGCTACTCGAAGCATAGATTACATCGATACGATATTTCTTTATAATCGAACGCACCTCCTTGATAGAGGCATATTTAAATTTACTTTTAAAATGAGGTATTCTCAAAGCCACACATTCCTTAGGCAAGGCCTCTCGTTCTTCATCAGAAGTATAAGTTGCATAGGTTTCGATCCCCTTCCCCCTCATCGCCTGAAGCATATGGTAATTTATAATATCGATACAATGAAAAACACCGAGCAAACGCATAAAAATCAATATAATTTCCTATTCCGACAACTCCTTCGATATATCCTGTTTCTTTATCCGGTTTTCCCAGATTTTAGCGATTGTAACAAATTTATAAAAGGCATCCATTCCGGCATTGATCACACCGGCCTTCCCATCCCGAAAACCTCCCTTCAAAATATAAGACTTGAAAAAACGATATGCCGGAGCATAAAAAATACTAAGAAAAGTATATTTCTGTCCGGTACGTTTGGGGATCTCTTTGCTGGTGTAAATATTCAGTTTATTCAACTTCAATTCCAGCGGATTGTTGACTAAATGAATAAAAGCCAGCTCTTTTTTATTACGGGGCACCCGGATCACCTTTCCTTCTACCCGGGGAACTGCATGTACATATGGAGGCCAAAAAGCATTTTGCTTACGGAAAAAACGTAAGATATAATCCGGATAATCCCCATGTATGAATTTTCCCATCAAATAATTCTTCCGTGGGATCCAAACTCCACCGATAGCACGCTGTTCCCGAATGAGAGTATATAAATAATCCTTCAAGTCCGCAGGAACAATTTCATCCGAATCGACCACCAACACCCAATCATAAGTAGCCGAGTGTATGGCAAAATTCCGGGCCGGTTCACAAAAATCGGTTTTCTTATGATAAACGATCTTACAATCGAACTTTCGGGCTATTTCAATCGTACGGTCGGTGCTATACATATCACACACCACAATTTCATCGAATTCTTTCACCGAATTCAGTACCCGTTCCAAAAATTGTTCTGAGTTATAAGTCTGAATAACCACGGATATTTTCATCGCCTCCAATTTAAATGTTCGTTTATTTTGGTAGCGAAAAATCATCCGGTGCGATAAGCCGGCGAATTCTATCCCGGTTAGTATTAGAATGATAAAATTTGTACATCCTAAAAGATTCTTTATCTTTGCCCGACAAATAAACGAAGGTTTTTATTGCCTGAAGTCATCTACGTATTATTAGATAAAAAGGAATAAATGAGGAAAATTATACTCAATCCCCAATATAAATCTCTCTATACCTTCATCGAAAGCCTCCCCCAAAATTTCAACGCAGGTGGAGAAATCGTCCAGGACAGACGGAACACGATCAAGAAATTCAAGGTGAATGGTCTGGAAATAAACGTAAAACGTTACCGGGTTCCGATTTTCATTAACCGGATCGCTTATACTTTTTTCCGGAAATCCAAAGCTTGCCGGGCTTACAACAATGCTTTCGAAGTCATCAAACGGGGATTCGAAACCCCTGAATCGATCGCTTATATCGAAGAATTTAAGGGAGGATTACTACATTATAGTTATTATATCAGCCTGCAATGCCCTTACCGACGGGAAATCCGGGAATACTACCAGGGACCGTTACAGGGCAATGAAGCTTTGATGACTGCATTTGCACAGTTTACAGCTGCTTTACACGAAAAAGGAGTTTGCCATGAAGACTATTCGCCGGGGAATGTACTTATCGCACAAATAGACGGACAATACCATTTTTCCCTGGTGGATATCAACCGGATGACTTTTAAACCGATGAACCTCGAAGAAGGTTGTAAAAATTTCAGACGCATGTTCATCAGCGACGAACTCTATATTTTTCTGGCTAAAAAATATGCGCAATGCCGGAATTTCGATCAGGAAACATGTATCCGGCTGATGTTGAAATACAATCATTATTCCATACGAAGAGATCAGCGGAAAGAACGGTCGAAGGCTATCCGAAAAAAGATTTTCGGATAACTCAACCCTATTCAGCCTTTAAACGATAATCGAGAAATGAGTAATCGAATTCATTTTTCTCATCGGCATAATGATCTTCACGGCCGATCAATTCCCATTTATCCGGATCTATGGCAGGAATGAAAGTATCTCCCTCGGGAGAGGTATGTACTTCTGTCAGATATAACTGCGAAGCCTTATCCCAAAATTCGCGGTAGATCGAGCCTCCTCCGATCACAAATACCCGTTCTTCCCCTTTTAGCAGTTCCAAAGCTTTCGGGATATCCGGCACCACCTCGGCACCAGGGGCGACAAAACCGGGATTACCGGAAATCACCACATTTCTTCGATTGGGCAGCGCTCTTCCCATCGATTCGAAAGTCTTCCGTCCCATCAATATCGCATGACCGGTCGTCAGCGCTTTAAATCGCTTCAAATCTGCCGATAAATGCCAGATCAATCCATTATCCCTTCCGATCACATGATTTTCAGCAGCAGCAACTATAATCGCTAATTCCATATTTTTTCAAATTTAAATACTTAAATATTCAACAAAAATAGGACATAAAACGACAATCCCGAAAAAAAAACGGAATATTCAGGCTGTAAACAGACTTTATAAATCAGTCGGATTGCATATTATAAAAATTTTCCACAACTTTGTCAGGCTAAATCCCGTAACCGACCCGTTAAAATGATGAATTTACTTTGTGTATCCCACACAATTGATATTATAAATTATGGCATGTTGAAAGCCATTCAGGCCAAAGGCTTCAACACTTATGTCACTTATACCACTGAAGACGAGCATAAAGCTATTCCCAAAGACATCACAGGCATCGAAGTGCCTTATTTCCGTAAGAAATTTAATTGGCCGACTATTCAGTGTATCCGTAAAATTATTAAAACCCATCAGATCCATGTCATCTATGCCATTAACAGTTCCGATCTGTCCAATGCCCTATTCGCAACACTTGGAACTCAGGTTAAAGTCGTCGGTTACCGGGGTACACAGGCTAAAATCAGAAGGAGTGATCTGACTTATTATCTAGGCACCCTAAATCCAAGGGTAGCTCACATGATGTGTGCCACCCAGGACATCAAAGAACAGCTGTCTAAATTTATTTCTCCGGCCAAGATGACCGTAAATCCCAAACCTTACGATGTCAACTGGATGAAGGATGCTTTCACTCACCCCCAGTCGGTCGAGGGCATTCCTGACGATGCTTTTCAAGTCGTATGCCTGGCCAATACCAAACACCGTCCTTTCAAAGGTCTCCGGCAACTGATTGCAGGTATGCATCTGATTGAGGATCCCCGGGTACATCTGATTCATTTGGGCGATTACGATGAAGCCGACTACCAATTGGCCCAACAAGGGCCGGCAGCAGCCCGGATTCATATGCTCGGTCTGCGTAAGGATGCCGTCCATTTTCTGCCGGGTAAAGATGTCTGCATCTGTCCCTCTATCCGGGATGCCTCCCCCCGCAGCTTGCGTGAAGCTATGGCTTGTAAGGTGGCTTGTATCGTAACCGATATTCCCGGAGCCCGGGAATTGGTGGTCGACGGCCAGACCGGTATGATCATCCGCCCCGACTCACCGGAAGCCATTGCAGCCAGTATCGGAACACTGGCCCGGGATCCCGAAAAAACGAAAGCATTCGGAGAAGCCGGATACCAGCGGATCATCACCCATTATACCATGGAAAAATACGTACAGAATCTGACGAATGTTTTCCAGCAAGTTATCGATAAATAAAATGAACACTTTACAAAACCGCCTCAAACTGGGATTTGCAATCTATATTGCAGGATCTTTTACCCTGTTCTTACAATTCTTTCTCTATCTGTTGCAAAGCAATATCGCTTCGACCACCGATTTCGCCGGATACGGTTACTACCTCGTTGCGGCTTTTGCACATGCCGGTCTGTTTGCCTTAATTCCCTATCTGCTATATATCCTGATGTCGCTGGCGTGCCCTTTTCCCCGTTTCAACCAAGGTCTACTGATTACCTTTTATTTCCTGTTGAATATCGTAGCCTACCTGAACGGCCTGGTCTTTCAGCTATACAAATTCCATATCAACGGTTTGGTACTGGACATGGTTTTCGGGCAAGATGCCGGACAAGTGTTCAATTTCGAAACGTCTTTGATTCTCAGATTTGCATTGACAATCCTGGCTGTGGGCTTCCTGTTTTCCGGCATAATGTGGATAGCCTACCGCTTTTATCAGCGTCTGAGAAGACGGCAAATTATCTTATATCTTGTTCTCTTTGTATGCAGCACTTTAAGTGCACATTTAGTGCATGCCTATGCCGCTGCTTCAAACCAATTTTCGATACAAAATGTCGCAACCTGCCTGCCACAATTTTATCCATTGACTGCAAACAAGTTAATGGCAAAATTAGGAATTATCCATCACCCGGTTTCCCATCCGCAACTGAACGACAACACCACTCTCAATACCGGTATCACCTATCCGTTACATCCGTTGATTTCAAATGATACCGTTTCACGGAAAAATATTATTTTTATCCTTCTGGATTCCTGGAATCCACGGATATTCGATACAGAGACCATGCCGAACCTCTCCGGTTTCGCAACCCGTAGTTCGGTTTTCACCCATCATCTGAGTTCCAGCAGCGGTACACGAGGAAGTATTTTCGGCTTGTTCTTCGGAATTTCTCCTACCTATTGGAAAGCTTTCGAACTATCGGGGACCTCTCCTTTATTCATCCAAACCCTGCTCGAACAGGGGTATGACGTTCAGACCTTTCCGAGTGCAACTCTTCAAAATCCGCCTTTCGACCGGATTATTTTCGGGGAAGTTCCGCACCTTCGGACAGAAACCCAAGGGGCTACTCCTTTCGAACGCGATACCCGGCTGACGGCCGACTTTCTTCAATATCTGGACCAAAAACCCGACAAACCGTTTTTTGCTTTTTTATTCTATGATTTGTTGCATGCCATCTCCATTCCGGCTCCTCACCGTCATAAATTCGAACCCTCCTGGGAGTATGCCAATTATATGGCTCTGAGTAATGAAATGGATGCCACGCCATTTTTCAACCTCTACAGAAATTGCGGTTGGTATGTAGATTCCCTGGTTGGCAGTATCGTCGGAGAACTCGAACACAAGGGACTCTTAGACAATTCGATCCTGGTCATTACCGGAGACCACAGTCAGGAATTCAATGAGAATAAAAAAAATTACTGGGGTCACGGCAGTAATTATTCCGATGCACAGATTCACGTGCCTTTCATTTATTACGAACCCGGACAAGCTCCACGGAACTATCACCATACAACCACTCATTACGACATTGTGCCGACTTTGATGCATACCCTCTTCGGTGTTTCGAATCCTCCCGGAGATTACAGCATGGGCCATTTTCTCACCGACAGCCTGCGCCCGCTTTTTCACCTGACAGGTACCGAAGAAAATTACGCCTTTGTCACCCCCGAAGCGATATACGAAAAGAAACATTCAGGCCGAATCGTCGTAACGGACAGTCTGCTGAATCCGATCGATCATCCGATGTCTCCTCAACTACTCAAAGAAGTTTTGGAATATAAAAACCGATTCAGGAAAAAAGACTGAACCACGATTTATACCGAAATCGCTCCTTTGATATGCGGATGGGGATCGTAGCCGGTCAATTCGAAATCTTCATAGCGGAAACCGAAAATATCCTTCACAGCCGGATTGATATGCATCTGCGGTAAAGCGCGGGGCTCGCGGGACAATTGCAGACGGACCTGTTCGATATGATTCAGGTATATGTGGGCATCCCCCAGGGTATGTACGAACTCACCCGGCTGCAAACCACAAACCTGGGCCATCATCAGGGTCAGCAAGGCATAAGAAGCGATATTGAAGGGAACTCCCAAAAAAGTATCGGCACTACGTTGGTAGAGCTGGCAGGATAATTTGCCACCGACCACATAAAACTGGAATAAAGCATGGCAGGGAGCTAAAGCCATATTTTCAATGTCTCCGGCATTCCAGGCACTCACAATCAAACGCCGGGAGTCGGGGTTGTTTTTTATATCGTGGACCACCTGTGCGATCTGATCCAGATGGGTCCCGTCGGGCCGGGGCCATGAACGCCATTGATAACCGTAGATATGTCCCAAATCCCCGTCGGCATCCGCCCATTCGTTCCAAATCTTCACACCATGATCCTGTAAATATTTGACGTTGGTGTCTCCTTTCAGGAACCAAAGCAATTCGTAGATAATCGATTTGAGATGCAATTTTTTGGTGGTCAGCAAAGGAAAACCAGCCTGTAAATCAAAACGCATCTGATGACCGAAAACACTGATCGTCCCTGTTCCGGTACGGTCTGTTTTCTCCGCTCCTTCACTCAAAATCCGGTCCAGCAAATCCAAATATTGTCTCATAATTATGCTCTGTTTATATCCTTACAAAGATAAAATTAATTCACTCAATTTCTATCTCCGATTCCTAATCTTTCTTCCGGATCAGCATCAATCCATGCCGCACAGGCAACAACAGATTTTCTACCCGGGTATCGGCCTGCACCAACTCATTAAATTCCAGTATCCCGCGTGTTTGCGCATCGCGGGTATCTTTTTCCGTGACCTTACCGTCCCACAGCACATCGTCAGCCACAATGATTCCTCCTGGCCGGACCTTATCGAATACTAACCGGTAATACGCTGCATATTGCCTTTTATCGGCATCGATGAATACCAGATCGAAGCATTCATCCAGCCCGGGTATTATCTCACAGGCATCTCCGATATGAAAAACGATCTGTCCGGCCAGTCCGCTACGTTCGATATAATTACGCGTAAAATCTTCAATCTCGTCATTGATGTCGATGGTATGGAGCACGCCTTTCTCTCCCATGCCCATTGCCATCGAGATGGCTGCATAACCGGTAAATGTCCCGATTTCCAACACCCGTTGGACCCGGTTCATCCGGCACAGCATCTTCAGGAATTGCCCCTGCAGATTCCCCGACAACATCCGGGGCCTTAAAATCTTCTGATGAGTAGCCCTCGACAACTGTTGCAATATTTCCGGTTCCGGTTCGGAGTGCAATCCGATATATTCTTCCAGTTCAGCATCCAAGTCCAACATACTTTCTTTATTTATAGATCAAAACCGATTGTTTATCCTGAGCAAAAATCTCCCGGGCCACCTGCCGGAGCAACTCAGGGGTAATACCTCCTACCTCTTCACAGACCGCCTCCAGTTCATCCACTTTATCATAAATAAGAAAGCTCTTGCCACTGGACAGCATCATATTTTCATAATTTTCCGACGCCAGGGTGATCTGCCCGATCATCTGATTTTTGGCTTTACGCAATTGGTTATATCCCAAAAGTTCCTCCCCCAAAGCCGCCATCTCTTTCCGGCAAAGTCGCAGACACTTGTCCAGATCGCCGGCATCACAGCCGAAGTATATCGTGAAAACCCCCGTATCCGAATAGGGGGTATAGGAAGCTTCGATGTTATAAGCCAGTCCGTATTTCTCCCGGATATTCAGGTTCAAACGGGAATTCATCCCCGTCCCCCCCAGGATATTGACCAAAAGAGAAAAAGCCAGACGTTTATCTTCGGTATAATCGTAAGCGACGTTTCCTATAATACAATGATTCTGATAAGTATCCATATCGATCACTTTCTGCCGGGGCAAGTATATCCCGGGACGTTCACGAACCAATACAGCCGGATCCCCGGGAATATCTCCGAAATATCTTTCAATCAGGCGGACCAGTTTATCGAAAGGAATATCCCCGACCGAACTGATCACCATTCTTCCCGGCCGGTAATTCCGTTTGACGAAATCGATAATATCGTCCCGCCGGAGGCCTTTTACCGCCTTCTCGCTTCCCAGGATATTTCTACCGATCGGATAATCCGGATAAATCAGTTCCTCGAAATCGTCGAAAATCAATTCGCCCGGACTATCTTTGTAAGAATTGATCTCATCGATCACCACCTCTTTTTCTTTCTCTATCTCTTTTTCGGGAAATACCGAATGAAACACGATATCGGCGAACAATTCCAAAGCCCGTTCATAATCCCTGGCCAGGAAAGAAGCATAAATACAAGTATCTTCTTTCGTCGTATAAGCATTCAGTTCTCCTCCCACATCTTCTATGCGGCTCAGGATATGAAAGGCTTTTCTTTTCTCCGTCCCTTTAAAAATCACATGCTCGATAAAATGAGCGATCCCCTCTTCTTCCGGGCGCTCGTCCCGGCTACCGACACCGATAATCAATCCACACCAGGCAGCTTTACCGTCCACCTGCTGATGAATGACCTTCAATCCATTTTTCAATATATGAGTCTGATACATGCTCACGCGCAAACCTCCTTCATATCCCGTTCCCCTCCGGGTGTTTAAAGAAAAAAGCCCTGCATAGCAAGGCTTTTCCCATATTATTTCCTAAAATCTTATTTCTGGAATAATTTTTCGAAATCAGCCATAGAAATCTCTTGTTCTTCGAGCTTCACGTTTTCCCGGATCACGTCGAAGACTTTGTTATCTAAAGCTCTTTCATACAGATGCTGACGCTGTTTTTCATCTTCCAGCAATTTAGCTGCAAATCCGTCCAGCTGTTCGTCGGTCAATCCGTATAACCCGTATTGTTGCAGCTGGGCAGCAGCGATCTGGCGTCCTTCCCGTTTCATATCCTCGGCTTCCACCTTCACATCATAATCTTTCACGATAGCCGATTTCACCAGCTGCCATTTAAATTCATCCCGGTAGCCTTCGAAATCTTTCTCCACTTCTTCAGAAGTCATCTTTTCATTGACAGCCACAATCCATCTTTTCAGGAAAGTTTCGGGCAGAACTACATCTTCATTTTTCTTTATCAGTTTTTCTTTGGCATCGATGGTAAAGCGGTATTCAGAATGTCCTTTCAGCTGATTTTCGATATCTGCCTTCACGCGATTACGGAAATCCGCTGCATCTTTGACCACTCCTTCCCCATACAATTTAGTAAACAATTCTTCGTTTACTTCTGCATCGATATAACGTTTGATTTCTTTGACGATAAAACAATAGTTTTCACCGGCATGTTCGGCTTCTTCTTTCGTTACACCCAACATAGCAGCAAAATCGGTCTTGTTCGGGTATGCTTTCACTGCATTGAACTTCACTTCCTCACCTGCTTTTTTACCCTTGAAAGCATTTACAGCTTCTTCATCTTTCATGTGGAATACCGACATCGAAGCATCTTCGTTTTTGATACCTCCTTCTTTCACATTTCCGTCAGCGTCCAATTCGATCAATTCCCCTTTCAGGTATTCGGTACCTTCGATCTCATCTACAGCGATCATGTTACCGTTGTTTTTACAGATACTTTCGATCTGTTTGTCGATCATTTCATCGTCAACTTTGATGGTATAGAAAGGTATTTTTTCACGTTTGCTCATTTTGGCATTCACCTCAGGAGACAAAGCGATATCATACAGGAATTCGAAATTTTCATCCTCCAGGTTCAGTTCCTTCTGTTCAGTCTCGTTCGGAAGCGGTTCACCCAGAATCTGAAGGTTATTCTCCTTGATGTAGTTATTCAACGATTCTCCCAAAACTTTATTGATTTCATCTACCAATAAAGATTTTCCGTACATTTTTTTCACAATTCCCATCGGAGTTTTTCCTGGACGGAAGCCGTTTACTACTACTTTCTTCTGATAATCTTTCAATGCTTTCTCTACGCGGCCGGCGTAATCTTCTTTACCTAGTTCGATCTTAATGGTTGCATTCAGATCGTCGATCTGGTTTTTCGTTATATTCATGCCATTCTTGAATTATAGCAATTGTTATTATATATGACTAACTCTCTTCTCAATCAGAAAAAAGCCACCTCGCATAAGGTGGCTTCCCTACTTTTGTACGGGCGAAGGGACTCGAACCCCCAAGTCTTGCGACACTAGATCCTAAGTCTAGCGTGTCTACCAATTCCACCACGCCCGCGTGCCGGTTTTTGACGCTGCAAAAGTAATATTAAATTTCATATAGTCAAACTTTTTTTGAAAAATTCAGTTTTACAAACATAAGTTACAGAGGGGGTAAACGTTACGGAGGATAACCTGTCTCATGCTCCCTCTGTAACGTTTACTAACACACCTTTGCCCCAACGTCTGTTTCCCAGCCTAAATCGTTTGTGTCATCGAGATCACTTTACCGAAACCGGAGAAGATACTCGGACTATTGGCCGGCCCTCCGAACATCGGTCCGTACATGTCTTCAATCTTTCCGGTAGTAGGACTCACTTCAAATTCTACGATCTTTCCTTCCTGAGTTTTTTCATTCCATACGGCAGCCCACAAAACACGTCCGGCTGTCGGGAATCCCCCCGTTCCGATCATATACAGACAAGTAATGACTTCGTCGTCGTCATCCGAGTTCCACACTTTTACAGATTCCGTTTGCCCGGTAGTATAACTATAAGAATACAAAGTATTACCGACCGAATAAAACAAAACGGAGCCTGCATTGGTCGAAGTAAAACAAGTGGCCCGGTCTAAATTCTCACATCCGGCCAGGGAACGGGAGTAACGAGCCAGCTTTCCATTATCCACGACATTGTAGAAACAAGCCACATCCATCCAATACCCACCGTCACGTTTCATCACCGCCATCGTCTCACCTCCGTTTACGGTGGCCGAATACACCAACTCCCCGTTCATATGGTTCACATCGAATACCGCTTCAGCATCCGCTTCACTAAAACGGCTCAATGACGAAGCCCGGTTGAAGAAAGGCCGGAAACCGTTCTGTTCTTTGTCGAAAACCACCTGGTAAGCCCCGATAGCCCCGGTCACAGGCCCCCAACCCGCAATCGTAGCCGAAGCCAGGTAAGGAGCAAGATCATACGTACCGCTCATCGCTACCGGAAACTTCCGGTCACCGGCACTTTGAATATACAGACAATGTAACCTTCCGTTATTGATCAGGAAATCACAATTATTCACACACATCATCGCCTCAGGACCGTATTCGGGCGCTGAATAAAACATATCGTTCCAGGTGTCCATAATCACCATATTCGCAGGTGAACAACGCAAAGCCTCCTGTCCGGTCAGGATATAATACCATTTTCCCGTAGTAGAATAAAAAATCAGCTTAGCCTCACCGTCCAAAGGATGTTCCGGATGTAAACCACTCCAATAATCCTGTTCGTGCCAATATTCTTCAGCCTGTGATCCGCTGAAAATCAAGGTCCTTTTCGATCCGAAAACATCGACATCCACCCGGCCCTCTTTTTCTTGTAAACAATAAATTCCACTCTTAGAACCCGCCTGAGGAAGAGTCAGGTACGATCTCGCCAGAAAAAATCCCATCGTATTGTATACCGTATCTTTGGCCATCATCCACACCTGATAAGCTTTCCCCGCCTCGAGACTCACCTCATAATTCATATCGAGTGTACGGGAAATGGTGTCGGCCGGCGGATACACCGTCGTATTCCCCACCGTTTCCGGTTTGTAATCGGAATCCATAACAAACCAACGGTATACCAGATTTTCAGGCTTACTATAGGTAACCCGGGGCGTAAAATGAATGGTATCCCCGATTTCCCAGGTCCGGAACAGTTCGGTTTTATCCGTTCCAACCGTATCTATCTTTATTTCAGGCGCCACACCGAAGTCGTAATCATACACGCCTTTATCCTCCAGACATCCCCAAAGTCCTATCGCCAAGAGGCAAAAAGCCCCGATTTTATATTTCATTCTTCTCATGATATGCTATTTTTATATTTTAAAAAGAAACGACAGCCCCATTTTCATCCTTCATATTCTCCGAATGGGTGGCATTATATTCTTCCAGCGCAGCGACCATCCGTAAACGATAGTTCCACATTTCTCCCCAAGTCATCCCCTCTGCTTCTCCATAGGTAAACTGACTGACACCCAAAGTCGAAATAATAAACCGGTATTTGGTCTCGCTATAGTCACCGAAAAATTCGGTCAAATCCTCCCAATTGCCCGGCTTGGTAATTTTATCGTTCCAGGCGATAGTCAAAGCAGACCACGCATCGACTCCCGGTTGCAGATCACCGGAGCCGTCTATCTTCACCTGAAGACGTACTTCTTCGGTTTGCATCGCTTCCGTCCGGTAAAGCAGGATATCGAACCCCACCGAATCCTGACCGGCTTTCAGTATCACTTCCCGGGGCAGTGAATAATCGGATGCCTGTGCAGTTGTTTTCGACGGATCGACAGCCAATTTCACTGTCCGGTCGTAATCCGCCACTTTTCCTTGTATTACGACACAAGCCGCTACAGCAAATTCTTTTACCTCTTCCGGATAAACCGAAAAGGTAAAAGTCATCGAATCTGTATTTCTGGTCCAGATCTCCGGTCCGACAATCCGGGCAAAATCTTCTTTTCCCCAAACAAAATCATCATTTTCGCAGGAATTCAACAAGAGTAATCCCCAAATTCCCAGTAGTATATATTTTATCATAATAATCCAATTTATCAGTTCTACAATCATTGCCGGTTACCGAATTCAACCTCATTCTCCGGCATCGGCAAAACATAGATATCGTCGCTACCGCTGACCGCCGACCCGGGAATAGAAGCAAAATTCAAGCGCTTATAATAGTAAAACAATTGTCCTTCCCCCACCAATTCCTTCCGGTATTCTTTATAGATTTCATTTTGAATCTGTGTCACCGGCAAGTTTTCATCCAACGGGTCGAAATCCAGATACCGGTTGTTCCGGACAGTGTTAAGATAACGGACAGCCTGCCGGGAATCGGTATTCAGTGAAGCTTCGGCAGCGATATAATACATTTCGGACCAACGCAAAACAGGCATAAAATTTTTATATGTACCGTTTTCATACTGCCAGAATTTAGACAGATAAGGATCACTGCCACTATAAGTCCAATGATAAGTATGCCGCCAATCCTGCCCATACGCTTTAGTCGAAACTTCGTAAATATCGTCCCACATTTCCTCGGAAGGAGACAATTTTTTCGTCTTATCGGTCTGTTCTTTAAAATAAGGCCCGATAATATCGTCCATATCGAGCACATTCAAACGGAATAACAGTTCGGAAGCGAACAACAAATCCCTTTCGTAAGCATTCGACGAAGTGATAGAAGTATAGTGTACCCAGGAAAATTTCTTTTCCTCGATCACTTTCCGGGCATAGACCAAAGCCTGCGCCAGATTATCGGCCCCTCCCTTCCATTGATAAGCCCTGGCTAAAGTTGCTGCAACGGCATAATAATTAAACCGATAGGAACGATCGTTCCGATAAGTATAAGCTTCCAGACTATCGGCCAGAAACAACGGATCGGTTTCCAGCAGCCCGAGAGCTTCCCGGGCATCCGCAATGACATAATCCAATACTTTATCGACAGTAGACTGCGGGGTTACCGCTGTCGAATAAGTCATTACATAAGGGATGGCTGGAACTTGTGCATTCGAAGCATACGAAGGAGCGAACATCCGCAATAAATCCAGATGCAGAAAAGCACGCAATCCCAAAGCCTCCCCTTTGTATATGCGATAATTATCCCCACTGAACATCGCCGGATTTTTATCGATATACTCCAGCATAATGTTCAGATTGGCAATCGCCGAATACATCTGCGACCAAACCGTAGTGATCTTATTCTTCACCGCCGTATTCTCATAATTGTAAAGGCCTGCCTCATAATACTCGCTTCCTGTTGCCAGATCATAATTTTGTGTCAAGGCTTCGGCTAACCCGAAGGTCATTTCCTGCCCATACAAAGAGGTCGAAGCCAATCTCTTGTACACTCCGGTCAACTGGTCGCTGAAACCTTCTTCCGTAGAAAAAAGTTCGTCGGCGAGCACCTGTGATTTCGGACGTACATCGAAATAATCCGAACATCCTCCCGTCACGAAAAGGAACAAGGCACCGAGCCAAAAACTCACATTGTATCTTAATTTGTTCATAGTTGTCCTGTTTTAAAAAGTTACCTGTAATGAGAAAGAGAACGAACGGGCAAACGGATAAGAAGTTCCGCGTTCCGTTTTCACCGAAGAAATGGTAGCAATATCATTCATATAAAAGGTGGCTTTCATGCGTTGCAGAAAACTCTTTTCCATGAAACGACACTCCCGGAAATCATAATAAACATTCAAAGAAGAGAATGTCAGCAGATTATAATCTTCAACAAACCGACTCGTAGGTTTAGTCTCGGAGTCGTCCGTAATCGACTTGAAACGGGCCACTTGCCCCGGTTCACTCCAACGTCCGGTGAAAACCCGCCGGTCGACATTATAATGTACATCGGCATTTTCTACTTTGTCCAACAAAGTCGTATTATACATTTGTCCACCCAGCCGCCAGGTAAAACCCGCATTCAATCCGAACCCATGATACTCCATATTGATACCGAAATTACCGGATACCTTCGGACGGGTATCTCCGCCGGCAATAAAATCGGAACTACTCCAATCGTAAGTCAGCGAACCGTCTTTCTTCACGAACACCTCTTTCCCGGTCTGAGGATCGATACCCAAAGATTTCACTACCCAGATCGTACTCATCGACTGGCCTTCTTCGTAACGGACAGGTACCGAGGTAGCAGAAGACGAGTCGTACTCTTCATCCGTGCTATCGTTCAATGCTTTCAATGAATTAGATATTTTCTTGAGGATATTTTTATTGGCAGCCGCCGACGCATAAAAATTCACATAACTCCGGCTTGGCGTATCTCTCCAAATCCGGCCGTTCAGGTACACTTCCCAACCTTTGTTTTCCACTTCACCCAAATTGGCCATGTAAGAAGAGAATCCCATAGAAGGCGGAGTCGTCACCGAAGTGATCGTCCCTTTGGTCGTCGAAACATAATAATCGAAACGCACATTCACCGCTCCCTGCAAAAAACTCAGGTCCGCACCGATATTATTGTCGTATTTCTTTTGCCAGGCCAGATCAGGATTAGCCAATCCCATCAAATAAGACCCCAATTCGCCCTGATAAGCACTTTGGTAATAATTCAAGGTTGCAATAGCATCATAAGAATTAAAACCTTGCGACCCGGTATAACCTGTCGAGGCCCTGAATTTTATCCGCTCGATCCATTTTATATCACTGAAGAAACTCTCTTTATGCAGATTCCAACCCAAACCGAAGGAATAAAAATGTCCCCAACGGTTATTGGTCCCGAAATCGGAAGAACCGTTCAACCGGTAATTGACATCCAACAAATAACGATCGTCGAAAGAATAGTTTAAAGAACCGGTGAACCCCATGTCCCGGGTAATCCCTTCGCTACCGGTCGGTTTGGTATTCTTGTATTCTACCCCCATCGAAATATGATCCATATTATCATTGGCCAATCCCTGCACAGCAACCGTATAATAGTCGTACTTCGCCCGGCTCATACTGTATTGGGCATTCAAAAAAAGCGTATGCCTCAATTTTGAAATCGAATAAGCCGCCCCCAAATCCAGACTCAGGTTATTATCTTTACGGGAATAGGTAGAATAGCTACCCCGCTTATACAAATTATCCCCTGTATAGCTGACAAAATTGGTATGTCCGGCAGGATAATAATCTTCCGAACCGGAGTTCTTTTTCGTCAAACCGAACCGGGCAGTCAGACGCAGATTTTGCAACGCCTGGTATTCGGCATAAAAATTTTCGGTAAACGTCGTGTATCTGTCTTCAAACCGGGTATTGATCAGGCCATTTTTCAGATAATTATATTCGGTCACCAAACCCGTCCAGGAATCTTCCATTTCTCCATCCTCGTCATGCAAACGGTTATAAGGATTCAGGTAAGCATAATCGCTGAACGAACCATAAGGTGAATCATTCGATTTATTATCGTCGATCGTAAACTTATTCCGGAACAATAAATTTTTGTATTTATATGAAAATGTAATCCCTCCGCTCAGGGTATTCCGGTTCGACCCTTTCATCACTCCGGCCACATTGTTATAACTCAGATCGATCCCATACAGCATATAATCATCCCCACCCTCCAGATAAAGAGAATGTTTTTGTCCGACCCCCACCCGCAAAGGTTTATCCAGCCAATACGTATCGACACCGGCCGCGATAGCACTGGCAACGGTCGTATATCTTTTGTCCAGATTCATCTGTTCTGTGGCAGATCCCGTCGAAGAAGTATAGAAACCGGCCAGATATTCCGCCCGCAATTTTTCCTCGGCATTACACAAGTCATAACTGGATAAATCCGGAGCTTCGATATCCAGGCTTCCGGTATAGGTAATCTTCATTTTCCCTTTTTCCGGTCGGATCGTTTCTACCACCACCACGCCATTGGCCGCTTTCGACCCATAAATCGCCTTAGCAGTAGCATCTTTCAGCAAAGTAACGCTCTGTACCTGATTCATATCAAGGTCCATAATTTTCGTCAGCGTCGTCTCGAATCCATCCAAAATAAATAACGGCTGATTCGGATTTTCCTGATATTCACTGGCCACCTCGGTAAATCCGGTCTGTCCACGCATCTGAAAATCGGGTATCGCATTGGGATTCGAACCAACCTCCAGATTTTCAACCATCAGAAAAGAAGGATCTATATTTTTCAAACTGGACAAGACATTTCCATTCCCGACCGTTTTCAATTCATCCCCCTTGATTGTGGTAACCGAGCCGGTATAACTATTCGCTTTACGGGTGAACATACCGGTTACCACCACTTCTTCCATCTCCTGGGTATCTTCTGTCAGTACAATTTTAAAATCGGTTTTCCCTTTCAGGGCTACCTGCTGGTTTTTATACCCGACAAAAGTAACTTCAATCTGAGTAACCTCCGACGGAATATTCAACTTAAACTTCCCATCGAGATCGGTCGAAGTAGCGATCAGGGTTTTCACTCCCGGAGCTTGTACCGCTTTCACCGTAGCTCCGGGCAGTATTTCTCCCTTCTGATCGACAACAAGCCCGGTAATCGTTCGCATTTCCTGAGCCTTCAGCTGTAATAAAGGTAAACACAAAAGCATACCGATCACAGCCAACAAACGCCACCCCCTCCGGTAATTTTTGTTTTGGACATTTTTTTTCATTTTCATAAGTTTTATAGTAAGTATCGGTTAGTTCAATATTTCGGCAATTTTATCGGACAACGCTTGTCCCCGCAGTTTATCATACTGTACGATTCCGTCTTCGGTAACCAGAAAAATAGCCGGGATCGTACGCCCGTAAAACTGCTCTCCGAACAACTCTTGCCGATCGATCAAATTAGGCCAGGGCAGCTGTTCCTCATCCAAAGCTTTCTGCCAGGCCTTATCCTCCTTATCAATAGATATACTAATGATTTCCAACCCTTTGTCTACATATGCTTCGTAAATTTTCTTCAAATTAGGAATTTCCCGCCGGCAAGGGCCACACCACGATGCCCAAAAATCGATCAAAACGCATTTTTTATTCTTACGCAAATCGCTGTCGGAGTGTATATTTCCATTCCGGTCGGGAGCAGAAAAGGCCGGTAACCGTTTGCCGATCAGATTCTCCGGGATCAATTCCTTCTTCAACAACTGCCCATAGTAGCCATTTTGTATTTCTTCCGGGAAACTATTGTAAAGTTCAATCTGGGCAGGATCCTCGGTAAAATAATTAAAGCAATACAGCATCAACAGAGGTCCCCAATAGCTATCTTTATTCGCTTTGATCGAAGCCATAGTCTGCTTTTCTACCTGAGTGAAGAAAGCTTTCTCGTCTCTGGCATAGGCCTTCATCTCTTCGGTTTGATTCAGTGAATCTATCTTCACCGCATTTCCGGTACGGCGGGCCTCCCCCAACTGCCGGCTTATATCCTCGTATTTTTGGTGTAACCGAGTATAAGCTTTATCCAACTCCTGCCGGAAAGCTATTTTCTCCCGGAATTCCCGATCTGCCTTACTACCCGTAACAACCGCCTTATTCAATGTCACCATTTCCCGATCTCCATCGGTCGTAGAGACGGCTTCGCCTGTTATAGTCACCTCACCGTTTTCCAGCATAAAGGCATAATACAACTGCTTCCCCTCTACCTGCAGATTCAACAACCGCGGCTCGGGTAACTGTCCCTCGAAAACAAATTTTCCATCTTCCACCACAGCTTCACCGATAGGCTTCTCTTGTTTGTGTGTTGCCGCCGGTACCAAAAGCATCCTGGTACCATCCGCTAACCCGCTCAGATTTCCAACCAACCGGTACGAATCCGGCGCAGTACAGGCCCCGGCTAAAAGTAACAGCCCACCCAGGAAATAAAATCCGTTTTTCATAGTCCTTAACATTATCTTCATAACAAATTCTTAAAAATGATTTAGTAGGACAAAGAAAAACAAATCCGGGAAACACCTTATTATTAAAGCAATTCCAAAATCAGCAATTGCTTTTTTTGTAAAAAATAAATGTTAAAATACAAAAATCGTACGAATTTACACGGACAATTTTTGCATTTTTTAAAATTTATTTTCTCTCAGCGCGCCGGCATGTTTCCGGTATTGGTCCGGTGACATCTGAACGACAGCTTTGAAAAGAGTATAAAAAGTAGTTACCGAGCTGAATCCCAGATCGGCAGCAATTGCTTTTATCGGTGTATCGTCCTGTGGATCAGCCAATATTCTCCGGGCTTCTTCGATCCGATATTTATTCATATAATGCGTAAAAGTCAATCCGGTTTGTTCATTGATGGTCTGCGAAAGATAGGTACGGTTAGTACCCAATAATTCAGCCATTTTTTCCCGGGTGAATAAACTATTTTTATATACCTGATCGTTTTGCATTAAACGCTCCAACCGGCCGAATAATTCCTGCTGGCTATCTTTATTCAGCGAAGAACCGGAATAACGCCCTCCATCAACAGCTCCGGCCTTACCGATCAATTCCTGCAATTGTTTCTCCTGCTCTGCTATCCGCTTAGAAAACTGTCTTTCCTTCGCCAGCCAATCCACACTTTCCCGAACAATCTGTTTATATAATCGATCTTTTCTCCGATAATTGATGTAGAACAGTAAAACGACGATCAAGACGACAAAAGTGATCCCGACCAAAGCCATCACCCGATTCTGTTCCTTTTGTAACAACATATTTTTTTGAGCCAATTCCTTATTTCGTTTCTCTGTCTCATACCTCACCATCAACTCCTTCTCTGTCCTTTCTTTGTCTTCGTTATACAAACGAAAAGATTCAGCCGTATACTTCTTATAATATTCCAAGGCTTCTTTTGGCTCACCTAACCGATCGTAACAGGCTGAAAGCAACAGGTAGACTTCCCGCCGGAACAGTGAAGTGATATTTTTTTCAGAGATCTCTTTCCCGATCTGTAATTTTTCCAAAGCAGACTTGTATTTTTTCTGAGCGATCAGTGCCCGTCCATAGCCGACATAGGTGGACACGACATAAGCAGCCTGTGAAAAACCATGTTCCCGGATCGCCTGCTCATAGTACAATCCGGCCTTCATATAATCCCCCGCTTCCAACGCTATTTCTCCGTATGTATTATAAATATCCGAACGATTTTTAAAGTCATAACGTTTACTCAACCGATCCGCTTCACGGGTATATCTCCAGGCCTCTTCCATCTTCCGGTTGAGACAAAGATTGCGGGCCATAGAAATCGCCCCGCAATAGATCAGATAAGGATCATTATTCTGCCGGCCCAGCAGGTAACATTTCTCTGCATATTCCAACCCGGCTTCTTCATTTCTTAAAGTCAGTACTTCCGCGATATTAGCGACTAACAAACAATACAACAACCGGTGTCCGCAACGTTCGGCGATATCACACCCCTCCCGGTAATAATTCAAAGAGCGGTAATAGTCACAAGTGACATTTTGTTCGTACAACCCAAGCCCGTTATACACCGAACAAAGTGCCGAATCATTGTGTTGTATCTCAGCCAATCGTTTTGCCCCGAGCAAATCCTGTAATCCCTCCTGCGTTTTGCCTAGCATGATCCGTGCTTGTCCCTGATAGATCAAGGCATAGGTGTAAAACCATTCTTGTCCTCCCCAAACGGTATTTTGTAAAATCTCCTGACAAACTCTTTCCGTCTCCTGATATTCGCCCTTAGAAATATGCCCATAAGCCTTATCTTTCAAGACATACAAAGCCGAATCCGACACCTTTCCCTCCTGCTTGCCACCGAACCCACAAAACCATAGATAACAAACTGATAACAAACAAAATAAACGCATCATAAAACGTCCCATTCTTTTGGTGGATTTCCACCAAAAGAATAATTGACAGACGACAATTACCTATTGACAATTATTTGGAAGCGAAGCTTCCATCGAAAAAGGAATAAGTAAAGACAAATGAAAAAAGGAATAAAGAATAAAGCATTGGTTTTTAGTTGGTTCGATGGATCTTTCCAGTGTGCTGTTTCATTGTCAACTGGTCTCTGGCAATTGTCAATCCCCCACAGGTGCGGGAACTTAGAATTTTTTGTAGACTTTATAAACTTTCAACTAATTTAATGGGACGTTTTCCACACGAAATTAAATATTATTTTGACTTTATTCCCTATCTTTACAGCGAAAATTAAAAGAAATTGGATGATTGAGGTCAAAAATATCAAAAAAAGTTACGGAACACTACAGGTTTTAAAAGGCATCGATCTGATCATTCCCGAAAAACAAATTGTGACGATCGTCGGGGCTAGTGGAGCCGGGAAAAGTACTTTGCTGCACATTATAGGCACCTTAGACTACCCGGATGAAGGAGAGGTATGGTATGAACAGGACAACGTCGCTCACTATTCGGCCAATAAATTAGCAAATTTCCGAAATAACAATATCGGTTTTGTTTTCCAGTTTCACCATTTGCTACCGGAATTCACTGCTTTGGAGAACGTATGTATGCCAGCCTGGATCAAGGGAGTCCCCCGGAAAGAGGCCGAAAAAAAAGCACTCGGACTGCTGGAATTAATGGGATTGCAAGACCGGATCTCTCATAAACCGTCAGAACTTTCGGGAGGAGAACAACAACGGGTATCCGTCGCCAGAGCCCTGATCAATTCCCCAAAAGTGGTCCTGGCCGACGAACCTTCGGGTAATCTGGATACACATACTAAAAACGAACTGCACCAATTATTTTTCTCCTTACGCGACGAGTTAGGACAAACTTTTGTTATCGTCACTCACGATACGGAACTGGCGGAGATGGCAGATTCGAAGATTTGCTTGAGCGATGGACAGATAAAAGGCTAAAAGCTAAAGGCTATAAGCTAAAAGCTAGAGGCTAGAGGCTATAAGCTAAAAGCTAAAGGCTATAAGCTAAAAGCTAAAGGCTATAAGCTAAAGGGAAAAAGTATAAGGGAAAAGGGAAAAAAGGGGGGGGAAATAAAAGAATCGAGGGGAAAAGGGAAACAGAGGAGAAAGAGTTTACGTAAAACAGACAAGTGTTTATTCAAACACTTTTTAGTCTTAACTTTTTACTTTTTACCATTTTAGTGTATCTTTGCGCGATTAATAATTAATAGATAAAGAATGAAATACACAGACGAACTTGACAAAGTCAGCTACAGCTTAGGACTTAGCATTGCCAGCAATTTGATTTCTTCCGGAGTAACCACGATCAATGCAGAAGCATTTATCGACGGTCTGAATGTCGTATTCAGTGGTAAGATGCCGGAAATCATGCCGGATGAAGCCAATAATATCTTACAGGATTATTTCGACAAACTCCAGCAAGCAAAAGGAAAAGAGGCAAAAGCTGAAGGCGAAAAGTTCCTGGCAGAAAACAAGAAAAAAGAAGGCGTAGTTGCACTTCCGAGCGGATTACAATATAAAATCCTGACTGCTGGCAATGGCCCGAAACCCAAAGCTTCGGATACGGTAAAGTGTCATTATGAAGGTCGTCTGATCAATGGTACTGTTTTCGATTCATCTATCCGCAGAAACGAACCGGCAGAATTCCCGGTAAGCAGAGTGATCGCCGGTTGGGTAGAAGCCCTGCAATTGATGCCTGTAGGATCGAAATGGCAACTTTATATTCCTTCCGAACTGGCTTATGGCACACACGGCGCAGGTCAGTCGATCGGACCGAACCAAACCCTGATTTTCGATGTCGAACTGTTGGCTATTATCTAAAACATTAAAATTTAATTCAATAAAATTCAAAACATGAAAGCTAAAAATTTACTACTTACTCTGGCAGTAGGTGCAATGGCTATCAGCTGTAACAACAGCGGTTCCATGACACAAACTTCTGCTTCTTTGAAAACAACGGCCGACTCAGCCAGTTTTTATATCGGTTACATGTACGGCTCAGGCCTGCAACAAATGGGTTTCTCCGAGGTTAACCGCGAAGCTTTGATCGCCGGTTTGAATTCAGCTATAGCCAAAAAAGAAGTGGGAAAAGACCCACGCGAAATCCAAATGTTCCTGAACGGATTCATGCAGGAAGTGGCTATGAAAAAAGCAACGGAAAATGCAGAAAAAGGAAAGAAATTCCTGGAAGAAAATGCAAAGAAATCTGGCGTAGATACTTTAGCTAACGGTATCCAATACAAGATCATCAAAAAAGGAGAAGGTGCAAAACCGGCAGCTACCGATATGGTCAAAGTACATTACAGAGGCACCTTGATCGACGGAACTGAATTCGATTCTTCTATCAAAAGAGGCGAACCGGTAGAATTTCCTTTGAATCGGGTAATCCCGGGATGGACGACTGCTTTACAACAAATGCCTGTCGGATCGAAATGGGAAATCTTTATCCCGTCGGATCAGGCTTACGGCCCAAGAGGAAACGGCTCCATCGGACCGAACGAAACCCTGATTTTCGAAGTCGAACTGTTAGACATCGTTACACCGGACGCTAAAGAAGCTGATCAAAAATAATCTCCCTATAGGGAACTTCAATGTGAACCCGAGGTAATACCCCCGGGTTTCACTTTTTAATTAGCTAAATCAAAAAAACTCCACATACATGAATTACGAAATAGTCGGGAAACTGATTTTCAAAGAAGAAACCCAACACATCAGTGACCGGTTCCAAAAAAGGGAATTTGTCATCGAAGTAGAGAACGAAAAAAACTCACAATGGAATGACTTCGTAAAAGTACAATTGATACAAGATCGGTGTGACCTGCTCGAAAATATCGATTTAAACGAAAATATTAAAGTATATTTCAATATCCGGGGCAGAAAATGGGAAAATAAAGGACAAGTATCTTATTTTACCAATCTCGAAGGCTGGCGGATTGAAAAAGTAGCCCCCCAGAATCCGGCAAATATTCCCGTACCGGAATATCGTGTAGAAGATATCCCCCCGATGCCTGAAGCCGACGATTTGCCTTTTTAAGAGTTAGAGAGTTACTGAGTTAGAGAGTTGCTAAGAGGAAGGCTATAATCGTTATTGAATTTTTTCTGTTTTATAATCTGTTAAAAAAACAAAAACGAGAAAGAGAAATCAAAATTTTTAAATAAACGGAAAGTAATCTATTGAAACTAAAAATGATAAAATTGATTTTTACATTATAATACATTGAAAATTAATAACTTACAAACAAACTCAGCAACTCTACAACTCAGCAACTCTACAACTCAGCAACTCAGCAACTCTACAACTCAGCAACTCAGCAACTCTATAACTCAGCAACTCTATCCCTGCTTCATCCATACCGTTTTGGCCTGACAATGCGTCAAGTGCTCGGTTTCGTCTTTCACTTCATGCCAAACCACCACTTCATTTTCACCCCGTTCTTCCATGCGATAAGCGGAATGAATCTGACTATCCGGCATAATCTCATGGGCATAAATCACTTCAATTTCTATCAACACATGCTCTTTTAGAAACCCGAAAGGCAGCGAATTGGTAATCCAGCGGACATACGAAGCCTGAGTCACGTGCCCGTTAAAATCAATGTTATCGAAAGTCGCTGTAAAATGGCGTATTCCCTGTCTCTCTCCGCCGAATTCCTTCTCATCCAGCAAAGGGGCCAACACCAACTTAGGGATGTTATGCTCCGTACTCATGGCAATGACATTCTCCGGCAAACGCAAAGGTCTTCTCCGTTTCATATCGATATACATCCATTCGGAAGTTGCCCGCACCAATTCCTCCCCGTCTTCCCGGAACATCCGGTAGTCACGCAAGGCAAACAAACGGTCGATCCCCGAAGGCCAGGTCTCGATAGTCACGATTTCTTCCTTTAAAGGCATCTTATGGAGCAGGATATGCAGACGATGCAACATCCAGGTAAACCCTTGTGCATTCAAGGTATCCACATCCACCTTATATAGTTCGGTCTGTACCTCGGCCGCATCGTTGAACAAATCACACAAAGTTTTCACAAACAACCTGCCTTTGTAATTGGTATAGTGGTTGTAAATTTTTACTTTCTCTGCATACTTCGTCACCATAGCTTTGTTTTTAACTTCATTCAAATCACATAGACTTCAGGTTCTATCCAGATCCCGAATTTCATGAATACACTTTTCCGGATTTCATTCGCCAGGCGGGTAATCTCGATACCACTGGCTCCTCCCCGATTCACCAATACCAAAGCCTGTTTGTCATATACCCCGGCCTTCCCCCATGTACGTCCTTTCCAGCCACATTGTTCGATCATCCAGCCGGCAGCCAACTTGCAACAAGCATCGTCGACCTCATAGACAGGCATTCCGTGATATTCCGCCAAAAGCCGGTCTGCCTGTTCCCGACTGACCACGGGATTTTTAAAAAAACTCCCCGCATTGGGAATCTCCGCCACGTCCGGCAATTTAGAACGGCGAATCCGAATCACCGCCTGCCGGATATTCGTCAAATTCACTTCTCCCCCCATCTTTTCAAGCTCGCTCCGCAAGGCACCATAATCCAACCGAAACTCCGGTTTTTTAGACAACCGGAATACCACCCGGGTGATGATATACCGATTTTTCCACTCCCGTTTAAAAATACTATCCCGATAAGCGAAACGGCAATCTTTCCCTGCAATTTCCACCCGGATAGCTTTATCCAGGTCTATCGCTTCCACCCGGTCGATCCGCTCGCCGGCTTCGATCCCGTAGGCTCCGACATTTTGCACCGGAGCTGCTCCGACATGCCCCGGAATAAAAGAAAGATTTTCAACTCCCCCCCATCCCTGTTGCACTGTCCAGGCCACAAAATCGTCCCATTCCACTCCGGCTCCTATCCTAACCCACACCTCTTCCTCATCTTCCTTTATAACCTCTTTTCCCTGCATAGCCGGATAAAAAACCGTACCGGTAAAATCCTCCGTAAAAAGGAAATTACTTCCTCCTCCCAAAATCAACACTTCCGACGGTTGCCATTCATAATCGGCCACAAAAGCCCGGAGCGCTTCCTCCTCGTCACTTTCGACAAAATATTTACATCTGACATCGATATCAAACGTATTATATGCTTTCAGACTATAATCTTCCTTAACTTCAATCATAACTTATCCAAAATCACTTATCTTTGTACACAATTATTTGCAAATATACGGAAAAACATGAACACTTTACCCGCTCTGTTCGAAGAACGCATGAGAAAACTTTTACCGGAAGAGTCGGAAGCTTTCTTTGCAGCCCTGCAAACAGAGCCTCCTGTCAGTATCCGGCTGAATCCGGGAAAACCCGTCCCCATCTCCCGGTTATTCCCCGACGAACAAATCGGTTTACCCGTATCCTGGTGCGAATCGGCCTATTATTTGAAGAGCCGCCCCGTTTTCACCCTGGACCCTTGCCTACATAGCGGGACTTACTATGTACAGGAAGCCTCTTCGATGTTTTTACATCATATATTCGGACAAATACTACCGGCTCATCCGGTAAGAGTATTGGATCTGTGTGCCGCTCCAGGTGGCAAATCTACCCTGATCGCTTCCCGGCTTTCTTCCGGCAGCCTTTTGGTAGCTAACGAAGTTATCCGTTCCCGGGCCGGTATTTTAAAAGAAAATATGATCAAATGGGGAACTTCCCATGTAGTCGTCACGAACAACGATCCGGCAGACTTTCACCATCTGAAAGGCGCCTTCGATATCATCGTCGTAGATGCCCCCTGTTCGGGAGAAGGCATGTTCAGAAAAGACCCCGGTGCCATTCAGGAATGGAACGAAAGCAACCTGCAGCTTTGCAGTGAGCGCCAGCAACGGATTCTGGCAGACATCTGGCCTTGCCTAAAACCCGGTGGTTTCCTGGTGTATAGCACCTGTACTTACAATCCCGGAGAAAACGAAGCCATTCTGGAACGATTGATACGGAAATACGGGGCCCGTTCCATCGAAATCGCACCTCTTTTTCCAGGAATCGTCCCGGGAAACTCAAACGCTCACTGTTATCATTTCTACCCTCACCGGATTCCGGGAGAAGGATTTTTTACCGGAGTGGTACAAAAAACCGAAGGTGAGGAATTCAGAGCCGGGAAAGTCAGGAAAAATATGAAAAACAAAACACCCCTTCTCCCCGGCGACATCCGGGCTTATATCCGGACACCCGAATATTACCGCCCCTATGCCAAAGACAATATCGTAGGCGTAATCCCGGAGCAACACAGCGAATTTATCCAACTGCTGGAGGCTAATTTGCGCATCCTCTACCAAGGTTGTGAAATAGCAGAGATCATCAACCGGAAAAGCAAACTTCTGCCTTCGCTCGCCCTCTGGCAGGGACTGAATAAAGCAAACTGCGCGCTCCTGGATACCGACCGGATGACTGCCCTGACCTTCCTGAAAAAAGAAGATATTCCGGTGCCGCCCAAGACCGCAGAATGGTTATTGGTTACTTATCACGGACAGGGTCTCGGATGGTGCAAACACCTGGGCAACCGGCTCAACAACTATTACCCCAAAGAATGGAGAATCAGAATGACAATCGAATAAAATAATAAAACCATGAATTATATTGAAGTTACTTTCGACATCATCCCCTACGAAGAAGCGGTTGCAGATGCGTTAATTTCCGAACTGGGTACTATCGGTTACGATGGTTTCTCCTACACCGACCAGGGATTCACGGCCTACATTCCTGCCAAAGATTATAATGCACAAGCTATCACCCAACTGGAAATATTCGATTTTTTCACCCGGAACTATCGTATCGAAACCTCGGTACAGGAAATCGAAGACCAGGACTGGAACAAGGTATGGGAAGAAAATTTCACTCCCATCGTGGTAGACGACCGGATCTTAGTCAGGGCCGGATTCCACGCTCCGGTTCCCGGCATCGAATATGAGATCCTGATCGAACCCAAAATGAGTTTCGGTACCGGTCACCATTCCACCACCGCCCTCATGCTACGCACCATCCTGGACAACAAGGAGCGGATTGCAGGCAAACGGGTACTCGACATGGGATGCGGAACAGGTATCCTGTCTATTCTGGCTGCCAAAACCGGTGCCCGGGAAATCACCGGCATCGACATCGACGAATGGGCTTACAACAATGCGATGGAAAATATCCGGGCCAACGGTCTGACCAACATCACCATCAAAATCGGAGACGCCCGGTTACTGGAAGCAGAGGCACCTTTCGATGTGATCCTGGCTAATATCAACCGCAATATTCTTCTCGAAGACATGCCCCATTACGTCGCCAAACTCCTCCCCCAAGGCCTCCTGATCATGAGCGGATTTTATCTGCAAGACCTTCCCCTCATCCAGGAAAGAGCGACACAATCAGGTCTGACTTTCATGACTTACCGGGAAGACAAGAATTGGGTGGCAGCCAGCTTCTACAAAAATTAATCACGTTGTTTAATTTTTAACAAAGTATTGTTTTATCAATTTGAATATAGCACCTTTGCAGCCGGAAATAAGAAAAACACTGGAGTTTATAAAATTGACAAATATGAAAGTTTTAAAATTCGGAGGGACCTCCGTCGGAAGTGCAGACAGAATTCGTGCAGTGGCCGGATTGATCGATAACGGCGAACCTCAGATCGTGGTTTTATCGGCGATGTCCGGGACCACCAATACCTTGGTTGAAATTTCTAACTGCTTATACCGGAATGAAAAACAGGCTGCTCTCCATATCATTCAGAATCTGGAAGTAAACTACTATATCGTTATCACAGAATTATTCGAAACAGAAGCTTATATTCAGAAAGGTAAAACCTTCATTCAAACCATTTTCACCTATCTGCGTTCTTTTATCAACAAGGATTTCTATCCTCTTCAGGAAAAGGCTGTATTGGCACAGGGGGAAATCATGTCTACCACGTTGATGCATTATTACCTGGAAGAATGCGGAGTGAGCAACACGCTTTTGTCAGCCCTGGAATATATGCGTATCGATAAAGACTGCGAACCGGATTATTTTTATATCCGGCAAAACCTGAAACGCGAATTGGCCAAACCGGATACCCACCCCCTGATCATTACCCAAGGCTTTATCTGCCGGAATGCTTACGGCGAAATCGACAACCTGAAAAGAGGAGGCAGCGACTATTCCGCTGCACTGGTAGGAGCAGCCATCAAGGCCGAAGAGATCCAGATCTGGACGGACATCGACGGTTTTCATAACAATGATCCCCGTATCGTCGAAGGGACGAAGGCCATCCGGCATCTGTCGTTCGACGAAGCTGCCGAACTAGCTTATTTCGGAGCGAAGATCCTTCACCCGTCCAGCGTACAACCGGCGAAAAAAGAAAATATCCCGGTACGCCTGAAAAACACCTTATGCCCCGATGACGAAGGTACACTGATCACCGAAGACAGTCCGGCCAAAAATGTGAAAGCCGTCGCTGCCAAAAGTGGGATTACCGCGATTAAGATCAAATCGACCAATATGTTGCTGGCCTATGGTTTCCTCCGGAAAGTATTCGAAGTATTCGAAGCCTGGAAGACCCCGATCGATATGATCGCAACTTCTGAAGTGGCAGTCTCTCTGACTATCGACTGTACGGAACATCTGGAAGAAATCCTCAAGGATCTGGAAAAATACGGTACGATCGAGGTCGACCGCAATATGGCGATCGTATGTATCGTCGGCGATTTTTCAGCCGGTAAATCCGGACTGGGAGCCCAGGTACTGAAAGCCCTCGAAGAAGTTCCGCTCCGGATGATCTCTTACGGTGGCAGCGCACACAATATCTCGGTCCTGGTCAAAGAAGAAGACAAGAAAAAAGCCATGACAGACCTCAGCCATAAACTGGAAGATCTTCAGCATTGAAAATAGTTCACTCAGCAACAACACCCTTTACTATGCAGTTATCTCAGATACCGGTTCAAACACCGACGCCCTTCTATTACTATAATTTAGAGCTACTGAAAAAAACAGTACAAACGGCAAAGTCCGAATCAGCCCCTTACGGTTACCGGGTTCATTATGCCGTCAAAGCTAACGCCAATCCGGTGTTACTGCGACTGATCAGCCAGCAGGGACTGGGAGCGGACTGTGTCAGCGGGAATGAAATCCGGCGGGCACTGGAATGTGGCTTCGCGGCCGATACTATTGTATATGCCGGTGTCGGCAAAAGCGATGCGGAGATAGAACTTGCTTTACAGCACGATATCTTTTGTTTCAACAGTGAGTCCCTGCCGGAAATACAGGTGATCGACGGGATCGCGGCCCGGCTGGGTAAAAAAGCCCGGATCGCCCTTCGCATCAATCCCAATGTCGATGCCCATACCCATCACTATATCACCACAGGTATCGAAGAAAACAAATTCGGTATTTATTTGTACGATCTGGAACATGTCATCACGGAAGTAGCGAAATTAAAACAGATCGAACTCATCGGTCTGCATTTTCACATCGGTTCTCAAATCACCGACCTGACCGTCTTCCGGGGATTGTGTATCCGGGCCAATGAGATCCAACGGCAGATGAAAGAACGCGGACTCATTCTGCCCCATATCAATTTCGGCGGAGGGTTAGGGATCGACTACAACGAACCGTACGAAAAACCCATAGCCGATTTTAAAGCTTATTTCGCCACTTTCGCCCGATTTTTCGAACCGGAACCTCATCAGCAGATCCATTTCGAATTGGGACGCTCGATCGTCGCACACTGCGGAGATCTGATCTCTAAAGTATTGTACGTCAAAGAAGGGAAAAACAGAAAATTCGTAATCCTCGATGCAGGCATGAACGATCTGTTGCGCCCGGCCCTTTATCAGGCCTTTCACAAGATAGAAAATATCAGCTCCGACCGCCCCGAAGAGAAATACGACGTGGTAGGACCGATATGCGAATCTGCCGACTGTTTCGGGAAAGACGTCATCTTAAACGAAACCCGCCGGGGAGATCTCATCGCTATCCATTCCTGCGGAGCCTACGGCGAAGCAATGGCCTCCCGCTATAATCTGCGTGATCTGGCTCCCGCAGTTTATTATCCTGAGCCTTTTCTATTATGAAAGCCGGCCGA